>Ga0209964_1000166_pt1 | contig 17118 bp, 12 predicted proteins | sample SalPonR2_B_D1_MG_FD_185705 | JGI IMG/M metagenome (GOLD analysis project Ga0209964, IMG submission 185705) | Salt pond soil microbial communities from South San Francisco under conditions of wetland restoration - Salt Pond MetaG R2_B_D1_MG... ... | reverse complement strand
CATCCGAGATCATCCGGTCTGCAATCCGGCCGCAGGCCTTATCGAGTTCGCCGCCAGGCGTGATTTCCTCCTGGCAGGCCTTGATAACTGGTCCATAGGCTGGAATCCCGTAGGCCATGCTGATACTGAAAGCGGCGGTCAGTTTTAGATCTGGCCGGGTCAACACGGCGGCACCGGGACCTTCGTCGAGCGCCTCGAACCACACGGCCGTCAGTTGGCTGGCGTAGTTCCGGGTGTTTTCGGCTTCGATGATCAATCGCTCGCTCGTCCCGGCTTCTGCATCTGGAACCAGCGTCAGGCGGCTGAGCAGGTTCGCGCCGTCGTGCCGCACGATCGTATCGTCCAGCCCGGCGTCGATGCAGAACGTCTCGATATCGGCGGTCGCGCACGCGGTCGCGAGCCAGGCCAGCGCCGCGCCGTCGGTGGTAGTGCGCACGGCCTTTTCGAACCGGTCAAGCAGTTCGGCCGGTTCCAGTGCCGGCAGATCTTCGTTTCGGGCTTCGGCCCTGTCGAGTGCGTCGAGCGCGGACTGGCGGATCGAGTCGTATTCCTGGAGATGCTCATCGGTTGTCGCGCGCTCCACCATCGCCGCCTGCGCCTCGAGCATTCCGCTTTGGCTGACGCTGTACAGCAGGCCCGCGGCGCGCTTGCGCGGGTCGTTGTGCTCGAGCAGCCATCGGGCGGTTCGCGACTGCGCCTGGTCGAACTGGCGGCCCTGTTCTTCGGCCGCGGCGAGATCCGGGTCCGGGTTCGCCGTCGCGTGGTTTGCGTCGTCGGCAAACGCCGTCCCGCCGCTCGACGCAAGAAAAGTAACAAGCACGAATGAATACAGCTTTTGCATGATCAAGTCCCCGTAACCGTCAACAGGGCCAGATTAAGCGCGCGACCGGAGGCGGTCAAGCCGGCTCGATGCTGCACTCCAGCTTGTTCAGCCGCCCGTCGGCCAGCGCGTAGATCATGCCGTGGAGTTCCACTTTCCGCCCTTCGCCCCAGGCGGTGCGCAGGATGGGCGTTTCGGCGATGCGCGCCACGCTCTGCACCACGTTGAGTTCGGCCAGCCGGTCGCGGCGGGCTTCATCGTCCAATTCGTCGAGTTCAGCGGCGTGGGTGTGATTCAGGCTGCGGATCGGCTCTATCCAGTGGTCGATCAGTCCATGCGACCGATCCTCGCAGGCCGCGTGCACGCCGCCGCAGCCGTAGTGGCCGCAAACGATGATCTTGCGAATGCTTAAGGACTCGATCGCGAACTGCAGCGCGCTGAGCAGGTTGAGATCGGCCGAGTGCACAACGTTGGCTACGTTGCGATGAACGAAGACCTCGCCCGGCTCCAGACCTGCAATCACATTGGCCGGCACCCGCGCGTCGGCGCAGCCGATCCAGAAGTAGTCCGGCTTCTGCAGCTTGGCCAGATGCGAAAAATAATCCGGGGACTGCGACCGGATGCCCTCGGCCCATTCGCGGTTTCGGCGGATCAGTTCTTCGGGCATGGCGTGCGCCGGCGACTTGAAAGTAACGCGATTGTAGCCGCACGCCGGGCGAACATCATCCGGCGCGAAGCGCTTCGAGTTCTTCTTCGGCCTCCAGCCATTCGCCTTCCAGCGATTCCAGTTTCTGCTTGATCGTGCCGCTTTCGGCCAGCAGCCGCTTGAGTTCGTCTGCCTTGTCGGGCTGGTAGAGGTCGGCGTCGGCGAGCTGTTTCTGGAGTCGGTCGTGCTCGGCCTCGAGCTGTTCGATCCGGCCGGTGAGCTTCTTGACCTTGTTCGCCAGCGGCTTGACGCGCTCGCGTGCGGCCGCCTTGCGTTGGCGCTCGGCCTTGCGGTTGCCGCTGGCCGTGCCCTTGCCGCCGCCGGTATCGGGCTGGCTGACCAGCTTGCGGTAGGCCTCCAGTCCACCGTCGAAAGGCCGCACGCCGCCGTCGGCGACCAGCCAGTATTCGTCGACGGTCGAGGCCAGCAGGTGGCGGTCGTGGGAGACGGTCACGACCGCGCCCTCGAAACCCTGCAGCGCGACGGTCAGCGCGTGGCGCATTTCCAGGTCCAGGTGGTTTGTGGGTTCGTCGAGCAGCAGCAGGTTGGGCGCCTTCCAGATGATCAGCGCCAGCACCAGCCGCGCGCGCTCGCCGCCCGAAAGCCGGGTGCACGGGTCGGTCGCAAGGTCGCCGGAGAACGCAAATCCCCCCAGGAAATCTCGAAGTTTCTGCTCCGGCGTATCCTCGGCGATCCGCGACAGGTTGACCAGCGGGCTGACCTGGCGGTCGATCTGTTCCATCTGGTGCTGGGCGAAATAGCCGATCTTCAGGTTGCGCGATTGTTCCAGCGTGCCGGCCTGGGGTTCCAATTCGCCGGCCAGCGCCTTGACCAGGGTGGATTTACCTGCGCCGTTGACGCCCAGCAGGCCGATCCGGTCGCCGGCGGCCAGGTTCAGCGATATCCCTTCCAGCACCCGGACCTTGCCGTATCCCAGTTGCACGTCGCGCAGCGCCATCAGCGGGTCGGCGGCCCGCCCGGGTTCGGGAAACTCGAAATCGAACGGGCTGTCGGCGTGGGCCGGCGCAATCTTCTCCATCCGCTCCAGCGCCTTCAGGCGGGCCTGGGCCTGCTTGGCCTTGGACGCCTTGTACCTGAAACGGTCAACGAAGGCCTGCATGTGCGCGACCTTTTTCTGCTGTTTCTCGAACTGCGCCTGCTGCAGTGCCATGCGTTCGGCGCGCTGGCGTTCGAAATCGCTGTAGCCGCCGGCGTAGCGGTTGAGCTGTTTGTGCTCGACATGCACGATCCCGTCGACGACGTTGTCGAGAAAATCCCGGTCGTGCGAAATCAGCACCAGCGTGCCGGCGTAGCGCTTGAGCCATTCCTCCAGCCAGATGATGGTCTCGAGATCCAGGTGGTTGGTCGGCTCGTCGAGCATCAGCAGATCGGACGGACACATCAGCGCCCGCGCCAGGCTCAGACGAATACGCCAGCCGCCCGAGAACTCGCCGACGGCCTTTTCATGCTCGCCCGCCGCGAATCCGAGACCATTGAGCAAGGCGCCGGCGCGCGCCGGCGCGTCGAAGCCGCGGGCGTCGTCGAACTGCTGGTGGGCGTGCGCGATGCGCTCGCCGTCGCCCGAGGCATCTGCATCGGCCACGGCTTTTTCAGTTCGGCGCAATGCGCGATCACCGTCGAGCACGAATTCGATGGCCGGGCGATCCAGCTCGCTGATCTGCTGGGCCATGTGCGCTACGGTCCAGTCGTCGGGAATCCGGACCTCGCCGGTATCGGGCTCCAGTTCGCCCAAAAGCATCGCGAACAGGCTGGACTTGCCGCAGCCGTTGGGGCCGACCAGGCCAATCTTCTGCCCGGGATGCACGGTGAGGCTTGCATCCTCGAGCAAGTCCTCGACGCCGCGCCGGAGTGTGATGTGTTCGAGCTGGATCATGGCCGGCGAAGATACAGCAAATCGACTTGGCCGGCGCGGGCATGGGCGTCCGGCCGGGGCGCTCGGGCCGGGGGAAGGCGGCCGCCTTTAAGCGACGGCCGCGCAACGTCGTTCAGAGCAGGGGCTCGAAGCCGTCGAGAAACAGCGTCTCGCTAGCTACGCACGCAGCCGGCGTGCTGGCCTCGGTCACTTGGACGTCGTCGAGATAAAAGCCCTCCTCTTCCGCACCCGGATCGGTCGAGAAAGACCAGCGCAGGCGGACGCTCTGGCCGGCGAATGTCGTCAGATCCGCGGTCACGAGTTCGAACGCGCCGCCGGTCGAGCCGTTGAAGGCGCCCTGGCTGGCCGGGAACCCGCAGACGTTGATCGGCGGGTTGCCGGTCTGCGAAAAATCGCCCGGGTAGCCGCCGTCGGGCGTGATCGGCGCCCAGCTGGCGCCGTTGTCGGCGCTGATCTCGAGCACCACCCCGTCCCAGTCGCTTTCGATGTCGTAGCGTGCGGCGAAACTGAGCTGCGGGCTGCCGGCCTGAAGATCGAGTTCGGGGGTCGTGATCGTGGCGCAGGTATTGGGTGAGTAATTCGCTGCTCCGTCCGGGGCCGAGCGATAGCTCAGCACGCCCGATTCTGCGTGGTTGTCGCTGATCGACCAGACTGCGTCGGTTTCCATAAGCGACAAGCCGTCGGCGCCGTCGAGAAAGGTACCGGGCTCGTTGCCGTCGCCCAGCGATACCGCCTTGACACGCAGCGAACCGCTGGATTCGTTGCCGTTGGTGGCATCGGTGCTGTCCTCAGCGCGCACGACGTAGAAATAAGTCGTATCGGCCGCGGCGGTGGAGTCGGTAAATCCGGTGCCTGCAACATCGCCGGCAAGCAGTGAACCGGCGTCGGGCGTGAAGAACGGATCGGTGCTGCGATAGACGTTGTAGCGAAGCGGAACACCGGCCGGACAGGTCGCGTTGCCCGCGGCCCAGGCGAGATCGATACCGCAAACCGGGCCCGGTGAATCGACGGCGGTCACGCTGGACTGGTCGAAGGTCGGGGTCAGATTGCATGCGGCTGCCGAGGTTGCCACGCTTGCCGGTCCGCAGTCGGAAATCGGACCCTCGCTGGCGGCGTCGTCGGCGCGCACCCGGTACGAGTATTCGAAGCCGCCGATGGTCTGCGTATCAAGGAAACCTGTGGTTCCGGTCTGGCCGATGTGGCTGAAGTCGAGTGTCTCGAACGCGCAATCGCCCTCGGCGCGGTAAACGTTGTAGCGCTCGGCGCCGCTCACAGTGTCGAAATCGACCTGGATTCCGGAAGTGCCGGCGACCAGGGCCGACACGTTGTCCGGTGCCGTAAGCGTCGGCGTGCCCGGTGCGGCGGCTGACAGCACAAGCGCGTAACCCTGCCGGTCGGACAGAAGACTGCCGTCGCCTGGAATCGATTGGCCGATCACGCTGATGTCGTAACTGCCGGCGCCTGGATTGGTCAGCAGGACCTGTTCGACGTTGTTGGCCCGGTCGAACGTGCCGCCGGTGGTCGATTCACTGGCGCTGAACACATTGCCCAGGAAGGTCGTGCCGCCCGGTGCCGTGACCTGCAGATCGAGATCGTTGACCAGCGTGACGCCGGCCCCGGGGGCGGCCGCGACATCGGTCCAGACCAGCGTGATGCGCAATTCCTCGCCGCTTGCCACGTCGATGCTGTAGTCGTGCGTGTCCCCGGTCGACAGGCCGGCCTCGTTGACCCGGTCCCAGAACCGTAGATAGCGGGCATCGCCGGCGAAAAACAGGTTGTTGTCCAGCCACACACGGCCCCAGCCGTAGTCGTTGCTGGGCACGTTGAATGCCGGCTGGGCCAGCGTGCCGTTGAGCAGGGCCGCCTTCATCAGGGCGCCGGAGGGCGGGTCGGCATCGGCGGCGGTGCGCGCGCCGGTCGGGTAGAAGCCGTCGGTGAAATACTGGCGCAGCATGGCCGTCGCTCCGGCGACCGTGGGCGTGGACATCGATGTACCGGACTTCGGCGTCAATTGACCGGGCTCGATGTTGCCGTCGTTGGTCGTGTCGCCGGCCGCCGAGCGGATACTCGTGCCGGGGGCCTGGATATCGGGCTTGGTGCGACCGTCGTCGGTCGGACCGCGGCTGGAAAAGCTGACGACCGAGGTACTGTTGCCGTGCAGCAGCGCCCCGACGGTCAGCGCGTTCTTGGCCGTGGCCGGGGCGCCGATGGTGTCTGAACCGGGGCCGGAGTTGCCGGCCGAAAACAGCACAAGGCTGGCTTGCTCGCTGCGGCTGAACGCGTCCACTGTGGCCGAGGTCGATGTATATGCGCCTCTGGCATCGGACCCCCAACTGTTGGTATGAATCGACGCGCCGCCGGCGGCGGCCTGCTGCAGTGTGCCGAACAGATCGCTGATTGCAAGGCAGCCGCTGTTGTCGTTGCCGATGTCCTGGAACAGGATCTGTGCATTCGGCGCCATCCCGTCGCCGTCGTCGTAGGCCGGGTGGGTCGGCGTTGCGGTCGCCAGCCGGTCGGCAGCCACCGTGCCGGCCACGTGCGTGCCGTGAAAGCCGGTGCGTGGACTGGTAGGCGTGCAGGCCTCGTTGTTGTCGAAAGCGGTTGCCCCGGGCTGAACCCAGTACGCGAACACCTTTCGGTCCGGATGCGACACCCCGATCGCCGGCGGTACCGGGCTGACGCCGTCGGTCAGCGCCGTATTGGGGCCGGCGCCGTTGTCCTGGGTGACGAACCAGGCCTCGTTGTTGTCCAGGCCCGAGTCCATCACGGCCACGACCTGGCCGGCGCCGATCAGGCCCTGGTTCCAGATCGGCGTGGCGCTGGGCGGCGTATCGCCGGTCTCTGTGTTGGCCTGGATGGGTTCTACCGAATCGATGTTATGCCATTCGAGCCGGCGCCCGACGTCGATCAGATAGACGTCCCGTACGCCGGCAAGGCGTTCGATCGCCGTCTGCAGCCGGCTTTCGGGCAGCCAGATCGTCAGGGAGGACCAGCCGGCGCCGTCACGGGACTCGACCCGGCGGGCTTCGGGCACGAACTTCGCCACTGCAGCGGCCAGCGCGCGCGGCGATGTTTGCGGAAAACCGATGACTTCGAGACCGATACCCGGCGACGACAGCGCGCCGTCGGCAAGCCGGAAGACGTCGACCGACATCGTGCCGGGTCGAAGAAGCGCCGGGGCCAGTTTCATTTCGGCCGTGTAGTCGCCGGCAAACCGGACGCCGCTGATCCCGGCTGCAAGCGCCTTTTGCTGAGTGTTCCAGCGGACAAGCCAGGCATTGTCCGGCTGGTAGGCGATCACTTCCATGCCCGCCTTGCGCAGGCGTTCTGCGGCGTCGCCGCGGTCGGCTTCGAACTGGACCAGACCGTACCGGGTCGCAGGCTGGCGCAACCGAAAGCCGGAGACCGTCAACCGTTCAAGGACCGGATCGATCACCGCGGTCCGAAGGTAGAGCCGGTTTCCGGCCGGGTCCTGGCGCAGTCCGGAAATCTCGAACGCCGCGATATCGCGCGCCTCGACGGCTGTCCGACGGTCCTGGCCCAGACCGGAAAGGGGTAGTGCCAGCAGTGAGGTGACGAGCAGCGCGACGGCGCCGTGGCGGAAATACAACTGCGGCTGATGCATTTTTATCTCCTTTTTCGCGTTCGGGCGAACGACAGAGTCGAAGCAGCTTACCCGATCGGCGCTCGCGGCACCGGAGACATTTACCCGACCCGCGGCATGCCGGTTGCGCGACAATATCACCCCATGAGCGATATAACCCCCAACCTCCCATTCGAACAGATGCCGCTCAAGGAATACGCCGAGCGCGCTTATCTGGACTATTCGATGTACGTCATCCTGGACCGCGCGCTGCCGCACGTGGGTGACGGGCTGAAACCGGTGCAGCGGCGCATCGTCTACGCGATGAGCGAGCTGGGCCTGTCGGCGGCGTCCCGGCACAAGAAGTCCGCGCGAACGGTCGGCGACGTGATCGGCAAGTTCCATCCGCACGGCGATTCGGCCTGCTACGAGGCCATGGTGCTGATGGCCCAGCCGTTTTCTTACCGTTATCCGCTGATCGACGGTCAGGGCAACTTCGGCTCTCCCGATGATCCGAAGTCGTTTGCCGCGATGCGCTATACCGAGTCGCGGCTGGCGCCTTATGCGAAGTTGTTGTTGCAGGAGCTGGGGCAGGGCACGGTCGACTGGGTGCCGAATTTCGACGGCACGATGAAGGAACCGAAACTGCTGCCGGCGCGGGTGCCCAACATCCTGCTAAACGGTGGGCAGGGGATTGCCGTCGGCATGGCCACCGACATCCCACCGCACAACCTGCGCGAAGTCGCCAGCGCCGTGATCCGGCTTCTGGAAAAGCCGAAAACCACGGTAGCCGAGCTTTGCGAACACATCAAGGGGCCGGACTTCGCGACCGCGGGTGAGATCGTGACGCCGGGGAACGAGCTTCTGGCGATGTACGAGACCGGCCACGGCAGCGTAAAGCAGCGCGCGGTTTCCGAAAAGGAAGGCGAGGCCATCATCGTCACGGCGTTGCCGTACCAGGTCTCGCCGGCCAGGGTGCTGGAGCAGATCGCAGCGCAGATGAACGCGAAGAAGCTGCCGATGGTCACCGACATCCGCGACGAATCGGACCACGAGCATCCGACCCGGCTGGTGATCATGCCCAGGAGCAACCGGGTCGACATCGAAGCGCTGATGGCGCATCTGTTCGCCACGACCGATCTGGAGAAGAGCTACCGGGTCAACCTCAACGTGATCGGTAACGACGGGCGGCCCGGGGTGCGAAACCTGCGCGAGATGCTCACCGAATGGATCGCGTTCCGGCGCGCCACCGTCACCCGCCGGCTCGAGTACCGGCTCGACCAGGTGGTCGACCGGCTGCACGTGCTGGAAGGCTTCCTGATTGCCTACCTTAATATCGACGAGGTCATCGCGATAATCCGCGGCAACGACGAGCCCAAGCCGGTCTTGATGGAGCGATTTGATCTCACCGGCACCCAGGCCGAGGCGATTCTGGAACTGAAGCTGCGCCATCTGGCCAAGCTCGAGGAAATGAAGATTCGCGGTGAACGGGACGAGCTTGCCGAAGAGCGCCAGTCGCTCGAAACCATTCTCGATTCGCCGAAGAAGCTCACCCGGCTGATTCGCGACGAATTGAACGAGGATGCCGAGAAGTTCGGCGACGATCGCCGTTCGCCGCTGGTCGAACGGCAGGCCGCGCAGGCGCTGAAGGAAACCGATCTGGTGCCGTCCGAGCCGGTGACCGTCGTGCTCAGCGAGAACGGCTGGATCCGCGCCGCCAAGGGCCACGATGTCGACGCCGCCGAACTCAACTACAAGGCCGGCGACGGCTACATGCACGCGGCTCGCGGCCGGAGCAACCAGTTGGCTTGCGCGCTGGATTCGACCGGCCGTTCGTACTCGATGCCGGCCCACGAACTGCCGTCGGCGCGCAGCAACGGCGAGCCGCTGACCGGGCGCTTCTCGCCGCCGGCAGGCGCCGCCTTCCGCGGCGTTGCGGTTGGTGACGCGACCGACCGGGTGCTGCTGACCAGCACGGCCGGGTATGGCTTCGTGACCAGGCTGGAGAATCTGTACACCCGCCAGAAGGCCGGCAAACAGCTGCTCAGCGTGCCTGTCGGTTACGACGTGCTGCCGCCTGCGCCGGTCACCGAGGACGAAGAAGCCGTCATCGTCTGCGCCACCAGTTCGGGCCACCTGCTGGCCTGCTATCTCGCCGAATTGCCGGAGCTGAGCAAGGGCAAGGGCAACAAGCTGATCAATATCCCGCCCAAGGCGCGCAAGGACGGTGAGGTCATGGCCGGCGCCATCGCGCTGGTCAAGGGCCAGGACTGCCTGGTCTGGGCCGGCCAGCGGTATCTTCGACTCTCCTGGGCCGAAAGCGAAAACTACTGGGGCGAGCGCGCCCAGCGCGGCGGCCTGCTGCCCAGAGGATTCCGGAAGGTGGATCGGCTGACGCTGGCCGAATAGGCACGAAACGCCTTGCGCGAAAGTCTGTCGCACGGCTCTGGAGCGGGAATGGACTTTGCGCTTCGCATCGATCCCTCTCCCCCAGCCATAAAAAAAGCCCGGCAATGCCGGGCTGATCTTTTTTCAAGTTGCCGAAATGCGGTGGCGTCGGTGAAGTGCTGCGGGATGGCCGGTTTCAGGATTGACTGCGCCGAACTGCGTTCGGCTGGCCCTCGCTGCGCTCGGGTTGCTACGCGCTTTGCGCTTCGCATCGATCCCTCTCCCCCCAGCCATAAAAAAAGCCCGGCAATGCCGGGCTGATCTTTTTATGGCTGGGGGAGAGGGATTGACTTCGCGGCTGAAGCCGCTCGCCCTTCGGGTGTGACGCCCTTCCGGCGTCACATCGAACTCGGCTTCGCCTCGGGTCGAACCTGATTGTTCATTGCGGGGATTCGAACCCCTCTCCCCAGCCATAAAAAAAGCCCGGCAATGCCGGGCTGATCTTTTTATGGCTGGGGGAGAGGGATTCGAACCCCCGCTGACGGAGTCAGAGTCCGTAGTCCTACCACTAGACGATCCCCCATGAGACCGTTTTTGTCTGTTTCACGCCGTGGTTTTGAATTCGACCAGGTTTCGCTAACGGCATCTGGCGAGCGAGATTTCGTCGCTGGCAAGGCTTGGGTCGGTGCGGGAAGCGCAGTGTACGTTCTGTGTACATGAGCATTCCATAGCCGGCCCAAACGCAGCCAGCGGCGAAAGGCCGCCGCCAGATCAGCGCTTGGAGTATTGGGTCGCCTTCCGCGCCTTGTGCAAACCAATCTTTTTCCGTTCCACGGCGCGTGCATCGCGGGTGAGGAAACCGGCGGTGCGCATTTCGCCGCGCAGGTTCTCGTCGTAATCGGTCAGCGCGCGTGCAAGACCGAGGCGCAGAGCGCCGGCCTGGCCGGTGGTGCCGCCGCCGGAAACCGTGGCGTGGATGTCGAACTTGTCGGCGAGCTTGATGAGTTCCAGCGGCTGACGCGCGATCATGCGCGCGGTTTCGCGGCCGAAGAATTCATCGATCGGCTTCTTGTTGACAATGATCTGGCCGGTGCCGCGGCGCAGGAAAACCCGCGCGGTGGAGGTCTTGCGGCGACCGGTTCCGTAAAACTGTTCGTTGGACATTGCTTGATCCTGGTTTTCTGTTCTTTGCCGGTGACTGGCCGCTTACAGCTCGAGTTCGAGCGCGCGCGGCTGCTGTGCCGAGTGCGGGTGCTGATCGCCTGCGTAGACCTTGAGCTTCTTGAGCATCGCACGGCCCAGCGGGTTCTTCGGCATCATGCCCTTGACCGACTGCTGGATGACCCGCTCGGGATGCTTGTCCAGGAGCTTTTCAAGGTTGATCGACTTGAGGTTGCCGATGTAGCCGGTGTGATGGTGATACATCTTGTCGGTCATCTTGCGACCGGTGACCGCTATCTTGTCGGCGTTGATGACCACGACGTAGTCGCCGGTGTCGACGTGCGGCGTGAATTCCGGCTTGTGCTTGCCGCGCAGGCGCCGGGCGATCTCGCTCGACAGGCGGCCGAGGTTCTTGCCGGCAGCGTCGACTACAAGCCATTCGCGGCGGACTTCATGCGATTTTGCGCTGAACGTTTTCATGATTATGTCTTGGCCCCAGAAAATCGGAACACGAGTTCGGTAAAGAGCGGGAATGTTACTAGATTTCCGGCTGTCAGGCAAGCCCGCTCGCGCTTTTTGTCGCCGGGCGTAACTTAGCCCGCCTTATTTGCCGCCCTTCCGTCGCGAGGGGTCGTCAGGCCCAGTGGCTGCGGCGTTTCGGGACCGAGCGGACCGCAGGCGTACTCGATTGTACGTTGAGGATGCGCAAGCGAGTGAAACGCCGCAGACGCGGGCCTGACGGCACCGCAGCAGGAAGGGTGGTGAATAAGGCGGGCTTTAGCCGGTCGGGATTTCGAGTACGGCGCCGGGGTGAATCACGTCACCCTGGATGGCGTTGGCCTGGCGCAGCCGGTTCAGGCTGATCGAATAACGCTGGGCGATGGTCCCGAGTGTGTCGCCGCGTTGCACCACATAGCGCGCCGGGTCGCTGCGGTTGGCGGCAAACCAGGTGCCGCGCGGCGCGGTCTGGCGAAAATGCTGTTCGATGCCGCGGCGTATGGCCGTGGCCAGTTCCGCGCGGTGCTGTCGCGAACCCAGGTTGGCCTCGTCGCTGGGGTTGCTGATGAAACCGACTTCCACCAGCACGCTGGGCACGTCCGGGGAGCGCAGCACCACGAAGTTGGCGCTTTCAACCTGCTTGCGGTGGTTGCGACCGACGGCACCGAGTTCGTCCAGGATCTTCGACGCCGCGGTCTGGCTGTATTCCATCGATGCATTTTGAGACAGGTCCAGCAGCACCGATCGCAGCATGTCGTCGCTTTGCTCAAGGTCCACCCCGCCGATCAGATCGGCCTCGTTTTCGCTCTGGGCCAGAAGTCTGGCCGCCTGGCTTGAGGCGCCGCTGCGCGAAAGCACATACACCGAGCTGCCGCGTACGCGGCGATCGCGGAAGGCGTCGGCATGCAGGGAAACAAACAGGTCGGCGCGGGCTTCGCGGGCGCGCTCGAAACGTTCGTTGAGCGGCACGTAATAGTCGCTGGTGCGAATCATGACCGGGTGCATGCCGGGGGCATCCTCTATCTGGCGCTTCAGTTCGCCGGCCAGGGCCAGTACGATGTTCTTTTCGTACATACCGCTGGGGCCGATGGCGCCGGGATCCTCACCGCCGTGTCCGGCGTCGATGGCCACGATCATGTCGCGATTGTCTTCGGGCAGGCTGCGCGCGACCGAGCGGACGCGTTCCTGGGCCGAAGTGGCATTCTTCGGAAAAAGATCGAGTACGAGACGATGACCGTATCGACCCGTGGGCGCGAGCAGGAAACTCTTGACGCGGGTGGCGTCGGCAAGATCGAGCACGACGCGCAGATCCTCGCCCTCGCGTATGCCGTGTCGTACCTTGCGCACCACGCCGCTGACTTCGGGATCCAGCTCGGGGACCCCTGTCATGCTGGTGCGATCGATATCGACGACCAGCCGGTCCGGGCCTTCCAGGGCGAAGACCTTGTATTCCACTTCCCGGTCAAGATCGAGCACCACCCGGGTCTTGTCCGGGCCGGCCCATACGCGCACGTTCTCGACCTGCCCGGCGGCCAGGGGGCCGGCCAGGGCAAGCAGCATCAGGCAAATTGAGAGGGCTTTTGAGTCCATGAACAGGGTGCTGTGCTTTCTCCGGATCCCTACATTGATTACTATGCACTGAAACATTTCGGTTTGCAAGGGTAAAAAGTCTATTTATTTTAGCTAGATACAGAATGAATGTGACCTGAATGCTCATGGGTTGCGGGCAGCCGCACATCCTCCGCGGCCCGGGCGCTTGAATTATTCTTGGTAAAAGCCATTCTGAACTCATCCCGAAAAACAGCCAAAGGAGTTGGAAAACATGTCAAGTGAAGGTCTGCACGCGCCGCGCGAGCGTCTGAATAAAAAGACGATTTCGATGCACCAAGCCATCGTTTCGCTGATGGAGGAACTCGAGGCGGCCGACTGGTATCGTCAGCGCGCCGACGACTGCGACGATGAGGCGTTGACCGAAATCCTGCTGCACAACATGCGCGAGGAAATCGAGCACGCCGCGATGGTGCTGGAGTGGCTGCGTCGCAACGACGACGATTTCGACGAGCAGCTGCGCAAATTCCTGTTCAAGGAGGGCGAGGTGACCGGGCACCACTGAGCCGTCAGGCCGCTGTGGCCCCGGCTCAATCCAGTCGTCGCCCCGCGCGGGACCCCGGGGTCAGGGTCGCAGGATTCTAAGCCACCACCAGAAGTTGACCAGCCCCATCATCGAGGCGGCCACGTAGGTGAACGCCGCCGCGGTCAGGATCTTGCGGGCCGCACCCCGGTCCTCCTGCTTGAGGTAGCCGCCCTGGGTCAGAATGGGCAGGGCGCGGCGGAAGCTCGCGTCCAGCTCGGTTGGCAGGGTGACCAGGTGGACCAGGATGCCGGAAGCCAGTGCCGCGAGTCCGACGAGCAGCAGCGTCAACCCGGCGCTGGGAATCTTCAGCGCGATCAGCGCCACCGGCATCAACGCGATCAGCACCATGCCCAGTTTCTGGAACTTCTGCACCGATTTCACCATGCGGGTGCGCGCAATCAGCGGCTGGTAGCCGTCGGCGTGCTGTATCGCGTGGCCCACTTCGTGCGCCGCCACGGTAACTGCGGTGAGCGAGGCCGAGGCGTAATTGCCGGGGCTCAGCCGGACCACGCGTGCTTCCGGATCGTAGTGGTCACCTTGCTCGGTCTCTTCTACGGCCACCGATTCGAGCCCGGAGCGATCAAGCAAGTGCCGGGCCAGCTGACCGCCGGTGCCCGGATAACGGTCGCCCGGCTCGGAATAGCGCTTCATGACGCGCTGTACCCACCAGCCGGGCAGAACAACGACGCCCACCAGCAAGACGAGTCCGAGAAGGATGTGCATGTCAGTCGCCTCGAACCGATTCGACCAGGGCGAAAGCCTCGCGCCGGTCCATGCCGCCGACCTTCGCGAGTACCCGCGCCGCGCGCGCCGGCGGCAGCTCGGCGGCCAGTTCGCGCGCCAGCAACGTCGTATCCAGTTCAGTTGATGAAGCGTCGTGCGCGGCGCCCGCGATGAGTACGACGGCTTCGCCGCGCTGCTGGTCCGGATCGCTTGCAACCCAGGTTGCCAGTGCCTCGAGTCGATCCCGGCGAACGGTTTCGAATCGTTTGGTCAACTCGCGTCCCACGGCTGCCAGCCGGTTCCCGCCCAGGGCGTCGGCAGCGTCGCTCAGTACGGCGTGGAGGTCGCGTGCGGGCACGTAGAATATCAGCGTGGCGCGCTCGCGTGCCAGTGACGCCAGACGCTTTCGCCGCTGACCGGCTTTTGCCGCCAGGAAGCCCTCGAAGCAGAATCGGTCGCTGGGGAGCCCTGCCGCGGATAATGCCGCGATGGCGGCACACGGGCCGGGTACCGGAGATACGCGAATGCCGGCCTCATGCGCACGGTCGACCAGCCGGTAGCCGGGGTCGGAGATCAACGGGGTGCCTGCGTCCGAGACCAGCGCCACGTCCGTGCCGGCGGCCAGCAGCTCGATGAGTTGCTCGACCGCACGTGCCTCGTTGTGCTCGTGGAGTGCCATCCAGCGCGGCGGACTGTCTCGCGGCGGCAGCAGTTTGCGGCTCACGCGCGTGTCCTCGGCGGCGATCACGTCGGCCTCGGCGAGCACGCCGCGTGCCCGCGGCGAAAGATCGTCCAGATTGCCCAGCGGGGTGGCGACGATCGAAAGCATCCCGGGTGCGGCCGATGTTCGGGTCAAAGAATCTTTCCATCTCGGATAACGACTGTATTATGGCACCCATGGATCGAATCGATAGCAACGTGCTGGCACGGCGAGTGCCGACCATGGTACTGACCTTGATACTGGCCGTGATACTGGCTGCCTGCGCCCCGGCAGATCCGGAAATTCGTCCCGATCAGCAAATCCGGAATCCTGACCGGCTGGCCGAGCGAGGACGGCATGCCGATGCCGCGCAGGCCTGGCTGGATCTCGCCGAAGAGCAGCCGGCACGGAATCTCGAGGCGCGGATTGCCGCGGCCCGGCAGTGGCTGGAAGCGGGCCGCCTGGAAGAGGCAAGGGCAGTCGTTACGGCGCTGACCTGGCAAGAACTCACGCCGGAACTTGCATTCGAAGTGGATCTTCTGGCCGCGGAAATCGCGCTCGCCGAACGCGATTTCACAACCGCCGGCCGCATCCTCTCGCTGCCGCGTGAACAGGTACCGGCGCCGATGCGCGATCGCTTCGACGCGCTGAACGAACGCCTGGTCGAGGCCAATCCGGATTCGCCGGCCGCACGGGTGGAGGCGCTTGCCGATGCGCTGTCCGACCCGGGCTTCCGGCCCGAAACGACCCTTGCGCTGCTGCTGGAGTTACCGCTGGAGACGCTGCGTAACCTGCGGTTGGAACATGAAGATCGGCCCGCGCTGGCCCCATGGCTTGATCTCGCGGTTTCTGCCCGGGCACGCCTGATCGACGATCCGGAGTTGCAGCGTGCGCTCGCCGGATGGCGACAGCGATATGACATCGAAGCCGACGTGGCGGACGATCTGTATCAGTGGATCGTGACATGGCGCCAGACCTTGCCGATGCCTGAGTCCGTCGCCGTCCTGCTGCCCGGTGACGGTCCGCTCGAGCGCGCCGGTGCCGTGCTGCGCGAGGGACTGCTGGCCGCCTGGTTGCAGATGCCCCGGGACCGGCGACCGCAGCTGGAATTTCATTACCTGGACAACGACGCCGACGCCGCCGTCGGCGCCTGGTTCGAGGCCCGCGAGCGGGGCAGCGACTTCGTGATCGGACCGCTCGCCAGCAGCCAGGTCGATTCGTTGCTGGCTTTGCCCGATATCAGCGTGCCCACCTTGTTGCTCAACAGGCCCACCGATGACAGCCTGGTGCCCGACCCGACGCGACCGGTCGCTATGCTGGCGCTGCCGCCGGAGGAGGAAGCCGAATTGGCCGCCGTCAGGGCTTTGGTCAACGAATTCGATCGCGCCGTGGTAGTGGCCCAGCAAAGTGATTTCGGAAAGCGCGTTGCCGATCGCTTCGGCGAGACCTTTCAGCTCGGCGGCGGCCGGGTGCTCGCCCGCACCGAATATACGCCGGGTGAATTCGACCATACCGAGACGCTGGAGGCGCTGCTGGAAATCGACCGCTCCCGCCAACGTATCGCGCGGCTAGAACAGGTGCTGGGATCGGATATCGAATCCGAGCCGCAGCGACGCACCGATTTCGACCTCGTCTTCCTCGCAGCACGCGGCGGCGACGGTCGCCAGATCATGCCGCAGCTTCGCTTTTTGGGTGTCCAGCCCCGTCCCGTTTATGCCACCTCCGATATCTGGCCCGGCGGCAACGTGAGCGGCGATCTGGACGGCGTCCAGTTCCCGTCCGCGCCGTGGATGCTGCAACAGGGCGAAGCGGCCCGGCAACGGCTGCGTGCCGAGCGGATGTATCCCGAACTGGTCGCTTCCCCGACGCGGAGCGGACTGCATGCGCTGGGTCGCGACGCGCTGGCGCTGGTGCCGTGGATCAGCATGATGAAGCGCGATCCAATGCTCTACCTTGCCGGCAACGTCGGCCGGCTCCGGCTGGCCAATGGTGTCGTGCTTGAACGCGACCTGCCGTGGGCGCGGGTCGAGGACGGCCGACCGGTTCGCTACGAGCCCGAGCCGACGGATTGATGTTCAAGCGCGAAACCGGCGACGCGGGAGAGGCAAGGGCCGAAAAGTTTCTCAAGCGCAATGGGCTGAAGATCGTCGCGCGAAACTGGCACTGCCGGCACGGCGAGATCGATCTGGTGATGTTCGACAACGAATACCTGGTGTTCGTCGAGGTACGCCTGAGAACGCCCAGGGGATTCGCCAACAGCGCCGAAAGCGTCGACTACCACAAGCAGCGCAAACTCGCCCAGGCCGCCTCGATGTTCCTGGTCAAGAATGCATCCTGGCAGGACCGGCCGTGCCGCTTCGACGTCGTCGGCATCGAAGGCGATACCGGGGAACTGGCCTGGATCCGGCACGCGTTCGAGGTTTAGTCGCGCTGGGGCGCGACGGTTTACGGGTAAACGGTTTACGGAAAGACGGTTTACGGTTTACGCAGGCGGGGGATTGGGGGTTACCG
>Ga0209964_1000144_pt1 | contig 17763 bp, 20 predicted proteins | sample SalPonR2_B_D1_MG_FD_185705 | JGI IMG/M metagenome (GOLD analysis project Ga0209964, IMG submission 185705) | Salt pond soil microbial communities from South San Francisco under conditions of wetland restoration - Salt Pond MetaG R2_B_D1_MG... ... | reverse complement strand
ACAATTGCCGACGGGCGGAATTGCCGGTATCATTGCGCATTCGAAAAGGGCGATTAGCTCAGCGGGAGAGCACTGCCTTCACACGGCAGGGGTCGCTGGTTCGAACCCAGCATCGCCCACCAAATTTTCTTTTCAGGCTTTTTCAGGCACGTCCCGTGAGGCGCCGTTCGCTGCTCGAAATCCTCAAGTACCCGTTTTGTACGTTGCGGTTTCTGCGCTGCGAGCGTCACCACACGGAACGCACCTGAGAAACCCTGAAACGAAAATTCCCCATAGGCAATTCGTGCGGTGCTCGGAATCCTCATGTACCCACTTTGTACATCCCGGTTCCTGCGCGGCCCCGAATCTTCAGGCGCGTTATGAGCCCTGGCGTTGGCTGTCACGGGTTGACGGGATATGACTGTCTTCGCTTAGTGGCGAATTGATCCGTCACTTCTATCGTTGGATATCGATGTTATTCGGGTATTCTTCTGCTGCACGGCTCAAAAAACCCACCAGGCGCCCATCGCGCGCTGATGATCCCGCACCTTCCCGAGACACCGCACCGAATTGACTGATTGTTTCTTTTAAATTGTCGTCGTATGGGCATAGCTGTGGGATACATCGCTTCCAAAACCCGCGCTTATAGTGTATATTTTCGAAATCTTTGTGCCTTGACAACACGCCTGAGGCATCGCGGCACCGAGATCCTGGCCTGATCAAATAAATCTAAGCCTCATGTCCAACCAATTCAGGGATGAAGAAAACAATGCATAAATTCATGATTACCGCAGCGTTCGCTGCCATCTTCGCACTTCCGGTCTCAGCGCAAGCCCAGCTTGCCGACGAGATCGGTTCGATCAGTAACGCAACCCAGCGCGGCGGTGCACCGGCAGTATGCTCTGATCCCGGCATCATCTCCGTGGACGACGGGACTGCTGAAAACGGCTATGGCGGGAACCCCGCGGCCGTTACGGAGGCTACCTTCGTACAGCAGTTCAGCGCCGCGGATTTTCCGCAGGGTTCCATCGACACCGTATGTCTTGGCTGGGTGAGCCTCGGCCCGTCGTCGATAAACTTCGAAATTGTGGTATTTGATGATGACGGTCCGGGCGGCGTACCGGGAACCGAACTTGGCGCCATTCCGGGCTCGGCCGCAGGCCTGCCGACCGGCCTGCCGGAAACCATTTTCGACTTCAACGTGTTGGGCGCCGGCATTACGCTCCCGGCCAGCGGCAACTTTTTCCTTGGCGTCCGATTCGTTCCGACCGATCCGAACTTTTTCATCGCGTCGGATGAAACCGGTGCCACCAACGCTGGTGCGGGCCAGCTGTTCTTCGACACGGGCGACCCGATGACCGACGATTGGCAGGCGATCAATGGTCTTTTCCCCAATTACTCGGCCCTTATTATTCGGGCCCTGCCGGGCACGCCACCGCCAGAGGAAGCTCTTCCGGTGCCGACAATGTCCAATCTCGCTCTTATCCTGATGAGCCTGATGCTGGCAGCGGTGGCAGTGGTCGTTATCCGCATACGTTGATCGCCGATCAGGGCGACCTCCTCTTTCGAGAGGTCGTTCAATACGCAACATTCAAAGGCCGCGCATCGCGCGGCCTTTTTTCTATTCTTGCCGAATCTTTGACGTGCCCCTGAACAGGTCTGTGTGAGCATGGCGAAGCCTTTATGGAAGACGCAGTCGCGCCCACACGACCAGACGTGAACATCCCCCGAATAGGCGTTATTTCGATCTCGGGTTTCCAAACTCGCGCTGCCAGCTTTTTCAAAACGTGATCGATTGGTCTGCGCCGCACCCAACCGTCAGTGTAATTGGCACTCAGCCGCTGATCATGCGGCAGGCCGAGCGTTTCTGCCATGGCGCTTCGACTGCGCTCTTCCGGACCGGAGCACCGGACCAATCGGCAACATTGCGTTGGTTGTGCATGGCATCCAGTGCGACCATTCGCTCACGATCCAGGCCGACCGTGCGGGTCAGTGACTGCAACATGGTCATGTGATGACCCGGCCGGCTGGTCACTGGCGGGCTGAGGTATGCGTGTCCACGTTCCGGCATTTGGCGCGCACCGGTCAGTAAGACACGTTGCGCAGCATGAAGAATCCGTTTCCCAAGGTCGCGGTGTTATCGATGAATTACGACGCCAGAGCATGATTTACGGTAATGCCTGACGAGTGGCGCCGGTTCAGGGATGCCGGTAAGGGACGCCCTGCACCGCGCCGGCATTCGGGTATCCTCCCGACATGGCGCGCGTTCTGGTTCTACAACATGTTGCAGCCGAGCCGCTGGGCGTGCTCGATCCGATGCTGCGCCGGGCAGGGCATCGGATCCGCTACGTCAACTTTGCCCGCGACCCGGCCGCCCAGCCGAGCCTGGATCGTTACCAGGCGCTGATCGTGCTCGGCGGCCCGATGCAGGTCGGCGATTCCACGCCGCACCTGGCCGTCGAATGCCGGCTGCTCGAGGAGGCGTTGAAGAGGCAGGTGCCGACGCTGGGGATCTGCCTGGGCGGGCAGTTGCTCGCCCATGTGCTAGGCGCGCGAGTGGGGCCCTGCATACCGCCGGAAATCGGCTGGTACGAACTGTGCCCGTCTGCAGGCGCTCTCGACGACCGGGTGATGCATCCGCTCACTGAACCGCGACCCATTTTCCAGTGGCACCACTGGGACTTCGACTGCCCGGCCGGGGCCGCCAACCTTGCTTATGACGACGAAAGCGGCTGCCAGGCATTCCGCGCCGACGATAATGCATACGGATTCCAGTTTCACCTGGAACTCGACGAGCGCTTGATCCGTCGCTGGCTGACGCTGGATTTCTATCGCGACGACCTCGCCGCTTCGGGCTTGAAGCGGACGCCGGAAGACATCCGGGCGGCGACGCACGAGCACCTGCCGGCCACGCTCGAACTTGCCGAGGCGGTCTTCGGCAATTGGATAGCACGGCTCGAAGCGCCCCGCCAGCGCATCGTGCTGGGGTCGCGGTAGCGCCAATCCGGGCTCAGTCGCCGGGACTACCGGTAATTGCGAGCCGGGAAGGATTGTCCCGCCCGGATGCCATGGGCTTCACCGCGCACGCACGAGGCAGTCCTGGTCGCGCTGCTTGAAGGTCTCGCACAACTGTTCGGCCTTGTCCTGGCTCATCGGCTGGGTGACCAGCAGATACAGTCCGTTGCTCTGCTGCACTTGAAGGTTCACGTCACCCAGCAGTTCGCTCAGGCGTTGCTGGAGCAGGTCGATGCCCCGGTCGGCCTGGTCCTGGCTGCGGACCGCCGCCAGTTGCACGTGGTGGGTGGCTTGCTCGGCTTCGCGCCGGGCCTGGCGTTCACGCTCGGCTTCGCGTTCCTGCTCGGCAGCCTGTTCGCGCTCGCGCCGTTCGGCCTCGGCCTGGGCCTCCAGTTCGCTGATCCGCTCCCGCGCAAGTTCCGCTTCCGGGCTGCCGGCATAGTTGGCGGCGAAGGCCCTCAGTGCGCCGGCGTTCTCGCTGTCGGCCAGATCCTGCCATGCCGCTTCACGTTCAAGGGTTTGCAGCCGGGAGCGCGCCACGTCAACGGTCGCGGCATCCGGGTGGGCCTCGACGAATCCGCGGTAAGCTTCGACCGTGTCGCGCTGGCGTGCATCGCTCCACGCCTGCTCGGCGCGCAGCGTCTCGATGCGGCTTCGGGCCTGGTCGGCCTCGGGGCTTTCCGGGTAACGCTCCGCGAACGCTTCATACGCGCTGATGGTGTCTTTTTCCCGGGCCTCTTCCCAGTCTGCACCCTGACGGTCGCAGCCGACCAGGACTAGTGCCAGCAACAAACAAAGGATTCGAATGGTCATATTGGCGGTCTCCGTGGGTAATTGATCCAATGGCGCCGCCCCCGATCTCCAGCGGCCAGGATTCCACTACCGACTCTACTCCGGTCAAACAACACCTTCAAGCGCTGCCGGGACGATCTGAAAATACCTTGAGCTCACCCGGCCCGGCTTGTTGCCCCACTCGCCCGTAACGAGCTACCGTCAGAATTGCTAAAAAATTTCCGCATAGTGCGCCGGTAGCGGGCGCCTGATCGGGGCTTCGCTTCAGGAGGCGCTTGCCCGCTGGGGTGGCAATCGCCACCATGTCCAGGCGACCAGCATGGCGAACGAAGTGTAGGCCGTTACGAAAACCCACCATGGGAGGTCCAGGTACAGGTACTCGGCAACCCAGTACTCGACAAGAGACTGTTCGTGATACGCCTGCCCGGCCGCCTGCCGCAGCTTTTGCTCCCAGATCGTCAGCGGGCACAATCGGCCCAGCCAGGCCTGCAGCATCACAATGACGATAGTGGCCAGGTGGGCCAGGCGAAACCAGGCGTTTCTGACCCACGACCAGCCCCACCACCAGCCGATCAGGATCGTCAACTGACCAACGATCACGAACCCCACGATCAGCGCGTGGACGATCAGGATCAGATCGGCCCACAGGCCTGGATAAGGAATGGACTGGTAGATATCGTTGCCCATCGCCTCATGCTACCGCGCAATCATGCTTGCGATGGGCACGCCGACTCGGGATTCAGCGTCTTTCACCTTTGTCGTCGTCCCGAACTTGATCCGGGACCCAGCGTCTTTGGTTTCTGTTGATGATCGGCATGCGCAAACCGGTCAAAGGAAATCGAAGTGGGCTAGAAAATCGCCAGCGTCCGTTTTGCCTATTGACACGGCTGGGCTAATGGATAGCCCGAGTCCAAGACCTGACACCAGGATTGCACACGACTATTGCTCCTGCCCGACAGCCTAATTGCGGGTTAACGTCAGCACCTGCGTATTGGGATTCGCGAACGAAGCCCCGGTTATCCCGCTGTTGTTCGCCGCATACGGCAGCGAGGGATCAGTACCGGCGAAGGCAACGCAGGCTCCGTCCTCGTCGATATAAGAAACCGTCGCGAAATTGGTTATCGTGGCCGAAGCGTTCACGAAGTAGACCGTCCCGCTGGTCTGGAAGATCGAGCCCGCGGAGGCCGAATACGCGCCGGCGGCCTCCGGACCGGCGTAAGCCGCCGTGGTGCCGGTGCATCCGGCACCACTGTAGAGCAACCAGACCCGCTGCAGCGCGTTGTCGACCAATTGGAAGCTGTAGTTGGTATTGGTCAGAAAACCGAAACTATCCCCTGTAAACCCGAGATAGGCAAAATCGAGGCTGGCATCTGAAATCGAAGTTCCGTTGATCAACACGTCGAAGTCTCGCCCCGAAGGTCCGGCCGGGCCGGTTGGGCCCTGTGCGCCGGTCGGTCCCGCGACACCTTGAGCGCCCGTAGCGCCTGTTGGGCCTTGCGGTCCAATCGGTCCCGTTGCGCCCTGCGGTCCAATCGGTCCCGTTGCGCCCTGCGGTCCGGTCGGGCCGGGGTCACCCTGAGCTCCAGTCGGACCCGGAATGCCCTGTGGACCGTTCGGTCCCGTTGCACCCTGCGGTCCAGTCGGGCCGGGGACACCCTGAGCTCCAGTCGGACCCGGAACGCCCTGTGGGCCGATCGGTCCCGTTGCGCCCTGCGCGCCAATCGGACCCGGTGCACCCTGCGGTCCGATCGGGCCCGCGACACCCTGCGGACCCGTGGGACCGGTGGGGCCAATGGCTGCCGTCGCGGTGCACGGTCCCAGCACGCCGGTGCCGGCCTCGAAGCAAAGAACGCTTGTCTGCTCGGCGTCTCCATCGATAGCCGGCAGGATCAATGTGCCGTCGTCGTTGACCCGGAAATAGACCGTATTTCCAGCCGAGTCCTGAATTTGCACCGAGCCGCCCGGAGGCGCCTGGACCACCACATCCTCCTGCGCGTTCGCTTCCGATGCGAACAAGACGGCTACGATTGCAGCGGCAAGAGGTGTGTAACTAAAGGCGCTTCGCATGATTTTTGATTCCTTGGATTTTTCTTTGATTATTTGTCGATGACCAATTCACGCAACGAATTGAGAATCAACTTTCCGTCTAACCACGGCGACACCGAATATCGCGAGTACTAAAACAATCAGTCCGGGAACGGACAGCGTCGGAATCGGGATGAACTCCAGCGCCCTGCCGAACCAGCCTAGATCGTTGCCGGTACCACCCTGGTTGGTCTGGTCGGGCGCCAGGGGCTGGCCGGTAGCGTGCACGTCGGAGACACCCAGGAACGCAATGTCCTGGGACGCGCCATTCTCAAGGAACAGCTGAGCGATCTGCGGCGGCGAGGTGCTCCGGAGCTGCAACGGCAAACCGCTCACACCCTGGATGAACAGGCTATCGGTAACGTTCTGGATCGAGCCGGATTCGAACACGAACTCGCCAGCCGCAGAGCTGAAAATCGACAAACCGTAAAACACAGAATCACCGAGCACAAGTGCGGTACTGCCGGTCTCGTCGAACAGCGTTATCGCACTATCCATCGCGTTGAAGGTACCGTTGTTGATCCAGTCGCCGCTTGTCGAAAGCGACCCGGAACCGCCGCTGAAAACACCGCTGATCAAGATATTACCGGCCCGCTCGACGTTGCCGCTGCCCAAATCAAACTCACCATCGATGATCAGCGGGGTATCGGCCAGGCGAAGCACGCCCGAACCCAGAGAAAACGAACCGCCATCGCCAATCGACAAATCACCCCAGGCGGGGATGGCCAGCGATAAGAGAATCGCCGAGGCCAGCGCACGAAAAATAGTCATGATCAAGCCTCAGCTCTTGTTTGAATTGACGGTGTCTAAGCAACCGGCCAGTCGACAAATCAACTGAAGTGTATATGATTTACGATCAACAACGCAGCATTCCAGTAATATCTCATGCCGGCACCGCAACCTATGTCTTCTCTGACCGATATCTGCCTGGTCATGATTGCGCGAAGCGAGGCGCATGTAATCGAGCGTTGCCTGAGTTCGGTGCGCCCGCTGATCACGCGCTGGTGCATTGTGGACACTGGGTCGACGGACGGCACCCCGAAGCTGATCCAGCGAACACTCGCCGACCTGCCTGGCGAACTCCACGATAGAGACTGGGTGGATTTTGGCCACAACCGCAGCGAGGCTATAGCCCTGGCCCAGGGCAGCGCCGACTGGCTGTTGCTGATCGATGCCGACGAAGAACTGCACATCGATGAGGGCTTCAGCCTGCCCGAGCGCTCCGATATACAGGCCTGGCAGATTCGCCAGATTCCTTGCGGCACGGCTAACGAGTTTTTTCTTCCGCGCCTGCTGCGCGCTGACCATCCGTGGCGCTTCCAGGGCGTGGTGCACGAATACCTGGCCAGCGAACAGCCCTTCGAGCAGGCGGTCCCGCCGGGCCGGGCACTTCGACAGCGCACGCAACCAGCAGCCGCAGCGGCAGAAATACCTGCGCGACGCCGAACTACTGAGCGCTGCGCTGACGCAAGAGCCGGATAATGCTCGCCATCAGTTCTACCTGGCCCAGAGCCTGCGCGACGCCGGCGAGCCCGAGCGTGTCCTGGCCGCCTATCGAAAGCGGGCGACGATGGTCGGCGGGGAAGAAGAAGCAGCTACTGGATCGGCCACCCTAAGACCGCCGTCCGCCTGGCCCGGGCCCTTCTCGAATCAGAACACCTCCCTCAAGCCGAGCGTCCCAGAATCGAACAAAAATCTGGAGATCTTCGAGAACGCGCTGAAATAATCTCCAGATCGCGGCCGGGGCCGCCACTCAGCAATTCCGATCGCAAACCTGATGCAAGCTCTAACCGTCGCCCCGGTATTGTTTTTGCCGTCACTCCGGATCTGTTCCGGGTAGCGCCCTTCGTCTTTGCCGTGAGGCCGGGATTTACGCCGCCGTCCCGAACCTGATCCGGGATCCAGTGTCTCTCGTATTTCCGTCGTGCCGGACCTGATCCGGGACCCAGCGTCTCTCATATTTTTCGTCGTCCCGGACCTGATCCGGGATCCAGCGTCTCTCATATTTTTCGTCGTCCCGGACCTGATCCGGGATCCAGCGTCTGTGACCATACCCGGCAAGGCTTTCCACTGGTCGATAAGCTCATTCCCCTGTGACTAGACGCAGGTGCCACTAAACTTGCCCGTGATGAAATACTGGATCTTCGCCCTTGTCGCTCATTTCTTGATCCTGGCGGTCGGGATCGGTTCCATGGGCGAAGACTTCACCGAACTTAGCATCCTGCATGCCCCGATCGTCAATCTGCTGATCTGGACCGGACTGACTTGCCTGGCCGGCCTTGCGGCCAGCGTCACAACCGGCAGCATCCATCGCCGGCTGGCGCGCGTGCTCCTCGTCAGCGCCATTGCATGGTTTCCACTTTCGCTGATGATCTTCGGCAATGCCCGTTTCTCGGGCACTTCGGACGTTCTCTGGCAGCTCTGGCTGTATGGCACCGCAGGGTTGGTATTAGCCTCGCTGGCATCCCTCCTGATCAGCGTCGCGGCCCGCCTGCTGGCGCGCTAGCAACCCCCCAACAGGGGCTAAAGCTCCACGCATATTGAAAACGCGCCGGTGATGGACAACGTCTGGGCCGTTGCCCGGCGCCCGGACATTGCTCGACGCAGCGTATTCGACGCCCGAATCGCACTGACACTGCGCCACCACGGCGCCACCGAATTCGCCACCCGCAACACCGCTGACTTCGAAGGCTTCGGCTTCAACCGCCTGATCAATCCGATCGACGGCGCGGACTATAAGATCCACGATGGACCATGACCCGCCGCCCGAAGCCGGCAGCGTACTCGCCATCGCCCCGGCACCGTTGCCGTCTTCTAGGCCGCCTTTGCAGTCGTCGCGGACCTGATCCGGAACCCAACGCCTTTCGCCCCGACTTGAAAGCCACGGTGCCGGGCCAATGCCGCTGCCAACCGGAGGCTGTGCGAAGATGTTCGATATCGGCTGCCGATACCGAAAAAGGTCATGGTATGAGCAAGCCAATCGCCATATCCTCGAACACTGGAACTTCCCTGTTCACGAGGATTTCCTTATCCCGGCGGCGGAACCGACCCTCACCGTCCTGACGCCGGTCATACAGCTGGCCGACAATCTATTGGTCCTTGACCTCGGCAATCATTGGCGCCACGGTAAACTGGACGACGGCATCGATGCCCTCACTCGGCAGGTGGAGGACTTGGCGCAGGTTCCACGGGAAGCAGAGGATCTGCTTGGCGTCTTGATGATTCAAGCCTTCGTCAGGTCGAGCATGAATCACCTGATGCTTGCGATTGGCTGGGGCGGCGATCCGGGTAATGATTTCTCCGAGAACAAGTTGCATGAACCAGCCGACACGAAATCGATTCTATTCCGATGGGGCATGGCGGCTCCGACCGCTTGGCTGTCAGAAATAAGCTCAATACGTTCTTTTCAAATGTGTATGTCCAATTCAGCCTTGCGAAATGATCGGGTACCGACTTGTACATTGCGGCTTCTGCAAGCGGCGGGGTGCCGCCAGTACTCATTTCCTGGAAGCCTTACGCGTTGACGCGAATTTGCACGATACGTCGGCCGACGAAAACAGATGGCAGGTTTCGGGGTGAAAACCCGTATTTATAGATTGGGCATCCTGAGATTATTCGAATGACCAACTTGAGGCAGGGGAGTCGCGGGCCGGAAGTCAAGAGACTGCAGCGGGAGCTGAACTCCCAGCTGTTCCCGCGGCCGAATCTCGTCGATGACGGCATTTTTGGAGGGAATACTCGTCGCGCCGTTCTCGCATTTCAGCGGCAGTCCGGCATACAGGTCGATGGCATCGTCGGACCGGAAACCCGCGCTACGCTGGGCCTGCCGAACGTCGGAACGCCCTTCACGCATCGGGTACGGCTGTACTTCCGAGGGCTCAGCCTGACAAACGTCCGTTTCAGCACGATCTTTTCGAGCACGCAAATGGTCTACGCCCAATACGGCATCCAGATCGTTTTCGGGTCGGGGATGAGTCTGGGACTGAGCGAATCTGAGGCTAAAAGATTCGAACAGCTCGATGGATCGTGTGCCTGGAAGATTTCGTCCGGTGAATACGCGCAGCTTCAGCGGCTGGGGCCGACGGTCCCGGCGAATGCAATCATCGTCTACTTCATCGACCGGTTTTCACAGGCGCTCAACGGCTGCGGCGGTCATCTTCCCAATCGTCCCGCTTGTATCGTCGCCCGCGCTGGAACGCAATGGTGCGCCGCGCACGAAGTGGGACACGTGCTGCTGACTTCGAACTTCTCACCGGTCCACATCAACGACACCAGCAATCTGATGCACCCGGTCGATATCGCCCGCTCGGCCACCCCAGGCTTGACGCAGGCTCAAGTCACCCGGATTAAATCATCACCGCTGTGCACGCCGATCTAGCCGGGAAAGCCCCGGATCAAATCGATCGAGTAATTACCCCCCCGACATCGCCCGGCCACCGACGATCTTGGCCTTTGCCGCCGTTCCGGATTCGACCTACAATCCGGTCCTATCCCGTCCGGGCACTTCAAGGAACTGAATTCGAACGTGCGCTCCATCGGCGCGCGCGTTTGCATCCGGACCGACAGAATCATCAAGTGGATATCAGCTACCCGCCTCGTCCGCGATCCCCTTGTGAGTCAAGATCGGCGTTGAAGATGGACGCGGCATCGGCGCGCCACTCGGAAAGACGCAGCGTCAGCAGTGTCGCTTCTATGTTGGTGACAATCACGGCCGCCATTGCGATGCGCAGTGGCCAGACAGCCCATCCCGTTCCAATTTGATCGATTCGGGATACGCGGGTGCAGTTCAATGAGCCAGTCAATTTCTAAATGCTGCTAACCTTGGCGTTGTCCACTTGCATCCACATGCGTGTTGCCGGTGTGTTTTCCGCGTTGGAGGCCTCCTGAAACCAGAATATTCCATTCACGGGCACATCAACGTCTGACGGAAAGGGCACAGACCAGGGTGAATGAACCGCCTCCAGACATCGGAACGCTTTCGTCAAATGAAACTTGTAGAACGTGGAATTGCCAAGCACCGGATTCGGAACCAATCGATCACCGCTCCCGAGCACGGCGTCAGGGCAAATCGCATCGAGATAATCTATGGTGACGAAAGCCCAGTCTACGCCCGGATAGAAGAATGACTGCTCAAAGGGCCAGTTCCAGTTCGGATTGGTTGTCCAGCCTAGAGGGAACTGCGTATCAAGACCAGGATGATCCAACGCATCCTCGAACAATGTGATGAACAGCCCACGCTGATGCGGTACGCCAGGCGCCGCTTCGCCGCCCCATTCGGCAGTCAGATAAATGCCTGAAAATCGATAGCTTCCACCGCCCTTGGTGCCACTGTCCGAAGCTATTTGTTGAGCCTCGAATTTCAGATACTGAGCGCTGCCGTAGTAGGGATGATCGAAGCCATTTAGCACGGCCGGCGGCGTATTGCCATTGCCGCGGTTCTGACGCGCACCGAACGATAAATGGTAGTTGATATCAGAGCGTTCACCCGGGGGATTGATCTCGACCCATGAGGCGCGCTCATCGTCGGGAATCAGGTCGGTGTTGATGATGAAATGCCATCCGTCGTCAGCGGGAATCCCCCCGTCGACGGAATGGTCGATGTGGGCCATATGAAACCCGTGGCCCCACTCTCCAGGCACGCCGATCGATCGAGTCTGCCCTGGCGGACCGTTCAGTCCCCTGCCGTCGACAGACCCTTTTCGCCACATTTCAGCGTTGTTTGCATGAATGACCCAGTAGCGATCCGTTGGGTATCCGATCACTGTCCAGTTGTTCTCAGGCCAGTAAACAGGCCCGTCGCAGGAATAAATGGACGCGGGGTTCAAGCACACGCCATAGGTGATCGGCTCCTCGGGCAAACCCCGGGTCGGCGAATTGAAATCGGACCGGGCAGCTTCCTGATTCATGCCCTGATCCCAGAATTGCCCAAGGGCCGTGCCCGCAAGCAATGCGAGCGCGCTGCCAACGTAGAGATCTCGTGGAAATTTCATTGAATCAACCTCATGTCGTCATTAAACGCAGCCCCCCTTGGAATATAGAAAAGCTTGGCGTGAATGTCAAAAATTGCTTCACGGAAAACCGGCCGTCTCTTCAGGATGCGCCTTTCCAACCTGTTACCAGGTGCCGTGGACAAGATTGAGGAATACGCCGAGCACGTCGAAACAGCCTTCCCCAGCTCGCCTTGTTCACCACTGTCGTTGCGAGGGGCTGACAGATCCTGTGGCCAGGGCGTTTTTCGAGCGAGCACACCGGAAGCGTACTCGCCTGTACGTTGAGGATGCGCGTCCCGCTTGCGCGTGCGTGTACGCGCAAATCGAATCACGCGGCCACGCGCCAAACGTGTCGGCCCGACAGGGCCTTTCAAATGTTTGGATATGGGCATGGCGGCGCCGCAGTAGACACCATGGTGAATAAGGTGAGCTCATAGGCCAGACCGCCGCGGCAGCCCTCTTCTCGCCGGGCCGATAGCAAACCCACCACTTTGAATTCGCAAATGGCCCTGGTGCCAACTTCGGCGTGTCTAAAATTAGGAAATTTCCGAATTGCCGTGCCGAAAGGGCCCGAAAGGGCCCCCGGGGTCAGGTCGTGTAACGTGCATGATGCCCTGCTCCCCTGATATGATCCAGAAATGGGCCGTCCGCTTCGAATCGAATTTGAAGGCGCTTTCTACCATGTGATGGCCCGGGGAAACGCTCGCCAGAACATTTTCCTGAACGATGGCGATCGCCAGGCGTTTCTCGAAAACCTGGGCCGGGTATCTCAGCGCTTCGATTGGTCGATTTGGGCGTGGTGTTTGATGGACAATCACTACCACCTGCTGATCGAAACCCGCCAACCCACCCTTTCCAAGGGAATGCGTGAGGTCAATGGCGTCTACACCCAAGGCTTTAACCGGCGACATCGTCGAGTGGGGCATCTCCTGCAGGGCAGATACAAGGCCATTCTCGTAGATCAGGACGCTTACTTGCTGGAGCTTGCTCGTTACATTGTTCTCAATCCCGTGCGTGCCGGCCTGGTCCAGAATGCGGCGGAGTCCACATGGAACAGCTACCGGGCCGTAATGGGCAAGTCTCCCGCGCCAGATTGGCTGCCGATCGATGACATGCTGGCGATGTTTCACGCTCAGCGGGGACCTGCACGACGCGCGTACGCCCGGTTCGTAACTAACGGCATCGGTGCAGCGCGCCGGGATCCTGGGTGGCGAGGCATTCATGGAGCGCGTTATCGATCATGTCGATCGCCAGGCGCTAAGCCCTGAAATCGTACGCAAAGACCGGCCGGCAGCAACGCTGGCAGCGATCGCTCAGCGGCACGAATTCCGCGCCTCTGCGATACAGGAAGCCTACAAGACCGGTGCCTACACGATTACCGAAATTGCCGCATTCTTTGGCATGCATCGTTCAACGGCAAGCCGGATCGCTCGCCGGTGAGCCCGCGTTTATCGCCTTGTTGTGAGCCCATGCACGTTACACGACCTGACCCCCTGGTTCTGTGCGACCTGACCCCCTGGTTCTGTGGTTCTGCGACCTGACCCCCTGGTTCGCATGAGTTCAGGGAGGAAAAAATGTCCAAATAAGCTTGACAAAACGAGCGGGGTGTTCAGGTCTTGTTTCATGCGTTCGACTTAAAATGCATGAAACAAGATCTGACCCCAGCTTCTGTATGACCCCAGCTTCTGACCCCAGCTTCCTTGATGCAAGATCTGACTCCAGCGCCCTATGGAAGATCTGACCCCAGCGCCCTATGCAACAGTAGGGTAAATGCTTCTGTTTGATGGGTATCCACTATATTGCGTTCGTTAATCACACATTTCAATTATCTGCTCGGGGGACAGGTTGTTAGCCTTTGCCGCTTCTAGACACTTCGCCTTGGCGAGCTGTGCTGCTGACTCAGCAATGGTTTGCGCGGCCACTCCCGTGGCAAAAACTTTACCTAGTGTTGCCGCCGAAGCATCCGCTTCTGTATTGAATGAACCGTAAACGGAAAAAGCATCCTTTCGAAGGACGTCATCGGCACTTGTCTCTGATACGCTTGCGCTTACCGAATCGGCGATATTCCCGTCATTCCCGGCACCTGTTGTGAAGCTTGGGTTTTGCACTCGCATCGAACGAGTTATTTTGCGCTTTAGATCATCGATGCCCACGTTCTCAGTAAGGCTAAAAGACGCTCGTGTAGACGAAGAAGCAAATTGGTTCAGGCGAAGCTCTCCCGCCGCATTTTGAACTGCCCTGCGGGCGTCTGCAAGGGATATCCCTGAGGATTCCGCGAGTGAATCAAGATCGACAACAGCAACCTGCTTCTCACTGAAGAGAGAAGCACAGACGCTTCGTTCCTGTGTGTCGCCGCCACAATAAGACCCCCACACTAACGATAATTCAGGATCGTCTTTATCTAATTGTACTGCAACGGGAACCTTTGCAAAATCTAAACCTAAATAGCCTAGGTTGAACCCGGGAAACGGATTTCCGTCGGCTCCACTTTCGAGTCCGATCCCGACACTCTGTCTGGAGCCGTAAATAAGCGAGCTATCGGAAAGAGTCGTGCAGCCGCTACAGGCGATGCAGCTAATTACTAAAATTGCAAAGCCAACTCGTATTTTCATTGCCTAGTCCCCAATTTTAAGAGTGCAGACGTGCTCAACTCGTTGCGCAACCGAGCTGACTAAATCAAGGGATTCAGATAGTTTCGAATCGACAAAAAGTAAGACGCGACACCTTGATTTGCTCGATATAAAAACGGCTTGCTCGGTCGCATAACCCAGAGTGATACGCTTCGTGCTGCTAGGAACGACGCCAAACCCAACAACGCGGAGGTAAGTAATTTCCATAGCGTCATCAAAATGAAATCGCATTGTAAATCCATGACGCTCGACGCGAGGCCCATCCAGACCTTCGCTGTGGATAAGAACAGTTGTGCACCCTGTGAAAAAGAATACACTCAAGACGCTGCAATAGAATGATCGCCTCAATTCGCACGCTCCGGACAATACTTCAAAGCTTCGTTCAATCGGACTCGAGGAACACCGATATTCGTAGGTTCTCCAGATTTCAGCAGACATTCCGCAATCTCCAGGTTACTGTACCGGGGACGAACAAGAGAAAGTAGTAGATGTCCTGCGGCACAGTATGGTGCGGCCATTGATGTTCCGCTGTCGAGCCCGTACAAGCTTCCCGGGCGGTCTTGATCGGCTCCTTGTGCAACCGTGCTGAGTATGTCCACGCCAGGACACGAGAGGTGCCCGTCTATGTTTGAGAATTCTGCACGTTCACCTTCTCGATCGTGAGCCTCGATGATAAATGCATTCTTCGCTTGCCCCCTTTCTCGTAATGCAATGGCTGCCCAATTGAAAGGGCTGGCATACCGCGCACTCCTCCAGTCCCGGTCGCCATCGCTATCATTCCCTGCTGCGGAGTAAACTACCATATCAAGCGCAGCGGCGTTTTTGAGGATCGAAACGACGAACTCGCCGTGGTTGGCTACTATAAGTGGAATATCGCGCGCCGCGTATGTCTCAGGATTAATCCCCATGTTACGCTTCCAGTTATACCCGAGGGACACATTGAATACATGCACGCCATTGGAGGCCCTGGTGATTTCGTTAAGATCACCTACAAATTGACTGAATAGATGAACATATCGATCAAGAGTCTGACCTTGATATCGGACAAGCGGTTCGGCGCGTGGCACGACGAAGCAATTTGGAAGAACTCCGCGGATGCCGGTGCCATTACCGTGACGGGCACAGGCAATCCCGGCGACATGGGTCCCATGGTCGCCGATCTCCATTTGGAGCGGTGTCTGTGCAAATACCAGGTCCTTGTGTCGGGCGAAACCCGTGTCGACCAAGCCTATGACGGCGCCATCGAGCGCGCGCGGAAGCTTCCATAGGTCTGGCGCACCAATGTCAGCTATGCCCCAATCGCTGACCTCTGTATCGGCCAAATCCACGGTTTTGATGGTGGTTGGCAGGCGTTGCGAGTCAATAAGCAGGTCGGGGGCGACAGCTTTTATTCTCGGATCATTCCGGTAAAATCGTATGACATCTGCCAGACTTCCCAGTCGGGCCTTCGGTGAGTTTCCGCTGTCTTCGGAAGTGAACCTTGATAGATCAGTCCGTACATGAATCGATTGAATCTCTGGAAAAACCTTGAGCAATTCGAGCCGATATTCGCTCAGTAGCGCCGTAAGATTCCGAGGTGTTAAATCCTTAGATAGTTTAAGTAGAAGGGAATTCTCAGCCGCAAAAGGGAGCGAGGCAAAATCGCCATTTGAGAAGTCAACCCGCCCCTTTAAATCAGCGTCGATGTTTTCTCTGTGGATATCTAGCGACGTTATTCTGAGCTCTTGTGGCGAGAATTCTGTTAACGGCCTCAATCGGGAGAGGGTCTGAAAGCTCCGAGTTGAACGATATTCGAAAGCAGAACCATGAACAGGTTCAGCGGATTCGAATTGCTCGAACCTCTGCGGTTCTTCAGGCATAAGCTCTCTAAGTTTGCTAAAGTCGGTTTCAAGCAGCTCTATCGTCATCGCGCCGCTTGCCGGATCGATTATGACAGTCGAACTATCATCAGCGTGAAAGCGTATCTTTTCGTCTTTATGCGTGATAATAAGTTCCGTTTGCGCCGATACTGAGCCCACTACCAGTATAAGTGCAATGTAAAAACCAACGCTTTTCATCATAAAGTTCAAGTGTCAGTTGAATGATATTGTGTAGACAGCATCGGGTTTTGATATAAACGCTTCAAAAGCTGAGGGAGGTTCGATACACTCTTTGTCTGTCCATGAGGCGTATGCTGAAGCACTCTGGACCGCCTTGTGCATTAGGTACATTGAGCGAATCGATCCGTAATCAAAATCGGGTAAATCGAGCAAGGTTCGAATAACCTCAGACATGATCTCTGCCGAATCGTCAAAAGAGTACGCGGTGTGTCCCGGTAGCTCGCAGTCCTGCATCGTGAACAGCCAGTCATGAATAATGAACGCCGGCCCGTAGCCCCATGGGCTATAGTTTCTGAAGATCCACATTGGCCGTGGGACCGAACCTCCATCCGTCCACATCAGCTCCGGCTGAATGACATCGCCATTCGAGCGAATAAATCGTAGGGGGTTGCTGGCGGACGGTTTGTAAAGAAACTCGTCGGGCTTTCTCCATTCGATAATCAAGTCGCCACTTATCATACCTGGCTGCGTTTTCTGATAATGAATTTGAGCGCATCCGCACATCAGCAGAGCAAGTGTACCGCCTAGAATTGAAGACACAATGCGGTCATTTCTTGAGGCATCGCCTTGGGTCAGACGCTTGCATTCGGATATGCCTTGCATTAAATAATTGGCGTCAAGTTTTCTTTCGTGCGTTCGACCGCTACAACCCATCAGTGCCCACATGCCGATAAGCGCATTCAGGCCCAATCCATTCCTGATCACCTCGGAACCTCATACCAATTCCCCTCAGCCCGGAACCGCAGTGGCTCCTCCGCCGGCTCCCCGGTAAACGCATCCCGAAAGAACTCCCGCAACTTCTCGTTCTTCTCCGCCGGCTCGCCAAACGGCGAATGCGATTCCTGCACCCAGGAAGCGTCGGTCAAGTTGATGTAGTGTGCGATGCGACTGTCGAGCCGCTTGATGAAGTGCCCGAGGCGTGCACGCTGCGCGTCGCCGGGTTTTATTCTCGATAGCCGCAGTGCGAAATCTTTTTCGTTGATCGTGATGAACACGCGCCGGTTGTGGGAAATTGTGTCGACCCAGTTGGGGTGGCCGGCGTTGTTAGTGTCGGCCTGGCACAGGACGACGTTGTCGAAGATGAGGTTGTTGCCTTCGCTGATGCTGCTTTTGAGCATTTGCTTGTAAAGGTAGTTGCCCATGCTGTGGAACAGGCCGTTTACAGTGAACGGG
>Ga0209964_1000131_pt1 | contig 18456 bp, 14 predicted proteins | sample SalPonR2_B_D1_MG_FD_185705 | JGI IMG/M metagenome (GOLD analysis project Ga0209964, IMG submission 185705) | Salt pond soil microbial communities from South San Francisco under conditions of wetland restoration - Salt Pond MetaG R2_B_D1_MG... ... | reverse complement strand
ACGGCCACCATCCGCGATGCCGGCAACCGCGAATTCCAGCGCGGCGGCCAGGTGTATTTCCTGCACAACGACGTCCGCACCCAGCCGCGCATGGCCGAGGATCTGGCAAAACTCTTCCCGCGGGCGCGAATCGGGATTGCCAACGGCCAGATGCCGCCCGGCGAGATGGAGCGCACCATGCGCGACTTCTACCATCGCCGCATCAACCTGCTGGTCGCCAGCACCATCATCGAAAACGGCATCGACGTACCGACCGCCAACACCATTATCATCAACCGTGCCGACAAGTTCGGCCTGGCCCAGATGCACCAGCTGCGCGGGCGGGTCGGCCGCTCGCACCACCTGGCCTACGCCTACCTGGTAACCCCGCCGTGGAAAGCGATGACCACCGACGCACGAAAACGGCTGGAGGCGATTCAGTCGCTGCAGGAGCTCGGCGCGGGATTCACGCTGGCCACCCACGACCTGGAAATCCGCGGCGCCGGCGAACTGCTGGGCGAGGACCAGTCCGGCCAGATCGAGGCGATCGGCTTCCAGCTCTACTCCGAACTGCTCAACCGCACCGTCGAGGCGCTAAAGGCCGGCGTCGAGCCGGACCTGGACGAGCCGGTGGACGTATCTTCGGAAGTCGATCTGCACACCACCGCGATGATCCCGGCCGGCTATCTGCCGGACGTACACCAGCGCCTGGTGCTGTATAAGCGGATAGCACAAGCTCGCACGGGCAAGCAACTCCACGAGCTGCAGGTCGAGATGATCGACCGGTTCGGCCTGCTGCCCGAAGAGGTCAAGAACCTGTTCAGTGCCGCCACCCTGAGACTGGAAGCACGTGCGCTCGGCATTCGCAAGCTCGAGGTCGGTCCGGCCGGCGGGCGCGTGGAATTCCTGCCCAAACCCGACATCGACATGGGCGAAATGATCCGGATGATTCAAAAAGAGGCTCACACCTATTCCCTGCCCGCCCAGGACCGGCTGCGGGTCCAGGGCGAGTTCGAGCGGCTCGAGGACCGGATTGCCGTGGCCGAGAACCTGCTCGAGCGCCTGCGTCCCAAGACCCGTGATGAAAATGCCCCGGGCGCCGCAGTAGCCCGGGCACAGACAAGCTAAACTCGCGGTCATGAGAATCGCGATCGACAAGGGTGTTGCCGGCCTGGCTTTGCTGCTCGCAGCCGCCTCGCTTTCCGCGCAGCAATCTGCATCTCGACAAGCCGACGCGATCGATTATCCGTCCGTTTATCGAGTCGAACTCATCGTGTTCAGCCACGCCGACGGTCGATCCGACCGGACCCGCAGCGCGAGCCCGGCGGACTTTTCCGGGGCGCTGGATCCGCTCCTGATCGCCCAGGCCAATGACATCGCCGAGCGTCAGCTGGCCGCACTTGCAGAGGGGTTGCCGGTCGCGCGGGTTCCCGGAGAAGTCGACGAGACCACACCGAGGCTCGAAACCGACGGGCAGACTCTTCGCCCGATCCCTCCGATGTATTCGGCTCTGGGCGACCTTTCGCGACCGATCCGGCGGGCGATGGAGCGTTTGCTCGACGCCCCCGAATACGATCCGGTGATGGCGCGCGCCTGGATTCAGCTGGCCGATCGCGGCCGGCCGACCGCGACCATGCGCATCCACGACCAGACCGTGGTCGACCTGATCGAACCCGATGAAGACCGGAGCCTGGTGCCGATGCCGCACGTATTGCCTTTCGGTCCACTCGTGGAAACGCCGTCGCCGGCGCTTGATATCTACCGTCTCGACGGCACGCTGCGGCTGCGCCAGCGCCAGTTCCTGCATCTGGACCTGGACCTTGTCTGGCAGACCCGGGCCCGGTCCGTCGCGGACCGGATGCTGCCGGCAGATGAATTGTCCGCGTCCAACCGGCCGGAGTCCGCCGAAGGCGAATGGCGGCTGCACCGGCTCCAGCAGTCACGGATTGTCAAGCCCGGCCGGCTCGAGTACTTCGACTCCAGCCTGTTTGGCGTGCTGGTGTGGATCGAGCGGTTCGGCCGGGTCGAGCCCGAAATCGAACCGCCCGAACCGGACCCGGCCTCATCGAATCCGGCAGAGGCTGAGGAAACAGTCGACCCGGTCACGAATTCCGGTCTTTGACGGTATCATTGACTTCCAGAACTCAAGCTTCGATTCTTCCCCCATGGATTCCAACGCCCTGACCGCACTATCGCCGCTGGACGGCCGCTACGCCCAACGGCTGGCGCCGCTTGCCAGGGTCTTTTCCGAGGCCGGGCTGATCCGGCAGCGCGTGCGGGTGGAGCTGGCGTGGTTCCGGCATCTGGCCGGCGTCCCGAATTTCGATGCGCTGGCACCGCTCGCGCCGGACGACGACGCATTTCTCGATCGGCTGGGCGACGATTTTTCCAATGCCGATGCAGCCGAAGTCAAGGAGATCGAGCGCACCACCAACCATGACGTCAAGGCGGTCGAGTACTGGATCAAGAAGCGCATGGCCGATCGCCCGGGACTGGCCGACAAGCTGGAAATGGTGCACTTTGCCTGCACCTCGGAAGACATCAACAATCTCGCCTACGGCCTGATGCTCAGGCAGTCGCTCGTAGAGGTGCTGGATCCGGTGCTGGCCGAGCTTGATGCGCATCTGGCCGGCATGGCCGAAGCCTATGCCGAGTTACCGATGTTGTCGCGCACCCATGGCCAGAGCGCGTCTCCGACCACCCTCGGCAAGGAAATCGCCAACACGGTGTTCAGGCTGCGCCGGCAGCGCCGTCAGCTCGTGCGGGTCGAGATCAGCGGCAAGATCAATGGCGCCGTGGGCAACTTCAACGCCCACCTGGCGGCCTGCCCCGATGTCGACTGGCCGACCGTCGCGCGCGATTTCGTCGAGCACCTCGGCCTGATCTGGAACCCGTACACCACCCAGATCGAGCCGCACGACATGGTCGCCGAACTGGCCCATTCCCTGATCCGGATCAATACCGTGCTGCTCGATTTCGCCCGCGACAGCTGGGCCTATATCTCGCTGGGCTATTATGCCCAGAAAACCGTGGAAGGCGAAATCGGCTCATCGACCATGCCCCACAAGGTCAACCCGATCGACTTCGAGAACGGCGAGGGCAACCTGGGTCTCGCCAACGCACTGCTGGGCCACCTGGCAGAGAAGCTGCCGGTCTCGCGCTGGCAGCGCGACCTGACCGACTCGACGGTCCAACGTTCCATAGGATCGGCCTTCGGCTACTGCTTGCTGGCATGGAAATCAATCCAGCGCGGACTGGGCAGAATCGAGCCGAATCGCCCGCGGATTGCGGCCGACATCGACAACGCCTGGGAGGTGCTCGCCGAGGCCATCCAGACCGTGATGCGCGTTCACGGCATCGCTGAACCCTATGAAAAGCTCAAGGCGCTTACTCGCGGGCGCACAATTGACGCGGACGGCGTCCGTGAATTCCTGAACGGGCTCGAGCTTCCGGCAGCCGAAAAGCAGCGCCTGCTGGAAATGACGCCGGCAGGCTATACCGGCAACGCGGCGGGCATGGCGCAAGCCATCGGACGGTACACATGAAGACCATCCAGCTCGTGGAATGGAACGGCTTCGACGCGCGGCGCTTCCTGGACGAACACTGGCAGCACACCCCGTTGCTGATCCGCGGCTGGCTCAAGCCGGCTGCGCTGGGCATAGACCAGATCGTCGCCGCCGCCGGAGACGACGATCTGGGCTCGAGACTGGTCGTCGGCTCGTTCGAGAACCTGGACTGGACCCTGGAATACGGTCCGTTTCCCGAGGATGACCTGCCGTCACTGGACCGTCCCTACCAGTCCCTGCTGGTCCAGGACATGGACAAGAAATACTCACAGGTTGCCGAACTGCTGGATGCGTTCAGCTTTCTGCCGAACTGGCTGCTCGACGACGTCATGGTCAGCCAGGCCGGCCCCGGCGGTTCGGTCGGTCCCCACGTGGACGCCTACGACGTGTTCCTGGTCCAGGCCGCCGGCGCGCGTCGATGGGAACTGGCCAGCAGCTTCCAGCCGGACCTCAACGAGGATTTCGAACTGGCCGTCCTGCGCAACTTCAAGGCGGAAGCGAGTTGCGTGGCCGAACCTGGCGACGTGCTTTACGTGCCGCCCGGGGTCGCGCATCACGGCATTGCCCAGCAGAACAGTCAGACCTGGTCGGTCGGGCTGCGCGCGCCCTCTTCGGCCGAACTGCTGTCGGAGCTGGCCGCGTTCCTGGGCGAACACGAGGCGCGACTGCCGCGGCTGAATCCGCTCAAGTACGACACTGAACGCGCCGAGCGCATAGACCAGACCCTGCTGCAGCACGCCCGTCGACTCCTGGCCCAGGCGGTGCAGCTCGACGACGAAGCCCTGGTCAGCTGGCTCGGCCAGACGCTCACCGCGTATCGACAGTGGTCGCCGGGCAGCGGCGACGACAGCGCCCCGGAGATGGACATCGACCCCCCCCTGGTGTTCGCTCCGGGAACTCGTCTGGCCTGGAGCGATTCCGGTCTGCTGTTCGTCAATGGCCAGCAGTGGGCGTGTCCGCCGGAATTCGCCCAGGCACTTTGCCGCTCCTGCCGCATCGAAGAGTGGCCCGAAGACGAAGAGGCGCGCAAGCTGGTCGAGAACCTGATCGAGCAGGACGAATTGATCCGGCCGTGATGCCTGAGGCGGCGAAAGCGGCGCCGCGAGGAACGCATTTTCCCAGCGAACGTTATCCGGCTGTGGCTTAGCAGTTATAATCGAGAATTGGCCAGCGGCAACCCCGGCTCTTGCATTTCCAATGACCGAAGACCTAGAAAGAAAATACCGGACATCGCATTTGTCCGGCCTGAACGCTGCATTCGTCGAACAGCTCTACGAAGAGTACCTCGACGACCCCGAATCAGTGCCCGAATACTGGCGCGACGCTTTTGACGGGTTGCTCAACGGTGCGAATGACGATACCCGTCACCGTTCCATCGCGGCGCATTTCGAGGCGCTGGCGCGACAGCCGGCGGGACAGTCGGCCGGCGCAGGCGCCGAGGACTTCAAGCAGGCCGGCGTGCTGCGGCTGATCAATGCATACCGGGTGCGCGGTCACCAGCGCGCACGGCTCGATCCGCTGGAACTGAGCGACAGGCCCGAAGTGCCCGACCTCGAACTGAAGTTCCACAGTCTTTCCGACGCCGACCTCGATACGCAATTCCACACCGGCAGCCTGGCCGCACCGGATCATCTGAAGCTGTCCGAGATCATCGAGATCTGCCAGCGGACCTATTGCGGCTCCCTCGGCATGGAATACATGCACATCCATGACACCCACCAGCGCCGCTGGTTGCAGCAGCGGCTGGAGCGCGGAACCGGGTCGTTCGAACTTCCCGCAGAAGACCGCACGCGCCTGCTGGAAAAGCTCGGCGCCGCCGAAGGCCTGGAAAAATATCTCCATTCGCGCTACGTCGGTCAGAAACGGTTTTCGCTTGAAGGCGGAGAGAGCCTGATCCCGCTGTTCGACACGCTGATTCGGCATTCGGGCAGCCAGGGCATACGCGAGATGGTCATCGGGATGGCCCACCGCGGCCGGCTGAATGTGCTGGTCAACATCCTGGGCAAGTCTCCGCGCGACCTGTTCGCCGAATTCGAAGGCAAGATTCAGCATGATGATCCCGCGCGCTCCGGCGACGTCAAGTATCACTTGGGCTTCAGCTCCGACATTCTCACGCCCGGCGGCGTGATGCACCTTGCGCTGGCATTCAATCCTTCGCACCTGGAAATCGTCAATCCGGTGGTGGCCGGCTCGGCGCGCGCGCGCCAGAATCGGCTGGCCGATTACGATCACGAACAGGTGCTGCCGGTCCTGGTCCACGGCGACGCCGCCCTGGCCGGCCAGGGCGTGGGCATGGAATTGCTCCAGATGTCGCAGTTGCGCGGCTTCAAGGTCGGCGGGACGTTCCACGTGGTGGTCAACAATCAGATCGGCTTCACCACTTCCAATCCGCTGGACGCACGATCGACGCTGTACTGTACCGACATTGCCAAGATGGTCCAGGCGCCCGTCTTCCACGTCAATGCCGACGACCCGGAAGCCGTGCTGTTCATCACCCGGGTGGCCGCGGACTTTCGCCGCGAGTTCAAGAAGGACGTGTTCGTCGACCTGGTCTGCTACCGCCGGCAGGGTCACAACGAAGCGGACGAACCATCGGCGACCCAGCCGCGCATGTACCAGGTGATACGCAATCTCGATTCCGTTTACAAGCAGTACGCCCGCCGCCTGATAGACGACGATCTGGTCGACGCCGATGAACTCGACGACTGGCAGCAAAGCTACCGCGATCGACTGGACGACGGAGAAACGGTTGTGGAACTCGCCGATGCCGGCGATGCGCTGCAGACTGCCGACTGGTCGCCGTACCTCGATGCCGACTGGCGCACCGACGCCGACACCACGATGCCAGTCGACAGCATCAAGGCGCTTTCGGAGCGTCTGACTACGCTGCCCGATGATTTCGAGGTGCACAAGCAGGTCGCTCGCTTGCTCGAACAGCGGCGCAAGATGGCCGCCGGGGATTCGCCGCTGGACTGGGGCTTTGCCGAAACCATGGCTTACGCCGGACTCCTCGACTCAGGCTACGGCCTGCGACTGGTGGGCCAGGATTCGGGCCGAGGCACATTCTTCCACCGTCACGCCGTGCTGTACAACCAGGAAGACGGTCGCTACATCACGCCGCTTAGCGAAATTGCCGATGATCGCCACAAGGTCGCCATCATCGATTCGCTGCTCAGCGAAGAGGCCGTGCTCGGATTCGAATACGGTTACGCCACCGGTGAACCGGGCTCACTGGTGATATGGGAAGCTCAGTTCGGCGATTTCGTCAACGGTGCCCAAGTGGTCATCGACCAATTCATCACCTCCGGCGAAACCAAGTGGGGCCGGCTGTGCGGACTGGTCATGTACCTGCCGCACGGTTACGAGGGACAGGGGCCGGAACACTCGTCGGCTCGGCTGGAGCGTTTCATGCAGTTATGCTCGGACAATAACATCCAGGTCTGCGTGCCGACGCTTCCCAGCCAGATGTTCCACATGATCCGGCGCCAGATGCTTCGACCTTATCGAAAGCCGCTGGTAGTGTTCACGCCGAAAAGCCTGCTGCGCCATCGCGAGTCGGTTTCCAGCCTCGACGATCTGGCCTCGGGCGGCTTTCAGCTGGTCATCGACGACCCGCAGAAGCCCGGCCCGGAAAAGGTCAAGCGCGTGGTGTTCTGCGCCGGCAAGGTCTTTTTCGACCTTTCCAAGAAGCGCGACGACGAAGACGATACCTTCGACAACATCGCAGTGGTGCGTGTCGAGCAGCTCTATCCGTTCCCCCGTGAGGAACTGACGGAAATCATCGAGCGCTATTCGAACGCCGAAGAAATCGTCTGGTGCCAGGAAGAGCCGATGAACCAGGGCGCATGGTTCCAGATCCGCCACCATCTGCAGGCGTGCATCGGCGACAAGCAGGTGCTGCGCTACGCCGGTCGCCGGCCCTCGGCATCTCCAGCGGTTGGTTACTATCAGGTTCACATCGAACAGCAGAAACGCCTGGTCGAACAGGCGCTTGGCATTCGAGACATCGATTCCGATCAATAACGCGAGTATTTCCAAGGATTTTTCATGAGCACTGAAGTCAAAGTCCCTACCCTGCCCGAATCGGTTTCCGACGCGACCGTCGCAAAATGGCACAAGAAAGCCGGCGACAGCGTCAAGCGTGACGAAAACCTGGTTGACCTGGAAACCGACAAGGTCGTTCTCGAGGTTCCGGCCCCGGCCGACGGGGTGCTCGAGTCCATCGAAGCCGAGGAAGGCGAAACCGTGAATGCCGACGACGTTCTGGGCAAGCTCGCAGAGGGCGAGTCCGGCGGCGATTCGGATTCCGAGGACAAGAAGAAGAAAAAAGAAGACAAAGAAAAGAAGGGCGATAAAGACGAAGAAGACGAGGGCGGGGAGGAAGAGAAGGAAGAGAAGGAAGAGAAGGAAGAGAAGGAGGGGGAGAAGAAGGAGAAGGAAGACGACGAGGACGACAAGAAGAAGGAGAAAGAATCCTCGGAGAGCGAAGAGAAAAAGGAATCCGGCGACGGGAAGACCTCGCACGAAGCGCCCGAAGGCGCAGACAAGCTTGCACCGGCAGTACGCAAGCTTGTGACCGAACACGGCATCGATCCGAGTGAAATCGACGGCACCGGCCGCGACGGCCGGATCACCAAGGCCGACGTACTCCGCCATATCGGCGCCAGCGGGGAAACCGGCGGTGCCCGACCCGAGGAGCGGGTCAAGATGTCGCGTCTGCGCCAGCGCGTTTCAGAACGCATGAAGGAAGCGCAGAACACTGCCGCCATCCTGACATCGTTCAACGAAGTAGACCTGCACGAGGTCGTGCAGATCCGCAACCGCTACAAGGACGCTTTCCAGAAGCGTCACGGCAGCAAGCTGGGCTTCATGTCGTTCTTCGTCAAGGCCTGCTGCGAGGCGCTGGACAAGCATCCGGTAGTCAATGCCTCGGTCGACGGTGACGAGATCGTCTACCACGGCTACCAGGACATCGGCATTGCGGTCTCCACCGATCGCGGCCTGATGGTGCCGGTGTTACGCAACGCCGGCCACATGGGCCTGGCTCAGATCGAGGCGCAGATTGCCGAGTATGCGGAAAAGGCGCGGGCCGGCAAGATTCAACTCGAAGACCTGCAGGGCGGCACATTCTCGATCACCAACGGCGGTGTGTTCGGCTCGCTGCTCTCCACACCGCTGCTCAACCCGCCGCAAAGCGCCATTCTGGGCATGCACACGATCAAGGAACGTCCCGTGGCGATCGACGGCGAAATCGTGGTCAGGCCGATGATGTACATCGCGCTGTCCTACGATCACCGCATCATCGACGGAAAGGACGCGGTTCAATTCCTGGTCGCCGTCAAGGAAGCGCTGGAAGATCCGGCGAGGATGCTTTTAGGCCTCTGAGCGGACAAAGCCGCTCAGAGGCCGGTTTTAGGTTTTAGGGTTTACGGTTTAGGGTTTAGATTTAGGTTTTGAAGTAACGCTTAACACTTAAAACCTAACACTTAAAACCTTCAACCGAACCTTCAACTGAATCCCCGGAACCGGCATTCTTGAAGCTACAAGGCCGACGACCCCAATTTTCAAAATCGGTAACGAATCATGTCAGACAACGAATTCGACGTAATCTTCATCGGTGGCGGTCCGGGCGGCTACGCCGGTGCCATCCGCGCGGCCCAGCTCGGCTTGAAGACAATGCTGATCGACGACCGCAAGGGCGAGGACGGCAAACCGGCGCCGGGCGGCACCTGCCTGAATGTAGGCTGCATTCCTTCGAAGGCGCTGCTGGATTCGTCCAAGCACTTTCACCATATCCAGCACGACTACACGGCCCACGGCATCAACACCGAGGGCGTGTCCATCGACATCGACAAGATGCTCGAGCGCAAACGCAAGGTCGTCAAACAACTCACCGGCGGACTGGTCCAGCTGTTCAAGGCCAACAAGATCGAGTTCGTCAACGGCCGAGGTAAGTTGTTTTCCGAACGCCAGGTGGAAGTCAGTCCAAACGACGGCGACAAGTACACCGCCACGGCGAAGGACGTTGTGCTCGCGGCCGGCTCTGTGCCGTTTTCGATCCCCAACGTCGAGGTCGACAACGAATACATTCTCGACAACGTCGGGGCGCTGGAAATTTCGGAAGTGCCGGAACGCTTCGGCGTCATCGGCGCCGGCGTCATCGGTCTGGAAATGGGTAGTGTCTGGAGCCGGCTCGGGGCGGAAGCAGTTCTTTTCGAAGCGCTTGACGATTTCCTGCCGGCCATAGACCGTGATATGGCCAAGGTCGCACAGCGTGAATTCAAGAAGCAAAAGCTCGATATTCGCATGGGTTGCAAGGTCAGCGGCGCCGAAGTGTCAGACGGCAAAGTCAAGCTCAGCTACAGCGACGGCAAGGAAGACCACGAAGAAGTGTTCGATCGCCTGCTGGTGGCGGTGGGCCGCAAGGCGGCGACCGACAACCTGGTGGCCGACGACAGCGGCGTGGAGCTGACCGAACGAGGAAAGATCAAGGTCGACGGACACTGCCGCACCAGTGCGGACAAAATCTGGGCCATCGGCGACCTGGTGCGCGGCCCGATGCTGGCGCACAAGGCTTCCGAGGAAGGCATTGCCGTGGCCGAATCGATCGCCGGCCAGGCCGGCCACATCAACCTCGAGACGGTGCCGTGGGTGATCTATACCGACCCGGAAATCGCTTGGGTGGGCAAGACCGAAGCCCAGCTCGAGGAAGAAGGCATCGAATACCGCACCGGCGCATTCCCGTTCGCCGCCACCGGCCGCGGGCTCGCCATGGGCAACGCCACCGGGCAGGTCAAGATCCTTGCCGACGCCGAAACCGACGAACTGCTGGGCTGCCAGATCGTGGGCTCCTACGCCTCGGAATTCATCGGCGAAGTCGTGGTAGCCATGGAGTTCAACGGCTCTGCCGAAGATCTGGCGCGCATCGTCCACGCCCACCCGACGCTGTCGGAAGCCGTGCACGAAGCCGCGCTGGCCGTCGACAAGCGCGCAATCCACAAGGCGAACTAGGCCGCGCCGCCGGGGCGGCCGGTTTCCGGTTTCCGGTTTCCGGGTTCGGGTTTCCGGAAACCCGAGGGTCGGAGGTCGGAGACGAACCCTTCGCCGGCGAGGCCGGCTCCCACACCCGTAGCCGCTGCTGCTACGGCCCTGGCGCCGAAGCTCGCTACGGGTGTGGGCGCTTGCCTGCAAGCGAAGATTTTCCGGAAACCCGAACCCGGAACCCGGAACCCGGAAACCGTTATCCTTTTCGAATCCCCAATCGAAGGCCGCCGCCATGTCCGCCAACGTTCCCGATACGTTCAAAGCCCTCCGCATCTTCGACGATGAAAACGGCTACCGGGCCGAGATCGTCGAGCAGACAATCGAGGACCAGTCCGAAGGCGACGTCGTCATCCGGGTGGCGTGGTCGGGCATCAACTACAAGGATGCGCTGGCGGGCACCGGCAAGGGAAAGATTCTTCGCGAATTTCCGCTCAACGGCGGCATCGACGCTGCCGGTACCGTGGTCCAGTCTGAAAACAGCGATTTCAACGAGGGCGACGATGTCCTGATTACCGGCTGCGGACTCTCGGAGACTCGCGACGGCGGCTACAGCGAGTACCTGCGGGTGCCGTCGAGGTGGCTGGTACCGCTTCCGAAAGGCCTGTCGCTTCGCGAAGCCATGTTGCTCGGCACCGCCGGTTTCACCGCGGCGCTCAGCCTTTGGCGCATGGAAGCCAACGGGCAGACGCCGGACATGGGACCGATCGTGGTCACCGGCGCATCGGGTGGCGTCGGCTCGATTGCAATCGACATCCTCACGCGGGCTGGCTACGAGGCGCACGCGATCTCGGGCAAGGTAGATCAATTCGAGTGGCTGAGATCGCTGGGCGCGAAACAGTGCGTCAGCCGCAACGAACTTTACTGGAGCGAGAAGCCCCTGGATTCGACGCATTGGGCCGGGGCCATCGACAATGTGGGCGGCGACATGCTGTCCGGACTGACCCGGGTCATCAAACCCTGGGGATCGATCGCTTCCTGCGGAATGGCCGGCGGCATCGGCGTCAAGACCACGGTGATGCCGTTCATCATCCGCGGCATCGGCTTGCTGGGCATTAACTCCGCAGGCTGCCCTTACGCCATTCGCCGGGAACTCTGGGCGCGCCTGGCCGACGCCTGGAAACCGGCGCACCTGGACCGGATCGAGAATACGGAAGCGCCTCTGGACGGCCTTGGGCCGCACTTTGAAACCGCACTGGAGGGCGGCTCGCTCGGCCGGGTCGTTGTACGTGTTGGCGCCTGACAGGACGCCGCCGAGAGCGGCCGGCCAGGCTTCGATTCGGGCAATTTTTGTAGTATAGTCCTTCGGCAAACAGACCAATTAAAAAGGGAGTACCCATGGCCAAAGTGCTGATCGTCGACGATTCGGAGACACACCTGTATTCGCTATCCAAGATCGTCGAAGGCGAAGGTCACGAAGCAATCAAGGCCAGCGGGGGCGAAGAAGGGGTTCAGGCTGCAATCGATCATCTTCCCGACCTGATCCTGATGGATGTGGTGATGCCGGATCTCAACGGTTTCCAGGCCACACGCAAGATCTCCAAGAATGCCGAGACTGCCAATATCCCGGTGATTTTCGTGACCACAAAAAACCAGGAAACCGACCGGATCTGGGGCATGCGTCAGGGTGCAAGCGCCTACCTGACCAAGCCGATCGACAAGAAGACACTGGTCGCCGCCATCAACCACGCGCTGGAGGGCTGATTAATGCCGATTTCAAAAGGCGATCGCGTTCCGCACGCTCAGTTGACGCTGATGACCGAACAGGGACCCAGTCCCGTTGACGCGGCTGAACTCATGGCTGAAGGCACCACCGTGCTGTTCGCCGTTCCCGGTGCATTCACCCCGACCTGCTCGGCCCAGCACCTGCCGGGATTCGTTGAACACGCCGACGAAATCGCTGCCAGGGGCGTCGACCGGATTGTCTGCATGGCGGTCAACGATGTGTTCGTTATGGACGCCTGGGGCAAGAGCGCCGGCGTCGGAGACAAGATCATGATGGCAGCCGACGGCAACGCGGACTTCACTCAGGCACTCGCGCTCGAGATGGACGGTCGCGCCTTCGGCATGGGTCAGCGCGCACAGCGTTTCGCCATGATCGTACGCGACGGTGAAGTTGTCGACGTGCTGATCGAGGCACCCGGCGAGTTTCAGGTTTCCAGTGCCGAACACGTGCTGTCGGCGCTTTCTCAGTCCTGACCTGATCCGCCGGCAGCCCGGAGGGACTGCCGGATTTCAGCTCATTGCGCTTGCTGTTGGACCGGATAGGTCACCGGATTGACGCCGCGGGGCTCGATGATCCCCAGCTTGAAACCGGCAAAAAGCAACAGCACCAGCAGCAGCGACAAACCAACCCGCCAACTCAAACGCCGGACTGTCCGGTCGCCTTCACCTTTGTCGTGAATCAGAAAATAGAAACTGGAACCCAGGCTGTACAGTATTGCCAGCATGAAAGCGATGATGACTAGTTTAGTGAGCACGGCGGTGGAGTCTTGAAAATGAGTTCGTATCGTAACGGATCGTCGTCAACCCGGCTTGTACATGACCGGCTCGGTGCGAGCAGGCACCGCATTCTGTAGCTGAAAAATCAGGGCCAAATCATTGAGCATACGCAACGGCATTCCGCATCTGACCGCCCTTGCCGTCATCGCCGGCTGTACCTGGCTGGCGCAGTGGCAGGTAGATCGCGCCGAAGACAAGCGCGAGATCATCGAGCGATGGAATGACCGGGCGACGGTGCACCTCGAAACGCTCAAGCGGCCCTACTCGCTTCCACAGCCGATCTCAGGGGTTGGAATCTGGGATTCCAGTCGCCAAATCCTTCTCGATAACAGGGTTCGTGACCGGCGCACCGGGGTACACGTCCTGACGCCGCTTCGAATATCGGATGGTCGGCTCTTTCTGGTCAATCGCGGGTGGGCGGCCTGGCCGGCACGCACTGCGCGACTGCCGAATCCGGGGTTGAGCGAACCGTCGGCTGACAACCGCAAAGCCGGCGATCGTGAGGCTGAAATACAGGGTGTCCTGAATACGCCACCGGGTACCGGTATTCGTCTGGGCGAGACCGAAATTCCGCGCGACGAAGACTGGCCTTTGCTGGTGACCTATTTCGATCATGGCGGGCTCGCTGAAATTTTTGGTGACGACCTGCAGCCGGCCGTGATCCAGCTCGAACCGGAACACCCGGCACACCTCACCGGAGATCCTTGGAGAGTGGTCACGTTCGGCCCGGATCGACACATCGGTTACGCGATGACCTGGACGTCGATCGCTATTGTCGTTGCCGCAATCTGGCTGGTGCTGACAATCCGTCAGGCACGCAGACGATATCACTGAAAGAAACCCGGGCTGTCCGGTTTATTCGAAACCGGCATGACCGTCCCCGGTCCCAACCAAAGCGGAAGCAATCGAACATGAAAAGCAAGATGACGCTGATCGCGCTGTTCGCGCTGTTTTTCACGCCCATGCTGCTCGCGGTACTACTGCACTCCGAATGGGTGGATTGGCGTGCAGCGCCGGAAAAGGCACACGGTGAACTTGTATCACCGGTCGCGCCGCTGGGCGATTTCCGCCTGCAGGACGCCGACGGCAACGCGAGAAGTCTGGACGATTTACTCGGCCGCTGGCAACTGGCATACATCGCGCCCGACGAGTGTCTCGCCGAGTGCCTGGAAACAGCAGGACTGATGCACAACATTCGCCTGGCTCAGGATCGCCGTGCTTCAGAGGTGGGGCTGGTCCTGCTCAGCGCGACAGCCCTCGACGATGCCACACGCGAACGGATCGCAGCGCTCGACCCGTCCTGGCTGATATTCGACGGTAAGGCGGCCAGCGACCTGATCGAGCGGATGCCGGACCCCGCGCCGCGGACTTTATACATCGTTGATCCCGAAGCAAATATAATCGAGCGTTTCGCTCCTGGCGTCGACCTGAACGGGGTGCGCAAGGATCTCGACCGACTTCTGACCTGGACAGTGCGCGAACCACAGTGAATAAATCCAAATTATTTCAACGCCTTGCATGGACGGCCACGGGACTGACGCTGGTCGTCATCGTCGCCGGCGCCTGGGTTCGACTCACCCACGCGGGCCTGGGCTGTCCGGACTGGCCAGGCTGCTACGGCATGGTGACCTGGCCCAGCTCGACCGAACACGTCGAGCGCGCCAATGCCGAATGGGGCCACGTGCGCGTGGTCGAATCGGGCAAGGCGTTCCGCGAGATGTTTCATCGTTACCTTGCCGGTTTCCTCGGTCTGGTTATCCTGGCGCTGGCGTTCCTGGGCTGGCACAATCGTTCGCGGCCCGGCCAGCCCGTCGTCCTGCCGATGCTGATCCTGGGGCTGGTGATATTCCAGGCGGCACTGGGCATGTGGACGGTCACGCTTCTGCTCAAGCCCGCCATCGTCACGGCCCACCTGCTCGGCGGCATGGCCACCTTTGGATTATTGTTGTGGCTTTCGCTTTCGAGCCGTCCGCGAGCGAACTCGCCCACCTTGCCGGCACGGGCGCAGCGCACCGCGGTAATCCTGGCGCTGGTCGTGGTCTGCATTCAGATCGCGCTAGGCGGCTGGGTCAGCACCAATTATGCCGCGCTGGCCTGCACCGGATTTCCGACCTGCCACGGCGAATGGTGGCCAGACATGAATTTCTCCGAAGGCTTCCGCATCTGGCGCGGCATCGGCGTGGACTACGAAGGGGGCGTTCTCGATGAACCGGCTCGCGTTGCGATCCAGATGGCCCATCGTATATGGGCGGTCGTCGTGCTCGGCGTCATGACCTGGCTGATCATGCGTTTATGGCGTGCCGAAGACCTCCGTAGACTGGCCGTGGTCGCCGGCGTCGTCCTGCTGGCGCAGATCACGATTGGCATCTATAACGTCACAGGCGGATTGCCGCTGGCCAATGCAGTGGCCCACAACGGTATGGCAGCCGTTTTGCTGGGCGTGCTTGTGCTGGTGCTCGACAAGACCCGGCAACGTCGCCCGGAATGACGAAAACGTCGCTCAAGCAGCGCGCCAATGCGTTCCTGAATCTGTGCAAGCCGCGCGTAGTCGCGCTTATCGTATTCACCGCCATGGTCGGCATGGCGCTGTCCACCCCGGGCCTGCTGCCGATGTGGTCGTTCGTCTGGGGCAGCGTCGGTATCGGCATGGCAGCGGCCAGCGCGGCGGCGCTCAACCATGTGATCGACCGCAGGGTCGATGCCCGCATGACGCGCACCCGTCATCGGCCCCTGCCCAGCGGCGTATTGAACGAACGCCAGGCTATAGTTTTTGCGCTGATCCTGGCGCTCGTCTCGATGCTGATTCTGACGTTGCTGGTCAATCCACTGACCGCGGTTCTGACCTTTTTCAGCCTCATCGGCTACGCCGTGGTCTACACCATCTGGCTCAAGCGCGCGACGTCTCAGAACATCGTGATCGGCGGTGCCGCCGGCGCGGCGCCGCCGGTGCTGGGCTGGGCCGCCATCACCGGGGAAGTGCACGCCTATGCACTGATCCTGTTCCTGATCATCTTCGCCTGGACGCCGCCGCATTTCTGGGCGCTTGCAATATACAGGCGCGAAGAGTACGCCGGCGTCGGCCTGCCGATGTTGCCGGTGACCCACGGTGTGAGATTCACGCGCTGGCAAATCCTTTTCTATACCATCGTACTGATTCTGGTCACGCTGCTCCCCTATCTGACCGGTATGAGCGGGCTGATCTACCTGGCCGGCGCCTGCGTGCTGAACGCGGGATTTCTCGGCTATGCCATCGCTTTGTTGAACAACCGCAATGAACGTCTGGCGATGGACATGTTCAATTACTCGGTTCTCTACCTGATGGCGCTGTTCGCGATCCTGCTGGTAGACCACTATTTAAAGATCTAGGCAAAAATTCAGGAACTATTCATGACTGCTACCGAATCGAATCGCTCGCTGCGCGCACTCGAAGACCGGGCGGAATTCATAGGCCGCCACATCGGGCCGCGCGACGAAGAGATCAAGCGGATGCTCGGGCATCTGGAGCTTGAATCCCTCGGATCACTGATCTCGGAATCGACGCCGCCGAGCATCCGTGCCGAACGACCGCTGGACCTGGCCGCCGCTCGCAGCGAGGCCCAGGTGCTCCAGCGTCTGCGCCACATGGCCGATGCCAATACGGTCAACCACAGCCTGATCGGTCTGGGCTATCACCCGACCCAGGTTCCCCCGGTGATCCTGCGCAACGTGCTCGAGAACCCGGGCTGGTACACCGCGTATACGCCATACCAGGCCGAAATCGCGCAAGGCCGTCTGGAGGGCCTGCTGAACTTCCAGCAAATGGTCATGGACTTTACCGGCATGGAACTGGCGAACGCGTCCTTGCTGGACGAAGCCACCGCGGCGGCCGAAGCAATGACCATGATCCGCAGAGTGGCGCGCAAGAACAAATCGAACCGCTTCCTGGTCGATGCCGACTGCCTGCCGCAGACCATAGACGTGGTCGCCAATCGGGCGCATCACCTGGGCATAGAAGTCGAGGTGGTCGACGATCTCGAGCAGGCCGCGATCGATGGAGACTACTTCGGCATCCTGGCCCAGTATCCCGGTGCCAGCGGCCAGATCCGCGATCTGCAGCCGCTGGCCGAACGGGCTCACAACCAGGATGCAATGCTCGCAGTGGCCTGCGATCTACTCGGACTGGCACTGCTCAAGCCACCGGGAGAAATGGGTGCCGATGTCGTGGTCGGGTCGGCCCAGCGCTTCGGCGTCCCCATGGGCTATGGCGGGCCGCACGCGGCCTTTCTCGCCACCCATGAAACGCATCGACGCAGCGTGCCGGGCCGCATTATCGGTGTATCGCGCGACCGCCACGGCAACCCAGCGCTGCGCATGGCGCTGCAGACGCGCGAGCAGCACATTCGGCGCGAAAAGGCCATGAGCAATATCTGCACCTCGCAGGCATTGCTGGCCGTGATGGCGGGCTTCTACGCGGTCTGGCACGGTGCCGACGGCATCCGGACGATCGCCAATCGCATTCACCGTCTGACCCGGGCTGCGGCAAGCGCCCTGAAAGACTCGGATATGCCGCCTGTGTACCCACAGTTCTTCGACACGCTGCTGATCAAGATTGACGAGGATCGCAAGAAGCAGCTGCTGGCCGAAACCCAGCGGGCCGGGTTCAACCTGCGCGCCGACATGGCAGGCCACCTCGGGATCAGCTTCAACGAAGTCACTACTGTCGAGCAGGCCGGCGATCTTGTCGCCCTGCTTACAGGCAACGAATGCGACCTGCGCGATATCGACGCGGAATTGGGCGAGATCGACCCCAGCATTCCGTCGGGTCTGCAGCGTACCAGCGCCTACCTCACCCACGAGGTGTTCTCGCGCTACCACTCCGAGACGGAAATGCTGCGTTACATCAAGCGCCTGGAGAACCGCGACCTGAGTCTGGCGCACGCCATGATTCCGCTGGGCTCATGCACCATGAAGCTCAATGCGACGGCCGAAATGATGCCGGTCACCTGGCCGGAATTCTCGGACCTTCATCCGCTGTGCCCGCACGCCCAGGCGCGCGGTTATCACGAACTGATCGATGACCTCGAGCGGATGCTGCGGGAGATCACCGGATTCGATGCCATCTCGCTGCAGCCCAACGCCGGGTCGCAGGGCGAATACGCGGGGTTGCTGAGCATCCGGCACTGGCAGGACGCGCGCGGCGAAGGTCACCGCAAGGTCTGCCTGATTCCGTCCTCGGCGCACGGCACCAATCCTGCCAGCGCACAGATGGTGGGCTACCGGATCGTGGTCGTGGGCTGCGACAGCAAGGGCAATATCGACCGTGCCGATCTTTCTTCCAGGATCGAAGAACACCGCGATGAACTCGCGGCATTGATGATCACCTACCCCT
>Ga0209964_1000130_pt1 | contig 18480 bp, 19 predicted proteins | sample SalPonR2_B_D1_MG_FD_185705 | JGI IMG/M metagenome (GOLD analysis project Ga0209964, IMG submission 185705) | Salt pond soil microbial communities from South San Francisco under conditions of wetland restoration - Salt Pond MetaG R2_B_D1_MG... ... | reverse complement strand
CCCCGGCACGCCGCCCACCGGAGTTCAGTACCACGTGACCGACCTCGCACTGACCCGTTGGTGAACCGCCTTCATGATCTGGTCATCGTCAGGACCTCGTTGTCACCTGAGCAACGTTGACGCGATGTTGACACGACCACCGCCACCGACGTTCCACCCACGTGCGGGTCGGCAGATCACCTCTGTTTGCGTTGCAGGAATGTGGGGAGGGGCCGAAGAAGGCGTCACGCAGACGAAGGGAGCCATGGCGTTTCGCAGTTCTTTCCGGACTGCGAAACGGCCGCACAACGCGTGCAAGTGGGTTCGGAAACAGCGCCCTGACGGGCTGCACTGCACTCGCCGTGGTGCTTCTGTTGGCGCCGACCCCGTGACGGGTCCCGACGTTCGACACCGTTCCGCTCCCGAGTACCCCGCATCGAAGGCCACGCCGATCCGGGTCAACGGCCGCATCGGCATCCGCAGCGAGGTCGAGGTCGAGGGGTACACGGTGAGGGTGGAGGGTCCGGACGGGGAGGTGCTCGACGACGTCGGCATCGACGTGTTCGAGTCGTTGCCCCAGCGCGACCTGATCATCGAGCACACGTGCATCGAGGGCTGGTCGAGCATCGTCCACTGGGGCGGTGCCCGATTCAGCGACTTCCACGCACGCTACGCCGACCGGATCGGCGACGTTGCCTACGTCCAGCTGGCGACGCCCGACGGGCAGTACTACGTGGGCTGGGACATGGCCTCGATCCTGCATCCGCAGACGATGCTGGTCCTGCGACAGGGCACCGAGCCCCTCGACGACGCCCATGGCGCACCATTGCGGCTGGCGACGCCCAACAAGTACGGCATCAAGTGCCTGAAGCGCATCGGCGTGGTCCGCTATCTCCGCCGGCGGCCGGCGGACTACTGGGCCGAGCGCAGCTACGACTGGTACGCCGGCCTCTGAGCCACCCCGGTCCGAGCTGGTGCTGCCCGTCCCGGAATAGGCGGCTCCGCGGTGTGGTTGCGCAGGGCATGACGATTCCCGAGGCGTACACCGACCTGTTCGAGAAGCCGACGTTCTGGCACATCGCCACGCTCGGGCCCGACGGCCATCTCCAGTCGAGCCCCGTGTGGGGTGACTTCCGTGACGGCCATTTCGTGTTCTCGCTCACCAAGGGCCGGCAGAAGTACACCAACCTGGTGAAGAACCCGACGGTGGCGATCTCGGGCATCGATCCCGACAACCCGTACCGCTATCTCGAGATGCGCGGAGCGGTCGTACGCATCGACGACGACTCGTCGAACGAGTTCATCGATGCGATGGCCACGAAGTACATGGGTGTCGACAGCTACCCGTATCACCAGCCCGGCGACGAGCGCGTGGTGATGGTGGTCGAGCCGGTCCACACGACCCAGATGGGATCATGAGGAGCGAGTGCCGGGCCCGCGCCACCCGGCAGGCCTTCGACACCCTCAACCGTTTCGTCCGCCCCGCCGTACGCGGTGGAGCAGGCAACCCGTGGGCGGTCGGCATCGGCCCGGTCGTCGTCGAAACCGTCGGCCGCGTCTCCGGCCTCCCTCGTGAGGTGCCGTTGCTGGCGTCACGAGTCGGTGACACCATCACCGTCAGCACCGTGCGTTCCGACTCCCAGTGGCTCCGCAACATCGAGGCCACCCCCGACGTGGCGGTCTGGTTGGGCGGGCGCCGCCGGCTCGCCACCGCCGCGGTCGCACGCGGACCGCTCTCCACGGTGCGCCTCACGCTCCACACCACCTGACGCACCCCTCCCCGCCGACGAACCTCATTCCGTTTGCGTTGCAGAAAGATTGGGAGGGGCCGAAGAAACCGTCACGCAAGCGGTGCTGCCCGCTCGCTCCCCAGGTTTGCGTTGCAGAAAGATTGGGAGGGGCCAAAGAAACCGTCACGCAAACGGTGGGGACCGTCACGCAAACGGATCAGGCGGGCCGGTGGAGGACGGCGCCGGTCGGCGTGAACCGCACGGTCTGGTCGCTCACCGATGCATCGCCGTCGACGATGAGGCTGTAACCGCCTTCCTGCACCGGCGGATAGCAGAGGGTGACGGCGGGGCGTTCGGCGGCGTTGCGCCCTGTGCCGCGTCCCACGTCCATCTCCAGCGAGCCGTCGCGCCACACCGGCGTCACGGCGACGACGTGGGGCCGCAGATCGTCACGGACGGTGAGCAGGTACGCCCAGGCGTACTCCACCGTCGCTGCTTCGAGGTCGGGGATCGCCACCGGGATGCTCACGGGTCGATCGTAGGAGAGATCCGATAACCCGATAAATCTGATTGTTTTGGTCGGGATTCGAGATAGCGTGCGCCGCACCCACATCCACTGCCCACAAGGAGCCCCGAATGGCTGTCCGTCTCGGCGACACCGCACCCGACTTCACCGCCCCCACCACCCAGGGCGAGATCAACTTCCACGAGTGGCTGGCCGACTCGTGGGGCGTGCTGTTCAGCCATCCGAAGGACTTCACGCCGGTCTGCACGACCGAACTGGGCTACGTCGCCGCGATCAAGCCCGAGTTCGACAAGCGCAACGTGAAGGTGATCGGCCTGTCGGTCGATCCGGTCGACAGCCACGTCGAATGGGAACGCGACATCGAGGAGACCCAGGGCACCGCCGTGAACTTCCCGATGATCGGTGACCCCGAACGCCGGGTGGCCGACCTCTACGACATGATCCACGAGAACGCCAGCGACACGCTGACGGTGCGCTCGGTGTTCGTCATCGGCCCCGACAAGAAGGTGAAGCTCACCCTCACCTACCCGGCCTCCACCGGACGCAACTTCGACGAGATCCTCCGTGTCATCGACAGCCTCCAGCTCACGGCCGACCACAAGGTGGCCACGCCCGCCAACTGGCGCGACGGCGAGGACGTGATCATCGTGCCGGCCGTCTCCGACGAGGACGCCCGGACGCTGTTTCCGAACGGCTGGGAACCGGTGAAGCCCTACCTGCGGGTCACCAAGCAGCCCAACCGCTGACACTCGGTGGCGGGGCACTCCCCGCCGCCAGAACGGGCTCAGAGCCAGTTGGTCTCCACCCACGCCCGCACGGGCGGAGCGAGGCGATCGAGATGGCGACCGGGATCGTTGCGGACGTCGGTTGCAGAGATCGGCACCGACGTGCGCTCGGCGTCGACCACGACGTGCTCGGCGCCGAGTCGGTGGGCGAGTTCCACCACGTACTCGTCCGACGAGAACACGGCGTGAGGGCCGTCACCGTGCGGCCAGTGCGACCGGAACAGCTCGATCCAACGTCGCCACAGGTCCTCGTCGTCGAAGTCGGTCGCCAGCGAGTGACGCACCTCGACCACGGTCACCGTCCCGTCGTCGGTGCCATGGAGCTCGCGGAGCCAACGCGAACGGTGAGCACCGGGGGCGGCATCGCGCTCGGCCGAGCTGTTCACGAAGACCACCAGCCGATCACACCGGCGCTGCGCCCACTCGATCATGAACGAGTGGCCGAGGTGAGGCGGATCGAACCGTCCGACGATCAGCCCGGTGGCAGAGCGGCGTTCCGGGCTGTGCGCGGCCCCGGTCACTCCGACACGGCTCCGAGAGCGGCCGGTTCGGCATGGGGATCGCGGCCTCCCAATCCCTCGATCACGCGATGCCACCCCGCTCCGAGGTGATCGACCTCGTCGTGGGATCCGCCCTCCAACAGTGCCGCCGACGCGCAGGTGGTGAAGGCGCGCGCCACCACGTCACCGGCCTCCTTGGCCGTGCGGCGGACACGCGCCAGCCGCTGGGACGCCCCATCGACGTCGCCCCGCCGGGCGTCGGCCGCAGCCGCTGCCACGTTCGCCAGAACCCGATCGAGATAGGTGGACCCCTCGTCGTCCCACACTGCGGCGGCGTCGACCAGCGGCGCATCCAGGTCTCCCGTCATCGCCGACGCCACGGCGTGGACGGCCGACGCGTACGGGAAGTCGTGGAGGTCCACGTCGACGAGCACCGCCAACGCCTCCTCGGCCCGACCGGCCTGGCACAGTGCGAGCGCCAGCGTGACCCGGGTCTCAGCCCCCTCGGCGCCCATCGCCGTCATCCGTTCGACGGCGAGCTCGGCGATCGTGACCCCACGGTCACCGAGGCCCATGTGCACGGCCGCTCCGGCAGCCGCCATGGCCGGGAACGCGAGCTTGCCGAACGTGTCGCTCAACGACAAGGCCTCCTCCAGCCCACGTTCGGCCTCGTGCGTCCGTCCGAGCGCCACCAGCGCACGGACATGCGGCGCCAAGGCCTGCACCACGCCGAACCGGTCCCCCGTCTGCCGGAATCCGGCGAGCGCCCGGCGAGCCAGCTCCTCGGCCTCCACGAACCGGGTGGTCCACAGACGGATGGACGCGATCAGCGAGTTCATCATCGCCGGCGCCCACGGATCCCCGAGCTCCGTCGCCTCGGCCCTCACCTGTTGGGCCAACTTCTCCGCTTCGTCGAAGCGCCGCTGGTAGAAGCGCACGTAGGCCAGCAGCCCCGAAGCCCATTGGCGTCCGAAACGATCGCCCAGCAGATCGAACTCCTGCGATGCCGTCAACAAGCGGGCCTCGGCCAGCTCGGTGTTGCCCGACAGGAACGCAACCCAGGCCTGGTGCTGGAGCACCCAGGCATGCCCGCGTCGGTCGCCGAGGCGTTCGGTGAGTTCCTCGGCCTCTCCGAGCAGCCACTCGGCGTCTCGCAGCGAGCCACCGAAGACCTCGGCGAAGCCGCGTTCGCGCAGCGACGCCGCAAGTTCGTTGTCGTCGCCGAGCTCGCGGAAGATCACCACGCTGTCGCCCAGCTCTCGGCGCGCCGCCTCGAGGTCGCCATCGCGCTGATGCAACATGCCGAGCAGTCGACGGGCGACACCCTCGTGACGCCGATCCCGAGCATCCACCGAGGCCTCGAGCGCATCGAGTGCGTCGGCGCGGGCGTCCTCGGTCAGCCGGCGCTCGGTCAGTGCCTGGGCTCGCAGGAGCAGGAGCTGGCGTGCCAGCACCGGATCGACCGGGTCGAGGTCGAGCGCTCGCGTGGCATGGCGGCGCGCCTGATTGAAGGCGCCCACGTCGAGAGACCGTTGCGTCGCCTCGGTGAGGAGCCCCACGGCGTGCTGGGCGATGTCCCGACTCACACCGGGCACCGGCCCGATCTCGGCGACCAGCTCGGCCGCCGACGCAGCGTGATGCGCAACCTGGTCGATCGGCATCATCCCGTCACCCGCCATCACCGAGGCCGTGCCGGCGTGGCGCTGCGCCCTCACCAGCTTGGTGAGCGTCTGATAGGCGACGTCACGCACGACATCACTGCGGAACCGCCACCAACCGTCGTCGTTCAGCTCGATCAGTCCGTCGGCGGCCAGCTCGTGGACGTCGTCGAGCGAGAACTGCTGCTGCATCTCGGTGGCGAACTTCTCCAGGCCCTCCACGGGCCCCGAGGTGCCGAGCACAGCGGCGTTGTCGATGATCGCCCTGCGGTTCGCCGGGAGGCGATCGAGCCGGGCAGCGATCAGGGCGCGCAGGGAGCCGGGCAGTTCGGTGCTCGACGGATTCGACTTGGCCAGCTCCGCCAGCTCGGTGAGGAAGAGCGGATTGCCGCCGCTGCGGTCGTAGAGCCGCTCGGCCAGAACCGGATCCGGGGCGCGGCCGAGCACCGCCGACATCAGCCTCTCCGCCTCCTCGGGCGTCAGCGGATCGAGCGGCATCCGGATCGTCACCGGCTGATCGGTCGACGGTGGCCAGTCGATTGCCACGTCGTCGCGCTGCGCCGTGACGATCAGCATCGGACGGTCCACCAGCGAGCGGGCCAGCCGGTGCAGCAGCTCGATGATGAGCACATCGGCCCACTGCAGGTCGTCGATCCACAACACGACCGGACCGTTCGCGGTGCGCCGGCGCATGCCCTCCACGATCAGCGAGAAGAGGGTCTCGCGTGCTTGGGCGGGCGGCAGCCGGTCGAGGTCGGAGGGGAATCCGAGCAGGTGGATCACGCCCTCCACGAAGTGGTCGAGGGTGGGATCGTCGACGTCGAAGCCGTACCGCTCGATCCCGCGGTCGCGGCACACCTCGCGCAGCAGGTGCGGCGGTGCGGCCCGGTCGAGCTCGAGCTTGCGGAACAGCGCCGATGCGATCGGCGACCACACGTTGGTCTCCCCGTAGGGTGCGCACCCGCCGGAGAAGACGGTGACACTGCGGCTCGGGAACTCGTCGAGCGCCTCGGCGACGAGCCGGGTCTTGCCCGAGCCCGCCTCACCCGACACCGAGACCACGGCGCTGCGGCCACCCGCCACCATCGCCATCACCGACGCCAACAGCTCGCGCTGGGTGGCCCTGCCGACGAAAGGCAGGTCGGTCCGTGCCCCGATCATCGGCACACGTCGGAGGCGTCCGAGCACCCGCCAGACACGCTCGTGCTGCTCACGCCCGCGCAGCACCTCGATGTCGTCGACGGCCTCGCGGACGATCTCGTCGGACGCGAGAGCGGCGGTGGAGTTGCCGATGAACGTGCCGCCGGGCGGCGCCAGCGACTGCAGACGTGAGGCCACGTTCACCACATCGCCCATCGCGGTGTAGTCGGCCGTGCCCGACACCGATCCGACGACCACCTCACCGGTGTTCACGCCGATCCGCAACTGCAACGGTGCTTCGAGTTCCAGATGGTCGTCGACGAATCGGCCGAGCGACGAATGCATCTCGAGCGCAGCCCGGATCGCCCGATCGGCGTCGTCCTCGTGGGCGATGGGTGCGCCGAACAAGGCCACGATGCCGTCACCCAGCACCTTGTCGACGCGGCCGCCGAACGTCACGATGTCGGCGATCAGCCGCTCGAACGCACCGTCGATCAGCCGTTTCACGCGTTCGGGGTCGAGGTGTTCGGACAGGGCGGTGTATCCCACGAGATCGGCGAACAGCACGGTGACCACCCGTCGTTCCTCGGCCGCGGCCAACGTGACCTCCGTGCCGCACGACGGGCAGAATCTCGCCCCTTCGGGCAGTGGCGAGGAACACGAGTGGCACGACAGCATCAGCCTCCGATCGTACGGCAGATCCACCCGTCGGCGGACCACGGTGACACCGCCGGTGGCTAGCGTCGGTCACCGATGCGGCGACCCCATCCGATCCAGTGGCTCCGGGAACACCCGCGTGCGGCCGATGGGCTGCTGGCGGCGCTCGTCACGATCGCTGCACTGGCGGCCCACCTGTTCGGCGAATCGCCCGCCGACGACCCCGACGAGATCGATCCGACATGGTGGACCGTCGTCCTCGTCCTGATCAGCACCGTCCCGCTCGCCTGGCGTCGGATCCGGCCGATGACGGTGGCCCTCCTGGTCGTCACCGCCGAGGTGACGAGCCTCTTCGCCGGGATCACCGGAGCTGCGTTCCTGGGTTCGGTGATCGCCGTCTACTCGATGGGTGCGCACACCATCGGCCGCCGCCGCACCCGAGTGATGGCCGTCATCGCGGTGATGGTGGTGGCTCTGTTCGTCGCCGGCTGGATCGACGGCCTCTCGCTGATCGACGAGTTCGTCTCCACCGGTGTCGTGCTCGTCACGGCGTTCGTCATCGGCGACAATCTCCGGCGGCGTCGTCTCCACGTCGCCGATCTCGCCGAGCGCGCCGAACGCGCCGAGCGCGAGCAGGCGCTCCTCGCCGAACAACGCGTCACAGCGGAGCGCACCCGGATCGCCCGCGACCTCCACGACGTGGTCGCCCACTCGGTGAGCGTGATGGTGATCCAAGCTGCGGCCGCCCGACGCAACCTGGCCTCGGCACCGGAGCAGGCGGAGCAGGCGCTCTCCACGATCGAGGCCACCGGTCGCCGCACGATGACGGAGCTGCGCAGCGTCCTCGGCGTGCTCCGCGACGACCAGGCGAGTGCGGGCACGCGGTTGCCGACGCCGTCGTTGGACAACCTCCACGAGCTGCTGGACACCGGTGATCTTCCGGTGTCGTCGACGGTCGAGGGCGACCTCGAGGCGCTGCCCGAGAGCATCGCGATCTCCGTGTACCGCATCGTCCAGGAGGCGCTCACCAACGTCCGGCGTCATGCCGGGCCGGTGAGCAGCGTCGACGTCGCGCTCCGGATCGCCGAGGGACGGCTCCGGGTCGACGTCACCGACGACGGGCGTGGCGGTGCCGCCGACCCGTCGACCGGCGGATTCGGGTTGCGCGGCATGCAGGAGCGTGTCGCCGCACTCGGGGGCAGCATCGCTGCCGGACCCCGCCCGGGCGGAGGCTGGGCGGTCCGCGTGTCGATCCCGCTCGCCGAGCCGGCGGGTCCCCTGGTGGGATCGGTCGCCACGGAGAACGTCACGTGATCCGGGCGATGCTGGTCGACGACCAGGAGATGGTGCGGGTGGGGTTCCGGATGATCCTGCAGTCCGAACCCGACATCACCGTGGTGGGCGAAGCGGGCGACGGAGCGGTCGCCGTGCAGCTCGTACCACAGGCACAGCCCGACGTCGTGCTGATGGACGTACGCATGCCGCGTCTGGACGGCATCGAGGCGTGCGAACGGATACGGCGCGAGCATCCCGACGTGCGGGTGATGATGCTCACCACGTTCGACCTCGACGACTACGTCCACGCCGCACTCCGTGCCGGAGCCAGCGGCTTCATGCTCAAGGATGCGCCGGCCGAACAACTCGTCGATGCGATCCGCATCATCGCGGGTGGCGACGCGCTCCTGGCCCCGTCGGTGACGCAGGCGCTGATCGACGAGATCGCCCGTCAACCGGGCGCGCGAGCGCCGCACCCCGGAATCGAGCAGCTCACCTCCCGGGAACTCGAGGTGCTGCGGCTGATGGCCCGCGGACGATCCAATGGCGAGATCGCCAACGAGCTGTTCCTCGGCGAGGCCACCGTGAAGACGCATGTCGGACGCGTGCTCGCCAAGCTGCAGGCCCGCGATCGCGTCCAGGCCGTGGTGACGGCCTACGAGTCGGGTGTGGTCGTCCCCGGCGACAGTTGAGACCGGACACCCGGTTCGGCCGCTGCGGAGTGGACGCCGGCATCGTCCTGCGGGCTGACGTCGATCCACCCGACGGGGGATGTGTCCCCCTGTGGGTCCGGGTAGACCTGAGGCCATGACCACCCCCACGCCTCCGCCGCCCCCGCCGGCACCCTCCGCCGCCGATGGCCCCGTCTCCGTTGCCGGAAGCATCGCTGCGGCCGGCACCGTCGACGCCCGCAAGACCTACGGCATCGGTGACGCCCAGGTCCACGCCCTCGACGGCGTCACCGTGTCGTTCGAGACCGGCAAGTTCACCGCCATCATGGGGCCGTCCGGCTCCGGCAAGTCGACGCTGCTGCACTGCCTCGCCGGGCTCGACACGCTCACCTCCGGTGCCGCCTACATCGGCGGCACCTACCTGGCCTCCCTCGACGACAAGGCCATCACCGAACTCCGCCGGACCCAGGTGGGCTTCATCTTCCAGGCGTTCAATCTCGTGCCGACGCTGACGGCCAACGAGAACATCCGGTTGCCGATGATGCTCGGCGGCGAGTCGGGCGACACGGCCTGGGTCGACCAGGTCATCACCACGGTCGGGCTGGGAGACCGGCTCCGGCACCTGCCCAGCGAATTGTCGGGCGGCCAGCAGCAGCGCGTCGCCGTGGCGCGCGCGCTCGCGTCGCGCCCGCAGATCATCTTCGCCGACGAGCCCACCGGCAACCTCGACTCCGTCACCGGTGCCGAGATCCTCGACTTCATGCGGCGGGCCGTCAACGAGTTCGGCCAGACGATCGTGATGGTCACCCACGACCCCCTCGCGGCCTCCTACGCCGACCGGATCATCTTCGTCGGTGACGGCAAGATCACCGGCGAGATGGCCGACCCGACCACCGATCAGGTCATCGACCACCTCAAGAGCTGGACCTGACATGAGTGCAGGATCCACCGCGCTCATCGCGCGCAAGAGCATCCGGGCACGCTGGGGACGAACGCTCGCCATCGGTTTCGCCATCACGGCCGGCGTGTCGTTCGTCGTCGGGTCGTTCGTGCTCGCCGACAGCCTCCGCGCCACCTTCGACGACCTCTTCCAGGAGCTGGGCGAGGACGTCGACCTGTCGGTCCGCAGTGCTCAGCAGTTCGAGACCGACGACGCGCGTGACCCCATCTCCGTGGAGATCGCCGAGCCGATCGCCGACGTCGACGGCGTCGCCGTGGTGGAGCCCACCCTCCAGCGGTACGCCCAGCTCGTCGACGACGACGGCGACGTGATCACTCCGGCCGGTGGGCCGACGATCGGCGTGTCGTGGCTGGGCGACGACGGCATCCAGGGTGTCACGATCAAGGAAGGCGAACCGCCGACGGGCCCCGACGAGCTGGCCATCGACAAGGCCACTGCCGATGCGGAGGGATTCGACATCGGCGACAGCGTGTCGTACATCACCGACGTCGGCCGGTTCGAGGGAACCATCACGGCCACCATCGGCCTCGGCAGCGGCGACAGCTTCGGCGGCGCCCAACTCGTCGCCCTCGACCTCGACACGGCCCTCGAGCACTTCGGCGCAGACGGCATGGTCGACGCGATCGACATCCAGGTCGCCGAGGGTGCCGACATCGAACGCGTCCAGCGCGACATCGCCGACATCCTCCCCGAGCGCACTGAAGTCGTGACCGGCGAACAGGTCGCCCAGGAGACGGCCGACGACGTCAACCAGTTCGTCGACGTGTTCGGCACGGGCCTGCTGATCTTCGCCTTCATCACGGCGTTCGTCAGCGCATTCATCATCAACAACGTGTTCCAGATCACGATCGGCCAACGCCTGCGCGAGTTGGCGCTCCTGCGGGCGGTGGGTGCGTCGGCCAGCCAGGTCCGCAGGATGATCACCTTCGAAGCGCTCGCGCTCGGAGTGCTCGCCACGGTCGTCGGCATCGCCGGAGGCGTCCTCGTGGCGCGCGGGTTGATCTTCGCCTTCGATGCGGCCGGAGCCGGCTTCCCCGACACGTCGACGGTGCTCGCCGTGCGGACCGTCGTGATGGCAGCCATCGTCGGTGTGGGCATCACCATGCTGTCGGTGATCGTGCCCGCCCGGAAAGCGGGACGGATCCCGCCGGTGGCTGCGCTCCGGCCCGAGGTGGGGTTCGTGGCCATGCGCACACGTCGGCTCGTCGCCGGTGTGGTCCTCACCATCGCCGGTGGTGCTTTGTTCATGGTCGGCCTGTTCGCCCGGCCGGGCGGCACGCCCGGTCTGATCACGCTCGCCGGCGGTGGCGCCCTGGTCCTGTTCCTCGGCGTCGCCAGCCTCTCGTCCACCATCGCCCGTCCGGTCACCCGGGCGATCGGATGGCCGGTCCAGAAGCTGTTCAAGGTGCCCGGCGCGCTCGCACGCGAGAACGTCGCTCGAGCCCCGAGGCGGACGTCGTCGAGCGCTGCCGCTCTCATGATCGGCGTCGCTCTGGTCAGCGGTGCGGCGGTCTTCGCATCGTCGTTGCGGTCGTCGCTGGTCGACGCACTCGAATCGAGCGTCACCGCCGACTACATCGTCACCGACCGGAGTTTCCAGGGGCTGTCACCCGTGGTCAGCGAGACGCTCGCCGACGTCGCCGAGTTGGGGGCGGTCACGCCGGTCCGCGGGATCTCCGGCCAGGTGGAGGGCGACACGAAGAACTTCGGTGCCGTCGATCCGGCAGCGTTCGAGCAGCTCATCGATCCCGACCTCCGTGCAGGTTCGATTGCCGATCTCGGCATGGACGAGCTGCTCGTCCACACCGACCCCGCCGGCGATCTCGACCTCGAGGTCGGTTCGACGGTCGACGTCGTCTACCAGAACGGTGTCACCGGCACCCTCACGGTCGCCGGCATCTACGGCGACGCATTCTTCGGCAACTGGCTCATCAGCCTCGACACGCTCGAGTCGGTGAGCACGGCACCGGCGAGGGACTTCTTCGTGATCGGCAAGCTCGCCGAGGGAGTCGCGCCGGCCGAGGGCGACGCAGCCGTGCTCGCTGCGATGGAGCCGTTCCCGCAGGCCAACGTGCAGACCAACGCCGAGTTCCGTGAATCGCAGGAGGCGCAGATCAACCAGCTGCTGATCATCATCACGATGTTGCTCGCCTTCGCCATCGCGATCGCCGTGCTCGGCATCTCGATCACTCTGGCGCTCGGCGTGTTCGAGCGGACCCGGGAGATCGGGCTGCTCCGGGCGGTCGGCATGAACCGGCGCCAGACCCGCCGCTCGGTGCGCTGGGAGGCGGTGATCGTCTCGATCTTCGGTGCGCTGATCGGGATCGTGCTCGGCACGTTCCTCGGCGTCGTGTTGTCGCTGGCGGTCCCCGACGACGTGATCAGCCAGCTGGCGTTCAACCCGTCGATCATCGTGCTGATCCTGGTCGCAGCGGTGTTGGCCGGCCTGGTGGCCGCCCTCTATCCGTCGTACAAGGCGTCGAACATGAACGTGCTGGAGGCCATCGCCACCGAGTGACCTGCAGGGTTGCGGCGTGTGTCGTGGGCGGGCTCGGGCCTGCACCGTTACATTCCACGCCATGGCGCTCGATCCTGCCGACCTGTCCGACGACGTGCTCGCCTTCCTCGGCGAGTACCACCTGGCCACACTCACCACGTTGCGCGAGGACCTCTCTCCGCACGTGGTGGCCGTGGGGTTCAGCTACGACGTGGAGGCGCGGGTCGCTCGGGTCATCACGTGGGCCACGTCGCAGAAGGCCCTCAACGCCCGGCGCATGGAAGCGGCCGGCCAGCGCGCCGCCGTGTGCCAGGTCGACGGCGGCCGGTGGCTGAGCCTCGAGGGCCCGGTGCGGTTGGTGGCCGACAGCGACGGCATCCGCGCCGGCGTCGAGGGCTACGCCGCCCGCTATCGGCAGCCGAAGGAGCGCGACGACCGCGTGGTCATCGAGATCGACGTCGAACGGATCCTCGGCCGCGGTTGATGTTGCATCCGGTGTCTGACACCGGATGCAACGTCAGCTGGCGTCGCGGTTCCAGGGCAGGTCGGCGAGCCAGCGCTGCGCTGCCGGATGCGGATCCATCGGCGTGTCGTCGGTGGAGCGCTCGAGCTGGGGGTCGAGGTGCAGCTGGCAGCCCGGGCACCAGTAGAGGATCCGATTGTGTTCACCCATCCGCCGACACTCGACGGTGCCGTGGCACCGGAGACAGCCCTGGCCATTGCGGCCGTACACCGCGAGGCCGCCCTTCGCGGCGGGTGCGGTGATCCGTTGCGCATGGTGCAGGTTGGAGCGCAGCATCCGCGCCGCGGTGTTCACCACCCGGACCGCATCGTGTTCGGTGAGCGTGCCGACCCGGGCCCAGGGGCTGAGTTCGGTCGCCCACAGCACCTCACAGCGGTACACGTTGCCGACACCGCACATCACTCGCTGGTCGAGCAGGACCTCGGCGACACGTGTGTCGGGATCGGGAACCGTGAGCAGCAGGTTGACGACCGCACCGAGATCGGTGCCGGTGTCGCAGAGGTCGGGACCGAGCCGACCCATCCCCGGATGGCGCCGCCGGTCGGCGTGGCGGTAGGTCTCCAGGTTGGGTGCGTTGAAACACACCGCCACCCAGTCGGTGGTCTCGATCGCCGCACGCATCTGACGGTAGGGGCGACGCCAGCGATCGCCGGTGTGGTAGAGATGCCACGACCCCGTCATGCGCATGTGGGTGTCGAGCACGAGACCGTCGTCCCACTCCACCAGCAGGTGTTTGCCGTGGCTCTCGACCTGCTCGATGATCCTGCCGGCCTGGGGCACCGGCCCGACCAGGCGGGGGGCGTCGAAACGAACCATCCGCTTGCCGGCGAGCGCGGTGCGCATGGCACTGGCCGACCGATGGATCGTGTCGCCTTCTGGCATCGATGTGCATGGTATTCGCTGTACCCGGACGCTCTGCGGCATACCTGCCGGAGGAGGCCTACCCTGCCGACTGATGTCCAGTACCGACCCGACGTCCTCTGCCGAGCATGCGGCGGCGGCTCGACGCCACGACCCGGTCGTGCGGCTGGCGTTGCGACACTGCATCCCGCTGTTCCTGCCGGCGATCCCGTTCGCGCTCGTCCTGGGCCTGGCGATCAGCGAGTCGGCCATGCCGACCTCCGTCGCCTGGTCGACCAACGTGGTGGTGTTCGCCGGCGCTGCCCAGTTGGCCACGGTGAGCCTCGCCGCCACCGCCACGTGGATCACACTCGTGGCCACGGCGGCGATCATCAACCTCCGCCACGTGATGTACAGCGCGGCGCTGGCCCCGAGGTTCAGCGAGCAGCCCAGGTGGTTCCGTTGGGTCGGCCCCTTCTTCCTGATCGACCAGCTGTTCGCATTGGGCGTGGCCCGACCCGAGCTGACGGCGGACGCCTGGCGGCGCTACTACCTCACGGCCGGGGTGTTCTTCTTCACGGCCTGGAACGTGCTCGTCACCACCGGGATGCTGCTCGGTTCTGCGATCCCCGCCGAGTGGCGCCTCGACGTCGCGCCGGCGGTCATGTTCGCCGGGCTCGTCGTGCTCGGGCTCTCGAATCGGCCGGGGATCGTGGCTGCGGTCGTGGGGGCGGGGGTCTGCTTCGCCACCCTCGAGGTCCCGAACAACGGCGCCATCCTGCTCGGCGCCCTGTCCGGCGTGATCGCCGGCTACGTCGCCGACGTGATGATCGACCGCACCGGAGCAGCGGCATGAACGCACCGGCGGCCGTTGCCGCCGTGCTGGCGGTCGGCGCGATCACCTACGCATCGCGGGCAGGTCTCATCCTGTTCCTCGCCGATCGGCCGCTGCCCCCCAACGTCACCCGGGCGCTGCGCTACGTGGGACCCGCTGTTCTGTCGGCTCTCTCGATCAGCCTGATCGCGGGCGGTCAGGGCATCGATGGCGTCACGGGCGTGGAGGTCGCCGCCCTGGTGGCCGGCATCGCCGCCGCTGCGCTGAGCCGCAATCTGATCGTGTCGATCGGGGTGGCGATGACGACGCTCTGGTTGCTGCTCTGGCTCACCTGACCCCTCCGGCTCAGGGGAGCTTGCCGACGTGGGCGAGTGCGAGGCGGATCAGGCGGTCGTGGCCACTGGTCATCTGCGTGCGGACGTCGTCGCCGACGGCCTCCTCGGGCGTGAACCAGGTGAGATCGAGCGCCTCCTGCGTGGGCTCGCACTCGCCCTCGACCGGGACGACGTAGGCCAGGCTGACCGCGTGGTGCCGTGGGTCGTAGAACCCCGACCGTTCCGGGTTCGGGAAGTACTCGACCACCGTGAACGGAGTGGGGTTGGCCGGCACGCGGGGGAGCGCCATCGGCCCGAGATCCTTCTCGCAGTGGCGCATCAGCGCCTCGCGCACCCGTTCGCCGAACAGCACGCGACCGGTGACGACCATCCGGCTGATCGTGCCGTCCGACGCCACGCGCAGCAGCATGCCCACCTTGGTGACGTTGCCGAGGGAATCGACCCGGACGGGCACGGCGTCGACGTACACGATCGGCACGTTCGCCCGCACGAGCTCGAGATCCTCGGGCGACAGCCAGCCCGTGGCGGTCTGCGTACTGGAACCCTCGTCGATGTCGGTCACGTCACGATGATCCCACGTTCCGCCCGCACAACCACGAATCCCTGCACCCGTCAAGTCGCAGCGCCATACTGCCCACGTGGAGGAAGACCGGATCCGGTGGGACCGCCGCTACTCGGGTGCGGAACTCCCCGTACCGCAGGCGCCCGAGGCACTCGCCGACCATCCGGCGCTGGTCGACGCACTCCCCCACAGCGGACGGGCGCTCGACATCGCTGCCGGGACCGGGGCGACGTCGATCTGGCTCGCCCGCCGCGGGCTCGACGTGTGTGCGCTCGAGATCTCGCCGGCGGCGATCGACCTGCTCGGACGTGGGGCCCGGGCAGCGGGCGTCACGTCCCGGGTGGAGCCGCGGCTGGTCGACCTCGACGACGGGCTGCCCGCTGATCTGCGTCGCCTCGACGTGGTGGTCTGCCAGCGGTTCCGCGACGTGCGGTTGTACCCGGCAATCGTGGACGCCCTCGCGCCCGGCGGCACGGGCATCGTGACGGTGCTGTCGGTGGTGGACAGGGACGGTCCAACGGGTGCCTTCCATGCAGCCGCCGGCGAGCTGATGGCGGCGTTCGACCGGCGCGACACCGAAGTGATCCACCACGCCGAAGCCGCCGGACTCGCTTCGGTGGTGTTCCGACGGACCACGACGTAGCGCTACGTAGCGGCGGAGAGCGACGGAGCGCGGACGCCGTCGTGCGCTGTGTTCGTGGTCGCTCGACGGTCAGGCTCCCTCGAGGAGCACGTCCCGGAGGGCCTCGTGCCGTGTCGACGCCGGTCGCGTCTCCTCCATGAAGTCGACGAGCACGTCGCAGAACACCTTCGACGCCTCGACGTGGGGGAAGTGGCCCACGCCTTCGAGGATTTCGAGCCGGCTCGACTCGATCGTCTCGTGCGCGGCGTGGGCGTGCTCGACCGGGATGATCCCGTCGCTGTCGCCCCACACGATCAGTGTGGGGATGTGGGCAGCGAGATACAGCCGGTCGCTGGCGTTCACGACCTGCCCACCGGGGTCGATCACGCTACGCATGGTGCGGACGAAGGCGTGGCGGTTCTCGGCCCCGGCCAGGGAGCTGTAGGCCCGCCACATCTCGGAGATCCTCGGATTGCGGATGTTCCGCCTGCCGAGTTGACGGCCCACCCCGGTCGCCCAGTCGACGATCGGCTTGGGGAACGCCACGGGCATGACGTACTCGGCGCCGGGGAGTGTGAGCAGTCGGAGCAGCCACGACACCTCCCGGCCCAGCCCGCCACTGCCCACCAGCACGAGGCGGTCGACGACATGGGGATGCTGGTAGGCGAGCTGCATCGCCACACCGCCACCGAACGAGTGGCCGACGATCGTCACGCTGGCAACGCCGAGCACCGACAGGAAGTCGCGCAGACCGCTCGCGAAGGCGCCGAGGGAGTAGTCCCCGATCGGCTTGGCCGACTCTCCGTGGCCGAGCAGGTCCGGAGCGATCACGTCGTAGCGCTCGGCCAGTTCCGGGATCACGTCGTCCCAGGTACGTGAGCTTCCCGCCAGACCGTGGATCAGCAGGATCGGCTCACCGGCACCGGCGCGCCGGTACCCGACCGAGTGGCCGTGGATGGTGACGTGCTGGAGCGGTAGTCGTTTGCCCACCCCATCAGTATCACCCGTTCGGTGGATGCTCGGGCAGGTCCTTCGGTCCCGAAAAGCAGGATTCGCCATGGTGGTCGTCGGCGAAACCGGGACCTTGGTCACCTTGCCAGCGAACCGGGACCTTGTGCCCTCAACTTTGCAGCGGGCAATCATCACGATGTGATCCAAGGGTTCGTGATCGAAATCACGAACTGGAGACAGCAAGATTGGAGACATTCCATGCGCAAGCGGCTCACCATCCTCGGCATCGTCTTCGCCGTGGTCGGCCTCGGATTCATGGCGGGAGGCGGCTATGCCTACCTGCGGATCCAGGAGGGTTACGACTCACTGCAGGCGTTCAGCGAGGCACAGAACGTCGAGCTTTCCTACAACGAAGACGGTCAGCTGATCGACCGCGGCACCACCGAGGGCGCCGACGCGATCATGGACCTGCTGGTGAACGAGTGGCAGTACCCGGTGGTGGAGGGCGACCTCGACCCCAGCGACCCGCTGGTGAACACCGGAACCGAATACATGTACCAGATGGCGACGATCGTGCATCACACCACGAGCGGCACCGTCGAAGTGACCCTGGACGAGGCTGTCGAGTACGACGGCCAGGTGTACGAGGCCGGCACCTACGAGGTCGAGCTCGACGGCCGCTACTGGACCGAATTCGACCGCCAGAGCCCGCTCGACGGCCCCGCCCGTGAAGCGGCCTGGAGCGGCACCGTCCACGGCTTGGTCGGTGAGCTCGGTGTCGGCACGGTGACCCACTCGAGCCTGCAGATGGGGCTCGGCATCTCGGCCCTGCTCGCCGGACTGGGCTTCACGTTCATGCTGCTCGGAGCCGGCATGGCCTGGGTCGCCCGGGCCAAGCGGGAAGACCAGCAGGCACAGGTGCCCGACACGGTGCCGCAGGAACTGGTGGATGAGCACAAGCGCACGGAGGCTGTCACCGCCGGCTGATCTCACGATCGATCAGCGGTCTTCCACCGACAGGAGCCCCGGCCCGACGGCCGGGGCTCCTGCGCGTCCGGGCCTCGACGACGCCCGGGCTCGGGGACACCATCCAGGGTCGGTGTGGCGCGTACGGCAGCGTCGACGGAATCGTTGGTGCTGTCTCGTCGCGGACGACGTCGTGCTAGTCGTTGACGGGATCGTCGGCGGAGCGAGCCGGCGGCAGCTCGTCGTTGGCGTCGACATCTGCCTGCCAGGCGTTGAGGTCGAGCGGATCGTGGCGGCGGGTGGGGTGACCGGTGGTGGCGAGCCACGACATGAGGTGGCGTGCTCCGAGCGGGCGGGAGATGCAGAAACCCTGCGCCACGTCGCAACCGAACTCGCGAAGACGTTCCAGCACCTCGTTGTTCTCCACGCCCTCGGCCACCACCTGCAGACCGAGGTTGTGACCCAGA
>Ga0209964_1000116_pt1 | contig 19434 bp, 13 predicted proteins | sample SalPonR2_B_D1_MG_FD_185705 | JGI IMG/M metagenome (GOLD analysis project Ga0209964, IMG submission 185705) | Salt pond soil microbial communities from South San Francisco under conditions of wetland restoration - Salt Pond MetaG R2_B_D1_MG... ... | reverse complement strand
CGGGTCGGTGCGCGGGAACGACGGGCGTCGGCAATCGGCGTTGCTGCATGCGCGAAGATGGCCGCCCTTCCGGCTCTTTGTGGACGAACCGCAGCGGCCGCAGTATCTATGGTTGCGGTGCCAGAACAGCATGCCGCGGGCGTAGGCCAGCAGCGCGGCCTCGGGTTCGGACATCAGCGGGCCCACGCGCCGCAGGTCGGTGAAGCTGTCGCCGAGCAGTTCCGCGGCGCTTGCCTCTTCGAGCTCGGAATAATCGGCCGCGAACACCGGTGCATCGCCATCGAGGCCGAGAAATACGACTTCCGAGGCGTGGGCGTGCATGTCCACGCCGTGAAGAATCGCCGTGGGCGAAGCGCTGTCCAGCCCGCCGACCAGGTTCTGGTTGCGCCAGACGGGCAGCGAACGCGCGTCCGAATGCTGCAGCGCTCGTTCCAGCCACTGCGGGTCTTCGCGCTGCGGGCCGGCGCGATCGAGACTCGGATCGTCGTACTTCAGACGCGATGCACTCAATCCGGTTCGGCTTGATGTTTTGGCCATACTGGTCGATCATTCCCTTTCGAAAGCGTACACCGGCGCAAGGGTGCCTTCAAAAAACCTTGAGATGAGTTTGAAATGACGTCCAGAGAATCATACACGGCCGAGGCCTTGCTGAATTTCCTCAAGCAGGCCGGCATGGAGGGATTGATCAATCCGGCCACCGCGAGAGCGCGGCGCAAGGCCCTGGAACAGCTGGCCGGAGAGCTCACCGACGACGAGCGCGCGGATATTCGACAGATCGACGTCGACGACCTGCTGTCTCGCTTTCACAAGCTCGAAGGGTCGAGCATACGGTCGGAAACGCTTCAGATCTATGGCCAGCGGGTTGCATCGGCGCTGGACGAATACCTCGGCTGGCTCGAGAACCCGGAAACGTTCACCCGCGCCCGGCGCGAGCGCCTTCGCTCGTTCAGCCGCAGCGAAAGCCTGACGCCGGAGCAGCAGGCCGCCGAACAGGTCACGCTGGAGGCGATCGAAAACCCCAGCAACGTGGTACCCGTACCGATCCGCGACGACCATGTGGTGTACCTGGCCAACCTGCCGTTGGACTTGAGCGGGGAAGAAGCCGACAGGATCGCGCGCGTTATCCGTGCGTTCGCCGAAGATAACGACACAGAAGCGTCGGCATGAGCCGGTTCTTCCTGATCGCGCTGATGCTGCTGCTGGCGCTGGCCGGCGGCGGCCTGTGGGTTTACCTGGTCGCGTTCGAATCGCCGGGACCGTTCCACGACAACCTGGTGCCCGAGCTGATCGGCATCTGCATCGAGGGCTTCCTGCTGGTGGGGCTGTTGACGCTGGTGCAGCGTTCGCGCGAGGCGGCTCGCCGGCATGAACTATGGCTGAGTCTGCGCGGGTCTTTCCGCGGCCTGCTTTCCAACCTCGACGTGGCCTTCCTGGAACCCGACGCCGACCCGGTCTCGTCGAGTGACCTCGAAACCAATCCGAAGGTGATCGACTACCTGCTCGCGCAACTCGAAACCAGGCACCCCGACCTGGACTGCCTGGTGGCGCTGAAGCGCGAGGCGACCGAAACGGTTTCGCTGACCCGCGACCTGGTCGCCGTGGCCGCGCAGCTCAGCGCCAGCCACATGAACTGGTGGATCGCCATCGTCGATTCCATCCGCCGACTGTCCGAGGCGCGCGACCGGGAGCAGGCCGAGGCGGCGCTGCACGAGATGCTGGTCAACATCCGGGAGCTGGATCGGCTGGAATACTGAGAAATCGCGCTTGCGCCGCGCTCGCTCGCGCGAAGAGTTCCCGGCTTGCCTGGAGATACCGCTTCCGACATAATTCCCGAAGCGGGGGAGAAGCCCGCCCGAGATGATTGCGGACTTCACTACCAGCAGAGGAAACCCCCCATGCGTATCTTTTTTATGGCCACTGGCCTGTGGCTTTGCTGCACTTCGGCACAGGCCATCGCCGCACCGGCCGAACACGAGGCAAACGGCCCGGGCTGGAAATCGGCGGCGTATGCACTCGAACCGGGCAGGCCCATCCATCTCCAAAGCGTGGCGAACGCCGATGGTCGCGGCGCTGCCGCAACCCTGCTGCTGGAACGGTTCCAGGTCCTGGCTTCCGACGCGAAAATCCGCATCGACGGCGGCGAGCCGATCGCACTGGACACCGGTTTTGCGCGAACCTATCTCACCGGCCAGCTGCAGGGTGAGCCGGACAGTCGCGCAACGCTGATTGTGGGCGAACGCGGCGATGTGCGCGGCCTGGTCATCAGCGGCGATCGAATGATTGCGCTTGCCGAGAACCGCGCCGGCGCGCTGGTCATGACCGAGATCGCCGAGGATCCCGAGCCGCGGGAGTTCTCCTGCGGCAGCGAGGCCGGCCTGACCCCACCGCCCACCGCGCTCGCGCCCGGTGCGCTGAGCCAGCCGATTCGCGGGGCGCCCGCCGGCGGCTTCACCGCTCGCCTTGCAATCGAAACCGATTACGAATACTTTCAGCTGTTCGGCAACGTCACCGACGCGATCACCTACACCGCCGACCTGATCGCCTTCTCTTCGACCGTCTACCAGGCCGAAGCGGAAACCGCCCTCGGCATCAGCTCGCTGTCGCTGTGGACCCAGTCCAACGATCCATGGACGCAGAACGATACGCTTTGCAGCCTGTTCGAGTTCGGCAAGCACTGGAACGACAACAACACCGACGTCGAGCGCAGCATCGCGCATTTCATAAGCGGCAAGGACATCGGCGGCGGCGTCGCATGGGTGGGCGTGTTGTGCCGAAACGAGTTCGACGTCCGGCAATTCGACTGCCCGAGCCTTCCGGAACTCTCGAACTTCGGCGGCGATTACGGCGTGTCCATGGGGCTGGACGGGAACTTCGACATCCAGTCACCGTCGTCGGTCTGGGACATCGTCGTCGTCGCGCACGAGATCGGCCACAACTTCAATTCGCCGCATACCCACTGTTACGCCGGGCTGGAAGGCAATGCCGAGCCGGTCGACAGGTGTTACACCGACCAGCCGGGAGACTTTTGCGTTTCCGGCGCGGCCTCGCTCCCCGGCCCGGCCGGCGAAGGGTCGGGCACCATCATGAGCTACTGCCACTTTCGCAGCGGCGGAATGTCCAACATCGGGCTGACGCTCGGGCTCGATCACCCCTACGGCATTGCGCCCGAGCGGGTGCCGAACCGGATGCTGGCGCACGTGATCGATCGTGAATCCGCGGTGCCCAGTTGCCTGACGACGCCGCTGGGCGACCCCAATCAGATTTTCGACGACGGGTTCGAACTCCTTCAATAGCACGGCGTGACAGGTCCTGCGAAGACGGGAGCACGCTGTCGAGCAATGAATTTACTCGACAGCGTGATCAAGCTTGCCTGCGCCTGAGTCCTACAGCGTCGGAATGACGTCGGCGTCGTGCTTTTCGAGTTCGGCCTTTGCCTGCCGCAGTTGCTGGACGTCGCGCGCGTGCACGACGACAAGACTCTTGCCATCCCGCAATGCCGAACCTGCCGCCCGAATCAACGGTGCATGGTCCGGGCGTACCGTAACCGCTCCGCCCGCCAGCAGGCCCGCGACGAAACACAGCACGATGAGCATGCTCGCTGCCCAGGCGGGATTGTCGACCACGAAGGGGACGTTCCCGGCGGCGAGCAGAAAGTACAGGATCGCGCCGATCACGGCGCCGGCCAGCCCGAGCCACAGGTGCGCCCGGATCAGCGTATGCCAGATGCCGCGGGACTCCGGCTCCAGCTTTCGTCCTGGCGCCTGGTCGCCGGGCTGCACGACATCGACCTGCCCGGCGTCGAGCCCGAGGGCGTCGACGAGCTGGGCCGCCGCGTCGCGTGCCGCCGGCCCGGATGCAAAAACCGCCGCCAGTTTGTGGTTGGAGGACTCGCCTGTCAAACCCATTGAGTTCTTCATTGTCGATCTCCTTTCACTTGAGCGTTCATACGTAACACTACCAGCCTCTGGATTAGGCGGCGCCTGCTCCGGCCCGGGATGTCTATACCTTGGGCTTCATCGTTCCACGGTGATCGTCGGCTTCGCTGGCGGCAAGCGCGATGTTGGCCGAGCGCATGATCAGCCCGGTCAGTCCCAACAACAACACGATCATCAGCCCGGCCAGCCAGCGGCGATAGCCTTCGGCGTTGTAAACTCCGCCGGTGCCGACGCTGGGCATCTGCTGCGGCGGATACGGCAGACCATAGCGCGTCGACAGGCTGCGTATGCCGGAAAAGTTGATCACCGGGATTTCCTCGCGCAGGAAATAGCCCATCACCGACGGCACCCGGAACGCGCGCGACGGTGCGTTGCGCTGCAGGCCGCTGCCGAAAAAGTGATCGACCGCGTTCGGCCCGGTCGTCGCCGTGCCGCCGCCCACGTTGATCAGCGCCGCCAGCGGCTCGCCGCCCGCACCCTCGCGGTAGATCCGGATGCGTTCGGCCACGGCGGCTTCGTAGTTGTCCGGCACCACCATTTCGATATCCGCCCGCTCGGCGCTTCTGCGAATGGCCTGCAGGCCGGATTCGTCCAGACCGATGCCGCGGTCTTCGATGCCGCCCAGGGTGGCGGCGTCGGCCTTGATGTCGAATACGCGCGCGGCCCGAAGCTCGCGTGCCATGTCCATCCAGCCGAAAGCCGGCACGTTGGCGCCCCATTGCGACGCCGATCCGGAAACGATGATGACCGGATCGACATCCATGACCTGAAGCGCACTGTACACCGCGATGTTCAGCGCCGGGAACGAACCCGAGACCGCAACGGCGACCCGATCGCCCGACGCCACACCGGCGTCGTCGAGCAACCTTATCGCCACGGCGGCCCAGTTCGGATTGATCGTGGCCTGCTTGGAATCCAGGTCGCCCGAATTGCTTGTGATGTTCGACGAGGCCACGCCGATCAGTCCTGATCTCAACGGATCCACGGTTGGATTGATCGGCTGGATGCGGCCGCGAATCGGGCGCAGTACCTCGATGGCCTCCTGCATGGTGCGCGACGCGCTGAGCATGCGATCGTAGTTGTCCGAGGTCTGCTGACGGGTGAAGGTCTCGACCACGAACAGCGCCGCCACCGCTGCTATGGAAAGCAGCAGCAGCGCCCGGCCGGGCACTTTCGACGGCCGCCAGTAGAGTTTCTGTCCGCGCCCGATCATTCCATCACCTCCTCGATGACGGTGCCCAGCTCGGCCCGGTTCAGCGCCTGCTCGGCCTCGTAGGCGGTCACCAGGTCGGGCAGCAGGGCAATCAGGATCAACCGCACCAGCACGGTCGAGACGATCAGCCCGGCCAGCGTCTTGAGCACGCCCTGGCGATCGAACCAGATCGCGATCAAGCCCGGAATGATGTAGCCGATGACGCTCAGTTCGAAATAGTTGAACTGGTTGGCCGCGCCCTCGGTTCCGGTTGAAAACGTCATCACGCCGCCCAGGCCGAGATCCAGCAGGCTGCCCGAAAGATAGCCGCCCAGGATCATCAGTGCGGTCTTGCGCCGACCGTAGACGACCATGAAGCTCGACAGCGTGCGCACCGTGATGAACGTGAGATAGGCGGCCAGCAGCGTCAGCCCCACGCTCCAGGGCTGCAGCACCTTCAGCGCCATGTAGCCCGGCACCACCAGGCCGCCGGCGGCAAGACCGAAGGCCTCGACCAGGATCAGCGTCACCAGCAATCCTATGCCGATCGAAATCGCCAGCAGGTTGAGTACGATCATAAGGGTTGGCTCCGCAGCGAACGGTTGGTGAAGTAGCGCGCGAGCTCCGCGCCGCCGCCGTGCACGTTGCACATGCCGACGATCAGCGCATCGCCCTCGCTGTGCTCGAGCACGGTTTCGAAAAGTTCGCCGGTATCCATGCCTTCGGCCACGGTCATGTCGCTGACCGAAAGCCCGGCGCGGATGGCGGCGCGCGCGAACAGCAGCGTGCCGCTGCCCATCAGGATGTAGTGATCGGCAGGCGTCCACTCGGCGGCCACCTGCGCCAGCTGCTGCGAGCGCTGCGGCCGATCGAAGCGGCAGTTGACCACCGCCAGCTTGTAGCGGCCCTCGCCGTAGCGCTCGACCACGCGCTTCCAGATCATTTCGGTGGATTCCGGGTCGTTGGCGGCGAAGGCGTTGACGAATACCAGGCTGCGGCCGAAGAAATCGATCTTCTGGATGCGGGTCGCACCCACTTCGGGCTTGAGTGCCTGCATGCCGGCCAGGGCGGTAGCCCGATCAACGCCCAGGTCGGCGCACACGGCCAGGGCCAGGGCCACGTTCTCGGCGTGCTCGGCATAACCGAATTCCGACATCTCGTCGTCGGACACCTCGGCCACATCGTCTTCCGAGGTGTGGATCAACTCGCTGCCGCGATCGGAAGCCGCCTGCCGGAAGATATCCAGGAACGGACGCTCGGCGGTGAACAGCCGGGCCGAATACGGCACCGACCCGGCCAGCGCCAGCGCCACGTCGTGCGGGTCGGGCCCCATCACGTCCAGGTGGTCGGCGCGCGCGTTGGTGATCACGCCGTGGGTGGAGCACACCATCTGGCGCTCGGTCAGTTCCTGGTACTGCGGCTGCAGCGCCATGCATTCCATGACCACAACGTCGGGCTCGAACGCCACCAGCCGGCGCATCACGCGCATTTGCTCGATCACGTTCGGCTGGGTCGGACGATGCAGCGGATAGTCCTCGCCGTCGGGACCCGTGACCGCGGCGAACGAACCGGTGGTCTTGGAGCACACCCGCAAGCCCCCGGCGCCCAGGCCCGCGGCAATCAGGCGAACCACGCTGGTCTTGCCGCGCGTGCCGTTGACGTGGATTCTGACCGGAAGACGCGCGAGCACGCGCCGATGCACCAGGGTCTCGGCAAGCCCCAGCAGGCACAGCACGACGAAGATCGTCGCGATCACCGAAATGGCCGTCAGGCTGGTCATCTGCAGCACACCTCCCGCTGCCCGATTCGATGGACCCCTTGATTCCAGGGCGCCTGGCAGGCGCCAGTGACTTCTATCCTAACCGCTGGCCGATTGCATCTGGCATGTTCGAGAGATCGGCTCGCGGATTCGAAGCCGCATCAAGAAAGAGCCACGCAAACGCGCCGACGGTGACAGACTTACAATCCTTACGCCAAACGGGAAACAGCATGGCCGGAGCAAGCTTACTCAGTCTCCTCGACGACATCGCCACCTTGCTCGATGACGTCTCGGTGATGACCAAGGTCGCCGCCAGGAAAACGGCGGCCCTGGTCGGCGACGACCTGGCCGTCAACGCCGAGCAGGTCACCGGCGTGTCGGCCAAACGCGAGCTTCCGGTCATCTGGGCGGTGGCCAAAGGCGCGGCGCTCAACAAGGTCATTCTCATTCCGGCCGCGCTGCTCATCAGCGCGTTCATCCCGTGGGCGATCGTGCCGCTGTTGATGCTGGGCGGCGCCTTTTTATGCTACGAAGGCGCCCACAAGGTCCACCAGAAGCTGTTCCACAGCCATGCCGAACAGCATGAAAAGGAGCAGCTGAAGAAGGCCTTTCGCGACCCCGGCGTCGACCTCGTGGCCTTCGAGAAGAAAAAGATCAAGGGTGCTATCCGCACCGATTTCATCCTGTCGGCCGAGATTATCGTGATCGCGCTGGGCGCGGTCACCGCGGCGACGTTGAGCGTACAGCTCGGCGTGCTGATCGCCATCAGCACGCTCGTGGTCGTGGGCGTCTACGGACTGGTCGCCGGCATCGTCAAGATCGACGACCTGGGGATTCACCTGTCGCAGCGCGGCGGCGGGATGGGCCGGGTCGGCGAGTGGCTCATCGGCGCCTCGCCGCTGCTGATGAAGGGCCTGGGGATCGTCGGCACCATCGCGATGTTCCTGGTCGGCGGCGGGATCTTCTCGCACAGCATCCCCCCGATCGAGCACCTGTTCGGGAGCTGGGCGGCACTGACCGGGCCGCTGGAGGCGGTCACGCCGCTGCTGCTCGACGGACTGCTGGGAGCGGCGATCGGCGCCGTCATCGTCGCGATCTTTGCGGCAGGCACCAGGCTCCGGGGCGAACGCGAGCATCCGAACCCCGAGCACTGAGTTTGCAAATACCGGACCCTGGCCCGGCGCCGTCCCTCTGCCCTTGAATGTCGGCTCAGGCGGGTTTTGCGGCCGGGGATTTCCTGTACGCGGTCACGAACCGCAGCACGGTCACCAGCAGCGCCGGCAGGAACGTCAGCGTGACCAGCGTGGCAAACAGCAGGCCCGAGAGCACCACCACGCCGACGCCGCGGTAAAGCTCGGTGCCCTCGCCGGGAATGAACACCAGCGGGGCCAGGCCGAACAACGTTGTGATCATCGACATCATGATCGGGCGAATGCGGCTGGCCACCGCCTCGCGCACCGCCTCGTTGATGTCGTGCATGCCTTCGCGCAGGTTGGACAGGGTGCGATCGACGATCAGGATCGGGTTGTTGACCACCACGCCGAGCAGGATCAAAAAACCCAGCATCGTGATCATGTCGAACGGCTGGCGCACGCCCACGGCGTTGAGTGCGACGAGGCCGGCGACGCCCCCGGCGATGCCCAGCGGCACGGCGGTCAGGATCACCAGCGGCCAGCCCCAGTGCCGGAAGATCGCGACCATGACCAGGAAACTCAGGATGATCGCGACCACGTAGTTGCCGCCCAGCGCTTCGCGCGTCTCCGTGAGTTGATCGCTGGCCCCGGAGATATCGATGGACACCGATTGCGGCAGCTCGCCTTCGGCGCGCATCTTGTCGATGACCTCGACGCGAACCCGCTCGACGGCCGTCTCCAGCGCCGTCGAGCGCGGCGGAATCACGTTCAGCGTCACCGTGCGGCGGCCGTTGAGGCGTCGCACCGAATCGGTATCCACGGTCTCGACCAGGTCGGCGACGGCCGAAAGCGGAACGACCTGACCCGACGGCGTGTAGACCGGCAGATCCTCCACCCCGGCCAGTTCGCGATCGCTGCCGGCGCTGGAGAACACGAACATGTCGATCTTGTCATCGCCGCGGAAGTACTCGTCGACGAACGCGCCGTCGGTGAGCGCGGCGACGGCGAAGCCCAGTTCGTTGGCGCTGAAGCCCAGTTCGGCCGCGCGCGCCCAGTCGGGCCGCACTTCGATCAGCGGCTGGTCCAGCGAAAGCGAGCCCGGCGACGAGCCGATCTGCGGATTGTCAAAAGCCTGCTCGGCGTAGCGCATCGCGGTGCGGGCCACACCGTAGATTTCGGCCAGGTTGCGACCGCTGATGTCGAGGTTGACGCTGCGTGTGCCGCCTTCGTTGCCGGATATGATCGAGCCGCGATTGGCGAACGCGCGCATGCCGGGAAACGCTTCGAAATACTCGGTGACGATGCCCATCAACTCGTCGATCTGGTCGGGATCGACCGTCTCGGCAATCATGAAGATGCTGCCCGGGCTGACCGACATCAGCAGATAGGCCAGCGCCGGCACGTCGGCTTCGCCGCGTTCGAACGCCTCGGGATCGGCATCGACGTGCGGCATGAAGTGATCCTTGACCTGCTCGGAGACGCGGGTCATTTCGCTCAGGTTGTAGCCCGGCGGCGCGATCATGTTGGCAAAGGCCTTGGCCTCCTCACCCTCCGGCAGATATTCCGCCGGCGGCGTGAGAAACACCAGGATCGCGATCACCCCGCCCAGGGTCGCGCCGACCGTGACCAGCCGTCGCCGCGCCGTCGCGATCAGCCAGCCGACCAGCGACACGATACGGTCACGGATCCCGGCGCCGGATTCACCGCTGCCCCGAATGCCGAAGTTCAGCCGCGACGACAGCGTGGGCACGACCGTGATCGCCACCAGCATGCTGGCCAGGATCGAGGCCGAAATCGCCACGGCCACGTCGGAATAAAGCTGCCCGGCTTCCTGCTGGATGAAGAAGATCGGCGCGAATACCAGCACCGTGGTCATGGTCGAGGCCAGCACTGCCGGCCACACCTGTCGGACCCCGTCGAGCGCGGCCTGCATCTTTTCCATCCCGTCGCGGCGCTTGCGCTCGATGGCCTCGAGCACCACGATGGAGTTGTCCAGCGTCATGCCGATGGCGAACGCGATGCCGGCCAGCGAGATGACATTGATGGTCCGCCCGGCCGCGAGTAACCCGATGAACGCGGCAATCGTGCAGATCGGCACGCCGATGACGCCGACCAGCGTGGCCCGGCCCGAGCGCAGGAACAGGAACATCACGCCGGTAGCCAGCAGCGCGCCGAAGATGAGGTTCTGCCAGACGTTGGCCACCGAAGCCTGTACGTAGCGCACGTCGTCGGTGGTCAGCACCAGGCGCATGCCGAGGCCGTTGAGCAGATCGGCGTTGATCTCGTCGATGGTCGGCAGCATCGCGCGCTTGATGTCGATGACGTTCGAGCCGGGCTCGCGATCCACGGACACTCTGATATTGGGCTTGCCGTTGACCGAGGACCGGCTGCGCAACTCGTAGTGCGACATTTCCACTTCGGCGATGTCGCCCAGCCGCACCAGGCTGTCGCCACGCCGCGCGACGATCATCTCGCCCATCTGTTCGACCGACTCGAAACGCCCGACGGTCCGGAGCAGGTAGCGCCGCTTGCCGGCCTCCAGGTCGCCGCCGGACACGTCGCGGTTGCGGCCTCGGATGGCACTGCGGATGTCGGCCAGGGAGATGCCGCGCTCGGCCGCCGCGGCCGGGTCGACCAGGATGCGCACCTGGCGCTCGGCGCCGCCGTCGATGTTGACCCGCGACACACCCGGCACGCGCTCCATGCGCACGCGCACGTTGTCGTCGACGAAGTCGCGCATCAGCGTCATGTCGAGATCGAACGGGTTGCCTTCCAGCGGCTCGACGCGCAGGTACATGAACGAGTTCTGCGAAAACGAGCTGGCGTCCAGGCTGGGCTCGTCGACGTTCTCCGGGTAATCGGGCACCTGGCTGAGCGCGTTGTTGACCCGGATCAACGCCTCGTTGATATCGACCCCGAACGGGAATTCGAGCTGGATTTCCGCGCTGCCGTAGGACGCGGTCGAGATCATTCGCTCCAGGCCCGGCAAGCTGCGCAGGTATTCCTCCTGCTCGATCAGGATTTCCTTTTCCACGTCCTGCGGCGTGGCGCCCGGCCAGCTGGTATTGACGCTGACCACGCGCACTTCCAGGTCGGGGATCATCTGCACCGGGATGCGCGTGGCGGCCAGCACGCCCAGCACGCAGATCACCAGAACCACGACGGCCAGAATGGTGCCGTGGCGGATGACGCCGGCGAACATGCTCAGCTTCCGCCTGCATCGGAGCCGGGTGCGCCAGGCGCAGCGACCCCTGATTCGACAATCCGCACCGCGTCGCCGTCGTTGAGCACCTCGTTGCCGCGCACCACCACGGGCTGTCCGGCGTCGAGGCCGGCCTCGATCACGGCCATATCGCCGTCGACCCGACCGATGACGACCTCGCGCTGGCGAACCCGCGGCGGCGCGGACGAATCATCGACGACGTATACGGTGATCGTGCCGTCGGGATAGCGAATCAGGGCGTCGCGCGGCACCAGAACGGCATCGGCGCCGCTGCTCAGGCGCAGAACGACGCGCGCCGACATGCCGGGCGTGATGTCGGCATCGGCGTCGGCCAGCACCAAACGCAGCAGGAAAGTGCGCGCGTTCGGGTCGCTGACCGGCACCCGCGCAGCGACCTCGGCGGTGAACGTCCGACCGCCGAGCGCATCGACGACGACGTCGACGCCGGTGTCCTGGCGTAGCCGGGGCCACAGCCGTTGCGGCGCCTGGACGTCCAGCCACAGATCGTCGACGGCCACCAGCTCGGCCACCGCCGTGCCGGTCTCGACCCACTCGCCCGCCTCGGTGAGACGTCTGGCGATCACGCCGTCGAACGGCGCAACGATGGCATGTCGCGCCAGCCGCTCGGCGGCCGTGTCGCGCTCGGCGCGGGCCACGTCCAGCGCGGCCCTCGCCACCTGGACCGCGGATTTGCGCGCCTGGATCTCGGTATCCGGAAAAAATCGGTCCTCGCCCAGCCGCAGCGCCTCGTCGCGAAGCCGCACCGCCTCGTCGAACGACGCCTGCGACTGCGCCACCGCCGCCTCGGCCTGGGCCAGCTGCAATTCGGCCAGCTGGTCGTCCAGCCGCACGATCACGTTGCCGGCCGCGACTTGATCGCCGGCGTCGATATCGATCGTCTCGACCAGCCCGGAAAGCCGCGGCGAAAGCTGCGCGGCACGGCGGGCCGTGAACGACCCCGTCAGCTCGATGCGCTCCACCGCCGGGCGCACTTCGGGCTGGGCGACGGTCACTGGCGCCGGTTCCTGGGCGGCTGCCAGAGCGCCGAACCCGAGTGCCGCCACGCAAATGCAGCGCAAATACAGTCGATGGTTTTTCATGCCGCGAAGTTTACCCGACGCCCGATGAACAAAGCGCCGGGCCGGAACTGCGCGCAAGCCGGCGCGATTGTTCGAGGCATTGCCTGTCCCGGCTGCGCGGCGCTTACCAGGGCTACCAAGGCAATTCTGTATGGATCTCGACGCAAGGCCGTGGGCGCCGGCCTGGCAGGCGAATCCATTCGTTTCCGAAAATCTTCGCGAGCAGGGCTCGCGCCTATGCAATCCAGTATATGGCGGACGCGGCGGGTGCTACAGCGCCTCGAGCACGCGATCCAGGCCCCTCCCGAGCTTGTCGACCAACTCGTCAATCCCCGCCTCGTCGATGATCAGCGGCGGGCAGATGGCCAGCGTGTCGCCGGGCAGCGCGCGCACGACCAGGCCTTGTTCCAGGCACGCGGCGGTGGCCTTGAACGCGATCTTGTCGCTTGGCTCGAAACGCGTCTTTGTCGCGGGATCCTTGACCAGCTCCAGGCCGGCAATCAACCCGATGCCGCGGTAGTTGCCGACCAGCGGATGATCGGCCAGCGCGGCGAGCTTCGATTGCAGAATCTCGCCCATCCTTGCTGCATGCTCGACGATGCCGCGCTCTTCATAGAGCTCCAGCGTGCGCAGCGCGACGGCCGCCGCCACCGGGTGACCGGAATAGGTCAACCCGTGGGCGAACATGCCGACGCCGATCGAGGCCTGCTCGATCGCCTCGTACATGAACGGCGGGATGGCCACCGCCGAGATCGGCTGGTAGGCCGACGACAGCGCCTTGGCCATGGTCATGGTGGCCGGCTGTATTCGATACGTCTGGCAGCCGAACGCGTTGCCGGTACGGCCGAAGCCGGTTACGACCTCGTCGTCGATGAACAGTATTCCGTGCTCGCACAGAATCGGCTGGATCTTGTCGAAATAGGTCGTCGGCGGCAGGATCAGGCCGCCGGCGCCCATCAGCGGTTCGGCAATGAATGCCGCGATCGTGTCGGCGCCCTCGCGGGCGATGACCTGCTCGAGTTCCTCGGCCAGCCGGGTCGCGAAGTCCTCTTCCGATTCACCCTCGTGCGCCTGGCGGTAATGGTGTGGCTCGGTCAGGTGGACGATGTCAGGGCCCGGCACGTCGAAGTGCGCGTGAAACGGCGGCAGCCCGGTCAGCCCGGCGGTGGCCAGCGTGGTGCCGTGGTAGCCGCTGTTGCGCGAAATGATCTTCTTCTTGTGCGGCTTGCCGATGGCATTGAAGTAGTAGCGCGCCAGCTTGATCTGGGTGTCGTTGGCGTCCGAGCCCGAGCAGCCGAACAGAAAGCGCGCACCGTCGATCGGCACCCACTCCGACAATTTGGCCGCCAGCCGGATCGACGGCTCGTTGGCTCTGGCTGCGAACAGCGGGCCGTAGCAGAACTTCTCCATCTGCTCGGCCGCCGCGTTGGCCAGTTCCTTTTCGCCGTAGCCCAAAGCCGTACACCACAGCCCGGCCATGCCCTCCAGGTATTGCCTGCCGTGCTGGTCGTAGACGTAAACGCCCTCGCCGCGCGTCCAGATCAGCGGATCGTTATCGCGCACCTGGTCGAGATTGGAGGATGGGTGAAACAGAAAGCGCTTGTCCAGCGCCTCTAGGCTTTGGTCCATGAGGGCTCATCGTTTAGTCGGGCTCAGCGCCATGATAACCGGGACAACGCTTCATCGCGCCGGATCGACCGCCAACGGCGGGATCCAATTGAGAGCCGCGGCACATGATAATTCTGCGCGCCGCAATTCTGGCGGCGCGCGTCAATCTCGCACGCGTTGCCGGCCAATCTCCCAAAACGGCCCCTACCGAGCCCGGATCGCTTTTTTCGACGCAGATTTGTCCATGATCCGGTTCCGATTTCGTACTAAGCAATAACGAGCATTCGGCATCCGGAGGACCCGATTGCCAACTTCAAATTGCTCGTCACTTTGACAGCAGCCGGAATTTCGACGATCAGGGGGTGTCGTTTCCTGCTGATTGAAAACAGCCGCGGAGTGACTTGGGGGGTTAGCCGCATGCTGGCCCTGGCGGCTTTCCATGGTTGTCGCTCGGGCTTGGCATGGCAAACGCTCGATGCCTGATTGTCAAATCAATTTCGCCGACCGGAGGAGTACCCGTGAACACCACGTTTTCCCGACTGCGCATGATGTTTCTTTCCGCCATTGCTTCCGTCAGCTTTGGGCTTGGGCACGCGTCCGAAGAGCAACTGGCCGAACCCGGCGGATTCCCGGAACAACCGGCTTCCTCAACGGTGACGGACACCGGACGCGCGGAGAATGGGGAGCCGTATCTTGCCGATGCCGCCGCTCCAGGCTCGCCTGCGCGCGCCGCCTGGCGGCTCGGGAAGATCGAGCCGGCCGTCGAGGACGCCCGGAACCGGGGGGGCAGCGTCGATATCATTCTTTATCTGGGTATCCCGGAACGGCTTCCGGCCGGGGTCGAGCGAGTCTCTGAAATCAAGTCTGGTTACCAGCCGATACTCGATGATCTGGCAACCCAGATCCGGGCGATCGTGTCGGCGAACCGGCCCGGGACGCCAATCGACGAGGCGGACGAAAGGCTCTGGGCACGCACCCGCAGCAACCTTGACACCGAACAAAGCGAAAAGCTGGATTTTCTGCGTCGCGAACTCGATGCGACCCGGGATCTGATGCGCCGGGACATCCAGACCGCCCTGCGCAACAGAGCCGAGGCGAAGTTCGTCGAGATCCGGGACGCCATCAGGAACGCCGGGGGTTCCATTAACAACGAGGTGCCCTTGACCCTTGCCATGGGCGTCACCGTGCCGTCCGATCTGGTTCCGGTTCTGGCCGAGCGCAACGATGTTCTCACGATCATGCTGGATCGGCCTCAGGAGCTGGAGCTCGATGTGAGTATTCCGAGTCTGCAGATCGATGCCTGGTGGAGCGCCGGCTTCGACGGCGGCATCTGGGATGGGGGTGTTGTCGATACCGGCGTACAGGAGGATCATCCCGCCTTTGCCTCGGTCAACTTCTTGACCGACGCAGCGGCGGGAACGGACGGCGACGGTCATGGTACTCATGTAGCAGGCATTATCGCCAGCGGGAACAGCACATTCTCCGGCGGCGCGCCGGGTCTTGACGCATTGATCTGGGGCCGGTCGGGCGGCCAGTCGACGACAATGTCGAGCATGGAGACCATGGCGGGCGATCTTGGGCAGAGTCCGGAAGTCGTCAACCACAGCCTCGGCTATGGTACGGCCAACGTGTCGGACTACAACGCCAACGACACCTTCTACGATGCCTATATCGAGAACTACGACATCCTGGTCACCAAATCGGCCGGCAATGGTGGCTGGAGCGCGAGCGCACAGACGATCACCCACCCCGCGCCCGCCTACAACCTGCTGGCCGTCGCCAACATGAACGACCGGGGGACTATTGATCGATCGGATGATGTCCGCCGGTTTGATTCCAGCATCGGACCGACCGTCAACGGCCGCCGAAAGCCCGATATCACGGCGCCGGGCACCACCATCCGCTCGACCAATGCGTTCTGGGCGGGTGCCGGCTCCGGAGCCAACCGATCGTGCCGCGATTCGAGCGTCGACTGGGACTACGTCGACTGCAGCGGAACAAGCATGGCCGCGCCGCACGTGGCGGCTGCCATCGTATTGATGGAAGACGGCGGCAACAACAATCCGATCTCACAGAAGGCCGTTCTTCTCAATACGGCCGATGCATGGACGTCGAACGACACCAGCGGTACCGGTGACGACGGACCCGTCGATGGATCGCGCTGGGATATTTCCTATGGCTGGGGCTATCTTGACGGCTGGGAATCCCAGTTCAACCGTACCGATTATTTCCTGACCTCGATCGTTCCGAGAAACGACAATGCGACCGAGGACGATTACAAGCTATACGTCGGCCGGATGTTTGCCGGTGAGAAAGCGACCATGGTCTGGGAAAAACGTGGCGTCTATGACGCCGGATCGCCGGCGTCGACGACCTACAGCCTCGCCGATCTGAACCTGCGGCTCTACAACGAGGAGACCGGCGGGCTGGTAGACAGCGAACTGGGCGGCGACGACAACGTCCACCAGGTCGCGACAGACAGCCTGATCACCGCGGTCATCAAGCCTTATGCGTGGTCGACATCGTTTTCCGGCAGCATATCCGCGGAACAGTTTGCGCTGGCAACCGAGGAAGACTTCGTCGAGGCCGTTTTTCCAGACTCCTTCCAGGGCATCGTAAGCAGGCCCTCGCAGGTTCAGCCGAACGAGGAATTCACATACCGGGGTTACGTAAGAAACGATAGCGACCTTGCCAGTCACGCCAACATGATCGAAGTCCAGTTGCCGGCCGGCTGGTCGATAATCTCGGGCCCCAATCCGCAGAACATCGGCTCGGTTCCGGGCGGCGGGACGGTGGCGGCGAACCGCGCCGAGTGGACCCTGCGCGCGCCTTCGACGCCTCAGCTCGATGTCGCGGTCCCCTTTACACATGCCCACAACTCGTACGCGGAAAGCTACGGCCCCCTCAGCTGGAACGTTACCATCGACGTGGTCCAGGACGTCACGCCGCCGAGCCCCGTTCCCGCCTTCATCACCTCCCCGACGCCGCTGAGCAGTTCGGTCATGACCATGACATCTTCCACGGCGAACGATGAACACGGCCCGGTGGAGTATTTCTTCGACTTCCTGTCGAGCCCCAGTGGCGGCAGCGGCGGGTCCAATTCCGGCTGGATCGTCTCTACGAGCTACTCCGATTCCGGCCTGGATCCGAATCACCGCTATTGCTATCGCGTCGCGGCTCGAGACAACCCGACAACGACACCGAATGTGACCGCGTACTCGCCAACATCGTGCGCATACACTTTTGCGAACCCGCCGGCTTCCGGTTCCGTGATGCTCATGACGAGCAATGCACTCCGGGTTTCCTGGAACGCGAACGGCAACCCGGCCGGGACCGAGTATTTCGTGGAGAATACGACCACCGGGGACAGCTCGGGCTGGATCAGTGCCACGACTTGGGACAACGTCGGCCTGTCCGCGGGCACGCATGAATATCAGGGCAAGGCGCGAAATGGTCTGGGCATCGAGACGGGCTGGATCGTCCTAGGCAACCAGGATATAGATGCCGACATGATGTTCCTCGACGGCTTCGAAACGGTAGGCGTGCCCTGATATTCAAAAGGTCGAGAATTTCGGCGAACTCGGGTAGTAGGCCGCTGCGTTACGCGTCGCGGGATTGCCCCATGGCTTCGTGGAATCGTGTGTCTTCGTCGACGAGCGCCCTGCCCCAGTCCGGCTCCAGCTGCAAGGCGGTCCAGCGCTCGACGTTGACGGGGTCGGGCGCATTGCCCGAGAGCCAGTCGGCCAGCCGATTTACCAGCGCACCGCGATCGTCGGGTGGATAGCGGTATTCGGCAGGATAGATTTCCGGGTAGCACAATGCGTCCGGCACCAGCGGCAGGCAGCCCGCGCTGGCTGCCTCGAGCATGCCCAGCCCCTGGAACTCGTGGGTGGCGGTGCTGACCGCGATCGCGGCACGGCCCAGCACGGCACGGTATTCGCTTGTCGGCAACGCGTCGTCGGCAACGATGCGCTCCGGCATCGCCTCGCGAAGCCTGGCCAGCGCTGCGGGCGTCTTGCGGTGGCGCGGGCCCAGCAGCGCGAGTCGAAATTCGACGCCGCGTTGACCCAGCGCGATCATCGCATCGGCGAACAAATCGGGATTCTTGTCGTACTCCCAGCGGTGGTTCCACGCAATCAGTGCCCGGTCACGGACGTCGGCCGGGCGTATCGGGTCGATCGGCACGGGCACAGTCCGCGATTTTTCTGCAATCCGGCTGCTCACGCCTTCCGGCACGTGATCCGGCATCCGCGCCAGCAAGGCGTCGATCCCGCCGATGAAGGTCCGGCGGTTGTAGTCCGAGTTGAACAGCACGCGATCGGCCGCCAGCGCCGAATACAGCTGCACCATCTGGGCCTCCAACGACGTCGTCTGAGCGGCGCTTTTCGGGTAGGCGAACTGGTTCTCGTGGAAATAAAGCACGGTGCGCACACCGGCCAGGCGTGGATGCAGACCCTTGAGCGTGGCCAGATCCACCATCGACGTCGCAATGATCAGATCCGGCGTTTGCGCGGGCAGCGAATCCAGCCAGCTCAGCGGATTGCCCCGGATGCGCCAGGAGAAATGCCGGCCGGGCAACTCGAAGCGCTGCCAGTCGAACTCGCTGAACGTCGAGAGCAGCCAGTCGGCCCAGCGCGCATGACTCTGGGCTCGGTACGCCGACAGCAGCCAGGCCCAGGGCTTCACCTGCAATGGTCCACGGTCAATGACAGTGTTTCAGGTTCTTGCCGATCAGCGGCGAGTTGACCGGCCGGGGTCTCAACGCCACTGGAAATGGCCATGCGTGCTTCGTTCATGAGAGTCCCATTCAAGCCGAATCTGTTTCTTACCTTAACGCAGAGCCGATGGCCGTATACGAAAAACCCCGCCGGAGCGGGGTCTCGAATCACGTCAGGACGAACGCCGGGATCACTCCAGGTCGAGGAAGCTGCGGAGCTGCTCCGAGCGGGTCGGATGGCGCAGCTTGCGCAACGCCTTGGCTTCTATTTGCCGGATGCGCTCGCGGGTGACGTCGAACTGCTTGCCGACCTCCTCCAGCGTGTGGTCGGTGTTCATGTCGATCCCGAAGCGCATGCGAAGCACCTTCGCCTCGCGCGGCGTCAGGCCGCCGAGCACCTTCTGCACCGTGTCGGTAAGCCCCGTGGTGGTGGCCTTGTCGACCGGCGACAGGATGTTGAGATCCTCGATGAAATCGCCCAGGTGCGAGTCTTCGTCGTCGCCGATGGGCGTCTCCATCGAGATCGGCTCCTTGGCGATCTTGAGCACCTTGCGAACCTTGTCCTCGGGCATTTCCATCTTCACCGAAAGCTCTTCGGCCGTCGGCTCTCGACCCATCTCCTGCAGCATCTGACGGGAAATGCGGTTCAGCTTGTTGATCGTCTCGATCATGTGAACCGGAATTCGAATCGTGCGCGCCTGGTCGGCGATCGAGCGCGTGATGGCCTGGCGAATCCACCAGGTCGCGTAGGTCGAGAACTTGTAGCCGCGGCGGTACTCGAACTTGTC
>Ga0209964_1000090_pt1 | contig 21229 bp, 16 predicted proteins | sample SalPonR2_B_D1_MG_FD_185705 | JGI IMG/M metagenome (GOLD analysis project Ga0209964, IMG submission 185705) | Salt pond soil microbial communities from South San Francisco under conditions of wetland restoration - Salt Pond MetaG R2_B_D1_MG... ... | reverse complement strand
GGCGGCGAACACGGTGCGAAAGAAGTTCATCGATCCATTTGCGACGGTTCGGGGCGGGAAACCAGGTACGCACAAACCGTGGTGAACAGGATCGCCAGCGCGATCAGTATGGCCGGTCGCACGCCGCTGAACCACATCCCGAGCCAGCTGGCGCCCATCATGGAACAGGCCAGCCACTTGGACCTGGCCGAGACCGCGCGCTCTGCCTGCCACGCCTGTACCGATGGGCCGAGCCGTGGATGGGCCCTGATTCTCTCGTGCCATTCCGGTGCGCCCCGCGCCGAGGCCCACAGCGCGACCAGGATGAACGGCGTGGTCGGCAGCAACGGCAACAGCAGGCCCAGTGCACCGGCGCCCAGCGCCGATACTGCCAGCACCCTGTACAGGAGTGTCGATGAGAGATGGGGTTTCATGCTGGTTGCACTGATGCCAGAGGACTCGCGCCACTAAAGATGCGTATGATATATTTATTATATATGGATGGAGACCATGCTCTGGATGCGCGTCCCCGGAGACATCTCCTTAGTGCCCTGCTGATTCGCTTGTACGTCCTGCATAATCCGGGGCTGCCTTTCATTCAACCGAGGTTGCGATGCGCGCCATCCAGATTCATGAATTCGGCGATCCCGCCGCCATCGAGGTCCACCAGGTCGAAAATCCCGGACCGCCCGGCAAGGGGCAGGTGCGTCTCGATGTTGCCGGCATCGGTGTGGGCTACTTCGACGGCCTGCTGATTCGCGGCGACTACCAGATTCGGCCCGACCTGCCGTTCATCCCCGGGAGTTCGCTGGCAGGCACCGTGGAATCGGTGGGCAATGGTGTCGAACATCTCGAGCCCGGCATGCCGGTCGCGGCGTTCGCATTGCACGGCGGCATGGCCGAGCAGGTCGTACTGCCTGCGGCTTCCTGCGCGCCGCTGCCGCCGGGACTGGATCTGCAGGCCGCGGCCAACTTCTTCATTTCCTGGGCCACAAGCCTGTACGGGCTGCGCGAGATCGGATCTGTCCAGCCGGGCGAAACCGTGCTGGTGCTCGGTGCGGCGGGCAGCACGGGAACAACGGCAATCGAATGCGCGAAGGCGCTGGGCGCGCGGGTTATTGCGGCGGCGTCAACCGAAGCCAAGCGCGAGCACTGTCGCGCCCACGGCGCCGATCTCGTGGTCGACTATACGTCTCAGGATTGGCGCGACCAGGTCAAGGAAGCGACCGGAGGCAAGGGCGTGGACGCCGTCTATGACCCTGTCGGTGGATCGCTGGCCGAGTCGGCGCTCAGGCTGCTTGCGCCCGGCGGGCGCTACCTGGTGGTCGGCTTCGTGACCGGAATCGCCAAGATTCCGCTGAACCTTCCCCTGCTCAAGCGCTGTTCAATCCATGGCGTCAACTGGGGTGGGTCGGTGATGGCCGACCCATCGGTCGTGCCGCCAGTGATCCGGACGCTTGTCGAATGGACCCTGGCGGGCAAGGTCGACCCGACCCCGACCAGCGTCCATTCGCTGGAGCAGGCGGGTGAGGCATTCGCCGCGCTGTTCGGGCGGAGATCGCTGGGCGGCATCGTGATTGCGACATGAGCCGCTTCACGCATCAAGCGACGTCCGCGTGCAAGATTGCAAGGGTCGAAATCCGGATTCTAAACAATATTATGGAGAACCTGACATGAAAAATGCCTGTCACTGGTTGACGACGACCTTGATCGCGATTGCGGCGCTGGCGGCCCTCCAGTCGGTTTCCGTTCAGTCGGCAATGGCTCAGGAAGTCGACCGCCGGACCGCCAACTCCGGCAATGTCGTGCTCGAGGACGTGCCCGAGATTCCCGCCGACATCGGCGAGGCGCTCAGACGCTACCAGAACGTTCGCTCGGCCGGATTGGCGGGGTGGAGTGCCGACGGTGAATCGATCTTCATCGAGACGCGCTTTGCCGAAGTCGCGCAGCTCCACCGCGTCGACGAACCTGGCGGCATGCGCCGCCAGCTGACCTGGTTCGACGAGCCGGTGGGTCAGGTCGCGCGTCGACCCGGCCACCGCACCATGGCGTTTACGATGGATCAGGGCGGAAGCGAATTCTCGCAGATCTATCTCTTCGACCCGGCCGACGGCAGCCACCGCATGATCAGCGACGGCGAGTCGCGCAACGGTGCCTTGCAGTGGTCCGACGACGGGCGCTTTCTGGCGTTCCAGTCCACCCGGCGCAACGGCCGCTCCAATGACGTCTGGATGTTCGACTTCGCCGACGACCTGGCGCCTGAACTGGTGCTGGAGGCGCCGGACGGCAGCTGGTGGGGCCCGGCCGATTTCGCGCCCGACAACAGCAGGCTGCTGGTGCAGCAGTACATCAGCGTCAACGACTCGCGAATTCACCTGGTCGATCTGGCCACGGGCGAATCGAGCCGGATCGCCGGCAGTGAAGAAGACCCCGCGCGCAACCTCGCCTACGCGTTTTCGGCCGACGGCAGCGCAATCTATCTAGGCACCGACGCCGGCAGTGAATTCAACAAGCTGGCGTACCTGGTGCTGGAAGGCGAATCGGTGCCTGAGGTCATCAGCGGCGACATCGACTGGTCGGTCCAGGGCCTGACGCTGAATCACGCGCGCTCGGCCGGTGTGTTCGCCACCAACGAGGGGGGCATCACGCGAATGTATCGATTTGATCCGGCCGATCGCAGCTACAGCGCCATCGACCAGCTTCCGCAAGGCGTGATCGGCGGCGCGGAATTCAGCCCTGACGATCGACGGCTGGGATTGGTCGTCAACAATGCCAGGTCGCCCAGCGACGTGCACGTGATGGACTGGGCATCCGGCGAATTGACGCGCTGGACGTTCAGCGAGGTCGGCGGGCTGGACCCGGCGGGTTTCGTCATGCCCGAACTCATCGAGTACCCGACGTTCGACAAGGTCGGTGACGGGCAGCGGAAGATCCCGGCATTCGTCTACCGCCCGCAGGGGTCGGGCCCGCATCCGGTGATTATCTCCATTCACGGCGGTCCCGAGGGGCAGGCGCGTCCGACCTTCAGCTCCACCTATCAGCTCTGGATCGATCGGCTGGGCGCTGCGGTCGTGGTGCCGAATGTCCGGGGCTCTTCAGGCTACGGCAAGAGCTACCTGCAGCTGGACAATGGTTTTCGGCGCGAGGATTCGGTGCGCGACATCGGTGCGCTGCTGGACTGGATCGTCGAGCAGCCTGATCTCGACGAAGATCGCGTGGCGGTCTATGGTGGCAGTTACGGGGGCTACATGGTGCTTGCAAGCAGCGTCCACTATAGCGATCGTCTCCAGGCCGCCGTCGATATCGTGGGCATCAGCAACTTCGTGACCTTCCTCGAGAATACCCAGGATTACCGACGCGATCTTCGGCGGCCGGAATACGGCGATGAGCGCGATCCGGAAATGCGCGCCCACCTGGAAAGCATCAGCCCGCTGAACAGCGTGGAGAAGATTGAGGTTCCGATGTTCGTCGTCCAGGGCCAGAATGATCCGCGCGTGCCGGTGAGTGAGGCCGACCAGATGGTCGCAGCATTGAGGGGCCAGGGTAGCCCGGTGTGGTACATGAATGCGCTGAATGAAGGGCACGGCTATCGCAAGAAGGAAAACCGCGACCTGTTCAGCGAAGCCACGATCCTGTTTCTGGAGACTTATCTGCTGAAGTGACCCCGGCCCTGAACGATTCGACAAGCGGGTGCTGGTGAAACCGCCAGCACCCGTCTCGATCGATCAGTCTTTCCCGCTCATCAGCGATTTGAGTGTATCGATGGGTACCGGGAACACGATTGTGGAATTCTTTTCGCCGGCAATATCCGACAAGGTCTGCAAGTATCGCAACTGGATGGCGTTGGGGCTTTCGGCCAGCTTTTCGGCCGCTTCCACCAGCTTCTGCGCGGCCTGCTGCTCGCCTTCGGCGTGGATGACCTTGGCGCGCCGCTGCCGCTCGGCCTCGGCCTGCTTGGCAATCGACCGGATCATGGATTCATCCAGGTCGACGTGCTTGATCTCGACGTTGTTGACCTTCACGCCCCAGGCATCGGTCTGGCGGTCGAGAATCTGCTGAATGTCTTCGTTGAGTTTGTCGCGCTCGGCCAGCATCTCATCGAGTTCGTGTTTGCCCAGCACCGATCGGAGCGTGGTCTGCGCAAGCTGGTTGGTCGCATCCATGAAGCGTTCGACGTTGATGGTCGCCCTTTCCGGATCCACGACGCGGTAGTACACGACTGCATTCACCTTGACCGAGACGTTGTCATATGAGATCACGTCCTGTGTGGGGACATCCATGACGATCACGCGCAGATCGACGCGCACAATTTGCTGGATGAACGGGATCACGATGATCAGCCCGGGGCCCTTGACCTTGTCGAAGCGGCCCAGCGTGAAGATGACACCGCGCTCGTATTCGCGGAGGATCTTGATCGTGTTGGCCAGCAGCAGCACCAGCACAACGACAATAGTGCTGACGAAATAAAGAAAGTCGATGTTCATGATGGAACTCCTCTATCCGGTGTTCGAAACTACTTCGTGGATTCAGTCTTGTCGATCGGCTCGACGTCGAGCACGAATCCCTGTTCTTCCATATCTATGATCCTGACCTTGTCGCCGCGCGCGATGGGCCGGCTTGATCTTGCGCGCCAGTCCTCGCCCTGCAGATGCACGCGGCCCTCGCCGTTGCTGAAGTCCGAAATGGCTTCGGCGTGCTGGCCTGTGAGTGCTTCGCGGCCGCCCATCCTGGGTTTTCGCATGGAGCGCGCAGCCAGCCAGACGATTGCGCCGAAGATCAGCGCCGAACCGAAGCCCATGCCGGCGATCAGTCCGGTATTCATTTCCAGCCCCGGCACGCCTGAATCGAACAGGATGACGGAGCCGAACATCACCGCGATGACGCCGCCGATGCCCAGGATGCCGAAAGAAGGGACGAACAACTCGACCGCGATCAGCGCCAGGCCCAGTGCCATCAGCGCGAGCCCGGCGTAGTTGACCGGCAGGATCTGGAATGCGTACAAGGCCAGCAGCAGGCAGATGCCGCCGATAACGCCGGGAACCAGGGCGCCGGGGTTGTAGCCTTCGAGAATCAGCCCGTAGATGCCCACCATCAGAAGGATGTAGGCGAGCGTCGGGTTGGTGATGATGGCCAGAAGCTCGGTACGCCAATCGGCCTCGATTTCAATTGTTTCGAGATCTGCAGTGGCAAGCGTTCGGGAGCCTTCGTCCATGCGCACTTCGCGCCCGTCGATGGCCGCCAGCAAGTCCGGCAGGTGCTCGGCAACCACGTCGATGACGTTGCGCTCCAGCGCCTCGGCCGCGGTCAGGCTGACCGCCTCGCGCACGGCGCGCTCGGCCCACTCGGCGTTCCGGCCGTGGCGATTGGCCAGACCCTTGATGTAGGCCACAGCGTCATTGACGGCCTTGCGGGTCGAGGCATCGCCGGCGACGGGTTCTGACGGCTCCGCGGCCTCATCCGTCGCGGTGCCTTGCGCTGCATCCGGCGCTTCCGGCGACGATGTCGATGAATCATCGGGCTCGCCGCTGCCGGCCTCGCCCTCGAGTGCTTCCCGGGCCCGCTCGATCGGCGTGGCCGGCGGTTCGTCGCCGCCAGAGCCCCCGCCGATCTGCACAGGCGTCGCCGCGCCCAGGTTGGTGGACGGCGCCATCGCGGCAATGTGGCTGGCGTAGAGCATGTAAGTGCCGGCGCTGGCCGCGCGCGAGCCGGGTGGCGCGACCCAGGTGGCCACCGGCACGCTGGACGCCAGGATCTTGCGGATGATGTCGCGCATGGACGCATCCAGTCCGCCGGGCGTGTTGAGCCTCAGCACCACAAGCTCGGCCTGCTCCGACTCGGCCTGCTCGATACCGCGAACGATATAGTCGCGTGTGGCCGGACCGATCGCGTCGTCGACGGTCAGCACATAGGCCTTGCCGGCGCCTGGGCCGGTCTGCGCCGTGGCATGCGCGGCCAATGCCGCCAGCATCGCGCACAGCACTATTGCAGGTAGGCGCCCCAGCGTGGTTTTTCGCAAACCGCTCATGTCATCTCCATCGGCCGGATCGTTTATGTCAATCGATCCGTTAACTTCACTCCAGATCATAATCGATCGTCGTGACCACGCGGACAAGCTTGACGTGCGGCGAACTCGGATCGCGCTCGGTTATCGTGAAATAACCCTGGCGCGCGGTCCGTATCGCGCCGACCCGGCTGCCCGAATCCTCGGCGAACTGGCTGGCTGCGCGCCGGGCATCGACTGTTGCGTCTGCGATCATGCCCGGTTTGATTTGATCCAGCGAGGTAAACAGGAATTCGGCGGCCGAACCCCAGTTCGGCGTCAGCGGAACGCCCTGGCTGATCAGCTCGGCCGCATCGCCCATCGCCGAGCGCGCCGATTCGACCTGCGCGGTCCGCAGCGTCAGCGTCCGTTCGGCGGTGTAGCGCTCGGCCGGGCGCTGGTTGTCGTAGCTGTTGAGCCAGCGGTCGGACACGCGTGGGGGGCTGCGTGTGATCTCGTTGTCGGAAAAGCCGTTGAGCTTCAGAAACGCGATCACGGATTCATCGGCACGGTCCAGGCGCTGGCGCAACTCTTCGAGATTCGCACCGGTCAGGCTGTAGCCGATCGGCCAGATCGCCAGGTCTGCGGCGACTTCGCGTTCGGCCAGGCCCTTGACCTCGACGAAGCGGTCCGGCGCACCGAACTCGCCGATCGCATAGCTCAGGAAAACACTGGCGATCACCAGCGCGATCGCGATCGGCCAGGCACCGTAACGATCAGGAGAAGTCGCCATGTCAGTTTCTGGTTTGAGCATGCCTACAGCCTACACCGGATTAGGGTGAATTCGTCGCGCTGATGAGGGCATCTTGACCAGGTGCGGCGGCTTCCGAAGTTAACTTCAAACCCATTTCACCCCGCGAAATGATTTTGAAGTTAGAAGTTAGAAGTCAAATTCGAAACTGAAAGCCGCCCGCTACGGCACGGCGCTGAACAAGGTGGGCCTGGCCGGGTAAACTCGAATCGCACCCACGACGGTATGGAACCAATGTGCCTGATCGCATTCCGCTGGCAGCCCGATGCCCAACAGCCGCTGATCATGGCCGCCAACCGCGACGAATTCCACGCCCGGCCGACACGGGCGCTCGGCTGGTGGGCGTGGCCGGCAGGGCCGCTGGCCGGTCGCGACGAGCAGGCCGGCGGCACATGGATGGCGGTCGGGCGCAGCGGCCGGTTTGCCGCGATTACCAATTTTCGCGATCCCGAGGCGAGCTCCGGCACCCGCTCACGCGGTGAGCTCCCGCTGGCCTGGCTGGAATGGAACGGCGCCATCGGCGAGTTTGCGCACAAGCTACATGCGGAAAAGGCCCCATACGGGCCGTTCAATCTGGTTTTCGGAGATATGCATGAATTGTGGGCGGTCGGAACCCATGCCGAACCCGTGTCGGTGACGCCCGGCGTACACGCGCTTTCGAATCACCTGCTCGATACCCCATGGCCGAAATCCATTCGTGCCGTGCGGCGCATGGAGCGCTGGCTGGAGGAAGGGGCGGAAGACATCGATGGTCTGCTCGACCTCCTCGACGATCGCCAGCCGGCCGACGACCACGAACTGCCGGATACCGGCGTCGGGCGCGAGGTCGAGTCAATGCTCTCGTCGCCGTTCATCGTCAGCGATCGCTACGGCACCCGCTCGTCGAGCGCGCTGCTGCTGGGGCCCACCATTACCATGGCCGAGCGCACCTTCGGCGTCCACGGCGAGACCACCGGTGAACGCAGTTTCAGCTGGCAAAGGCCCGATTGAGGCCGCAGACGCGGTGCCTGGGTTCACCGCCGTTTCTCGATGGCCCGGGGCCCCGAACTTCGGCCCGCCATTTCCTCGTAGCGAGGGGAATCCAGGTGCCGTGACTGGGGTGTTTTGCGCCCGAGCGAACCGCAGGCGTAGCAGTCTTACGTCGAGGATTCGCGATCAGCAAAACGCCGCAGACGCGGTGCCTGGGTTCACCGCAGTAGAGGAAACGAAAAAGCCCCGCATATAAGCGGGGCTTTTTCTTGATCGGATCCGCTGTAAAGCGGTTCCGATCAGATCGGCGTGACGTTCGCAGCCTGAGGACCCTTGGGGCCATTCTGCAGTTCGAACTCAACCTTCTGGCCTTCGGCAAGGGACTTGAAACCCGAACCCTGGATGGCGCTGAAATGCACGAAGACATCCGAGCCGCCGTCATCCTGAGAAATAAAGCCAAAGCCCTTGGCGTCGTTAAACCACTTCACGGTACCTGTAACCATTTTCTTTACTACCTTTCAATTTAAACAAGAGTTATCAAAAGCTGACGTCCGGCCGATAAGCCGATTAATGCATGGTCGAGGATTTTTTCTGGAGGCATACTGTTCAAAATTTGCTACCAAACGTCCACTGCCCTGCTACGCAGCGCTTTCGACTATACGCGCTTTGGCGCACGAATGCGAGCCCCTGGTTCATGAATTTTGCGTGACAACCAGAGCGACCGCCGGGCCCCTCGCTATTCAATCAGAGGTCCCCTGTCCGCTGTGCGATACTTCCCGGCGCCACCAAGCGGAAGCGTTGAAACGCAAGTGAAGCTGTTTTTCTCCAGCCTGGCTCGTGCCGTTTATCTCTGGTTTGCGGCGTTCGTCTCGCCATGGACCGAAGGCCGGTCGCTGCTTGGGGCATTGCTGGTCATCCTGGTCTGGCCGTTTTTCTGCATCCTGCAGCTGCTGCACTGGATCGGGTTCGCGCTGGACGAGATCTTTTTCCGCGGTTGGCGCAGGGTCGAGGTCCGCCGGCCCTTGTTCGTGCTCGGACCGCCCCGTTCGGGCACGACCCATCTGCACCATGTACTATCGATGGACGATCGAACCACGACGTTCCGCACCTGGGAATGCCTGTTCGGATTGTCGGTGACCGGTCGAATGCTGTTGCTCGGCCTGGGGCGTCTCGATCGGCTGGTGGGGCGCCCGTTCGGACGCGCCGGCGGCTGGCTGGGCAGGCATTTCCTGGCAGGCATGGATGACCTGCATCCATTTGCCATGGATGCGCCGGAAGAGGATTTTCTTGCGCTGATGCCGGTGATGCAGTGTTTCATCCTGGTCGTGGTTTTCCCGCGAGCCGATTGGCTCTGGCGCACCGCGCGCCTGGATACCGAGGCCACCGATGCACAACGAAGACGCCTGATGCGGTTCTACCGGGCATGCGTGCAAAGGCACGTGTATGTGTTCGGAAAAGACAAGCGGTTTCTGTCCAAGAACGCCTCGTTCTCGGGCATGGCCGAATCGCTGCTGGATGTTTTTCCGGACGCACGCATCGTGTCCACAACCCGTGACCCGAAAAAGACCGTGCCGTCGCAACTCAGCTCGATCAGGCCGGGTCTGACCGCGGCGGGCTTCGATCGGATAAGTCCGGCGCTGCGCGACCGCTTCATCGAGCAACTGGCGTTCTATTACCTGCACCTGGAGGCCGTCGCACGAGCCCGGCCCGACCGGATCGAGGTCATCGACAACGACGAGTTGCGCGACAACCTGGAGGCTGTCGTCCGGGCGTCCTTTGCCGCGCTGGGACTGGAGATATCGCCGCAGTTCGACGAAGCGCTGGCCGAGGCCGGCCGGCGATCGCGCGGGTTCAGCTCGAAGCACGCCTATACGCTGGCCGAATACGGGTTGTCCGAGTCAACGATCGAGAAGCGTTTCGACGCCGTCTATCGCAATCGGACGTTCGGCCGCAACCGGGTTGCCGCCACTGATGTCTGAAACCGCCGGCCATCCCGCAGGCGAGCCGATACGCGTCGCGTTCGTTTCCGATTCGATGCCCGAGCGAAACGGCGTCGGCGCTTACTACGCCGACCTGATCGACCAGCTCGACGGCAATGGATTCGCGCCGACCTTCGTCTGTCCCGGCGGGGCCGCCAGCGGCGGATTCCATTTTCCGCTGCCGGGCGACTCGACCCAGCAGGTGTTCGTGCCGTCGCCGCGCGAATTCAAACGAATCATGCAGCGGCTGAAACCGCAGGTCGTCGTGGTCGCCACGCCCGGTCCGTACGGCATGCTCGGCGTGCGCTGGGCACGCAAGCTGGGCGTCCGGCTGATCGTCGGCTTCCACACCGACTATGCCGGCGTGACCGACCTGTATCAGCGCTCGGTGCTGCGCGTATTCAGCCGCGGCTATTTCCGAATCGTCGACCGGCTGATGTTCAGGTACGCAGACCACGTGCTGGCCAATTCAGCGCAGATGATCGAGCAGGCTGAATCTCTGGGCGCGCGAAAGGTCAGCCGGATCGGCACGCTGTTGCCCAGGTCGGTGCTCGAGACCCGGCGGGTGCCGCCGCGGGCAACCTTCCGGCAGGTGCTGTTCGCCGGGCGCCTGGCGATGGAGAAGCGCCTGCATGCGGTGCTGGAAGCGGCCGAGCGATTGCCGGCGATCCGGTTCGTGATTGCCGGCGACGGGCCGCTGAGGACGCAGGTCGAGGCCGCTGCCGGCAGGCTGGAGAATCTCGATTACCTCGGCTGGCTGACGCGCCCGGCGCTTTTGCAGCAAATGGATGCCGCCGATGCGCTGGTGCTGCCGTCGGAGCTCGAATCGTTCGGCAATGTCGCGCTGGAGGCGATGGGGCGCGGACGGATTGCGGTGGTGACCGATACCTGCGGCATCGTCAACTGGCCCAGCCTGGTCGAGCATTTGGTCGTGTTCGCGCTCGACACCCCTTTGTGGAAAGTGCTCGACGACATTGCCCAATGGCCGGATCAGCGCCGAATCGCGCTCTCCGAAGGCGCCAGCCGGGCCGCCCGCGATCTGAACCGCGACAGCCTGTCGCAATGGCGACACTTGCTCGAGCCCGAGTCATGAAACTGCTGGTCTCCATTCACGACGTGATGCCGACGACGCTGGATCGGGTCGAGCGCATTTTCGACCGCCTGGTCGCCGCCCGGCTGCTGCCGGTCATGCTGCTTGTGGTTCCGGGCGCCGGCTGGCGCCGCGAGGATCTGGATCGCCTGCGCGCAATGCTGGACGCCGGCGCGCAGCCGGCCGGGCACGGCTGGCGCCACGAGGCGCGCCATGTCCGGGGTTTGAAGCACATATTGCATAGCGCGCTGATTTCGCGCAGGGCCGCGGAACACCTGGCGCTTTCGCGAAAGGAAATCCTCCGCCTGATGCTCAGCAACCACCGCTGGTTCGGTGATCACGGGCTGCCCGAGCCCGGGCTTTACGTTCCGCCGGCCTGGGCGATGGGCGCGGTGCCGCGGAATCTGCTCGATCGCCTGCCGTTCGACCAGTTCGAAACACTGGCCGGCGTTTACGATGCCCGCAGCCGGCGCTTCCTCAAGCTGCCGCTGGCCGGTTTCGAGGCCGATACGACATTCCGCGCCGTAACGGTGCGCAGCTTCAATCGACTCAATCGCAGCCTGGCGCAAGCCGGCGGGCGCCCGCTGCGGCTGGGCATACACCCGGATGACTTCGAGTTGAAGCTGGCCGACGAACTCGACACGATGCTTGCAGCCGGCGGAGAGTCGCTCGGTTATTCATCGCTGGGCGTTCCAAGCGCGGCCTGAAGCCAGCGGTGCAGCCGGGCAGCGTCTTCGGCGGCCAAACCGCCTGCGCGCGCGAGTGTATCGATCAGTTCGGCGTCGGCGGGGGCGCGTTTGTCATCCAGGTGGCCGCCGGCGGCGAGAAACGATTCGAGTTGATCGGTCTTGTCGCTCCTGAACCGCGAAACGCGGCCGTCGCGCAGCGCGTCGATCAACGCACGCGCGTCGCCGCCCAGCGCCTGATTGAGCCGGGCGACCGGTTCGATAAATGTCTCGGAAATCGCGCTCGATTCATCAAGGATGCCCGGACTGACCGGCACAACGTGTCCGCGCTTCCAGCGCTCCAGCCAGGCGCGTGCGGCGGAGACGCGCAGGTCCAGGGCATTCGCGACGGCATCTTCGATCGGCAAATCCAGTGCCAGTTCGCGGGCATGCTCGAACTGGCCCAGCGTGACGATGCCGAAGCCCCTCAGCGCGTTGAGCTCGTCCAGCCGGTCGCGCAACAGATGGAAAAGCGGGATCGACTCGGGACCCCGCCATGGATCAAGTGCGACCACGCCGGCCTGGATTGCCCAATCGTCGGGGTTCAGCGTCGCGTCCGGGCAGGGCGGCGAGGCCGGAAGTTCGAAGCCGAAAGACGTCTCGGCCACCGGCGCAAGCTCGATGATCTCGGGCGTCGGCTGGCCGGCAAAGCGTTGCCAGGCCTGGGCGTCGGCGGGCTGAGATGAAAGATAGATCACCTGGCGTCCGGCCGCGACGACCTCCTGCACGGCTTCCACCACCGCGCGATAGCGCTCCGGATCGGTTGTGGCCAGCACTTCGTCCAGAAATACCGGCAGGCCGGGCCCCTCGCTCTCGGTTTCCTCGATCCAGGCCAGGCGCAGCGCCAGCAGCAGCTGGATGCGCGTGGCGGTGGAAAGCTCGCCGATACTGCGCTGCTCGCCCATGGACTGGTCGAATGCGGAAAAACGCCCGTCGTCGAAGGTCAGCTCGAAGCGTGTGCGGGTCATCCGGCCGAACAGCTTTCGGGCCCGGGTGAACAGCGTCGGCTGGTGCGCCTGGCTGTAGCCGGCGCGGGCGCGTTCGATAAGCAGCTGTGCCGCCTCGGCGTCGCGATGCGCTTCCATGACCGACTCGAGTTCGCCGCGCAGCCGCTCGCGCTCGGCATTGAGCCGCTCGAGCTCGCGCTGTGCCAGCGCCGATTTGCGTTCATTCTCAATGGTCGCGATTCGTTCGGCCAGTTCGTCGCGCAGCCTGGCCGAAGTCGTCAGGCGTTCTCCAAGCTGAACCAGCGCGGCTTCGTCGCGCGATCGCGCCATCTCGAGCAGGTCCGGATCGTTGCCGAGCGCTTCCAGCGCCGCCCGCCGGCCGTGCTCGAGCCCGCGCAGCTCGTCGCGAAGACGGCGCCATTGGTCGAGCTTGCGCAGACGATCGCGCAATCCGTCTCGGTCGTCGTCGGCCAGTCGCGCGACTTCGAAAAGCGCGCGGCGTTCGGCCGAGAGCGATTCGATCTCGTCTTCCAGTTCGGCCAGCCGGTCGTCTGCTGTCTGCACGGCCTCGCGGTCGCTGCGGGCCTGCATGATGTCGCGATTGAGTCGATTCAAAAGACTGCCAAGCCCGTCGGCGTCCAGCGGAGCCGGCGCCGGTCGGGACGCCGTCGTGAACGCATTTCGTATCCGATCGACGAGCATCCCGCGACGGCCTTCGCGATCCGAACTCGCGGCGCGCAACCGCTCCAGGCGGTCACTGACGTCATTCAACTCGATTACGGCGTTCAGCTTCAGGCGGCCCCTGGCGTCCAGCAGGTCTGCGGTGCGGACCTGTAGCCGATCGGCAGCCATCTCGAGCTGGCGCTGTTCGGATGTGAGACTCGCGCGGGCGCGCTCGAGCTCCGCATCCAGTTCCTCGGTGCGCTCGGCTTCGCTCCGGTCTCTCAGCCCTTCGGCCCGCCGGGCCTCGAGCTTGCGCAGTCGCAGCGTGACTTCGGTACGTTGCCACTGCGCCGGCGCTTCGAGCGCGCCGGCTTCGAACCGCTTGCGCTGCTGGGCCATTCGCCATGAGCGGCCTGTCAGCACTGCAAGGTGGCTCAACGGCATCAGCGCCGCGACAGCCGCTATCGCTGCGATGAACGGTCGACCGAGTTCCAGCCAGGCCCAGCCGGCGGTGCCCGATGCGGCCGCGAACATTACACCCCAGCCGGTCCAGCCGACCCAGCCAGTCGGCGGGCACGCCAGCCAGTTGCGCAGTGCGGCGATGCCGGCATCGAGGTCGGCGAGTTCGTCGGGATCGGGTTGGTATCGGCCGCGCCAGCCCGCTTCCCGCTCCAGCGCATCGACCTCGGCTCGCGTGCCGCGAACGCGCTCGGCGAGTTTTTCCAGCCCGTCCAGGGCCTCCCGGGTAAGCGTGTTTTCGGCACCGGGGTCGACATGTCCGGCGCGTCGCGCAGCGGTCTCGCGGGCGCGCTCCAGGTCCCGGCGCTGCTGCTGAAGATCGGCAAGCTCGCGTTCATGTGCTTGCAGCTGCTGGCGCTGTTCGCCGAGATCGGTGGCAAAGGCCTCCAGTGCGCCGATTTCCCGGATGCCGCTGTCGGCAAGCGATCGTGAGGCCTCGGTGCGCTTGCGGCGCGCTTGCTCCCGGCGCTGGCGGCGTTGCACCAGTTCGTCGTCCAGCCGCTGCAGGCGCTCGGCTTCGCCGCCGTCGAGCCGGTCCATGTCATCCGGGAATTGCGCCAGCGACTTGTGGATTGCCGCCAATCGATGCTCGAGCCCGAGCAGTTCCAGGGCGCGCTGCTGGGCCTGCAGGCGGCGCTGCGCCTCGATGCTTTCACGGCGCTGTTCGCGCAGCGATTCGAGCTGGTCGATTTCTCCGGCGAGCGCGGCGTGGCGCGCTTCCAGCGCCTGTAGCCGGCTCACGGCCTGCTCGTGTTCGCGCGCGAGCTTTTGCGGGCGCGCGGGCTTTTCAAAGGGCGTCGCGCGGGCCAGCGCATCGAGGTCATAGCCTCCGGCCATGACCTGCCTGAGCGTGTCCGAAAACTGCTGTTCGGTCGCGCCGGCGCCTTCGAGTTCCTCGGCCCGGATCAAATAGGCGGCGAGTCCGTCGGCGTCGGGCCAGGGCGGGCGCTCGGCTTCGACCCCGTCGACCAGCCAGGTCCTCGCCTGGCCGATCGCGTTGCCCTTGATGGTGTGCGCGGCGTCGCTGAATTCAGCCGTGATGTCCACCGGCTGTGCGTCCGGGCGCCGCTGTAGCAGGATCGAAAGCGCCCGGATCAGGCTGGTCTTGCCGGAAGCGTTCGGCCCTATGACCACGCTGACCCGGTCACGTGCCGGCGCGAGCTCGAGCCGACCCTCGATTCCCGGCAGGCGGGCGACGACCAGGCGCGAAAGCTTCATCTTCGCGTCTCCAGCAGTCTCGCCAGAGCGGCGCGGCCGACGCGAAGCAACCGTTCGGCGGCCTGTTCGGCAGAAATGTCGATCGCGACCGGCTGCAGTTCGGTGATTTCGATGGCGGCCTGCATGCGTGAGCGCGCTTCCCCGACCAGTCGCCGGCGTGCTTCGCAGTCCGGCCCGGTCAGCAGCAGCAAGTCGCGCGCGATCACGCCGGCCGGGTCGGGCTGCCCGGCAAGCGCCTCGAGATCCAGCGGTACAGTGACCATGCTTTCGATCTTGTCGATGAAAACCCGGCAGCCGGATTCTTCGAAAACCGGTTGCTGCTCGAGCGTCCTTCGGGCAGCTTCCGTGATCTCGGGCGCTGCAGGGTGACGGCCGGTCAACCGGAATCTCAGGCCCAGCGCGTCGGGCAGGGCGTCGCGATCGATTCGCCGGGCGATGCGTTGTTTGCCGGCGGCCAGCATGGCGCCGTCGAGGTCGCCGGGCTGTTGGAGCGCGCTCACATCCAGGTCAAGCGCGTCGTAGGCCAGCGGGGCCAGCGCAATCTGGCGGGCGGTCACGACCCGATGCTCTACTTCTATCAACCATGGCCCGCGAATGCCGGTTTCGCTCGCCCGCAGCGCGCTGACCGAACCGAGGTAGCCGCCCGTATCGACGACATGACGCCGGTCTTCCGGGGCGTTTCCGTCGGGACCGTCAAGCCGATCCGGCATCAGGTCGGGCTGGTGCACGTGGCCCAGCAGCCAGGCATCGACTTCGGCCGCTTCGAGTTCGGCCGATTGCACCGGCGCGTAGGCACTGTCGGCCTGATCGCGGTCGCAGTGCAGCAGACCTAGACGTGGCCGGATCGGCTGATGCCTGGGGAATGTCTCCAGCGGCGAACGGGTCACGCGGCGGCCCGGAAAGGACCAGCCGATGACGCTGCCCGCGCTCAGCTCGACGCTTTCCCATTCTCCGCCGCGTCCCAGGAGTTCCAGTCCCGCCAGCGCATCGGCCAGGCGCGGCAGCACCTCGGTGTCGTGATTGCCGGCGACGGAAATAACCCGGATATCGTTTTCGAGCAGACTTTCGACACCCGATTTCAGCGATGCATAGCCGGTGAAGAAATCACGTTCGCGATCGACCACGTCGCCGGCCAGCAAGACCGCTTCAACCTTCAGCGAGATGGCTTTATCGATGCAGCGTTGCCAGGCGGTCTCGGGCCCCAGCGATCGCGCCGCGTCGGCCAGGCCGCGGGGGAGGGCGACCGGCACGCGGCCCAGATGCATGTCGCCGACGGCCAGCAATTTCATCGTCTGCAGGTTTCCGGGAAGGCGTCAGCCATGACACTGCGGGTTGGCGTGCGAGCACTCGCCAGCTTTCGCGAGCTCGGGCTGCAGGGTCGGGTGATCGATGTCGAAGCGATCCAGCAACAATGTATCGATGCGAGCAAGCAGCTCCGGCCAAATAGCGAGATCCTCCATCACCACGTGCGCCGAAAGGGCGATGCGGTCGCTGCTGATCTGCCAGATGTGCAAGTCATGAATCTCGATCACGCCGTCCACCTCGTTCATGGCCGAGCGCACGCCTTCCAGATCGAGCCGGGCCGGCACGCGCTCCATGACCACGCCGAGTGCGGTCCTGAGCAGACTCAGCGCGGCGATCAGTATCAGCGTGCAGATCAACAGCGAAAGTATCGGGTCGATGGGGGTCCAGCCTGTCAGTAAGATCACCGCGCCCGAGGCCAGGGCCGCGACCGAACCCAGCAGGTCGCCCATCACGTGAAGGATTGCGCCCTTGACGTTCAGATTGCCTTGTCCGCCGTGCAGCACCTTGAGCACCGCCAGGTTGATGACCAGGCCAATCGCCGCCACGATGAGAACGGCTGCGCCGCGAATCTCGACCGGGTTCTGGAACCGATCGATCGCGTTGTAGACGATCACGCCGACCAGCACCAGCATGGCCGCACCGTTGATCATTGCGGCAATGATCTCGGCTCGCCCGTGGCCCCAGCTATGATCCTGGTCGGCCGGCCGGGTGGCGAACCAGGCCGCCAGTGCCGCCAGGCCGAGCGCGGTCGAATCGGTCAGCATGTGACCGGCATCGGCCATCAGCGCCAGCGAACCGCCCCACCAGCCGACCACGAATTCGACAGCGGCGAAGCTCAGCGTGAGCAGCAGCGCCCGCCGGAGCGCCCGACCGCCCGAACGGTCGTGGCTGTGGTGGCTGTGTTGATTCATGAGGTGTAGCTTATTCGTTTCCTGGCGGTCTTGCAGTCGGGAGTGGTCCCTGGCCGGGGGCGGCGGCTTAAAAATTCGACTTCTGGTCCCGGGGCCGGTTCGGCTCACCGTGACGAGGGCACTGTGCCGGGTGCGGCGGTTTTAAATCAAATTCGACTTCAACTTCAAAAGCCGTTTCGCCGCCAGCTGAGGTGGCTGATGCGAGTGACTTTTTTCGGTTGCAAAAAAAGTAACCAAAAATGCGCTTTATAGGCAGCAGAGGGTTGCGGTGCGGGCTGATGGGGCGGGTGGTCAGGTGTTTGATCATGGCGCTGGCTGAAGATCTTCTTGTCCGTTCGTCATGTCCCGCTTTGGTACCCGGGCGATGACTTGATTCCGGCTTCGATCATTATCGGAGCGGGGTCGTGGCGATCGAGATCATTGATTCCATCGGTGGATGCTGAAGAAGGTTCCAGTTCGGGTTGATCAGTGAGCAAGGCAGCGTCTTCGAGTTCGTCAACCTTGCCATCCGAAAAGAACACCGGGCGGGATTGGCCAGCATTTGTCACTATTGCCGGGATCTGGAACCCACTTCAGCATCCCCGGACGATCAGTGCGAGCAGGATCGTGACAACCCCGCTCCGATAAGCATCGAAGCCGGAATCTCTTCATCACCCGGGCGCCGAAGAACAACACGCCGCACGGACAGAAAGTTCCGCAATCGAAACCCGATGCCTGACATCCAACCCCCGGACCCCTCCGACCAGCACCTCGAACAGCTGCCGCCTGTAAGAGCGCTTTTGCCTACTTTTGTCGCGACTGACAAAAGTAGGTCGCCCGCAAGCGCGCAGCGCGGGGCGAAACGAAGTTGAAGTTGAGAGCCGCCGCACCCGGCACGGGTGCCCATCACCGCACGGCGGGCGGCCGGCCATCACGGCCTCGGCGTGCCTAAAGTCCGGCCGCCAGCCGCGTGCCCTCGTCGATCGCCCGCTTGGCGTCAAGCTCGGCGGCCAGCTTGGCGCCGCCGATCAGATGCGCCGGGCGGCCGTTCGCCTTCAGTGCTTCGTATAGCGCGTTTTCCGACACCTGCCCGGTGCAAAGCACCACGTTGTCGACCTCGAGCAGGCGTTTTTCCTCGCTGCCGTCCTTTTTCTTGATCGTCAGGTGCAGGCCGCTATCGTCGATGCGGTCGTAGGAGACGTTGGAGAGCATTTCGACGCCGTGGTTCTTGAGCGTGGTCCGGTGAATCCAGCCGGTGGTCTTGCCCAGGCCGGCGCCGGGTTTGCCCTTGCTGCGCTGGGTCATCCAGATCCGGCGCGGCGGCGGTTCGCGATCCGGTTCGACCCCTTCGACGCCGCCGCGCGATTCGAAGTCCATGTCCACGCCCCATTCGTCGAAGAAGTGCTGGACGCCGACGGCTTCCGGGTCCGGTTCTTCGGGGATGTTTTCGTGCAGCAGGAATTCGGATACGTCGAAGCCGATGCCGCCGGCGCCGACGACCGCGACCCTCGGGCCGACGGGCTTGTTGCCCCTGAGCACGTCGAGATAGCTCAGCACGATTGGATTTTCCTGGCCTTCGATCCGGGGATCGCGCGGCAGCACGCCGGTGGCGAAGATGATTTCGTCGAAGGCCCCGGCCTCGAGATCGGCCTCGTCGACGCGATTGCCCAGACGAACATCCACGTCGTGCAGCTCGATCAGGCGATTGAAATACCGCAGCGTTTCGACGAACTCCTCCTTGCCCGGAATGCGCTTGGCCATGTTGAACTGGCCGCCGATGCGATCGTCCGAATCGAACAGCGTGACCTTGTGGCCGCGCTGCGCCGCCGTGGTGGCCGCGGCGAGGCCGGCCGGGCCGGCGCCGACAACCGCGATCTTCTTCGGTTCGCCGGCCGGCTCGACGACGAGCTCGGTTTCGCGACCGGCGCGCGGGTTGACCAGGCAGCTGGCCTTCTTGTTTTCGAACACGTGGTCCAGGCAGGCCTGGTTGCAGGCGATGCAGGTATTGATTTCATCGACCCGGCCGGCCTGCGCCTTGACCACCCAGTCGGGATCGGCCAGGAAGGGTCTGGCCATCGAGATCATGTCGGCGTCGCCGTCGGCCAGCACCTTTTCGGCCGTCTCCGGCATGTTGATCCGGTTGGTGGTGACCAGCGGAATCGAGACCTGGTCGCGCATTTTCCGGGTCACCCAGGTGAACGCCGCCCGCGGCACCGACGTGGCGATGGTGGGGATGCGCGTTTCGTGCCAGCCGATGCCGGTATTGATGATGGTGGCGCCCGCCTTTTCGATTGCCTTGCCCAGCCGTACGACTTCTTCGAAACTGTTGCCGTCGGCCAGCATGTCCAGCATCGACAGCCGGTAGATGATGATGAACTCGCGTCCGACCGCTTCGCGCGTGCGCCTGACGATTTCCACCGGCAGGCGCATACGGTTTTCGAACGTGTCGCCCCATTCGTCGCTGCGGTGATTGGTGCGCGGCACCAGGAACTGGTTGATGAAATAGCCTTCCGAGCCCATCACTTCGACGCCGTCGTAGCCGGCCTTTTGCGACAGCCTTGCGCAGCGCACGAAGTCGCGGATCTGCTTCTCGACCCCGGATGCCGACAGCGCCTTGGGCTTGAACGGATTGATCGGCGCCTGGATGGCGCTGGGCGCGACCGAAAACGGATGATAGGAATAGCGACCGGCGTGCAGGATCTGCATGCAGATTCGCCCATCGGCCTTGTGGACGGCCGATGTGAGCTTGCGATGGCGCAACACTTCCCAGCGATTGGTCAGCTTCGAGGCCAGCGGCGCCAGCGATCCCCGCCGGTTGGGCGCGATGCCGCCGGTCACCATCAGCCCGACCCGGCCGCGCGCGCGTTCGACAAAATAGGCGGTCAGCTTGTCATAGTTCCAGACCCGGTCTTCGAGACCGGTATGCATCGAACCCATGAGAAGTCGGTTCGGCAGGGTCGTGAAGCCCAGCTCCAGCGGCTGGAACAGGTGGGGGAATTGTTGTTGATCCAAGGTAGCGATCTCGCGAATGATTGGGGCAAGTCTACCCCGTGCGGCGGCGCGGTTTTGCGATCGCGCAGCGGGGGAATGCCGCTTTCCGGTCAGCTTTCTTGCGGCTTGCCGCCTGTGCCGGCGAGGCGACGATGACGGCAAGCATGCCGGAAGGCCGATTCAGCGAAATTTCGATTATTATTTCAGACACCAGCGGCGCCCACAGCTCGGGCGGAGCGGCGCGTGATTGATCTGTTTTTGGATGCAGCGAGCACGCTGCCGCATCCCCCGGCGGGTATTGATTGCACCTCGGCCGGCAACATAGCAAGTTCCCCTGATTTCTTCTGCGATATGCGTCACGATTGTCACGATGACGCTGCGAGTAACGGGAGGCGGGGGGCTTATCCTGATATGCTTCCGGTAACAGGTCACGACTGCAGCAAGCATGAGCGATAGTGAAAAACAAAATTCATCGGAGTCTGCATTCGAACCTGTCCCGGAACATGAGGTAACGCGCCTGCTCAACGAGGTTCGCGAGACCCCGGAACTGTTCGACAAGGTGTTGCCGCTGGTCTATGACGATCTCAAGCGGATCGGCCACAACCAGCGCCGTCAGCTCGGTGCCGGAATGACGATGCAGACGACCGCGCTCGTTAATGAGGCATGTCTGAAATTGCGCGACCATGCAGCGCGCGATGTTGAAAACAGGGTTCATCTCAAACGACTTGCAGCGATGGTCATGCGTCAGTTGATCTTTGACTATGCGCGTCGCCAGCAGTCTGCCAAGCGCGGCGGCGGCCAGCCGCACGCCAGCCTCGAGGATTACCAGGTGCCGGTGGCCGAAAGCCATGACGCAGACCTGATCCTGGCGATCGAGCAGATTCTGGACCAGATCCGTCTGAGCAATCCGCGCATGGCCGAGGTCATCACCGCGCGTTTCTTCGCCGGCTATTCGATCGACGAGATCGCGGAGATCATGGAGATCTCGAGCCGCACCGTGACCCGCGACCTGACGCGCGCCCGTGCCTGGCTTAGAACCGAACTCAGTGACTTCGAAAACGACGCCTGATCAGGCCGGAAACGCGCGAACTGCCCGTCCCAATACCTCGCCGCAGTCGCCGTCCAGCTTGAATTCCAGCATGGCGTCGGCCCGGGTGAGGCCG
>Ga0209964_1000086_pt1 | contig 21367 bp, 21 predicted proteins | sample SalPonR2_B_D1_MG_FD_185705 | JGI IMG/M metagenome (GOLD analysis project Ga0209964, IMG submission 185705) | Salt pond soil microbial communities from South San Francisco under conditions of wetland restoration - Salt Pond MetaG R2_B_D1_MG... ... | reverse complement strand
CCTTGCCTCGGCCACTTCTTTTATGCCGAGGTGGCGGAATTGGTAGACGCGCTGGCTTCAGGTGCCAGTGTCCATTAGGACGTGGAGGTTCGAGTCCTCTCCTCGGCACCATCTTCAAGCTCGATCAGGCGCGCAGGTTAGAATATGGTTGCCTGCCGAGGTGGCGGAACTGGTAGACGCGCCAGGTTTAGGTCCTGGTGGGAATTCCCGTGGAGGTTCGAGTCCTCTCCTCGGCACCATCGAAAACTTTTCAGCACGGATCCGGGCGACAAGGTTCGGGTTTCCGGGAAAAAAGCGCCAAGCAGAACCCGGCGCCTTCAGAATGCATTGATCCCGGTCAGTTCGCGTCCGACAACGAGTTGATGGATGGTTTCGGTGCCCTCGTAGGTAATCACCGATTCCAGATTGAGCATATGTCGAATCGGCACGTATTCCAGCGTGATCCCGGCGCCGCCCAGCACATCGCGGCACTCGCGCGCAATATCCAGCGCCATGCGCACATTGTTCCACTTTGCCAGGCTGACCTGGGTGGGATGCATCTTGCCGGCATCCTTGAGTCGACCGAGCCGGAGCGCCATCAGTTGAGCCAGCGTGATTCGCCGCCCCATGTCGGCCAGTTTCAGCTGCACGGCCTGGTTCGCAGCCAGCGGACGCTTGAACAATTCGCGGTCTGAAGTATAGTCCAGCGTCTCGGATAGACATGCGATGGCCGCACCTATTGGTCCCCAGGTAATGCCGTAGCGCGCCTGGGTCAGGCAGGACAGCGGCCCCTTGAGTCCAGTTGCGCCCGGCAGACGATTGGCATCGGGCACGCGGACGTTGTCGAAGTAGAGTTCCGAGGTCACCGAAGCTCTCAGCGACATCTTGGCCTTGACGTCTCGCGCCTCGAAACCCTTCGAGTCGGTTTCGACGATGAATCCCTGGATGCCGTCGTCCGTTCTGGCCCAGACGATCGCGATCTTGGCCATGGTGCCGTTGGTGATCCACATCTTGGCGCCGTTGAGAATCCAGTCGTCGCCGTCACGTTTCGCATGCGTTTTCATATTTGCCGGGTCAGATCCGCCGTGCGGCTCGGTCAGGCCGAAACAGCCGATGATTTCGCCAGCGGCCATCCCGGGCAGCCAGGCCTCGCGCTGCTCTTCCGAGCCGAAGGCGTGAATCGGATACATGCACAGCGACGATTGGACAGAGACAAAGCTCCTGAGGCCGGAGTCGCCACGCTCGAGTTCCTGGCAGATCAGTCCGTAACTGACCGAATTCAGGCCTGCGCAGCCGTAGCCTTCGAGGCTGGACCCGAGCAACCCCAGATCGGCGATTTCGGGAATAAGCTCTTCCGGAAAACGACCCGTGTCGAAGCACTCCGGGATGAGGGGTAGCGCGCGCTCGTCGACGAAGCGGGCAACCGAGTCCCGAATCATGCGCTCTTCGTCGCTGAGTTCGCCGGAAACGTTGTAAAGATCAAGCGGATCGAGTTTTGACATGAAATCCTGACTCTGGCTTATGAAATTGATTATGGGATAAGGCTAACCCGCCGGCGTGCCCACTGCGACAATGCGTTGCAATGCTGATGGCGCCGCGGGGCGGGCCGTGGTGGCCGTTGCAATCCCGATTGCGCAGGATTGTACCAGCGCGGCCTCATGCCGGATCCAAGGATCGCTATAATAGCGGGCTGGATTTACCTGGATGGAATATTTATGCGTCATTTATGGATTGTGGCCGTAATGATCGCTTTCGCGCCGCTCGATTCGTCGGCTCAAGGCGATCCCGAGCGTGGGAAGGTCGTTGCCTATACATGCACCGGATGCCATGGGATTCCGTTCTACAAGAACATCTATCCGACCTACAGCGTGCCCAAACTCGGCGGCCAGAATCAGGAATACCTGATTTCCGCGCTCAAGGCCTATCGCGAAGGCACGCGCCGGCACGCCACAATGCAGGCTCAGGCCGCGACGCTTTCCGATCAGGACATCCTCGACGTAACCGCCTATTTCGTGAGCATCGGAGAGAACGAGTCATGAATCGCCTTACTCTATTGACCGGGATAATTGTCGCGAGCATTATTTCGCTTACGCTCAGCAGCCCGGTGCATGCCGCGGGCGGCGATTATCGCCGCGGACTCGAAAAGTCCCAGGTTTGCCAGTCATGCCACGGACGTACCGGCAACGAGAGCCTGCAGCCGAGCTACCCCAGGCTGGCTGGTCAGCACAAAGACTATCTGGTGCACGCGCTCAAGAGTTATCGTGACGGCAGCCGGCAGAACGCGGTGATGGCGGGTTTCGCCGGCAGCCTCAGCGATCAGGACATCGCGGACCTCGCCGCCTGGTATTCGCGCCAGAAAGGATTACAGGATCTGAAAGTAGATTGACGAATTCTCCGGGTGCCGCGCGAACCTGCCGCAGAGCGGTTCCCGATCATCGCGCCGGCGTTTCGCACTCGTCAGCAACATCTCATTCGTAGTAGGGGTTTTTCCCGGTATCATGATCGGTACCGTCCGTGACATTGCGGATCTCCGGCACCAGCTCACGCAGTTGCGTCTCTATACCCTGTCGGAGGGTCACATCGACCATTCCGCAGCCGTGACAACCACCACCGAAGCGCAGAACAACATCGTTTTCATCGGTCACGTCGACCAGCGAGACGACACCGCCGTGCGAGGCCACCATCGGATTGATGCGTGATTCCAGAACCCACGAAATGCGTTCGTGCATCGAGGCATCCTCATCCGGCGTCTGGCCTCTCAACCCAGGTGCCCGAATACTCAGCTCTCCGCCGGTTGCATTGGTCTCGAAATCTATCATTGCACCATCCAGGGCCTCCTGACTGTCTTGCGAGACAAACAGTGTGAAAGCGCCGCAGTCTACCGCCTCATCGTGGGCCTGTTCTTTTCCGGGCGGACAGAAGTTCAGGCTCACGTCGGCGGATGGCGTCCCGGCCTGACGGGTGAACAACCGAAGCTGTGTGCCCGCCGGCTGGTCTTCGAGAAGCTTTGCGAAATAGTCGCGTGCGGTTGGCGTTACTGTAAGCATGGCCATTCCCATCGATTGAATTAATTGTGAAAGTATATCGCACCGAATCAGTCCTGTTTCAACCCGGACCGGCGAGAATCAGTGGTTTTTGCAATGAGGACCCCGATGAAGGGTCTATTACAAACCCGGACACGGTCGTCGGAATAGTCGTGCACCAACCGGGCTCAGTCCGCCCCGGTCTCCAGACGCTCCAGCAACCATGGCAGCGAATGATCCAGGCGCCAGTCCATGCCGCTATGGTTGCCGTCGAATTCAACGTGGTGATGGCCGACCCCGGCAGCGGACAGGCGGGCGGCGAATTCACGCGTCCCGTAGTGGATGAAATACTGGTCGCGATTGCCGGCGTCAAGCCAGAGTCCGCGCAGCTGCTTCAACGCGTCGAATGCATCACGATCGTAGCAGACCGGATCGAATGCCAGCCAGCGCTGCCAGACCGTATCGTCGACCCGGGCCGTGAACGGATCGAAGGGCAGCTCAAGATTCAGTGGCCTGCCCGGCGCGGGAGAATAACTGGCGGCCAGGCACAGCACCATCAATGCATGGAATGCACGACCCGAGGGTTTGCGCGCACGCCAGAATCCCGAGACGAAGGCCTCGCAGTCCCCGTCCCACATCGCCAATTCGTCGCAGCAACTGACAAAATCGCGCTTATAGACCCGATCGAAACCACAGTCACCGGCATGGCTGGCCACGCCACCGAACACGCCGGGGAATCGAACAGCCAGGTGCAGACCCCCGAACCCGCCCGAAGACTTGCCGAAAACACCGCGCGCTTCCGGACGCGCGATCGTTCGGAATCGGCGATCGACTTCCGGCACCAGTTCCTCGACGATATGCCGGGCGTAATCGCCCATCGCCGGCGAATCGACAAACTGGTTTCCGCCCAGCGAAGTATAGCTGTCGGGCATCACGACAATTGTAGAGGGCATTGAACCTGACGCGATAAGCCGATCCAGCCGCTGCGGCAGATTCTCGCCGTGATTACGCCATGCGATCTGGGCCGGGCCGGAGCTCGTATAGGCCGGGAGGCTCCAAAGTACCGGGTAGTGCCGTTGGGTTTCGCGAGGGTAGCCGGGCGGGAGATAGACCAGCACGTTGCGAGCGGTTGGGTCGCCGAGCGGATTGGCTTGGCCCAGAACCCGTGAATCGAAGGAAAAAGATTCGACCGCACCGCATTTTTCGGGCAGACCGGGGCGCAATGCCCTGACGCTTGTCAATTCGCTCATGCCTGCCGGAGAGGAACGACCTTGCGCTCCTTCGGCGGCACGCGTCCCATCTCCGGCACCAGTTGCGTCAGGATTTCGCGGAGCTGCCGGGAGTCGTATTGCTGTACCGAACGCTCTGCCCGCAGAATGATGGCATCAAGGTCCTTGACGGCTTCGACACCATTCCGCGCAAGCAGAATCTTCTCGTGGCCGGTGCTGGCATATGACTCGTGTGCGTGAAAGAGTTCCTCGAACAGCTTTTCGCCCGGTCGAAGACCGGTGTAGACAATCTCTATGTCATGGCCGGGCTCCTTTCCGGCCAGGCGGATCAACTGTTCGGCCAGGTAGCTGATACGAACCGGCTGACCCATGTCGAGCACGAACACCTCGCCGCCCTCGCCCAACACGGCGGCTTGCATAATCAACTGGCCTGCCTCTGCAATGGTCATGAAGTAACGTGAGATCTCCGGGTGCGTGACCGTCACCGGACCACCCTTTCGGATCTGCTCATTGAACAGCGGTACGACCGAACCGGTCGAATTGAGCACGTTGCCGAAGCGCACCGTGATGAAGCGCGTGTCGGCGCGTGCATTGACCTGCTGGCAATACAGTTCAGCGATGCGTTTGGTCGCGCCCATGACGTTGCACGGGTTGACTGCCTTGTCGGTCGAGATCAGCACAAATGTACTCACCGCGTGGCGCGCCGCCGCATCGGCCATGCGAATGGTTCCGACAACGTTGTTGCGGAATGCTTCGCGAACCTGGTTCTGCAACATCGGCAGATGCTTGTAGGCGGCTGCGTGAAAGATCACGTCCGGCCGATGGCGCGCAACCACGTTTTCGACCGTCGCCGGATCGCACACGTCGCCCAGCACCGAATCCATCACCAGATCATGAAACTCGCCCCGCAGGTCGTAATCGATCCGGTACAGGTTGTACTCGGAGCTGTCGAGCACCACCAGTCCTGCCGGATCCAGCCGTGCAATCTGTCGGCAGAGTTCGGCGCCGATCGAACCGCCACCACCGGTGACCAATACTCTTTTGCCGGCCAGGCCGGCGCGTATCGCATTCCAATCCAGGGAAACCGGATCACGGCCCAGCAGGTCGTCGATTGCGACCGGCTTCAGGTCCTCGAATCGAGTAATGCTGGCGCCAAGCTCTTTCAGCGTCGGCAGGGTCTTGAACTCTACGCCGGATTCTTCGCACAATGCAACCACTCGCTGCATCTGATTGTTGGTCGCCGAAGGAATCGCGATGACGACAAGATCGATTGCCGCTTCGCGTGCAATCCGGGGCATCTTTTGCACGCTGCCCAGTATCGGCACCCCGTCGATCTCGGTGCCCTTGAGCCGCCGGCTGTCGTCGAGGAAGCCGACCAGCTCAAAGCCGCCGCGGCGGCGCAGTTCAGGCAGCAACAGACGGCCGGACCGTCCTGCGCCGATGATCAGCGTGCGCTGGCTGGCACGTCGCCACCGCACCTCGGTACGCATATCCTTGAACGTGCGAAACGCAAGTCGTGGAAGACCCAGCGAAACAAGCAGAATGAGGGGATAAAGCCAAAGCATGGGTGCCACGATCTCGACACCTTGCTCCATGATGAGAAGAACCGCGCCAATCGCCACCGCGCCGAGCAGCGACGCGCGCACCAGGTTGCCCAGGTCCGGCAGACTGGCAAAGCGCCACAGACCCCGATAGAGTCCGATGCGCCAATAAACGAAACTCTGAATGCCCATCAAGAGCATCCCCTCGGTACCGAGACTCAGCACGGTCGGCCATGGTGCACCAAACATCGCATATGCACACCAGCGCGCCAGAAACCAGGCAAGACCGGCGACAAGCACGTCGTGAATCACCACAAAAGTGCGGGTATTCCGGTATCCGTGAGGCCGTTTGAAGACACGGAGATTCATGTCATCCTGCGCTTGTTTGAAAGGACAAAATGAACAACGTACCAGACTCCCGCAAGGATGACAGTCAGTGCCGCGGCCACCCCTATATCTGCCTGCGGTTTCGAAAGCGCGAGGACCGTAGCCGGCACGATCAGCACGCCGTTGAGAACAATCCAGGCTATAAGTACTTTGCCATGGCTCCAGCCAAGGCGGATCAGGTACTGGTATGCGTGATCCGCGTGCGCAGTATACCACTGCTCCCCGCGGGCCAGCCGCCAGCAAAGTGTGACGGTGGCATCAATCACGAAGGGAGAAACGATAATGAACGACACCCATACCGAGAAACTGCCGCTAAGCGTTGCCGTCAGCGCAAGGCTGCCAGCACACCATCCCAGCAACAACGATCCCGAGTCGCCGAGAAAAATGCTTGCCGTGGGGCGATTCCAGAAAAGAAAGCCCAACGAAGCGCCTGCTGCAACCGCGGCCAGCCAGAATCCCGTGGTTTCCCCGGCCAATCCAAAAGCAAAAGCAAACAGGACAAAACTGATCGCGGCCTGGGACGAGGCAAGCCCGTCCGATCCATCCATGAAATTGAACAGATTCATCATCCAGATGATGGCGACTACTGCCATGGGCGTCCACAACCATGTGGCCCTAACGGTTGTCCCGGCGATACCTATCGACTCTACCGGCCCAAGCCAGGCCGTGATTCCCACCGCAACCAGCAGCTGTATTCCCAGGCGCCAGCCGACGCCCAGCGGCGAATGATCATCAAACCAGCCCAGTAGCGAAACAATGGCGGCGCCGCCAATAAAAGCCACCACCAGCGCGTTGTCCGGAGCGAATGCCAGCGCCGTCGCCACCACCGAAACGCCAACCGCCAATCCCCCGCCGCGGGCGACTGGTGCGGAGTGACTGCGGCGTTCGCCCGGCTGGTCGATCAAACCCCGGCGGCGAGAATACCAGCGCACCAGCGGCGTCAGAACAGCCGCAACAATGAGCGCGACGCCGGCCGATTGCCAGGCGTCCAGTATCATTCCCCAAGCACACCGATGACCGGCCGGGTCGTCTCCCATTCACGACAACTCGGACATTGCCAATGCCAGGTCTGGCCGCTGAAACCACACTGGCGGCAGCGAAAGCGCGGCTGATCGTCCAGTAGACGGTGCATGAGATTGCGCAGCAACGCCGGATCGATCTCGTCGATGCGATGACCGTGGCGGTGCATCAGTTCCAGTAACTGGTAGAGGCCACGTGCAGTCGGCCGTTTCTGGAGCTGTTCAAGCAGAAAATTTATGGCGCCGGCCGGGTCACTTTCGGCCTGGATGGCTGCAAACGCAAGCACAGGAGCAAGCGTCGCGCTCCGCGTGACCAGTTGCTTGAGCCAATCCAGCAATTCCGGTTCGCGCCCGAGCTCCGAAAAACAGCGCGAAAGACTTTCGACCACGATCACGGTTATGTCAGGATCCAGTTCGCAGGCCCGTTGATAATTCTCCGCAGCTGCCGCCCAGCGCCCCTCTGCCGCATCGAGGTCCGCTTCCAGCAGGTACGCCCGTGTACATTCGCCATGATGGTTGCGCGCGGTTTCGAGGTGACGACGGGCATTTTCGCTGTCGCCTTCCTGACCGGCCTGAACAGCGATTTCGCAGTGAAATTGCGCAATCAGCGCCGAGGTATTCCAATCACAAAACTGTCCCAGCCTGCGGGCCTGCACGATGGCATTTTTCCAGTCCTTTTCTTGCTGGTATATCGAAAGAAGGTTCCGAATCGCAACTTCCGAATACCGACCGTCTTCAGCAAGCTCGCTGAACAATTTTTCGGCGCGGTCGAGGAGACCGGCACGCATATAGTCTTCGCCGAGTTCCAGCAGGGCCTGGATCCGGTGCTGATCGCTCAGGTTTGAACGGCTGATGATGTGACGATGGAACCGAATGGCCTTGTCAACTTCACCCCTTCGCCTGAAGAGATTGCCGATCGCCAGGTGCGTTTCGGCAGTCTCGGTATTGATCTCGGCCAGCTTGAGAAAGACTTCGATGGCCTTGTCGGGCTGCTCGTTGAGGAGGTAGTTGAGACCCTTGAAGTAGTTCGACGAAATAACGTGCTGTTGCCGTCGCTCGCCACGGCGATAGGCCCTCGTTGCAGCCCACCATCCCGACCATGCTGCCACCGGAACAAATGCCAACGCAAGCCAGAAAGGCTCAGGCATCGGTCAGACTCTTGCTGGCCTCCGGCGTTCTTGCAGGCACCGTTCGCCGCGAACGGCTACGAAACACCATGAAAGTGGCGGCGAACACGAGACCTATTACCAGGCCGGCACAGGCCGACAGTGCAACGACCGCGCCAAGCGATGCCGTCCACTGGACGAAAACAAGTTCGAGGGTGACGGGATCCGGATTGAGCGCGCCGAGGAAAATGCCGATCAGGGCACCCAGGATCACTGCAAAGCCGAGCAGCCAGCGCCACACGGGATCAGTCCCCTGCAGCCTGATTCACGCGCTCGCGAAGTTCCTTGCCGGGTTTGAAATGCGGCACGTGCTTGCCGGGAAGTGCGACCGAGTCGCCGGTCTTGGGATTGCGGCCGATTCGCGGTGGCCGGAAATGCAGGCAGAAGCTGCCGAAACCCCTGATTTCGATCCGATCACCGTTGGCAAGCGCTGCGCTCATCTGTTCAATGATGGAGCGGACCGCGAGGTCGACGTCGGTCTGGCTGAGATGTTGTTGTTGGTCGGCCAGCTTTTCTATCAGCTCGGACTTGGTCATGCCGTCACTCCGTGACTGTGCGGCGGACCCGGGGTCCGCCGCGTGAATCACCACTACTGGATCAGTCCTTGCCAAGCTGCTCACGCAGCAGTTCGCCGAGCTTGGTACCGCCGGATTTCGGCTGCTGATATTGATCAACAGCATCGGCGAGCTCTTCGTCGTCCTTGGCCCGGATTGAAAGCGTCAGGTTGCGCGTCTTGCGATCCAGTGCAACGAACTTGGCTTCGACCTCGTCGCCAACGCTGTAGATCTTGGTCGCGTCGTCGACACGCTCCTTGGCCATGTCGTTGGCCTTGAGATAACCGTCAACGCCGTCAGCCAGTTCGACGACCGCGCCCTTGGCATCGATTTCACGGACCTTGCCGTTGACGATCGAACCGCGCGGATGCTCGGCCATGTAGGTTGCGAACGGATCCTGGTCGAGCTGCTTGATACCCAGCGATATGCGCTCGCGCTCGGGATCCACGGCCAGCACGACGGCCTCGACTTCTTCGCCCTTGCGGAAATTGCGAATGGCTTCTTCGCCCGGCGTCATCCATGAGATGTCGGACAGGTGAACCAGGCCATCGATATCGCCTTCCAGCCCGATGAAGATGCCGAAGTCGGTGATCGACTTGATCGTGCCGGAGACCTTGTCGCCCTTGTTGTGCAGGGCTGCAAACGCTTCCCACGGGTTCGGACGGACCTGCTTCATGCCCATCGAGATTCGACGACGTTCGCCGTCGACGTCCAGAACCATGACCTCGACTTCCTCGCCGATGTGCACAACCTTGTTCGGATTGACGTTCTTGTTGGTCCAGTCCATTTCGGATACGTGGACAAGACCCTCGACACCATCCTCGATCTCGACAAAGCAGCCGTAGTCGGTGATGTTGGTGACCCGACCGAACAGGCGCGAGCCCGGCGGATAGCGTCGATCGATGTTGTCCCACGGATCTTCGCCAAGCTGCTTGAGTCCCAGGGATACGCGCATGCGCTCGCGGTCGAAACGGAGCACGCGGACTTCCAGCTCGTCGCCAACTTCGACGACTTCCGAAGGATGACGAACGCGCTTCCAGGCCATGTCGGTAATGTGAAGCAGACCATCGATGCCGCCCAGGTCGATAAATGCGCCGTAGTCGGTAAGGTTCTTGACCACACCCTTGACCACTGCGCCTTCCTCGAGCCGGTCGATCAGGTCTTCGCGCTCGGCGGCGAATTCATGTTCCACAACCGCGCGTCGCGAGACCACCAGGTTATTGCGGCGACGATCGAGCTTGATGATCTTGAACTCGAGGTCCTTGCCTTCGAGATAGCTCGGATCGCGGACCGGCCGCACATCGACGAGCGAGCCCGGGAGGAATGCGCGGATGCCGTCGATACTGACGGTGAAGCCACCCTTGACCTTGCCCGAAATCTGGCCGATTACATTTTCCTCGGCCTCGCTGGCCGTTTCCAGCTTGTCCCAGATGCGGGCGCGCTTGGCCTTTTCGCGCGACAGGCGGGTTTCGCCGAAACCGTCCTCCACCGCGTCGAGCGAGACTTCGACTTCATCGCCGACCTCGACTTCGAGTTCGCCGTCGTCGGTCTGGAACTGGTGGATGGGCACGATGCCCTCTGACTTCAGACCGGCATTGACGACAACGACGTCTTCGCGGATTTCGACAACGCGACCGGTGACGATCGCACCCGGGCGAAGTTTGGATTCATCCAGACTCTGTTCAAATAACTCGGCAAAGGATTCGGTCATTGGATTGCGTGCTTCCTGCACGACTGGCGCAGCTGCTGTACTCAAGAGTGGTGTCCCGTTGGTTCTTGTCATCTGCATCCGCAAGGCGAACGCTCGTTAATGGAGTACACCGACAGGCCTTTGAAACGGGCCTTCCGGTGCACGGCTATACGCTACTGTTTTGTGTCTTTTGGAACCAGGCCTCCGAATCGCTCTCGGGCAAGCCCGACCACGCGTTCGATGACCTCGTCCAGCGGCAGACAGGTCGAATCGACCACTACCGCATCGGGGGCGGGCACGGTTGGCGCAACCGATCGTTCACGGTCGCGTTTGTCGCGGGCCTGCATATCCCGAAGAAGACGCGAAAGAATAACACTTTCTCCTTTTTCCTTCAACTGCTTATGACGCCTTTTAGCGCGTTCCTCCACGCCCGCCTCGAGAAAAACCTTCAATTCCGCGTCCGGAAATACAATCGTACCCATATCACGGCCATCGGCTACAAGTCCCGGCCTGGCCCGATAGGCCCGCTGCAGCTCCAGCAGCGCGGTGCGCACGGCGGGGATGGCAGCCACCCGGGAGGCCATCACGCTGACGTCCTCGCCGCGTAGCGAATCGCCGACCTCGCGGTCGTCAAGGAACACGGCAATGCCGTCATCCGCGGCCCGGAACTCGAGATGCAAGTTGCGTGTGAGCTCGACCAGCGCCTGTTCATCATCTGCGGCGACCTCACACGCCAGCGCAGCCAGCGCCACCGACCTGTATACGGCCCCGGAATCGAGCGCGTTCCAGCCAAGACGGCGCGCGACAGCCGCCGAGACCGCGCCCTTCCCGGCGCCCGATGGACCATCGATGGTCAGCACCGGCGGCCTGGATCTTGCTTGCATCAACGCCATTCCAGTTGCGCTCCCAGCGATTCGAGATGTTGGGCGAAGGCCGGATAGCTGGTTCGCATCCATTCCGCACCATCAATCTCCACCGGCCCTTCGGCCACCAGCGCAAGCACGGCCAGGCTCATTGCAATTCGGTGGTCACCCTCGGAGTCGACACGACCGCCCAGAATCCGACCACCGCGAACCGTCGCGCCGTCGGGCCGCTCTTCCACATATGCACCAAGCCGCCTGAGCTGACGGCTCATCACGGCCAGGCGATCGGATTCCTTGACCCGAAGCTCGCCGGCGCCGGAAATCACGGTTTCGCCCCGGGCCGCCGCGCCCATCGCCATGACAAGCGGAAATTCGTCTATCGCAAGCGGCACCCATTCGGCCGGAATGCTGATGCCGACCAATTGCGCCGGACTCGAAACGTCGAGGTTCGCGACCGGTTCGGCGCCCGCAGTGGCATCCGCGATCGAGTGCACCTGGACGGCGCCGGCTGCCATCTGCTCGATGATGCGCAGGAAGCCGTCACGCGTGGGGTTGACGCCCACCGGACCGATATCAACGCGGGAGCCCGGCACCAGGGCCGCCGCGGCGATCATGAACGCGGCCGAAGACAGATCGCCCGGTACTGCGATCCGGGCTGCCTTCGGGCGTACCGGGCCGATCAGCCGAGCCTCGCAATTGCCGCGGTCGACGGCCACACCGAAGGCCGGCAGAAGACGCTCGGTGTGATCGCGTGACACGCCAGGTTCGACAACGCGGGTCTCGCCGGCCGCATTGAGCCCGGCCAGCAGAATGGCCGACTTGACCTGCGCGCTGGCCACCTTCAGCTTGCGATTCAGCGGCTTCAACTGCCGCGGCTCGACAATCAGTGGCGCGTGCCCATCCCGACTTTCGATGCGCGCACCCATGGCGCCGAGGGGTTCGACGATTCGCTGCATGGGCCGGCGCGAGAGCGAGGCATCGCCGATCAATTGCACCCGCGTGCCGAACAAGTCCGGGTGACCGCACAACGCCCCGGTGAGCAAACGCAAGCCGGTACCGGAATTGCCCAGGTCCAGCGGCATCGACGGGGGGGCCAGCCGGCCGCCCTCGATTTGCACTCGACCGCCGTCGCGCGCGACGCGAGCGCCGAGACTGGACATCGCGCCCAGTGTGGCCAGCGTATCTTCGGCCTCGAGGAACCCTTCGATGTACGTCGTGCCCTCGGCCAGGCCGCCGAAGATCGCCGCACGGTGCGACACCGATTTGTCTCCGGGCGGCGCCACCCGGCCGGCCAGCGGAGAAGCGGCAGGATGAATCGTCAGCTTCATGGCGTTCGAATCAAAGCATTTCGCCCAGCGCTTTCAACAAGCGCCGGTTCTGCGCCTCGGTGCCGACAGTGATCCGGAGATAGTTTCCCAGCCCGTAGTTGCCGACCGGCCGCACGATCACCCCTTTGTGCAGCAGTTCTTCATTCAGGTCGGCGCCCAGGCGGTCGAATCGGGCCAGGACGAAATTGGCGACCGACGGAATGACCGCAGCGCCGAGTTCGATCAGACCGTCGCGAAGCTGGACCAGCCCGTCACTGTTCATCTCGCGCGAGCGGCGTATGAAGTCCTGATCGGCCAGCGCGGCGCGCGCCGCTACCAGGGCAAGCGAGTTGACATTGAAGGCCGGCCGCACGCGGTTCAGCAGATCGGCGATACCGGGGTTGGACAACGCGTAACCGACGCGGAGTCCAGCCAGACCGTAGGCCTTGGAAAACGTACGGGTCACGACCAGGTTCGGAAATCGTTCCAGCCACTGGGAAGCGTCTCCGAGTTCGTCCGACTCGGCATATTCGGTGTAGGCCTCGTCAACCACGCAGATCACGTGTCCGGGCAGGGAGGCGAGAAAATCCTGCACCCGCTTGCCATCCAGCCAGGTGCCGGTGGGATTGTTGGGGTTGGCAATCCAGACCATCCGGGTATCGGGCCCCACCCGCTCGTACAGCGCCCTCAGATCATGGCCCAGCGGCATCAATGGATGATCTTCCGGCAGCGCCGGTGCCACTACGGGCTCGGCGCCGACCATTTGCGTGGCGATCGGGTAGACGGCAAAGCAGTATTGGGAAAACAGCGACTGAAGCCCGGGCTGCAAGAACACCTGGGCCAGGAACACCAGCACATCATTGGAACCATTGCCCAGCGTGATGCAATCGGTGGCCACACCATGACGCTCGGCCAGTGCCGATTTCAGGTGGAAACCATTGGCATCCGGGTAAAGCCAGACGTCTTCGAGTGCGGCACGCACGGCCGCCACCGCATCCGGACTTGCGCCCAGCGGATTTTCGTTCGACGCAAGCTTGATCGAATCGCTTACGCCGTATTCCCGCTCGAGTTCGTCGATTGGCTTGCCCGGCGTGTATGGCTTGAGTTCGCGCACGCCGGGAACGGCGAGTTCGGAGTAATCAAGAAATTCCATTTAATCGTTTTCCGCTTTTGGCTCTCGTTGCATCAGCACCTTGACGCCCTTGGCAGCGCTCCAGCCGCGGAACAGGATGCCGTGTACTTGCTCGGAAATCGGCATTTCGACGCCGGCTCTCTCGGCGGCCCGCATTACCTCTTCGGCGGCGTGATAACCCTCGACCACCTGGCCGATGGTCTTCATGGCCTGCTCCGGCGTTTCACCGCGACCGAGCGCCAGGCCGAATTGACGGTTGCGCGAGGCGTCGCCGGTGCATGTCAGCACCAGGTCACCGAGACCGGCCAGGCCCATCAGGGTGCGACCCTCAGCCCCCATTGCTTCGCCCAACCGCATCAGTTCGGCGAGACCGCGGGTAATCAGCGCCGCACGGGTGTTGTTGCCCAATCCCAGACCGTCGGCCATGCCGCAGGCGATCGCCAGCACGTTCTTGACCGCTCCGCCGAGTTGAGCACCGACCAGGTCGGCGGTGTAATAGGCCCGGAAGCTGCTGCCGTGCAGCAGCGCCGCCCAGGCTTGACCAAAGTCGGGCTCGGAAGCGCCAACAGTAACTGCAGTCGGCAGGCCCCTGGCCACTTCACCGGCAAACGACGGGCCGGTCACCGCAGCAAGCGGCATCGAGGATCCGAGACGCTCGCGTGCGTACTCCGACAGGAGTCGCCCGGTTCCGGGTTCGAAACCCTTGGTCGCCCAGGCCAGACCCCGCCCGACATCGATATCGTCGGCAATCGTGTCGAGCACGCCGGCAAAAGCCGAACTGGGTACCGCCAACAGAATCCGGTCGGCGCCTTCCAGCGCAACGTCGGTATCCGCCGTCGGAGTGATCGAGCCGGCCAGCGGGCAGCCGGCCAGGTAACGCGCGTTTTCTCCGGACTCGATCATTGCCTCGGCGTGCGAGGCGTCACGAGCCCACAGCTTGACCGAATGCCCGACCCGCGCCAGTTGCATTGCGAGTGCGGTTCCCCAGGAACCGGCGCCCAGAACGGCTATGCGGCTGCCCATTGCCGAAACGCGACTTATTGCGCCGGCGGCTCGCCGGGAACGCCCTCAGGTGAAGCGCCGCCTTGCTGCTGTTCGGCGACGCGCTGGGCGAAGATGGCTTCGAAGTTGATCGGCTGCAGCGGCGGCGTGAAGAATCCACCAGCTGCGATCAGCGTTGCAATCTGGGAGCGCGCATAGGGGTACAGCACGTTCGGGCAGTGAACGTTGATCACATAGGGAAGCTGCTGCTCGCTGAAACCCTGGAGCAAGAAGACGCCGCCGTAATGCACCTCGGCGATGAACGCCGTGTTTTCGCCCTGTTTGGCCGTAACGGTCACCGTCAGCACCACTTCATAGCGACCTTCACCGTGCTGGTTGACCCGCTGTGAGAGATTCATGTTCATGTCCGGCTGACCCTGTGACTGGTCCAGCCCGAGAGCGCCCGGCGCCTCGAACGAGCAGTCCTTCAGAAATACGTGCTGCAGGCTCATCGTGGGCTGCTGCGAATCCTGTCCATTTGTTGCTGCATCGAGCTGTTCTTCAGCCATGTCTATACCTGTTTCATAATCAGTGGTTGGTGGATATGGCGGCGATCGGGCTGTTTTTCACCCGGACACCGCCGCATGTGAAGCCATTGGAGCCGGACCGGGCAGGCATCATTCCTGCCGCGCTTCGCCCTCGCCTTTTCCGTCGCTCTCGACTGGCTGCGATTCCGGCGAACTGTCCGTTCTGGATTTCTTGCCCTTTTTGCCACGCTTGCCGCCGGCACCCTTGCCGCCAGCGCCTTTGGGCTTGCCTTGCTTGCCGCGCGAGACCGGTTGCTGATCGCTGATCCACTGCGCCAGGCCGCCCCTGAGCAAATTGACGTCCTCGAATCCGAGCTTGGTCAGCCGCGTGGCCATCTGCGGCGAAACCTGGCCGTTCTTGCAATAGACCAGCACCGGGCGATCCGACTTCTTCAGCAACTGACTGTTGCCGGACTCGATCCGCGAAGGCGGCATGTGTTCTGCATTGAGGATATGCCCGTTGGCATAGTCCGTGCTGTTGGAAACATCGACAATCAGCGGGTCGCGCCGGTTTATCAAAAGAATGGCCTGCGTCGTGTCGAGTTCTTTCCAGCGCCGGGTCAGGCGCGCGAACTCGGTTGCGATCAGCGCTGCCAGCACCACGGCGAACGCACCGACCAGGATCGGGTGGTTGGCGATGAACGTGAACAGCTGTTCCATGGTGCGTATTCGATCCGGTTGCGGCAAAACGCGCATTATCACGCATTCTGGCTCGCCCTGCCACACCGTCGCACCCGTGCACGGTCAATCACAGGTTGCATATGGGATAATCGAGATTCGCTTCGAACGGAAGACCCGATGGAACGCCGAACTCCACTCTTGCTGCTGATCCTGGACGGCTGGGGCATGCGCGAAGCTGCCCCGGACAACGCCATCACCGCCGGCGACACGCCGAACTGGGACCGACTCTTGCACGATTGCCCGCACGCCCTGTTGCAGACATCTGGCGAAGCGGTTGGATTGCCGGCCGGCCAGATGGGCAATTCCGAGGTCGGCCACATGAATATCGGCGCAGGCAGAATCGTCTACCAGGAATTGACCCGGATCACCAAGGCGATCGAGGACGGCGAATTCGATGCCAATCCCGCGCTCGTGGACACCATCGATGCGGCCGGCGACGGCACGGTGCACATCATGGGCCTGCTATCTCGAGGCGGTGTGCACAGCCACGAGGATCACTTCCTGGCCACGATCGGGCTGGCGGCCAGGCGCCATCGCGGAGATGTCGCCGTCCACGTATTTCTGGATGGCCGGGATACGCCGCCGCGCAGCGCCCGCGAATCGCTGGAGCTCCTGCAGCGGCGTATCGACGAGCTGGACAATGCTGAAATCGCCTCGGTGACCGGACGTTACTGGGCCATGGATCGCGACCAGCGCTGGGACCGCATCGAACGCGCATGGAAGGCGATCGTCCACGCCCGGGACGGATTCACGGCCAACCGGGCGACCGAAGCGCTGGAAACCGCCTACGCCCGCGACGAGAACGACGAGTTCGTCCAGCCGACCGTGATCGACGGCGGCAAGCCGATCGAAGACGGCGACAGCGCCATCTTCATCAACTTCCGCGCCGACCGGGCGCGCCAGCTCAGTCGCGCGCTCGTCGATCCGGACTTTGACCGGTTCGGCAGCCGCCGACCCGAGCTCGCCGCTTTCGCGACCATGACGCAGTACGACTCCGATCTGGACGCACGGGTGGCCTTTCCGCCGACCCGGATGGAGCACTTGTTCGGGGAGGAACTCGCCGACGCCGGCCTGGCCCAGTTGCGCATTGCCGAAACGGAAAAATACGCGCATGTGACCTACTTTTTCAACGGTGGTCGCGAGCAGGTTTTCGCGGGCGAGGATCGCAAGCTCATCCCCTCGCCCGACGTCGCCACCTACGACCTCAAGCCGGAAATGAGCGCGCCCGCCTTGACCCGCGAACTGGTCGCCGCAATCGCCAGCGGCAACTGGCCGGTCGTCGTGTGCAACGTCGCCAACCCGGACATGGTAGGCCACTCCGGCATTTTCGACGCAGCGGTCGAGGCGGTCGAGACCGTCGACCGCCTGGTCGGCGAAGTCGAAAAGGCGATTGCCGAGGCCGGCGGCGAAATGCTGATCACTGCCGACCACGGCAACGTCGAGCAGATGTCCGATCCCGAGACCGGTCAGGCGCATACCGCACACACAACGAACCCGGTCCCGCTCGTGTTCGTCGGCCGGCCGGCCCGGCTGGAAGCCGAAGGCAGCCTGCGCGACATCGCGCCGACCATGCTCGACCTGCTCGGGCTGGAGATCCCGGCAGAAATGACCGGCCGGCCGCTGGTTCATCTCGAGCCCGAAGCAGATTCAGTCCAGGCCCGGAGCGGTACTGCCGCCGAAAATGCGACCGGCTGAGGACCGACCCGGTTCTGGCTGCCGGCAGCCGTTTCGGAGCCACGCCCGCGTATCCTGGCCACTCGCTGTTCTTTTCGCACTGCTGGCGCCTGCCGGGACAGGGCTGAACGCGCAGACACCGACTTCCCAAGATGTCCAGGCCGAGCTCGACGCGCTCAAGCAGAATATCCAAAGCATCAGCCGGCGGCTGGAAGCCGAGCGGGCAAAACGCAAAAGCGAACGCGCCGCGCTTGCCCACACCGAGCAGCAACTGGCCCGGATTGCTCTGGAATTACGAAGCACCCGGGCCGACCTGGACCAGGCCCGCGCCAGGCAACGCGAGCTGCAGAACCAGGCGCAAGAGCTCGAAACAGCCGTCGAGGTTCGCCGCCGGGCGCTGGCCGAGCAACTTCAGATGGCCTACCGGGTCGGTCGGCAGTCGCGCCTCAAGGCGCTGTTGAACCAGGAGGATCCGGCCGAGATCAGTCGTGTGCTCGCCCTGCACGGCTATCTCGGACGCGCCCGGCTCGACGCCATCGCGGCACTGGACGAACAATTGCAGCGGCTCGAAGCGGTTCGGGCAGAACAACAGCAGATGGCTGCAAGACTCCAGTCGCTGGCCGCGCGGCAGGCTGCCGCCAAGGTCGGGCAGGACCAGGCGCTGGCGCAACGCCAGGCGGCACTGGACGCGCTGGACAGCAGCATTCGCGATCAGGCCGAGCGCCTGGCCGAGATGCAGGAAGCCGCCGCGCAACTGGAGACGCTTCTGGGCGAACTGGCCAGCGCGCTGGCCGACATCCCGCCCGAAACCGAGATAGAACAATTCGCCGAGCTGCAAGGGCGCTTGCCCATGCCGGTAAATGCTCCGGTGCGCGCCGCCTTTTCCGACACTCGCAGCGGCAACGTGACCTGGCAGGGCTGGCTGATCGAAACGGCGGTCGGGGCCCCTGTGGAGGCGGTGGCCTACGGGCGCGTGGCCTACGCCGACTGGCTGCGCGGCTACGGCATGATGCTGATTGTCGAACATGGAGACGGCTTCATGACGCTATACGGCCAGAACCAGAGCCTGATCGCCGAGGTCGGCGATTGGGTGGCGCCAGGCGACGTCGTCGCTCTGGCCGGCAACACCGGCGGCAACAGCGCGCCCGGCCTGTACTTCCAGATCCGGCACGACGGCCAGCCGGTAGATCCCGCCGCCTGGATCGAGCGCTGAAGCAGCGGCGCCCGGGCGGGCGCCGCTGCTTCAAATCGTTTAGCCGGGGAACCTGATCTACGGGTAAACGTAACTCGCCTGGAGGCCCAGTGGAAGACCGGTCATCCAGTACAGCAGCAGGAAGATGGTCCATCCCACCGCCAGCGCCACCGCGTAGGGCAGCATCATGGAGATCAGCGTTCCGATGCCCGCGCCCTTGAAGTAGCGCTTGCAGAACACGACGATCAGCGGGAAGTACGGCAGCAGCGGGGTGACGATATTGGAGCTGGAATCGCCGACCCTGTAGGCGGCCTGCGTCAATCCCGGCCCGATGCCCAGCTCCATCAGCATGGGCACGAAGATCGGCGCAATGATCAGCCATTTGGCCGAAGCCGAGCCGACGAACAGGTTGACGAACGCGGTCAGGCCGATGATGCCGACGATGGTCAGCTGCGGCGGCATGTCGAATTGCGACAGCCAGGCCGCCCCGTTGACCGCGATCAGGATGCCCAGGTTTGAGCTCGAGAACGCGGCGATGAACTGCGCCGCAAAAAACGCCATTACGATGTAATAACCCATCGACTCCATGGACTTGCTCATACCGGTGATCAGGTCGCGATGACCCTCGATGGTGCCGGCCGCGTAGCCGTAGACCGTGCCGGGAATCAGGAACAGGATGAAGATCAGCGGCACGATGGATCGCATCAACGGGGCGCCGAACGAGGTAATGCTCTCGTGGAATGCCAGCGCCGGATTCGGGTCGCGCAGCGGTGAATCGGGCAGCAGGACCCCTATCGCGAGCAGCGCGATGGCCAGCACAATGCTTCCCAGCGCCCAGTTCAGGCCGCGGCGCTCGTTGTCGGCCAGCGGCTCGAGCTTCGGCATGTCGGACATGTCGCCGTCGACCGGCGTCTCGCGCGCCAGCCTGGGCTCGACGACCTTGTCGGTCAGCCACCAGCCGATGCCGATCACCAGAACGCTGGAGACCGCCATGAAGAACCAGTTGACCAGCGGGTTGATCGCCACGCTCGGGTCGAGAACGCGCGCGGCCTCTTCGGTAATGCCGGCGAGCATCGGGTCTATGGCCGACGGGATGAAGTTTGCCGAGAAGCCGCCCGACACGCCGGCAAAGGCGGCCGCGATTCCGGCCAGCGGATGACGCCCGGCGGCATAGAAGATCACCGCCCCCAGAGGAATGACCACCACATACCCCGCGTCGGCCGCGGTGTGCGACACGATCGCCACCAGTATTAGCATGGGCGTGAGCAGGCGCGGCGAAGTGACGCCCAGCATCTTGCGAAGTGCGGCGTTGATGAATCCGGTGTGCTCGGCCACGCCGACGCCCAGCATCGCCACCAGCACGATGCCCAGCGGCGCGAAGCTGGTGAATACAGTCACCATCTGACTCAGAAAGCGCGCCAGTTCGTCCCCGGCAAGCTGGTTGACGACCTGGATGGGTTCGCCGGTCTGGGGATGCAGCGCGCTGAACTGGATCGGCGCAAGCAGCGCAGACAGCGCCCAGACTACCAGCATCAGCAGGAAGAAAAGCACCGCCGGATCGGGCAACCTGTTGCCGACGCGTTCGATGACGTCCAGGCCCTTGTAGAGCCAGCGGCGGCCGGCGTTCGGCTCGGGTATGGGTTGTTCGCTCAAGATGAAATCTCCCTGGTTGTATTCTTTTTTACGCGTCTGCAGCTTATCGATGTGCCTTTAGACTTGCAGTCAGGACTTGCTCGGGCCGTCCAGCGGTAGCGACGTGACTTTATCGCCGGTCCCTCGATCCCTGATTACACACTTGCCGCGCTTCTTGACCTGCTCGATGCGGATCACCGACTGCAAAGGCAGCATGAGCTTCTCGGTATCGGCGAATTCGGAACGCAGACGCTCCTCGGTCGGATCCACCACTACCTTCGAAGCGGTATCGAAGACCAGCCCTGCTGCCTCGACGAAACCGTACAGGTGACTGGAATCCACGCGCTCGGCGAAAAGCTCGTAGACCTTGCCTTGATTGAAAAACACCAGCTTGTACACACGGCGCCCCGTCAGGCTCGAATTCAGCGCCTCATTATGCACGGACTCGGGGGGGCATTTAAAGCGACAAGCAGCTCATAGTGTCGGTGTCGATTTACCTTTGTGTTATTCGCGCACTTCGCGGTTAGCCGCTTTTGATTCAAAGCTCAATAACCTCTGTGGGCATACGTCACCTTGTCCGAAAACAGCCGAATCATCAGCGCCACCAGCACGCCGGCCACGAATCCGGCCACATGGGTACGCCAGGCCACCGCATCGGACATCGGCCCGAACACGGTGTAGAGCACCTGGAGCGTGAACCAGGAACCTATAACCAGCAACGCGGGAATGC
>Ga0209964_1000082_pt1 | contig 21681 bp, 22 predicted proteins | sample SalPonR2_B_D1_MG_FD_185705 | JGI IMG/M metagenome (GOLD analysis project Ga0209964, IMG submission 185705) | Salt pond soil microbial communities from South San Francisco under conditions of wetland restoration - Salt Pond MetaG R2_B_D1_MG... ... | reverse complement strand
CCCTGGTCCCCGAGGGGATCGAGCTGCGCCGTGCGGGCATCGACGCGCCCATCCTGCTGTTGAGCGAGCAGCCTCCGGAAGCCGCCTCGCACATCATCGAGCACCGCCTGACCCCGACGGTGTACACACGGGCGTTCCTCGACGCCCTCGCCCGGGAGCGGCCGAACGGTCTCCCGGTGCACCTGAAGATCGACACCGGGATGCAGCGGGTCGGCGCCCACACCCATGCCGTGGGCTCCCTGGTGGCAGCCGTGGAGGAACGTGCGCCGGCGCTCCGGCTCGCCGGGATCTCCACGCACCTGGCGGTGGCCGACGAACCGGACAACGACTACACCGCGCTGCAGCTCAAGCGGCTCGACCGAGCCCTCGAGCACGCCCCGCACGTACCGCTCGTCCATGCCGCGAACTCCGCCGGCGCACTGGCACACCCCGACGCCCGGCGGTCGTTCGTCCGGGCCGGCATCGCCGTCTACGGCATCTCGCCGGGTTCCGGCGTCGATCACCTGTGCGGAGACCTGCGTCCGGCGCTGGAGCTCCGCTCGCGGGTGTCGTACGTGAAGCAGGTGCGCGCGGGCAGCCGTGTGTCGTACGGGCTGCGGCACACGTTCTCCCACGACACGACGGTGGCCACCGTCCCCATCGGTTACGCCGACGGTGTGCCACGCCGGCTGTGGTCGACCGGGGGCGAGGTGCTCATCAAGGGCCGTCGGCGCCCGATCGTCGGGGTGGTCACGATGGATCAACTGATGGTGGACTGCGGCGACCCGTCGGAGAGCGACGGGGAGGTCGGTGTCGGTGACGACGTGGTCCTGATCGGCGAGCAGGACGGACCGAACGGGCCGCAGCGGATCCGTGCCGAGGACTGGGCGGCCCGCCTCGACACGATCGGCTACGAGATCGTGTGTGGCATCAGCGGGCGCGTGCCCCGGGTACCGCGCCGTAGCATCGACACCTGATGTTGGAACTCCGCTCGACGTCACTGGCCGACACGCATGCCATCGCCGCCGCGCTCGCCGGGCTGTGCCGTGCCGGTGACCTGGTGGTGCTCGCCGGCGAGATGGGTGCCGGCAAGACGGCGTTCGCCCAGGGCTTCGGGCGGGCTCTCGGGGTCACCGAGCCGATCACGTCGCCCACGTTCACGTTGGTGCACAGCTACGACCTGCCACGCGGTGGCGGCCGGGCGGCGGCGTCGTTGCACCACGCCGATCTGTACCGGCTGGAGCGGACGGCCGAGGTGGCCGACCTCGCACTCGAGGAACTCGCCGAGTACCGAGGCATCGTGCTGGTCGAGTGGGGTGATGTCGTCGACGCCCTGTTCGGTGATCATCTGGTGGTGCACCTGGCGATCGACCTCGACGACGAGAACGCCCGCGACGTCGAGTTGTCGGCCAGCGGGCCGTCCTGGGCGGCGAGGTGGGGAGCCGTTTCGGAGGCCTGCGAGGCGTGGCGATGCTGAACCGTCGGGACGTGGCCGTGGCACGGCGCGAGGAGGCGTCGTGCTGATCCTGGGCGTCGAGACGGCCACCGAGCGCGTGAGCGTGGCGATCGGCGGGCACGAGGGGGTCATCGGGCTGTTCGAGGTCACCAAGGGTCGCCGTCACGCCGAGACACTGGTGCCGGCGATCGACTTCGTGTGCCGGCAGGCCGACATCGAACTCGACGAGATCAGCGTCGTCGCCGTCGACGTCGGCCCCGGGCTGTTCACGGGCATGCGGGTGGGCCTGGCGGCCGCCAAGTCGATCGCCCAGGCCCTGCGTGTCCCGATGATCGGCATCTCGTCGCTCGACCTGCTCGCCTTCCCCTGCCGCCACACCGATCGGGTCGTGGTGCCGGTGATCGACGCCCGCAAGGACGAGGTGTTCTACGCGATGTACCGGCAGGTGCCCGGCGGGGTGCAGCAGGTGGCCGAGCCGACGGTGGGGCCCGTCGACGAACTGGTCGCCGACCTCCTCGCCCGCAGCCAGGATGCGCTGCTGGTCGGCGACGGGGCGTTGCGGTACCGCCACGAGATCCTCGACGGGTTCCACTGCGAGTTCGGCGGTGACGCCCATCCCTCCGCCGGGCCCCTGGTGCAGTTGGCGCACGCCCAGGCGCTGCGCGAGGAATGGGTGAACCCGTGGGAGATCGAACCGATCTACCTGCGCGCACCCGATGCACAGATCAACTGGTCGACGAGGGCGGCGCGACCGTGAGCGTGATCGAGCGGATGCTGCGCCGTGACGCCGATCGGTCGGAGATGACGATCTCCCCGATGCGGCGACGCGACCTGCGCCGGGGCGTCCTCGACATCGAGGCGGCGAGTTACCCCCGGCCGTGGTCGGCCGGGGTCTTCGAGAGCGAGATCGTCCAGACCCGGCGAGGGTCACGCCACTACGTGACGGCGAGGCGCGGTCGGTCCATCGTCGGGTATGCCGGCCTGTGGTTCACCACCGACGAGGCGCACGTCACGAACGTGGCGGTCCACCCGGATGCGCGCCGCACCGGGGTGGCCCGGGAGATGCTGGTGGCCCTCGCCGACGAGGCGATCCGGCGCGGTGCGGTCGCATGGACGCTGGAGGTGCGGGTGTCGAGCACCGGAGCGCAGGAGCTCTACCGCCGGTTCGGGTTCGTGCCGGCCGGGGTGCGGACCCGCTACTACGAGAACACCGAGGACGCGATCGTGATGTGGTGCCACGACATCCAGGGCGCCGAGTACGCCCGGCTCCTCGACCACCTGCGGGAAGGGGCGTCGTGACCGACGTGGACGAGAACACCGTGGTGCTCGGGATCGAGACGAGCTGCGACGAGACCGCCGCCGCCATCGTGATGGGTGGCTACGACGTGGTGTCCAGCGTCGTCTCCACACAGGTCGACCTGCACGCCGAGTTCGGCGGCGTCGTGCCCGAGATCGCGTCACGGGCGCATCTCGAGGTGCTCAATCCGGTGATCGCGCGGGCAGTGGTGGAGGCCGGGGTGGACGAGGAGCGGATCGATGCAGTGGCCTGCACGGTCGGGCCCGGTCTGATCGGCGCACTCCTGGTCGGCGTGTCGGCCGCCAAGTCGCTGGCGCTGGCGTGGGACGTGCCCTTCGTGGGCGTCAACCACATGGAGGCCCACCTGTACGCAGCGTTCCTCGAGGATCGCAGCCTCGAGTTCCCGCTGTTGGTGCTGCTGGTGTCGGGCGGTCACACGATGTTGGTGGAGATGCAGGATCACGGCCGGTACCGGCTGGTCGGGCAGACGATCGACGACGCCGCCGGTGAAGCGTTCGACAAGGTCGCCCGGTTCCTCGAACTGGGGTATCCGGGTGGCCCGGCGATCGAGTCCGAGGCGATGTTCGGCGACCCCGAGGCGATCCGGTTCCCGCGGGCGATGATGGACGAGAGCTACGACTTCTCCTTCAGCGGGCTGAAGACCTCGGTGATGAACCATGTGCGCAAGAATCCCGGTGTGGGCTCGGCCGACGTGGCGGCCTCCTTCCAGGCGGCGGTGGTCGACGTGCTGGTGACCAAGGCACGACGGGCCGCTGCGGAGATCGGCGCCACCGGGATCGTGCTGGGTGGCGGTGTCGCCGCGAACTCGCTGTTGCGCGAGGAACTGCTCGATGCCTGCGAGCACGACGGCATCCAGGGGTTCCTCCCGAGCCGATCGATGTGCACCGACAATGCAGCGATGATCGCATCGGCCGGCTGGCACCGGCTGCGGTCGGACGGCCCGACCCCGCTCGACGCCGGCGCCATCCCCAACCTGCGCCTGCCGTTCATCGACTGACCGCCTTGCGTCCGTCTGGTCCGGGGCGCGATCCCCACGCCGCCCGGTGCGGTCACCGCTCACGGCGTCGGTACCGTTGGGGCGCATGACGTTCCGGATCGGCCAGTTCGAGCTGTCGGCTCCTGTGGTGCTCGCCCCCATGGCGGGCGTCACCAACGCGCCGTTCCGGACGATGTGCCGCCGGTTCGCCCCCGGCCTCGTGTACGTCAACGAGATGGTGATGGCCACGCCGGTGGTGCACGCCAACGCCAAGACCGACCGGATGATCAGCTTCGCACCCGATGAACACCCACGGAGCCTGCAGCTCTACGGCAGCGATCCGGAGATCATGGGCCGGGCGGTGGCGACACTCTGTGACGCCGGCCGCGTCGACCACATCGACATCAACTTCGGATGCCCGGCCGCCAAGGTCACCCGCCGCGGCGGCGGAGCGGCCGTGCCGGCCCGACCCGAGCTGTTGCGGGCGATCCTGCGCGCCGCCGTGTCCCACGCATCGCCCTACGGCGTTCCGGTCACCGCCAAGTTCCGGATGGGCCTCTTCGACGACTGGCTCACCCACATCCGCACGGGGGAGGTGTGCGCCGAGGAGGGGGTCGCCGCCATTGCGTTGCACGCCCGCACGGTGCAGCAGCACTACTCGGGCGAGGCCCGCTGGGAGGCGATCGCCGAGCTCAAGGACGCCGTCGGGTCGATCCCGGTGCTCGGCAACGGCGACATCTGGCAGGCGTCCGACGCCGTCCGCATGATGGCTCGGACCGGGTGCGACGGTGTCGTCATCGGGCGAGGTTGCCTGGGAAGGCCGTGGCTCTTCGGCGATCTCGTCGAGGCGTTGGCCGGGCGACCGGTGCCGCCGAGCCGAACGCTCGGCGAGGTGTGTGCCGTGATGGTCGATCATGCCCGCCTGCTGGTGGGCCATCTGGGCGAGAACCATGCGATGCGTGACTTCCGCAAGCACACGGGCTGGTACATGAGCGGCTACCCGGTGGGCCCCGAGGTGCGGCGCCGCTTCTCCATGGTGAAGTCGCTGGCCGAGCTGGAGGACATCGTCGCCGGCCTCGACCCGACCGCCGAGATCGTCGATGGCGGCGAGCGCATCAAGCGAGGACACACCAACGGCCCGATCAAGGTGAGCCTGCCCGACGGATGGCTCGACGGGCATCGTCATCGTGACGTGCGCGACTCGTTGGCCCACGACGTCACGGTGCCCGACGACGCCGACGTGATGGCCCTGTCGGGCGGCTGATGATCGACCTGCCCGACGGCATCCGGCTGGTGCTCGCGTCGGCGTCGCCGCGCCGATCGGACCTGCTGGCCTCGGTGGGTCTGGTCTTCGACGTGGTGCCCGCCGACATCGACGAATCGGTCCGTGCCGACGGGACCCCTGCCGCCTACGTCTCGCGTCTGTCGCGGGAGAAGGCCGCGGCGGTCGCCGCTCGTGTGGGGGCGGATGCTCTGGTGGTGGCCGCCGACACCACCGTCGACATCGGCGGGCAGATCCTCGAGAAGCCTGCCGATGTCGACGATGCCCGGCGCATGTTGTGGCTGCTGTCGGGGACGACACATCTCGTCCACACCGGGGTCACCGTGCTCCGTGCGGACGGAGCATGCCCGAGTAGGTCCGTCGTGGTCGAGACGGCGGTGCAGTTCGTGCCGCTGTCCGAACGAATGGTCGAGGGATACGTCGCCACGGGGGAACCGTTCGACAAGGCGGGCGCCTACGCGATCCAGGGCGCCGGGGGTGCACTGGTGCAGCGGATCGAGGGCAGCGTCACGAACGTGATCGGTCTGCCCCTCGCCGAGACCTTGGAGCTGCTGAGCAGAGGGACGTGATCCGGTCGGCGCCGCGCGGTCAACCGTCGATGCGAACGGCCAGCGACGCGGACTCCTCGTCGGACGCCCTCCGCACGTCGGCGGCGAGCGCGATCGACTCGTCGACGGATCCGGATCGGTGGAACAGGCCGATCCACTGCTCGCCGTCGTTCCACAGCACGAAGGAGGCGCCGTCGCGTTCGGTGATCAGCACGTCCAGCTCGCCGTCCCCGGTGGCAACGGTGCGCCGCTCGGCCCCACCGACCGCGTACTGCGCGGTGCTCGCGGTGTCGTCGCCGATCACCGGCCAGGTGGTCACCACGACCGACCGTGGCTCGTCGGGCGTGCCGTACACGATCGACGCGCCCGAAGGCGGTGTGGACGATCCCGTGGCCGCTGCGAGCACACCCATGGCTTCGATCGTGGTGCCCGTGTCCACGAATCCGGATGGTGGATCCGCGTCGTCGAAGACCAGGCGGCCGTCGCGTGCGACGACGGCGGGTGCGAGCTCGATCAGCTCCTCGACGTCGACGCCGAGGCCGACCAGTGCGAACTCGATCCCGTCCGGTGTCGCGCCGAGGACGATCGGATTCCCGGCGTCCGACGCCAGCGCGAACGTTCGACCCTGCACCTCGACCGTGCCGTCGATGTCCGCATCGTCGGTGGACGCGCCCGCCGGCGCCCGGACGAGGGCGAGCTGGCGCCGCTCGCCCTCCTCGATGCCGCTGCCCCGCCGTGCGAAGGTGCGCGTGAGGGGGATCGGGTCGGTCTCGTCGTCGATCCGGCGGGGGGAGACCTCGGTGATCTCCAGACCCGATGGTGGTGGGTCCAGGACCACGAACGACGCCGTCGGGATGTTCACCGTGGCGGACGAGGCGGTGGCGGCAGCAGCGGTGCCGGCAGCAGCCGTGTCGGAACCATCACGGGCCCGATCCGTGTCGCCCCCGGCCGACGCGCACGACGTGCCCACGCCGACGACGAGGACCGACGCCGCGATCCGAGCTGCGAGACGCACCATGGAGCCACACCGTACCGGTGGGTCCGGTCGGGCGGATTAGCACTCTCAGGTCGCGGTTGCTAACGCCGGGGGAGCGCGCCTAGTCTTGGCAGTCGACCGAGGTGAGTGCTAACCCACCCGGATCCTCAGACAACCCGAACGGGAACCCTCCCGCGTGAGAGAGCCAATGGAGGCTTGCACATGAACCTGAAGCCGCTGGATGACCGCATCGTGGTCCGGCCCAACGAGGCCGAGACGCAGACCGCCTCGGGTCTCGTCATCCCCGACACCGCCAAGGAGAAGCCGCAGCAGGGTGAAGTCCTCGCGGTCGGCCCCGGCAAGCGAGCCGAGAGCTCGGGCGAGCTGATCCCCGTCGACATCAGTGTCGGCGACACCGTCTTGTACTCCAAGTACGGCGGCACCGAGATCACCGTCAGCGGTGAGGACCTGCTGGTGCTCAACAGCCGTGACGTCCTCGCCATCGTCGAGAGCTGACGCGTCGCTCCCGACGCACCACCCGTACGCAACCCCACTCCCGCCAGGAAGGAACTCCCCATGGCAAAGATCCTGAAGTTCGACGACGAGGCGCGCCGCGCCCTCGAAGCCGGAGTCAACAAGCTCGCCGACGCCGTCAAGGTCACCATCGGTCCGAAGGGCCGCAACGTGGTCCTCGACAAGAAGTTCGGCGCCCCCACGATCACCAACGACGGTGTGTCCATCGCCAAGGAGATCGAGCTCGAGGACCCCTTCGAGAACATGGGCGCCCAGCTCGTGAAGGAAGTCGCCACGAAGACCGACGACATCGCCGGTGACGGCACCACCACGGCCACGGTGCTCGCCCAGGCCATGGTGTCGACCGGCATGAAGAACGTCGCCGCCGGCGCCAATCCGATGGCCATCAAGAAGGGCATCGAGAAGGCCGTCGCCGCTGCGGTCGAGTCGATCGCCAAGCAGGCCAAGGACGTCGACGACAAGTCCGACATCGCCAGCGTCGCCACCATCTCGGCGGCCGACAGCTCGATCGGCGAGGTCATCGCCGACGCCATCGACAAGGTCGGCAAGGACGGCGTCGTCACGGTCGAGGAGTCGAACACGTTCGGCACCGAGCTCGACTTCACCGAAGGCATGCAGTTCGACAAGGGCTACCTGTCGCCGTACTTCGTGACCGACGCCGAGCGCCAGGAAGTGGTGCTCGAAGACGCCTACATCCTGCTCCACAGCGCCAAGATCTCGACGGTGCAGGCCATGCTCCCCACCCTCGAGGCCGTGATGCAGACCGGCAAGCCGCTGGTGATCATCGCCGAGGACATCGACGGTGAGGCACTGGCCACGCTCGTCGTGAACAAGATCCGCGGCACGTTCAACGCCGCCGCCGTCAAGGCGCCCGGCTTCGGCGACCGCCGCAAGGCGATGCTGCAGGACATGGCCGTCCTCACCGGTGGCCAGGTCATCAGCGAAGAGGTCGGTCTCAAGCTCGAGAACGTCACCCTCGACCTGCTCGGTACCGCCAAGCGTGTCGTGATCACCAAGGACAACACCACCGTCGTCGACGGCGGCGGCAGCTCCGACGACATCGAGGGCCGTGTCAACCAGATCAAGGCCGAGATCGAGAACACCGACTCCGACTGGGACCGCGAGAAGCTCCAGGAGCGCCTCGCGAAGCTGGCCGGCGGCGTGGCGCTGATCAAGGTCGGCGCCGCCACCGAGGTGGAGCTGAAGGAGAAGAAGCACCGCATCGAAGACGCCGTGTCGTCGGTGCGTGCGGCCATCGAGGAAGGCGTGGTCGCCGGTGGCGGCACCGCCCTCATCCGTGCCCGCTCGGCCGTGGCCGAGGTCGTCGACGCGCTGGACGGCGACGAGAAGACCGGTGCCAAGACCGTGTGGGAGGCGCTCGTCGCGCCGGCCCGGAACATCGCCAACAACGCCGGTCTCGAAGGCTCGGTCGTGGTGCGCGAGATCGAGGCCGTCGAGGGGTCCAACGGCATGAACGCCGCCACCGGTCAGATGCAGGACCTGCTGGCTGCAGGCATCATCGACCCCGCCAAGGTGACCCGTGCGGGTCTCCAGAACGCGGCGTCGATCGCAGCAATGGTGCTCACCACCGAGTGCCTCGTGGCCGACGAGCCCGAGGAGGAGCCCGCCATGCCCGCCGGCGGCGGCATGGGCGGTATGGGCGGCATGATGTGATCCCGATGTGACGGGCTGCGCCCGTCACATCGGGTCGCCTTTCGGCGACTGCCGGCTTTCGCCGGCGATCCCACTTCGCCCGGGATCGGCATCGAGCCGATCCCGGGCGAGGCCCGTTTTCGGGCCGACTTTGTCTGGGGCGGGCATCGAGCCGATCCCGGGCGAGGCCCGTTTTCGGGCCGACTTTGTCTGGGAGGGCAGTTTTCGAAGCCGACTTCGTCTGGGGCGGCACCCGAAGGATTTCTGAAGGTGGGCGGGGGAGAGTCTCCTCATGGAACCGACATCCCTGCTGGCGAACCCCACACCTGCTCACGGTACGTACCCTGTGCGTCGACGACGAGGGGTGTCGGCGTTGGCGGCGACGGTGGCCGCCGCACTGCTCGCCGCCTGTGGCTCGGACGGGCCGTCCGGGGAGGCATCGGTCGACAACGGCGCGGCAAGCGGGAGCCCTGTGGAGGTGGTCGCTGTCGACTATGCCTATGTCGACCTGCCGGCCGAGGTGCCGGCGGGCACGTCGTTCGCCTTGCGCAACGACAGCGACATCGAGGTCCACGAGTTCGTGGCGGTCCTGCTTCCCGACGACGAGACCCGCTCGGTGGCCGATCTCGTGCAACTCCCGCCGGCGGAGCTCGGAGCGCTCTTCGCCGGTGTGCAGACGGTGCTCGTCGCGCCACCGGGCGAAGCCGGGTTCGCCGTCGAGGGGACCGGTGCACTCGACGAGGCAGGCCGCTACGCCATCGTGTGCGTGATCCCCACCGGTGCCGACGTGGAGGAGTACCTCGCCGCTGCCGCCGAGGCCGAGGGCGGACCCCCGGAGGTCGCCGGTGGCCCGCCACACATCGTGCAGGGAATGTTCGCCGAACTCACGGTGACCGACTGACGTCACCGCCTCGCGCCAGTAGCCTCGCCGTATGGTGCAGATCGAGCGTGCGCTGCGGCCGTTCTGGTTGCATCAGGTGGTCGAGTACCTCGTGGGTCTGATGCTGATCGCGGCGGCGCTGCAGTCACCCGATCCGGCTGTGCCGGCAGTGCTCGGCGTCGTCGTGCTCGGCAACGCAGCCATCGCCATCGGCCCGGCCGGGGCGTTCCGGCTCATCGGCCGCAAGCTCCATCGAACGCTCGACGTCGTGGTGATCTCGTTGCTGGCCGTCACGGCGGTCCAGCCCTGGATCGGCGTCGACGCCACCGGCCGGTTGCTCGTGGGCGGCATCGCACTGGTGCTGTTCGTGGTGTGGTTCCACACCGACTTCGCCGACCGCGCCGAGCGCAAGGCCCGTCGGGCCCAGCGGGCTCGACCCCAGAGTGCCGACATCGGCCGTCAGGCGGGACGCGTGGTCGGTGACACCGTGAACTCGGTGAAGCGCATCCGTGACGAGTACCGCAGCGAGGCAGGCGGCGAGGCGGACGGCGACGGTTCGAGCGACCGGAGCTGACCTGCCGGGCAGCCTCGGCCGTAGGCTGGCACCATGACGTTCGAGCAGCCCGCACCCGATCTCACCAAGATCATCGCCGCCCTCGAAGAGTGGGAAAAGGGCGAGGAGTCACCGGGCCGTGCGCTCGCCAACATGAAGACCGCAGGTCTGCCCGAGGTGCTCGCCCAACTCGCCGACGAGGGATGGGTCCCGGCCGCCCGGTCGTCCTGATCGTCGGGTGAGTCACGCTGCGCCCGGTGGTGCCGGCCGCCCCGACGACCGCGACGGCGACCGTCAGCCCGCCACGGCTCGTGCCCGACGCCGCGGCGGCAACCAGCGGATCCCGCGACCCGACGTGTGGACCGAGCATCACGATCCGCCGTGGCCGGTCGGCTCCTCGTGGTCGGTCGACGAGCTCGCCGCCGCCGTGCCCGAGCACTCGGCGCCGCTGCTGCCGTCCTTTCCCGACGCTCGTGTGTCGGCGGTGCTGGTGGTGTTGGCCGAGGGTGACGACGGCGCCGAGGTGCTGCTCACCCGGCGCTCGATGCTGTTGCGCAACCACAAGGGGGAGATCAGTTTCCCCGGTGGGCGGCTCGACCCGGGCGAGACGCCCGTGGAGACGGCGCTGCGGGAAGCCCACGAGGAAGTTGGCCTCGACCCGTCCGCTCCGGAGGTGGTGGGCGAGCTGGGCCATCTCAACACCATCGTGAGCCGGAGCTACATCGTGCCGATCGTGTCGGTGCTCGACCACCGTCTCGAACTCGAGCCGCGTACCGGCGAGGTCGACCGCGTGTTGTGGACACCGGTCACCGAGTTCGCCCGCCCGGGCACCTACCGCATGGAGCGTTGGGGGCAGCCGCCGATGGATCGGCCGCTGCACTTCTTCGAGCTCGACGACGAGACCGTCTGGGGTGCCACGGCCCACATGCTGGTGGATCTGCTCACGTACTCCAGCCGCCGCTGAAGCTGAAGAACTGGCCCGTCTGGAAGCGGTTGGTCCCGTCGAGCAGCACCGACGTGAACGCCGCCAGTTCCTCCATCGTGCCGAGCTTCCTCATCGGCACCTGCCCCTCGATGTGCCGGCGACGGTCGGGGTCGTCGGCGCCGGTTGCCTTCAGGAAGCCGGGGAAGTCCATGTAGTTGGTGCCGACGGCGTTGACCTGCACACCGTCGCCGGCGTGCTCGAGTCCGACCGCTCGGACGATGCCGTTGGCGCCCGCTCGGGTGCCGCCGTAGATCGACACCATGGGTTCGGGGCGGGCGCCGGTCGCCGACGTGAACACCACCACCTGCCCGGACCCTGCCTCCACCATGGGTGGCAGCACCGCCTGGAGCCCGTGGAACACCATGTCCAGGTTGGTGCGCTTGATCCGTTCCCAGTGTTCGACGGTCATGTCGAGGAACTTGCCGACGACGATCACGCCGGTGATCAGGCACGCCGAGTCGATGCGGCCGAATCGCTCGAGGGCCGAGGCGACGAGGGCCCGGTTGCCGTCGCCGGTCGTGAGGTCGACGTCGGTGACGGTGTGGACGGCGGCTCCGATCGACTCGAGCTGCGGCACGAGGTCGCCGAACGACATCTCGATTCCGGACACCTTGCCCGTCTGCGGTGCGCCCTGGAGCACGAGGTCGAAACCCCGGGCGGCGAGCGTGCGCGCCAGCGCCGGTCCGACGTAGCCGTTGGCCATCGTGAGCAGGGCGACGGGTCGGGAGCCGAGATCGGTCATCCCCGCATCTTTCCACTCTCGTTTGTGTGACGCTTCTGTTGGCCCGTCCCGACATTTCCGTCACGCAAACGCTCTGCTCGACCTGGGGTTCCCGTTTGCGTGACGCTCTTGTTGGCCCGTCCCCACATTTCCGTCACACAAACGGAGAAGAAGGGGATCGAGCGGGGTGGGGTCAGATCCGGTCGGCGAGATCGGTGAGGAGGCGCCAGGCGTCGGCGACGTGGTGGCGCTCGGTGGTGCGGGCGCCGACGGAGACGCGCAGCACCGACCGCCCGTCGAGCACGGTGCGGGTGAACAGCGCCTCACCGGACGCATTGGAGGCCTCCACGAGAGCGTCGGTGCGGGCGTTGGCCGTGTCGAGGTCGTCTGCACGCAGCGACACACACAGCAGGTTGAGCGGATGCGGCGCCACCACGTCGAACCGGTCGTCGGCTCGTGCGGCGCCGGCCAACTCCTGCGTCATCCCGACGTGGCGGCGGACCATCGATCGGAACGCCTCGACGCCGTCACAGCGGATCGCGAACCACAGCTTGAGCGAACGGAACCGTCGGCCGAGCGGGATCTGCCAGTCGCGGTAGTCGATCACGGCCCCGGCCTCGGCGGCCTCCGAGCGCAGGTACTCGGGGAGGATGCTGAGAGCACCGAGCAACGCCGAGCGGTCGCCGGTCCAGTACAGATCGCAGTCGAAGTTCACCCCCATCCACTTGTGCGGGTTGGTGCAGTACGAGTCGGCGTGCTCCAGGCCCTCGTTGACCCAGCGGTGCTCGGGAGCCAGCGCGGCGACCCCCGCCATCGCCGCGTCCACGTGCAGCCACACGTCGGCGTCACGGCAGATCGGCCCGATCTCGTCGGTGGGATCGAACGCCATCGACGACGTGGTGCCGTGGGTCGAACACACGAAGAACGGCACGAGACCCGCCGCCCGGTCGGCGGCGATCATCTCCGCGAGCGCATCGGCGCGCATGGCGAACGACTCGTCGTGCGGCACGACGCGCATCCGGTCGGTGCCGATCCCAGCGATCCGCAGACCCTTCTCGAGGCTCGAGTGGGCCTGCGAGGTGGCGTAGGCGACCAGTCTCGACGTGTCGCCGTCACGGTTCACGGCGCCGGCCGTGGCGCGCCAGCGTGCCGAGAGGATGGCCACGAGCGTCGCCTCACTCGCCGTTCCCTGGATCACGCCCCCACCGGTCGGGCTCGTGGAGCGGAACCGCTCGGGCAGGTCGAGCAGCTCGCACATCCAGTCGAGCATCAGCGTCTCCAGCTCCGTGCACGCCGGTGACGTGATCCAGCTCATCCCCTGCACGCCGAGCCCGGCGGACAGCAACTCGCCGAGGATCGACGGGTACGACGTGTTGGCCGGGAAGTACGCGAAGAAGCTCGGATGCTGCCAGTGCGTGAGGCCGGGCACGATGATCTCGTCGACGTCGCGCATCACCGCCGTGAAGGACTCGGGCGCCGGGGGCGGATGTTCGGGGAGCCGGGCACGGACCTCACCCGGCTCGACGCGGGTGTCGAGCGGCCGGTCGCCCACCCCCTCGAGGTACGCGGCGATCCAGTCGACCAGTGCGTGTCCGTGCGTGCGGAACTCGTCGGGTGTCACCTCGCGGAGGCTACGAGGCGTCGCCGCGTGGAGCGGTGTCGACCGTGCCGCCGTCGCTCTGGTCGCCGGCCGAGCCGCCGGCCGCCTCGCCGGCTGGGCCGTTCTCCGAGCCGTCGTCCGCGGCGCCCTCCGAGTCCGTACCCGCCGTGTCCGCCGTGTCCGCATCGGCGGGAAGCGCCTGCCGGGCGCGGTTGCGGCGGACGCCCCAGGCCACGCGTCCGAAGATCAACACGAGCCCACCGACCATCGCGATGGCCACCAGCGTCTGGCCGAGACCCCCTCGCGCCTCGCTGCCACAGCCCGGCCGCTGGAGCAACCCGAGGCAGTCGGTGAGGTCGCGTTCCTCCGGCAGGAACGGATTCGCCGTGTCGGTCGGCACCGTGTCGGTCGGCACCGGGTCGCCGGACATCGGGCCACCCGGTGCCCCGGCGCCGATCGCCGTCACCGCCACGGCAGATGTCCGGGGGTCGCTGCCGACGGCGTCGCCCGGCGTGGCAGCGACGAGCGGGACGGCGATCGCCGCCGCCAGCACCAGGATGCGGAGCACCCAGTTCGCTGATCTACGATTCACGGTCTTGAGTCAACCGCAGCATCACGACCGACCCACCGTTCTCGTCGTCGATTTCGGCGCCCAGTACGCCCAGCTGATCGCCCGACGGGTCCGTGAGCTGAAGGTGTTCTCCGAGATCGTCCCCCACCGCATCACCGCCGCCGAGGTGGCCGAGCGCAAGCCGGCCGCGATCGTGCTGTCGGGAGGCCCGAAGAGCGTGCACGTGGAGGGCGCCCCCGAGCTCGACGCCGGGATCTACGAGTTGGGCGTGCCGGTGCTCGGCATCTGTTACGGGGCTCAGCTGATCGGCCAGCAACTGGGCGGTGTGGTCGGCCGCGGCATGAAGGGCGAGTACGGACGCGCCCGCATGACGCGGACCGGCGCTTCGCTGCTGCTGCCGGATGATGCCCCCGAAGTGCACGACGTGTGGATGAGCCACTTCGACGGCGTCACGGAGGCACCGGAGGGCTTCGCGGTCACCGCCTCCACGCCGGGGGCACCGGTGGCGATGCTGGAGAACGACGAGCGGCGCATCTACGGGGTGCAGTTCCATCCCGAGGTGGTGCACTCGCCGTACGGCATGGCGGTGCTCGGCCGCTTCCTCCACGAGCGCGCCGGGATCGGTGCGGACTGGGAGATGTCGTCGGTGATCGAGGAGCAGGTCGAGCTGATCCGTGAACGGGTGGGCGGCGATCGCGTGATCTGCGGCCTGTCGGGCGGGGTCGACTCGTCGGTGGCTGCGGCGCTCGTGCACGAGGCGATCGGCCATCAGCTCACGTGTGTGTACGTCGACACCGGGTTGATGCGCAAGGGCGAGAGCGAGCAGGTGGTGGAGACGTTCCGTCGCAATCTCGGCATCGAACTGATCCACGTCGACGCCGCCGACCGGTTCTTCGCGGCATTGGAGGGAGTCACCGACCCGGAGGACAAGCGCAAGGCGATCGGCGAGCAGTTCATCCGGGTGTTCGAGGAGAACACGGGCGGTCTCAGCGACGCCCGCTTCCTGGTGCAGGGCACGCTCTATCCCGACCTCATCGAGAGCGGCGGCACCGACGGGTCGGCGTCGGTGATCAAGAGTCACCACAACGTGGGCGGGCTGCCCGAGGACATGACGCTGGAGTTGATCGAGCCGCTGCGCGACCTGTTCAAGGACGAGGTGCGCAAGCTCGGCCACGAACTCGGCCTCCCCGACGAGATGGTCTGGCGTCAGCCGTTCCCCGGCCCCGGCCTGGGCGTGCGGATCATCGGCGAGGTCACGCCCGAACGGGTGGCGCTGTTGCAGGATGCCGATGCCATCGTGCGTGAGGAGCTGCGCCTGGCAGGGCTCGAACGTGAGATCTGGCAGTCGTTCGCCGTGCTCGCCGACATCCGTTCGGTCGGTGTGATGGGCGACGAGCGCACCTACGGTCACCCGATCATCATCCGCGCCGTCACGAGTGACGACGCCATGACCGCCGACTGGGCGCGGATCCCCTACGACGTGCTCGAGACGATGTCGCAGCGCATCATCAACGAGGTACCGGGCATCAACCGGGTGGCGTACGACATCACGTCGAAGCCGCCCGGCACGATCGAGTGGGAGTGACCGAATTTTCGTCAGGTTTTCGCAACGCTTTCGTCATATTCGATAGAGTTCGGACCTCGAACCTATGAAGCGTCTGCTCCGTCTCGTCCCTGTCGCCGTCGCCGTGTCGCTCGTCGTGCCCGCGATGGGGTCGACGGTCGCCGCCCAGACCGTCGACCAGCAGCGAGAACGTGTCGAGCAGATCGTCGACGAGCTGGAACGTCTCCAGGAAGAGGCCAACCGCATCGCCGAGGACTACGTCGAGGCGATCGACACCAAGCGGCAACTCGACGCCGAGATCGTCGACGCCGAGGAGGCGGTGGCCGAGCAGGAGGCCGAACTGGCCGAGGTGCGCGACAGCCTGGGCGACATGGCGCTGCGCTCCTTCGTGGGCGGCGGCGCCACCCCGCTCGGCCCGCTCTTCGAGGACTCCTCCAACCTGTCGGACGCATTGCAGCGTGAAGAGTTGGCACGCGTCGCACTGAGTGCGGGCAACGTGACCACCGACGAACTCAACGCGATGGTGGCCGACCTCCAGAGCGACAAGCTCGATCTCGAGCGCAAGCGCGAGCAGGCCGATCAGTTGGCGGCCACCCTCACCGAGGCGCAGTCCGAGACCGAATCGCTCACGGCGGAGTACACACAGGCCCGTACCGAGGCCGAAGCCAAGCTCGGCCAGCTCATCCAGGAAGAAGAAGAGCGCCGCGCCCGCGAGTCAGCGCGCCGGCTGCAGGCCGAGGTCGCTGCTGCCCAGGCCGCCTCGTCGAACTCGAGTTCCACCAGCTCCGGCGGTGGTGGCTCGGGTGGTGGCTCCGGTGGCGGTGGCTCCGGTGGCGGTGGCTCCGGCGGTGGCGGGAGCGCTCCGGCGGCGTCGGGAGGCACGAGCAGCGGATCGGGTGGCAGCGGTGCCACGGCAGCGCCTGCGGTGTCGTCCCGATCCGGCCTGGCGGTGCAGGCCGCCCTCAGCCAGCAGGGCGTTCCCTACCGTTACGCGACATCCAGGCCCGGCGTGTCGTTCGACTGCTCGGGCCTCACCAAGTACGCCTGGGCCCAGGCGGGCGTCTACCTGCCCCACCAGTCCCGCGCCCAGTACGCCTCCATCCCCCACGTCCCGAAGGGGTCGGCGCAGCCCGGCGACCTGATCTTCTTCTACAGCCCGATCAGCCACGTCAGCGTCTACCTCGGCAACGGCATGCAGGTGCACGCCCCCAACACCGGCAGCGTGGTCAACGTCGCATCGGTCAACTGGGGCAAGGTCACCGGCGTCGGTCGTCCGGGCTGACGCACCGCCACGTCGGGCATCCACTCACCTGCAGGGTCGCCAGGACGCTCGGCTAGGTTCCACCAGCGTGCAGGGCCCCATCGACCACGACCGTGTCAGCGCCTGGCTGGTCGAGCACATCGAGGGCGCCACGGCGCCGTTCGAGTTCTCGATCATCGCCGGCGGCCGCTCGAATCTCACCTTCACCGTCACCGACGCCAACGGTGTGAAGTACGTGCTCCGTCGCCCGCCCACCGGCACGGTGCTGGCGACTGCCCACGACATGGCGCGTGAGCACCGCATCATCTCGGCGGTCGGCCGCACGTCGGTGCCCGTCCCACCGGCGCTCGGCCTCTGCACCGACGACGAGGTGAACGGTGCACCGTTCTACGTGATGGGCTACGTCGACGGCGTCGTGCTCGACAGCCCCGAACGGGCGGCGTCGATGCGTCCCGACCTGCGACGGGCGGCGAGCCTGCACCTCATCGACGTGCTCGCCGACCTGCACGCCGTCGACGTCGACGCCGTCGGCCTCGGCGATCTCGCCAAGCGCGAGGGGTACGTCGAACGCCAGGTGAAGCGGTGGAGCACCCAATGGGAACGGTCCAAGACCCGTGAGTTGCCGGCGATCGACGAGGTGGCGCGCCGCCTCGCCGAACGCATGCCGCAGCAGCACGGCGTGTCGATCGCCCACGGTGACTACCGCTTCGGCAACTGCCTCACCGACGTCGGTCACGGCCGCATCGCTGCGGTGCTCGACTGGGAGCTGTGCACGCTCGGCGACCCGCTCGCCGACGTGGGCTACCTCGGCGTGTACTGGGCCGACCCGGGCGCCGAGCAACTGCGCCCCAACGATCCCACGGGCATCGAGGGCTTCCCCTCCTACGGCGAACTGCTCGAACGCTACGCCGACCGCACCGGCCGCGACCTGTCCGAGATCGACTACTACGTGGCGTTCTCGTCGTGGCGGCTGGCCGTGATCTCCGAGGGTGTCTACGCTCGGTTCCTGCACGGGGCGATGGGCGACCAGCAGATCGAACAGGCGCAGCTCGATGCGTTCAAGACCGGTACCGAGCTGCTCGCCGAGCAGGCGCTCGACGCCATGAGGAGGCTGTGATGACCGATGCCGACCACGACGTGTTGGACGGCTGGGAGCCGGGAGAGTTCACCGCCGCCGGAATGACCTATCCGACCTACCGCCGGGGCAGCGGGCCCGGTGTGGTGGTGATCCACGAGGTGCCCGGCATCACGCCGCTCGTCACGAGGTTCGCCGACGAGGTGGTCGAGCGCGGGTTCACGGTCGTCATGCCGTCGCTGCTGGGCGAGCCGGGCAGGGCGCCGTCCAACGGCTACGCCGCCGTCTCACTGGCCAAGGTGTGCATCGCCAAGGAGTTCACCACCATGGCGCTCAACCAGACCTCGCCGATCATCGCGTGGCTGCGGGCGCTGGCGCGCAACCTGCACAACGAGGTGGGCGGATCGGGCGTGGGTGCCGTCGGCATGTGTTTCTCGGGTGGGTTCGCCCTGGGGATGATGGTCGACGACATCATGCTGGCCCCGGTGCTGTCGCAGCCGTCGCTGCCGTTTCCGGTGGGCTCGGCCCGTGGCGCCGATCTCAACCTGTCGCCCGACGACGCCGCTGCGGTCGCCGAGCGTGCCGCGCACGGATGCCAGGTGCTCGGATTGCGTTTCCGCGACGACATCGCCGTCGGCGACCGGTTCTCCACCCTGCGCGAGCTGCTCGGTGACGCCTTCGTCTCCATCGAGCTCCCGAGCGCGAAGAAGTCCGACCACTCGGTGCTCACCGAGCAACGCGACGATGCCAGCGTCGAACGTGTCCTCGACTTCTTCGCGGAGAAGCTGCTGACGTGACCTCACGGGTCACGGCGATCGTGCTCGTCGTGGTCGGTCTGGTTGCCACGGCGGCGGGCCTGGGCCTGCGCCTCTTCCTCTCCGACGACGACGAGGGCCACCACGACGGCCGGCTCCCCACCTTCGCGTTGTCGTCGACGTCGGGCACCGACGAGCTGGTGGTCCACCAGGACGGCGACGGGCCGACCCTCACGGTGGCGGTCGAGCGGGTCGGCCAGCCGCTCACCGGATTCGACGAAGTCCACGGTGCTCCCCTGCACGTGTTCGCGGCCACGACCGAACTCGACCGGTTCGTGCACGTCGACCCCGCGATCGGCCCCGACGGACGGTCGGCGCCGATCACGCTCCCGGCGGACGGTACGTACCGTCTGGTGGCCCAGGCGGCGCCGGCCGGTGGACCGGATCTCCTCGAGCTCGGCGCCGACGTCACCGTCGTGGGTGCGGGCGGCGGACCCGAACAGAACATCGCCGACGGCGCCGTGTGGACGAACGGTGATCTCACCGTGACCCGCCAGGGCTTCGACTTCGTGCTGTCGGAGCCGTTCGACGGTCCGGACTTCCACGGCGGGCCTGCGTTCCTCGCGATGTTCCGGGCCGACGACATGGCGTTCGTGCACGGCCACGCACAGCTGGTGGACCCCGACCGGTTCCGTTTCGAACTCGCCGTGCCGGGCCGGGGCGACTACCTCGCGGCGCTGCAGTTCCTCCCCGCGACCGCGGCCGCCACCGAGGCCACCACCGAACCCGTCACGGCACTGTTCCGCTTCACCCTGTAAGGCGTGCGTGTCCGGGATCGCTCGGGAGTTCGACCGAAACGTCAGCGGGGTCCGCCGTCGACGTCGATCACCGTGCCGGTGGTGTACGACGACGCATCGCTCGCCAGGTACAGGGCCGTGCCCACGATCTCGTGCGGCTGGCCGCCCCGCCCGAGAGCGAACCCCGATCGTGCCGACTGTTCGAACGCGTCGAGGTCCCATGCCTTGGAGATGTCGGTGAGGAACGGACCCGGGGCGATGCAGTTCACGCGCACGGTCGGACCGAGCGTACGGGCGAGCCCGTAGGTGAGGTTGTTCAACCCGGCCTTGGCGGCGCCGTAGACGAGTTCGTCGGGGCTCGGCCGATGGGAGGCGATCGACGACACGAAGATGATCGACCCGCCGTCGCTGCCGCCGTGGTCGGCGCCGGCCATGCGGGTACCGACCAGCGCCGAGAGGCGGAACGGCCCCTTCAGGTTGACGTCCATCACCTTGTCGTAGAGCTCCTCGGAGACCGTGTCGACGCTGGGATAGAGCGGCGACATCCCGGCATTGTTGACCAGGACGTCGCAGCGGCCGAACGTGTCGTAGACGGTCTCGTACAGGCGGTCGGCGTCGGCCCACCGTCCGGCGTGATACGCCACCGGGAGTGCCCGGCGACCGAAACGGTCGGTGACCTCGGCGGCGAGGGCTTCGCAGGCGTCGACTTTGCGGCTGGCGATCACGACGTCGGCGCCCTGCTCGGCGAACGCGAGCACCATCTCCCGGCCCAGCCCGCGTGAGCCTCCGGTGACCACGGCCACCCGCCCTGTGAGATCGAAGAGGTCGGCGGTGGAGGAGGCGTCGGTCATGGCGGCGATCATCGCGCACAGCCCACCCCGGGACTCACGCATGCACGAGCGGCGTGTCGCATCCGGTGTCGGACACCGGATGCAACATCACATTGCGAGGGCGGCCCGGCGCGCCTCGAGCACCGCTTCGTGGACGGTGCGCGGTGCGACGGCATCGCCGATCCGGACCGTGGCGCGGTCGCTCGGTTCGGTCGGGAGACGGAACCCGCAGTCGACCACCGCAACGCACTCGATGGGGCGGCGCACGCCGCTGTATCGGTCCTCCACCTCCACGCCGGGGGCGGTCACCGAGCGCAACAGCGTTCGACGTTCGATGCGGACCCCGCGCTGCTGGAGCCGGCTGTTGGCCGGGGCGAGATCACCGGTGCGGGACAGTTCGTTGCCGGCGATGTTGTCCTGGGTGACGAGCACTGCCCGTTCGCCGAGTTCCTCGGCCAGTGCCACCGCAATCGGTCCGCCGATCGGATCGAACAGCACGACCGACCCCTCCTCGGGCAGAGATTCGGCGCCACGGCGGACGTCGGCGACGTCGAGGACCGGGACCGCGTCGTCGGCGACGTCGTAGGAGCGACGGCCCGGCAGCGATCCTGTCGCCTGCACCACCACCGCACGGTCGTCGAGTTCCATCGATCCGTCGTGCAGCTCCTGGCCGACCGTGGTCCCGCACCGGATGTCGGTGCCGAGACGTTCGTGCTCGCGCCGCCACCAGTCCACGAGCGCACCGTTCGGGCCGTCCACGCGGGCCAACCCGCCGATGTCGTCGTCTCGCTCCACCACGGTGACGTCGTGGCCGCGGAGCACGGCGACACGGGCCGCTTCCAGCCCGGCGGGGCCGGCGCCCTGCACCACCACCCGCCGGGGATGTGGCGTCGGCAGGTACCAGTCGGGGTCCTCGGTCTCGCGCCCGCTGGTGGGTTCGGCGATGCAGGTCACGATCGGGTTGCGCACGTCACGCACCTGACAGACCTGGTTGCACCGGGTGCACGGGCGGATCCGTTCGACGTGGCCCGCCGCCGTCTTCGCCACGACGTCGGGATCGGCGATCTGTGCCCTCGTCATCTCGACGCCGTCACACAGCGACGGGTCGTCGTACCCGCCGAGCGCCCACTCGGCCTGGCCCACGTCGACCACCGACCCCTGCAGGAACACCGCCACGTCGCGACCGGCGGCACCCACCGCATCGCGCACGGCCCTGCAGACGTCGACGTTGAACCCCGTCGGCTCGTGGAAGTCGGGGCGGGTCTTCTCCGCGGAGTAGATGGAACCCCGCGTCACGACGAGGTAGTCGAGCCCGCCGGCGGCGAGGGCAGCGGCGATGCCCGGCGCCATGTCGGGCGTGATTCCCG
>Ga0209964_1000074_pt1 | contig 22360 bp, 17 predicted proteins | sample SalPonR2_B_D1_MG_FD_185705 | JGI IMG/M metagenome (GOLD analysis project Ga0209964, IMG submission 185705) | Salt pond soil microbial communities from South San Francisco under conditions of wetland restoration - Salt Pond MetaG R2_B_D1_MG... ... | reverse complement strand
CAATGGCCCCGGCACTCGTTCCGGCTATCGTTCCGGCTATCGGCACAACGCGCACCGGCACCCGGTAGCGGCAATCGTGTCCGGCCAGCAGCATCCAGGGCAACATCAAATCCCGCTGGCCTTTGTTGCCTGTCCATACCTCGTCGCAGCGCGAAAGCAAAGCGACCAGTCTGCTTGCTTGCTCGCCCAGCCCTTCGCGGTCTTCGAACTGCCGCTCGAGCAGGCGCGGCGCGACGTAGTCGAGCACCAGCACCTCGCCGATGCGGGACGGCAGCCATTCGGCAAGCTCCCAGTAGCCCAGAATCACGACCGGGCTGGCATGACGCGAAATCCACACGGCCAGCGACTCCGTGGATTGCAAGGGCAGACATTCGAATGCGCCGGAGACGCGCGGGCGGTCGACGGCAGAATCCGCGTTACCCGGCCACGCGAAGGTCACCGGCATACCGCGGGCGGCCAGCGCCTCGGCCATCCGGACATGACGAACGGCAAGCCCCGTTGCCGGCGCGTCGGGCGCCGGCGGCGGCCGTTCGGAAAGAATGATTACGGGCTTGGCGGCCAAGTGATTTGATCTGAAGGATTCCAGCAGCCTATGCTACTGGAATCGATGGCTGCCGACATTCTGGAAGCCGCCGTTGCCGGTGAAAGAAACACTCATGAATCGCGGACTTTTTTGCTCCAGCAGCGCTTGCCACCTGGCGGCACTTTCGAATACCGAACCCGTGTGCCACCAACCCGAACGGTTGCCGGTCGACGTCCCAGTGTCTATAGTTGCAGCAATTCCGGATTTCCCCAGGCTGGTCGACCAAGATGATCGAAAAACTCGAACAACGCACGTTCCTGATCGCGCTGGCCCTGGTGACCGTCGCGTTCGCGTTCCTGCTCAAACCGTTCTTCGCGCCGATACTCTGGGCCTGCATCATCGCGGTACTTTTCCATCCGGTCCAGATGTGGCTTGAGAAAAAGTGGGGCAAGCGGCCGAACCTTACGGCCCTGACCACCCTGACGGCCTGCGTGGTACTGGTGGTGATTCCGGTGCTGTTGCTGCTGACCTCGTTCGTGCAGCAGGGCGTGATGATCTATCAGCAGATCGAGGCCCAGCAGATTCAGCCGGGCAAATACATCGACCAGGTGCGAAACGCGTTTCCGGCCGTACAGGCGCTGTTCGACCGGCTCGACATCGACATGAGCGCAGTGCGCGAACGCGCGGCGAGCGCCGCGGTGACCGCAAGCCAATTCATCGCGCAAAACGCGCTGGCGGTCGGCCAGGGCACGTTTTCGTTCGTGCTCAAGCTGGCGCTGATGCTCTACGTCGCGTATTTCCTTCTGCGCGACGGTCGTGCGCTGGTGGAAAAACTGGTCGCGGCGCTGCCGCTGGGCGACGAGCGCGAACGCCTGCTGTTCCAGAAATTCGCCGAGGTGGCGCGCGCCACGGTCAAGGGCAACCTGCTCGTGGCCATGGTGCAGGGCGCCCTGGGCGGGCTGATCTTCTGGATTCTGGGCCTGCCCGCGCCGCTGCTGTGGGGCGTCGCCATGACGGTGCTGTCGCTGATTCCCGCTGTCGGCGCGGGACTGATCTGGCTGCCGGCCGCGATCTATCTTTATGCCGTGGGCGAATGGGTTTCGGCCACGGTACTGGTCCTGTACGGCGTGATCATCATCGGCCTGGCCGACAATATCCTCCGCCCCATCCTGGTCGGCCGGGACACCAAGCTGCCCGACTGGATGGTGCTGCTGTCGACACTCGGCGGCCTGGCGCTTTTCGGCATCAACGGCTTCGTGGTCGGTCCGTTGATCGCCGTCTTGTTCATTGCCTTCTGGCAGATCTTCGGCCGCGAGTTCCATGCCGAGTCGACCGGCGCTGGCGCTTCGGATAACGGTCCGCAGGCGCCGGAAACCGCTGCCGCCGATGGACGGGAAAACGCGTGACCCGTCGAGCTCTGTCCCTGTTGTGCACGACCCTGCTGCTGGCGGGTTGCGCTGCGCAGCTTTCGAAAGAACCTCCGGTGACCGTCAAGGGCGAATTGACCTACCGCGAACGCATTGCGCTGCCGCGCGATGCCACGGCACGGGTAGAAATCCAGCAGTACACAGCAAGCGGCGCTCGCGTTGTGGCCGAACAGCAGATCGATCTGGCGGGGCGTCAGGTGCCGATTGACTTCGAACTGACGGTCGACCGGCAAGCAATCGATTCGGAAGCCCTGCACGAGTTGCGGGGCATCGTCAGCTCCGCCGGCTTTGCCCGGCGCGCGACCGGACCGAAAGTGCTGGATCTCGCATCCGCAGAGGTCAACATCGGTGCACTGCAGCTTCGGCCGCTGGACCGGACCGCCTTCGGCACCGCCTACCGATGCGGCGAGATTCCGGTCCGGCTGGGCCGCCGGGACGACGCACCACGGCTGGTTCTCGACGGGCGGACCTTCCGGATGCGGGCCGATACATCGGCTTCGAACAAGCGGCTGGTCGCGGTCGACGATCCGGCCACGACCGTCCGGATCGACGGTGAAGCGTTGATTGTTCATTTCAGCGGCCAGGAACTGCCCGAATGCAGCATGAGCACGGCCGCGCCCCTGCCGTTTTCCGCCGGCGGCAACGAGCCGGGCTGGCACGTCGAGCTGGATACCCGGCGAGTGAAGCTGGTGACGGATTACGGTGAGTCGAGCCGGGACATGAAGCTTCTTGACCGCGACACGGAAGGCGACACCACTTTGTTCAGGGCGGCGTCGGCTGCCGACGCGGCGCTGGTATCAGCCACCGCCACGATCTGTCGCGACTCGGCCACCGGCATGCCGCACCCGTATGCAGTCACCGTGCAAACCCGCGACGACGCGCATTCCGGCTGCGGCGGCAAACCATCCAGCCTCCTTGTCGGGCGCAAATGGGTCGTGGAGCGTCTCGACGATCGCGGCATCATCGACAAATCGCGGATAACCCTGGAATTCAATCCGGATGGGCGCGTTGCTGGGCGCGCTTCATGCAATCGCTACACCGCCGAATACCGTCTGACCGGAGAGACGCTGGCGATCAATCCGGCGGCAACCACCATGATGGCCTGCCCGGACGCCTTGATGAGCCAGGAGGCACAATTCCTGGAGATTCTGGAGGGCGTCGAACATTTCGACCTCGATACCTCCGGCGAGCTGGTATTGCAGGGAAAAGCAGGTTCGCTGGTTGCACGCTGAGGGCGCTTGCGAACAATCCTGCCCGCAGCACGTTTATCCTGAAGGCACGACGCGGTTTCGCCCGGCCGCCTTGGCCCCGTAAAGCGCGCGGTCGACCCGGCGCATCAGTTCGCTCGTTGATTCTCCTCGACGCCGCAGGCCGGTACCGATGCTGATCGTGACGCGGGTCTCGTCATCGCCGTTCAGCGACTCGACCCGCTTGCGGAATGATTCCGCGGATCGCTCGAGCTCGGACTGTGACGCATCCGCCAGGATTACCGCGAACTCCTCGCCGCCCAGCCTGAAGATTTCACCGCGTTCTCGACAATGCCGCTGCAGCAGATCGGCAATTCCGCGCAGAACCCGATCACCGATTTCGTGGCCAAAACGGTCATTGATCTTCTTGAAGTGATCCAGGTCCATCAACATCAGAGCGAAGTTGTGGTCGCCCTTAGCCACGAGCGACTGCTGGAACATCCGCCTGTTGCAAAGCCCGGTCAGGGAATCATGGAAACTGAGAAATTCAAGCTCCTGCAGCATGGCAGCGCTGTGGCGGATAAGCGAAATCAGCCCGAGGGTGACCAGGAACATGCCGACAACTCTGGAGCTGTCTTCACCGTAAATCGAGAGCCACAGCGGCTGGCGGAGAAACTCGTCCATCAGATCCGCGGTCTGGGATACCAGCCAGATCGCGAGTCCCGCAGTGAACATCCAGTAAATCCGTTCCGGCAGGCGCCGGGTCTGGACAACGACGAGAGCGCTTGCAAGCAGCAGCCATATGGCGACTTCTGCTGCGCCTCCCAGCGTGAGCAGGCGCGGATTCTCAAGATACGGCAAACCGCTCCAGTGCAGCCATATTTCAAACAGAAGCAAGGTGGCGATCAGCGACAGAACAACCAGACGGCGCTTCGAAAACCGTTCTGAACCGGTGGTCTCGGGTGCCTCGAGCAGCACTGGATCGTTTCCGATTGAGTCGAATGCTCGTTATAACAGGTTTACCGGCAAATCGGGCTCCGGGCGGCGCCCGCCGAGGCGGGCTTCGAGGCGGCGAGCTTGTGGCCCGGTCCTGCCGGGCGGCAACGTTGCGGTAAAGTGCGCGATTGCCCGACTGTGCCGGCATGCGCCGCGAAAACCACATGATTCGATTACTGGCCAACCGGCGCTTCGGCCCGTTCTTCGCGGTACAGGCGCTGGGCGCGCTCAACGACAATATCTTCCGCAATGCGCTCGCCGCGCTGATCGTGTTCGGCATCGGGGTCGAGGCCGGCTGGGACGCCAGCGGATTGGTCAACCTGGCCGCACTGCTGTTCATCCTGCCCTATTTTCTGTTTTCGGCCGTATTCGGCCAGCTCGCCGACCGATTCGAAAAATCGCGAATGATCCGGTTGATCAAGCTGTTCGAGGTCGCCATTTGCCTGTTCGCCGGCGTCGCACTCTATCTGGGCAACATCGTTGCTTTGATGTCGGTCGTGTTTCTGCTTGGATTTCAGTCCACGCTGTTTGGGCCGATCAAGTATTCGATCATCCCGCAGCTGCTCGACAATCATCAACTGACCGGCGGCAACGGCCTGGTCGCAGCCGGCACGTATGTTGCGATCCTGGGCGGCACCATCATCGGCCCGATCGCGGCCGGGGTGCCGCTGAGCTGGCCCTGGGCGGTGCTCGCGGCCACGCTGGCCGTCGCGATCGCGGGCTACCTGGCCGCACTGGGCGTACCGCGCGTGGCCGTGGGTGATGACGAACTGGTCCTGAACCTCAATCCGGTCACGGCCTCGTGGGCCAACATCAAGCTGATCGGTCGAGACCGAAACCTGCTGCACGGGGTGCTGGGCATCTCGTGGTTCTGGTTTTACGGCACCGTCTTCCTGGTCCAGATTCCGGCCTGGACCCAGGGGGTTCTGGGCGGCAACGAATCTACGCTGGCAGGTCTGCTGGCGCTGTTCATCATCGGCATTTCCATCGGCGCACTGCTGTGTGAAAAGCTCTCGCGCGGCAACGTCGAAATAGGCCTGGTGCCGATAGGCGCGCTCGGCATGACGCTGTTCGGGCTCGACCTGATGTTTGCCAGCCCCGTCCGGCCCCTGTTGGATGCCGGCATCGGCGATCTTCTTGCGATGGACGGCAGCTGGCGTATCGTGGCCGACCTGCTGGCCATCGGCGTCAGCGGCGGCCTGTTCATCGTGCCTCTGTATGCCCTGATCCAGAGCCTTTCGGAGAATGCCGAGCGGGCCCGGGTGATCGCCGGCATGAATATCCTCAACGCGCTGTTCATGGTGCTGGCCAGCGCCATGGCCATCGTGTTGTTGAGCGTGCTGGGCCTTTCCATCCCCCAATTGTTCGGCATCGTCGCGGTGATGAATCTCATCGTGGCCGCGTACGTGTTCACGTTGGTGCCCGCATTCGCCATCAGATTCCTGATGTGGCTGCTCAGCCGGCTGATCTACCGCGTCCGGGTGACCGGCCACAGTGCAGAGCGGTTGCCCGAGAGCGGCCCCGCCCTGGTGGTCTGCAACCATCTGAGCTTCATGGATCCACTGATTGTCGGAGGGAGTTTGCAGCGCCCGATCCGCTTTGTGATGACCCACAGGATCTACAACATCCGCGGGCTGAAATGGCTGTTCCGGCTGGCCGGCGCCATTCCGGTCGCCCCATTGAAAGTCGACCCGGAATGCCTGCAGCGCGCATTCGACAGCGTCGACCAGGCGCTGGCCCGCGGCGAACTGGTCGGAATATTCCCGGAAGGCGGGCTGAGCCCCGACGGCAACGTCCAGCCGTTTCGCTCCGGCATCTCCGAAATACTCCAGCGGCGCGCCGTACCGGTCATCCCGATGGCCATCGAAGGCCTGTGGGGCGGCGTTTTCAGCCGCGCACCGGGCCGCTGGCGGCGCCGCGAGCGCGGCTTCTTCAGCCGCGTGCAGCTCAAGATCCTGGCGCCCGTCCCCGCCGGCCTTGCCGACCGCGAACAGCTCGAGCACGCGGTGCGCGAAGCCTACGAGCAGCTGCGGCAGGACGGCTGATCGGCCAAAAACTCTAAAACAGCTCTCGCGAAGCCGCCAAGACGCGAAGAAGGGCGAACAACGAAAGCTGATTCTCTCGCAGCGACGCGGACACGCAGAGAAAGGCAAAATCTACTACAACGATTTTGTACCCCGTATAAGCGCGCTACGCGCACACTTGTTCAGAGGTTACCCGCAACGCTTTTGAATTGGGATCGCTTTTGACTTGATTTTCCTTAGCGTCTTCGCGCCTTCGCGAGAGCTGTCCTGAGCTTTTGACTTTCTCTGCGGCTCTGCGCGAGGATGCTTTTGACCTTTGATCCTTCACCTTTCACCTCATGGCTTGCGCGCGAAGACGTACATGCGCTCGGATTCGAAATCGTACGGCGTGCCGTGCAGATCGCCGTCGATCGCTTCGAGTTCAAGCCCTGCCAATTCCACCAGGCGGGCAATTTCGCCGGCCGACCAGACACGGTGTGAAAACATCGCGCGGTCGGCGCGATTGCCCTGGACGAGAATCCACTCGTTCTCCAGCCGGGTGTTGTGCTCGACCAGCACCGGGCGCTCGATCAGCAGACTCCCGTCGGCGTTTTCGGTCAGGTGGACCGGCTCGAGCGTGCGGCACAGCGTTTCCAGCCCGAGCAGATCGAGCACCACGACGCCGCCGGGCTTGAGGCTCTCGACGATCCCGGCCAGCACGCGATCGTGGTCGGCTTCATCCTCGAAGTAACCGAACGATGTCCACATCACGAAGATCGCGTCGAATGCATCAGGTCGCGCGAACTCGCGCATATCCTCGCACCGGATCTCGATCTCCAGGCGCTCGTCCGCCGCGCGACGGCGCAGGCCGCCCAACAGGTACTGGCTTGTATCCATCGCGGTCACGTCCAGCCCGGCGCGGGCCAGCGGCAGCGTATGGCGGCCCGGTCCGCAGCCGAGATCCAGCACCGCGCCGGCTTTCAACCCGATACGTTTCAGCAGGGCGGGCACTTGTCCGGCCGCCTCGCTAAACTGCTCGTCTCCGAACATCAGCGGGCCGAACTTGCGCCAGAAGTCTTCATCGATATACCAGTCGGTCATGATTCTTGCCCTTTGCGGCGCGCTGCTCGCGGCCGGTGGTTGCGCCACGCTGGGCTGGTACGGCCAGGCCGCGCGCGGTCAGATGGAATTGCTGCTCAAGCGCAAGGATATTGAAAAACTGCTCGCTTCGCCGGAAACGTCTGAAGAAAAACGTCGGAAACTCGAACTGGTGCTGGAACTGCGCGACTTCGCAGGCGACGAACTGAGTCTGCCCGACAACGGCAGCTACGCCGGTTTCGTCAAGCTCGAACGCGATGCGGTGATCTACAACGTGATTGCGGCGCCGGAATTCAGCGTGGCCCCGAAGACATGGTGTTATCCGCTGGTCGGTTGCCTGGCCTATCGCGGTTATTTCGACCGCGACGCCGCCGAGCGCCGGGCACGGATACTGAGCGAGCGCGGGCTGGATACGCTGGTCTCGCCGGTGGCCGCGTATTCGACGCTCGGCCGCTTCAACGATCCCGTGACCAGCCCGATGCTCGAGTTCAGCGATCTTCGGCTGGCCGGGCTGCTGTTTCATGAACTGGCCCACCAGCGCGTGTTCGTCAAGGGCGAAACCGGATTCAACGAAGCCTATGCCACCGCGGTCGAGCGCGCCGGCATCCGCCGATGGCTGCAAACCAACGAGGCCGGGAAATCGCTGCAGGCCTGGCAAAGATCGAGACGCGTGGAGGCCGAATTCACGCAACTGCTGCTTCAGACGCGTACCGAACTGGAGGTGCTGTATGCCAGCAATCTATCGAGGCAGACAATGCGCGAGGCCAGACAGACGCTGTTCGAGACGCTCCGGCTTCGCTATGTCGAATTCCGGCAAGCCACCGGCGACGACCGCTTCGATGCATGGATGGCACAGGACCTCAACAACGCCCATCTTGCACTGCTGGCTACATACGAGGCCGGGGTCGACGCGTTCGCCGATCTTCTGGCAGAATATGACGGCGATTTCGAGCGCTTCCACCAGGCCGTTGAACGGCTGGCCGCGGCCGGTCGAGACGTGCGCGCCGACTTTTTGAACCAGCACCGGACCGACAACCGCCCGTGACCCCTGCCGAGCACCTCTCCCGAAGCCGCCGGACCGCCCGTGCCCGGCCGGTATGGGTATTGCTGGGCGCGGTGATCGTGTTCTGCACCGATGCCCCGGCCCAGCAGAGCAGCGGCGAATCGGTTGCGCCTGCCATGCAATGCCAGCAGCCGGGAACGATTCCCGACCGGGGCCGGATCGAACGCTCGTCGAGCGTTCCGATGGATATCCGCGCCGACGACATGGACGCCCCGGGCAACGCGCCCATGCGCTTCAGCGAAAACGTCAAGCTGATCTACGGCGACCAGAATCTGGAAACCGACGAACTGATCTACGACCCGGAGACCGGCGAAGTCGTGGTGCCGGGATGGCTGGAGTACTCCGACGCGCTGGTTCGCCTTAACGCAGCTGGTGCGCGCTACAACACCGAATCCTCCACCGGCCGCTTCGAGCAGGTGCGCTATTACATCGCCGGGGCGGCCGGCGCCGGCAACGCCGACCTGGTCCGGATGACCGACGAGACGCACGCGGAGGTCGAGCGCTTCGACTTCACGACCTGCGACGTCGAGGATCCCGACTGGCAGCTCAAGGCCGGCGACGTGGACCTTGATTTCGAACGCGGCGTGGGCACAGCCCGCAATGCGCGCCTGGAGTTCAAGGGCGTGCCCATCCTGTATTCACCGTGGCTGAGCTTTCCACTCAACGATGAACGCAAATCCGGTTTCCTCTATCCGCAATTCGGCTCCAGCAGCGACAACGGAATCGATCTCGCCGTGCCCTGGTACTGGAACATTGCGCCCAACCAGGATGCAACCTTTACGCCGCGGCTGATCGGCGATCGCGGCTTCATGCTCGGTTCGGAGTACCGGTTTCTGACGCGAAGCCAGGGCGGAACGTTCAATTTCGACTACCTGCCAGACGACGACAACGCCGATGGTCGTGACAATCGGGACCGTTGGCTGGGGCGTATCCGCTACCAGGCACGCCTTGCGCCGAACTGGTCGAGCCGGCTGAATTTCAACCGGGTCAGCGACGAGGATTATTTCCTGGATCTTGGCAACGATCTGGAATCGAGTTCGATCCAGTTCCTGCGATCCAATTTCACCATCGCCGGGCGCGGCAGGTTCTGGCGGATGCAATCCACTTTCGACACCTTTCAGGTGCTGGACCGGGACGTGCGGGAAGACCGCGAGCCCTATGACCGGCTTCCCCGGGTGGAATTCGACGGCGACTGGCCGCTTCCGGCAGGACTTGCCTTGCGGCTCGACAGCGAAGCGGTCTACTTCCAGCGAAGCGAAGGGGTGACCGGCCTGCGGCTGGACGCGCTGCCGGAGCTGGCGCTGCGCATCGTCCGACCGGGCTGGTTCTTCGAGCCGGCGGTGGGATTGCGCAGCACCGCCTATAGCCTGGAAGATTCCGAGTCCGGCGACGACAACCCGGCGCGAATGCAGCCCATCCTCAGTGCGGACGGCGGGCTGGTATTCGAGCGGCGCACGTCGTCGGGTCGCCTGCAGACGCTGGAACCCCGGGCATTTTATTTGTACGTACCCGGCCGCGAACAGCAGAACCTGCCGCTGTTCGACACCCGCGAATTGACCTTCAGCTTCGCGCAGCTGTTCCAGACCAACCGATTTTCGGGCGCCGACCGCCAGACCGACGCCAACCAGGTGACGCTGGCGCTGACCAGCCGGCTTCTGGATGACGACAACGGCCGCAGCATTGTCGACGCCAGCGTCGGCCAGATCCTGTTCCTGGACGATCCCGGCGTGGGTCTGAACAACACGCCCGAAGAGGGTCGTTCGGTTTCCGCTTCCGTGGGCGAAGTAAACTGGCGGCCGACAGACCGTTTCCTGGTCACCACCGGCCTGCAATGGGATCCTGAAGACAATGAAACTGATGTCGCTGCTTTTGGTCTCAGATGGCAGGGCCAGGATGCCCGCCAGGTTCAGCTTGGCTACAGATTCCGACGCGACACCGTCGATCAGATCGATGTCAGGGCCCGGTATCCGCTGACACGGAATCTGAATCTGATCAGCCGGTTCGATTACTCGTTCCGGGATTCGACCGTGCTGGAACTTCTGGGCGGTATCGAGTACGAAAGTTGTTGCTGGGCTGTCCGCGCGTCGATCAGGCGCTTCATTCGCGATCGGGAGTCTGACAAACGAACGGCGTTTTTCATCGAACTCCACTTGAAGGGTCTGGGCAGTCTGGGCCGCCGACCCTATAACCTGTTTTCACGTTAAGTTCAGGAGCAAGACATTCTTATGTATCAAGCCGCAATTCGATTTTCCGCAATGGTTCTGGCGCTGTTGCTGCCGCTGGTGGCCGGCGCGCAGAGCTATCAGAAAATGGACGAGATCGTCGCAATCGTCGACGAAGGCGTCATCCTGCGCTCGGAGCTCGAGTCGACGATGGATAGCGTGCTGCGCCAGATTCAACAGCGCGGCGATCGCCAACCGCCACCGCAAGTACTCGAGGAGCAGGTGCTGGAACGCCTCATCATGAACCAGGTTCAGGTCCAGCGCGCCGAACAGACCGGTATCCGCGTCACCGACCAGGAAGTCGACCGTTCGCTGGTCGACGTGGCGCAACAGAACCAGCTCACGCTGATACAGCTGCGCCAGGCAGTCGAAGCCGACGGCCTCGATTTCAACGAATTCCGCGAAGATGTGCGCAAGCAGTTGTTGACCTCCAAGCTCACGCAGCGAATTGTGGAGAGCATGGATGAGATCACCGATACTGAAGTCGATATGTTGATCGAGTCGGATATGTTCGGCAGCGATGAATATCACTTGTCACAGATCGCTCTCCAACTGTCACAGTCTGCCACGCCGGCAGATCTGCGGGAAGCCGAGCAGCGCATCAACGAAATCCGCCAGCAAATCATCGACGGGATGGATTTCGCCGAAGCTGCCGTAAACTTTTCCAACTCGCCGGATGCGCTGGATGGCGGCGAAGTGGGCTGGCGCAATCTCAATACCATGCCACACCAGATCGCAGATCGCATCCGCGACCTCGAAACCGGTGAAATCTCCGAGCCGATGCTGGCGAGCGGCAGTTTGATGCTGATCAAGGTCAATGAACGCCGACCCCGGGGTGAAGTGATCATCGACGAGTTCCAGGCGCGCCATATCATGGTCGAGCCCTCAGAGCTCGTGTCTCCGGAAGATGCGCGCATCCTGATCGAGAACCTGCACAAACGGATCAAGGACGGCGCGGAATTCGGCGAGCTGGCGCGCGAGTTCTCGGACGACGAGCGCACCGCCAACATCGGCGGTCTGATGGACTGGTTCCCGGAGGGCGCATACGGACAGACCTTCCAGGCCGTCTGCAACAGCCTCGAACCCGGCGAGGTCAGCCAGCCTTTCCAGACCGACGAGGCCTGGCACCTGGTCATGCTCGAGGGCGAACGCAAATCCGATCGAACCGCAGAAGCACTTCGAGCCGAAGCGCACGATCTGATCGTGCAACAGCGCTCCCAGGAGGAAATCGACCGAGTGCTGCGCCAGATGCGCGACGAAGCCTATGTCGAAGTCCTGCTTTAACTGCGTCCGGGATCATTCATGACCCGGTCTGCTGCGACGCCACCCGCTGTTGCAACGTCCGGGCCGTGATCAATCCGGGCATCGGAAATCCCCATTGATCAACGTGTCCGATAAACCGTTATTGATCACAGCCGGCGAACCCGCCGGCATCGGCCCGGAACTTGCCGTGACAGCTGCCGCCGGCCGGGAAGATCTGATCGTAGTAGCCGATCCGGAACTGCTGGCGGACGCGGCACGCCGTTTGGGCCGGTCGATTCGGATCGAGGCATGGGAACCCGGCCAGGGCAACGGCTCTGGGGATGAATGCACGGTTCGCTGCCTGGCCGTCGCGCTTGCGGATGCCAATGTCCCGGGACGCCTCAACCCGGACAATGCCGGGTATGTGCTGGCTACCCTGAAACTGGCGGCCGAAACGGTCATCCGCCGTGATGCGGCCGCATTGGTGACCGGTCCGGTCCACAAAGGCATCATCAACGACGCCGGACACGCTTTTTCCGGACATACGGAATTCCTGGCAGCGCTGGCCGGGATCGAGCGGGTCGTGATGTTGCTCGTCGCCGACCAACTGCGCGTTGCGCTCATGACCACGCATCTACCCTTGCGCAGTGTTCCCGACGCCATCAGCCGTGCCGGAATCCGCCGGGTGCTGTCAATCATGCAGCGCGACCTGATCGGACGATTTGCGCTCGCCGATCCCCGAATCGCCGTGCTGGGGCTGAATCCGCATGCCGGCGAAGGCGGGCACCTGGGGCGCGAGGAAATCGAGATCATCGAGCCGGTCATCGCCGAACTGCAGGCCGAAGGCATGCGGCTGGAAGGGCCGCTGCCGGCCGATACCGCGTTCGTGCCGCGCCACCTGGAACGCTTCGATGCGGTACTGGCGATGTATCACGATCAAGGCCTCCCGGTGCTCAAATATGCCGGTTTCGGCCATGCGGTCAACGTCACGCTCGGCCTGCCCTTCATCCGTACTTCGGTAGACCACGGCACCGCGCTGGACCTGGCGGGAACGGGCAAGGCGGATTCGGGAAGCATGCGTGCTGCAATCGCGCTTGCCCGCAGCATGGCAGACAAGGTCGAGGGTTAAGGGTTACGGAAAATTCGATCATGAGCCACGTGCGGCGAGGCGTAGCGCCATTGCTGAAAACTGTCCCGCACAACGCCTGCTTGAACCGTTGACCGTCCATCCGTCAACCCTTGCGAATCCAACCTGCGGTACCCTTTCGCTTTATTCGGCAATCCGGCATCACATGACGCATCGCGCGCGAAAGCGCTTCGGCCAGAACTTTCTGCATAGCGAGTCGGTGATCCGCCGGATCATCGGCTCGATCGCGCCCGCGCGCGACGACCGGATCGTCGAGATCGGACCGGGTATGGGCGCGTTGACGGATCCGATGCTCGAGCGGGTGGACCGGCTCGATGTTGTGGAACTCGATCGTGACCTGGTCGCCGAACTGCCGGCGCGGCTGGGGCATAGAGACAACCTCGTGATCCACCAGGCCGATGCGCTCGCGTTCGATTTCCGTGCGCTGGCCGGCGGCGCGGGTGACAACAATCGCCTGCGGATCATCGGCAATCTGCCCTACAACATTTCCACGCCGCTGCTGTTTCACCTGCTGGACCAGTCCGACGTCGTTCAGGACATGCATTTCATGCTGCAAAAGGAAGTCGTCGATCGGCTGGCCGCGGTCCCCGGCAGCAAGACCTGGGGCCGACTGGGCGTGATGACCCAGGCGCGCGCCGCCGTCACCATGCTTTTTCGCGTGCCGCCGGGCGCGTTCACGCCGGCGCCGAGGGTGGAATCGGCCATCGTACGGATTGTACCGAGAGCGCTTTCCGAACGACAGCGCGCGTTGCTGCCGTTTCTTGGAAAAGTGGTTCGAGCGGCGTTCGGTCAGCGGCGCAAGACGCTGAAGAACACACTGAAGGGCGTGCTGAGCGAGCAGGAACTCGAAACCCTGGATATCGATCCCGGCCGTCGCGCCGAAACGCTTTCGCTGGACGAATTCGACCGCATGGCAGAGTGGGTCGAGAAGCGGGAGGATCGAGCATGAGCCGCCGTCGCGACATTTACATCGGCGATATCCAGGGCTTCTGGGAACCCCTGGAACGTTTGCTCGACAAGCTGGCCTTCGACCCGGCGGCCGACCGGCTTTGCCTGGCCGGCGACCTGGTCAACCGCGGCGGCAAATCGCTGAAGGTGCTGCGCCGGATTTCGGCCCTCGGCGAGCCGCATTTCTCGGTGCTGGGCAACCACGACCTGCATCTGCTGGCCTACGCGCACATGCACCCGAAAGTGCGCAAACCGAACCCGGAGTTCGAGAAGATCCTGAACCACGCCGAAGGCGACCGGATCCTGGAGTGGCTGCGCGCCCAGCCGCTGCTGTGGCTGAACGCGGCCGACCGGATCGCGCTGGTGCACGCCGGCATCGACCCGCGCTGGGGGCCCAAACAGGCCCGAAAAAGCGCGGGCGAAATCGAGCAGGCACTGCGCGGCAAGAAGTGCGGCAAGTTCATCGACAACATGTACGGCAACGAACCCGACCGCTGGGCACCCGACCAGAAGCGCTTCGTCCGGCTGAGAACAGCCACCAACGTACTGACCCGGATGCGCTTTGCAAAATCCGACGGCCGCCTCGAGTTCAAGTCATCCGGTGACATGAACAACCCGCCAAAGGGCTTTCGCCCGTGGTTCGAATTGCTGGACGAATCCTGGCGCGACTGGTCGATCGTCTTCGGCCACTGGTCGATGCTGGGCTATTTTGACTACAAGGCCGGCGGCCGAAAAAAAAGCCAGGCCATCTGCCTGGATTCCGGCTGCGTCTGGGGCGGCTGCCTCACGGCGCTGGTGGTCGACGGAGATTCGCGCCAGGTCGTTCAGGAAGAATGCGCATCTCCTGGATGATCTTGCTCGTCTGGCCCTTACAGCCCGTCCCACTCGGGAAAGTCGCAGTCCGAGCCGAGTGTAAATCCCGTGTGCGGGCTCACCGTACGCACGGGCACGTGCTCGGCATTGGCCGGGGTAGCCTCGTGTCGGTAACGGCGATGCATCGCCACGAAGTCGGCAGCCGCCGCTTCATTCGGCCAGGCGTCCACAACAAGGCGGAATTCACGATGTCTCGTCCGGTGGTCCGCTCGCAAATTCCGGATGAATCTCCTCGCAAGACACATCGCGGTACGTGAACATCGAGGTCACGCTCATGCGGACCGGCATGCGTTCACCGTTTGTCTCGGCTGGCCGGAATTTTTGCATCGACATCAGCTTCAGGGCATCGGGAACAAACGTGTCGTTGGGCCAGGCTTCGACAACCTCGGGATCGAACGTATTGCCGTTGGAGTCGATCGTGAAGCGAAGCTTGACGAACGAGCAGGGTTGCGAGCGGCTTGGAAGAACCCCCGCTCTCAGGGTGAGGCGATCGCGGGTCGCCACCCAGTAATCAGTCGAACTTCCTTCCGTAACGTCGACAATCGGCGCGGCATAGTAAGGCTCCGGCCCAGGCTGAATGCCCGAACACCCCGCAAGAAACGCAGTTGCGAAAACAGCCGAAAAGAATTTTTTCACTTGAAATCCTTGACCAGATCGATACGTCATCACATTGAGCTTGCGACCACTCGCCGCATCTTGACGATGCGCTCAACGTTTTGCGAAATGGCGCACGCCCGACCGTGCAAGGAGAGAAATTCCGAGTCAGCAAAAACCAGGTTCCCCAAGAGCATTACCGCGCCAACGCCGCTTGATCGAAAGCTTATCATCATCATTGGGGGTTCGCCGGGTCACAGGGGTAACGTCTGCGCGAGCCGGTAGAATGCCGGTTATCGAAGTCTCGAGGCGAGCCATCCATGACCCATTCGCGAACCGTTCGCGCACCGCGCGGCAGCGAAAAAACCTGCAAGACCTGGGCCGCCGAGGCGGCGATGCGGATGCTGATGAACAACCTCGACCCGGAAGTGGCCGAGGACCCGGACAACCTTGTCGTCTACGGCGGACGCGGCCAGGCGGCGCGCTCGTGGGCGGCTTTCGATGCCATTGTCGAGACCCTGCAACGACTCGAGCCCGACGAGACGCTGCTGGTGCAATCCGGCGAGCCGGTGGGCGTGGTCCGGACCCACCCCGACGCGCCGCGGGTGCTGATCGCCAACTCCAACCTGGTGCCGGCGTGGGCCACCCAGGACCACTTCGACGAGCTGGCTGCCAAGGGTCTGATCATGTACGGCCAGATGACCGCCGGGTCGTGGATCTACATCTCCACCCAGGGGATCCTGCAGGGCACGTTCGAGACCTTCGCCGAATGCGCGCGCCAGCACTTCGGCGGCACGCTCGACGGGACGCTGAACGTGACCGCCGGTTGCGGCGGCATGGGCGGCGCGCAGCCGCTGGCGATCACGATGAACGGCGGGACTTGCCTGATCGCCGATGTCGACCGATCAAGGCTCGAACGGCGCAAGTCCAAGCGCTACCTGGACGAAGTGCACCACGACCTCGACACGGCCATCGATCGCGCGCTCGAGCTGAAAGAAGCGAAATCCGGCACCAGCGTCGGCGTGGTCGCCAACGCGGTCGACCTGCTCGAGCGACTGATCGAGCGCGGCATCACCCCCGACACGCTGACCGACCAGACCAGCGCCCACGATCCGCTCAACGGCTACGTGCCGACGGGTTATACCTTTGAAGAGGCCAACGATTTCCGCAAACGCGATCCGAAGGAATACGTGAAGAAAAGCCTGGCCAGCATGAAGCGACACGTCGACGCGATGGTGAAACTGCAGGACGCCGGCGCGGTGACCTTCGACTACGGCAACAATATCCGCCAGCGCGCGTTCGACGAAGGATTCGAAAGGGCCTTCGACTTTCCGGGCTTCGTGCCGGCCTTCATCCGGCCGCAGTTCTGCGTCGGCCGCGGCCCGTTCCGCTGGGTCGCGCTGTCGGGAGACCCGAAAGACATCTATCGCACCGACGCGGCATTGCACGATGCCTTCCCGAACCACGAAGGCCTGAAGCGCTGGCTGACCATGGCGCGCGAACGCGTGGAATTCGAGGGTCTGCCGGCGCGCATCTGCTGGCTGGGCCAGGGCGAACGGGACAAGGCGGGACTGATTTTCAATGATCTGGTCGCCAGCGGAGAAGTATCGGCACCCATAGTCATCGGCCGCGATCACCTGGATTGCGGCTCGGTGGCCTCGCCCAACCGCGAAACCGAAGGCATGAAGGACGGCAGCGACGCGATTTCCGACTGGCCGCTGCTCAACGCCATGGTCAACGTCGCCTCGGGCGCGTCCTGGGTGAGCTTCCATCACGGCGGCGGCGTCGGTATCGGCTACTCGCAGCACGCCGGCCAGGTCATCGTCGCCGACGGCACGCCCGAAGCGGCCGCAAGACTCGAGCGCGTGCTCACCAACGACCCGGCCATGGGGGTGTTCCGTCACGTCTCGGCCGGCTACGACGACGCCCGGACATGCGCGGAAGAACAGGGGCTGGACATTCCGTTCGATCGGTGGCGATAAGCTGGATTCAATCCGGTGAACCGTTGGAGATGAATGCAGATTTGATCGCGGCCTGGAGACCGCTCCTACGGCAGTCTCGGGTTTGCAATAATGGGTGGCGAACCCGAACGGAGTTGTCTCCATGTCAATGTCGGATAAGAAAATCGCGATCCTTGCCGAAGACAATTACCAGGAACTTGAACTGCACTATCCGCGCCTGCGCTTCATCGAGGCCGGCGCCAGCGTCAGCGTGCTCGGCACGGGCAAGAACGAGTACGCGAGCGAAAAGGGCTACATGGTCGATGTCGATGCCGACGTCGCAGACGTCAATGCCAACGACTTCGACGCGGTCGTCATTCCCGGCGGCATGGCGCCGGACAAGATGCGGCGCAGTCGTGCCATGGTCGAATTCGTCAGCGACATGCACGCGCAGAACAAGCCGGTCGCCTGGATCTGCCACGCAGGGTGGATGGCGGTTTCGGCCGACATCATCCGCGACCGGCGCGTGACCTCGTTCGCGTCGATCCGCGACGACATGATCAACGCCGGCGGCAACTGGGTCGACGAGGAAGTCGTCGTCGACGGCAACCTGATCAGCAGCCGGATGCCACCGGATCTGCCGGCATTCTGCGAGGCGCTGATGAAGGCGCTGGCGGACAGCTGACCGTCGTCAGCCGGGCAGGCGCAGCGAGAGACGGCGCGCTATCATTCCGTCATGAGTGAACATGATTCCCGTCTGCGGGGCCACACGACTGCCGGCGCCTGGCCCGACTGCAGGCCCGGCCGGTTTGCGTCCCGCATTGTCGATCTTCACCGCGTCCATGACCCGGCTAGTGGGCACGCTCCCCTCGAGCAACTGCACAAGCCCTGCTTCAGCGCAGCCGGTCGCGAGTTTCTCGGGCTCGGCCTGCTGGGTCTTGCAGACGACTTGGGTGTAGAACTCAACGGCGGCCGAGTCGGCGCGGCCAAGGGACCGGACGCATTCCGCGCCGCACTGGCCGGCTACGGCGCGGCCGATTCGGTGGCGCTCGCGGATTTCAGGGTTCCAGTCGTCGATGTCGGCAACGTCGTCCCCGGCGAGTCGCTTGCAGAAACGCACGCGCGGGTCACCGAAACAGTGGCTGCGATGCTGGACGCCGGACTGATGCCGATCGGCATCGGCGGCGGCCACGACATGACCTTTCCCGAAGTCCGTGCGCTGATCGATCAATTGACGGAACCTGCAGGATCGACGCTGGACGGCGTCTATTTCGACGCCCACCTGGATGTGCGCGAAGACGAAGGCTCCGGAATGCCGTTTCGGCGCCTGATCGAACACGGCGGCATCGGCACACTGCAATTGTTCGGCTTCGACCCGCTTGCCAACACGCCGGCGCACCTGCAATGGTTCGAAGACAACGGCGGCGAACGGGTCGAGTGGCCGCCCACTCAGTGGCCGCCCTCGCAGGCCCAGTTCGTCTCGATCTGCCTCGACGTGATCGACATGGCCCAGGCGCCCGGCGTCAGTTCGCCCCACCCGGCCGGCTGGCCTGTGCAAAAAGTGGCCGACTACGCCGAAGCCGCCGGCCGCATGCCCTCGGTGTGCTGCTTCGACATCATGGAACTGTCGCCGCGGCATGACGACAACGGCCGCACCGCGCGACTGGCCGCGCACCTGTTTCTTCGATTTCTCGCCGGGCTCAACCGCCGACCTTCGGTATGAGCACACCCACACGCGTCATCAACGCACGAATCGAACAAGGCCTGTGCGATCTAGTCGTCGAAAACGGCGCGATCACTGAAATCACTGCGGCCATCCTCGGCCAGTCCGCCGGCGAGTCCACCTTCGATGCCGAGGGCCGCGCGGTGCTGCCGGGCTTCGTCGATTGCCATACCCATGCCTGCTTCGCCGGATCGCGGCTCGACGAATGGGAACGGAAACTGGCCGGCGCTTCCTACCTGGAGCTGATGGAAGCAGGCGGCGGCATCATGGCTACCGTGCGCGCCACCCGGAAGGCCACCGAGGCCGAACTGGCCGAAACGCTGCTGCCCCGGCTGAACAGGATGCTGGCCCACGGCTCGACCACCATCGAGGTCAAATCCGGCTACGGACTGGATACCGAAAGCGAGCTCAAGATGCTGCGCGCGATCTCGCGTGCCGGGGAATCGTTTCCGGGCACGCTGGTTCCAACCGCCTGTATCGGCCACGCCGTCGATCCGGACATCGATCACGACCGCTTCGTGCGTCACACCATCGGGGACACGCTACCGGCGGTCACCGCCGAATTCCCGGGCATAGCGCTGGATGCCTATTGCGAGAAAGGCGCATGGTCGCTGGACGACTGCCTGGCGCTGTTCGACGCCGGACAATCTGCGGACCATCCGATTCGGGTGCACGCCGACCAGTTCAATGCCATGGGCATGATCAAGGCGTCGGCTGAGCGCGGCTTCAGCAGCGTCGATCACCTCGAGGCGACCGACAAGCAGGGCTTGCTCAGGCTGGCGGCTTCGGACACGTTCGGCGTGATGCTGCCCGCATCCGGATTTCACCTCGACGAGCGTTACGGCAACGGCCGCGCGTTCATCGATGCGGGCGGCAGACTGGCGCTTGCAAGCAACTACAACCCGGGCTCCGCACCGTGCTTTTCGATGCCGTTCGTCGTCGCGCTGGCCGTGCGCAAACTCGGTTTGACGCCGACCGAGGCCATTCACGCCGCCACCGCAGCGGGCGCCGAACTGCTGGGCCTGACCGATCGCGGAAAGATCGAAACCGGCATGCGCGCCGACCTGGTCGTGCTCGACCATGCGGATGCGCGCAACCTTGCCTTCGAATTCGGCGGCAATCCGGTGGCCCGGGTCATGGTTGCCGGACAATGGACATGTTGAATTCGGTCGCGTAGCCCGAATAAGCGCACAGCGCGCATCCGGGGCCGCAGGCTGCATCCGACTCTGTTCCCGGGTGCGCTTCGCTTACCCGGGCTACGGGACTGGCGGCTTTTTCGACTGGTCCGGTAATCCGTGCAAATCTGTGTAATCTGCGGACCACATTAACGAATAACCACCGATGAACGAATTCGATCTGATTGCAGAGATCAAGGCGCGGGCACCAGCCGGTTCGGGCATTGTGCTCGGGATCGACGACGACGCGGCCGTGCTGCAGCCCTCGGCCGGCATGCAATTGATCGCGACCACGGACAACCTGGTCGCCGGCCGGCATTTCGTCGATTCCGGCGACAATCGCGCAACCCCGGAAGAAATCGGCCACCTGGCGCTGGCGGCGAACCTGAGCGACCTGGCGGCCATGGGGGCGATCCCGCGCTGGTGCCTGCTGACGCTGACTTTGCCGGAGGCCGATTCGGACTGGCTGCGCAGGTTTCTGGATGGTTTCCTGGCGCTGGCGGTTGAACACGACTGCGCGCTGGTCGGCGGCAACATCACCCGCGGCCCGACGAATATCGGCGTGACCGCACTGGGGGAAGTGCCGGCTGGAAAATTCGCGACCCGCAGCGGCGCCCACCCCGGTCAGCGCATCGTGGTCACCGGCACGCTGGGCGATGCGGCCGCCGGACTGAAGCTGGAACGACCGCCCGGCGACCCCCTTCGAGAAAGATTGTTGAAACCCGCGCCGCGCATTGCCGCGGGCCTCGAGCTGGCCCGAATTGCCGATGCCATGATCGATATTTCAGACGGCCTGCTCGCCGACCTGGCGCACATGAGCGGCAAACTCGGGGCCGAGATTCATTGCGATCGGCTGCCGACGTCGGCCGCGCTGGCCGAGGCATTTCCGGACGACCGGGAGCGCTGGCCGCTGCAGTTCGCCGGCGGCGATTACGAACTGCTGGCGCTGGTTGCCGAAGATGCGAAACTGCCCGCATCGGTCGGCGGAATCAATCTGACCGAGATCGGACGCATTACCAATACCGGCCGGATCGGTTGCCTGGATGCGGCCGGCGAGCTGTTCGAAACCGCCGAACCCGGCTGGGATCATTTCAGGCGCTGATGACATCGCTTCTTCCTGGCGTTCAGGTTCGCGACTTCGATGCCGGGTCCGGCGCGGATCGGTCGCTTCAGTTCGACGCCTGGCGAGGCCTTCAGCGACCGATCCCCGCCAGACCCGGCGCCATGCTGCATTCTTCCGGCGCCGATGTTTTCTTCCCGGTCAATCGGTGCTACCCGCCCACCCCGCGCTTCAACGCCGCGACCTGGCGCATGAGGTCGTCCAGACGGGTGTAGGTAAAACGCAGCCTGCCGTCGCCGTCGAGCACGAAGTACTGCGGCGTTGCCCAGGCGTTGAACGCCAGTTTCGCCTCGCCGAGCGCATCGAACAGCACCTTCACGTCCAGCGCCTGGCTCTCGACGAACTCCATCGCGGCCTCGCTCGGGTCGTCGGTGACGGCCAGCAGCGGCACGCCCTGCGCCGACAAGGTCTGCGCCAGCGCAGCGATATCGGGCATTGCACGGGACGACGGCCCGCAATAGCGCGACCAGAACACCACCACGGTGGCTTCCGGGCCAAACAGGTTCTGCAGCGCCACACGTTCACCGGAGCGATTCTCGACCCGTGCTTCATCCAGCGGCCGGCTGTCGGCCTCGGCCAGGGTTCGCTCGAGCATGTCGACCTCTGCCCGGGCGACGATGCCGCTCCATTGCGGTTCGTAGTCGGACAACCATTCGGGCAGAGCTTGTTCTGGCTGCATCGGATCGGCCGCGACCGCCGCCAGCGCCCGGGCCGCACCGTCGTGATCGCCGGCGGCGCGGCGCGCCTTTGCCAGCGCCTCGAAACGATCGGTGTTCCAGCCAACCGTAATCGCAGCCTCCAGCGCCGCAACCGCCTGTTCCGGACGGTCTTCGGCGAGCAGCGCCTTGCCCAGCGCGGTCTGCAGGCTTGCAATGCGGGTATCGAGCTGGCGTTCGTATTCGGCCTGCGTGACGCCGAGCGGGCGTTCGCCTTCCGGAACGGAGGAGAGTTCAGCGATCATCGACCGCAACCAGTCGACGCCCATTTTCCGGGACATCGGGTGCGCGGCTACCGCCATGACGGAATAATCCGGTGGCTGCCCGCGACTGTATTCGGCTGCGCGCCTGGCCCAGCGCTCA
>Ga0209964_1000072_pt1 | contig 22483 bp, 20 predicted proteins | sample SalPonR2_B_D1_MG_FD_185705 | JGI IMG/M metagenome (GOLD analysis project Ga0209964, IMG submission 185705) | Salt pond soil microbial communities from South San Francisco under conditions of wetland restoration - Salt Pond MetaG R2_B_D1_MG... ... | reverse complement strand
CTTCCGCGCCCAGCAAATTCAAAGTTACAGCGGAAAAGTCCTGAGAATTGACGCCGAGACTGGGGAAGGCATAGTCAGCAATCCCTATTTCGATGCCGATCAGCCCGATGCGCCGGCATCCAAGATTTGGGCCCTCGGTTTGCGCAACCCCTACCGTATCGCCCTGCGACCGGGGACGGGGTCCACAGACCCCTCCGAAGGGAACCCAGGAACGCTATACATTACCGATGTCGGAGCCAGCAGTTGGGAAGAGATCAATGTCAGCGATGGCCCCGGGTATAATTTTGGCTGGCCCGTATTCGAAGGCATGCAAGGAATGTGGTTTTATATGCAGAAAGACCGAGCCAATAAATTTGTGTCGAATCCACTAACGGAAGGCTGCGAACGGGATTTCTTTACCTTCATGGAACTCATCCAGCAAGAGAATGGAAATCACGATTACAAATACCCACACCCCTGTTTTCCCTCTATCAACATTGCCGATACAACCCAGGTGTATTATCATGCACGCCCTGTACTAACTTACCGCAACGACTCCTGGAATCCTGGAGGACGCGATGCCCTTTTACCGACCTTCGACGGGGAAGGAAAAGCCACAGAACTCGAAATCACCGCTCCCGGAGCTCAGGTAGAAGGAGCTGAAAGTTTTGGGGGCATTTCAGCCATTACGGGCGACTTTTACGATGGCATCGCCTTTCCGGAGGAATACCATCAAATGTTACCCGTGATCGATTACGATGGCTGGCTCAAGGTCTTTTGGTTTGATCAAAGCCACCGACTTCAAAAGATGGAGCATTGGCTATCGGGGCTCGAAAATGTGATTGACATGCGCTTTAATCCCTATGATGGCTGTTATTATATGACAAGCCTCTTTCCCTCTGAGATCCGAAAAATCTGTTTTGCCGGAAACCTTCGCCCCCAGATCAAGCTCGATGTTAGCCCCGAGTACGGCCCGGGTCCACTGGAGGTTACCTTTGATGCCAGCGCCACTTTTGACCCCGAAGACGATCCCATAAGCTTTGAATGGGCACTGGAAACCGGGGAAACCGATACCGGCTCCATAGTTTCCCATATTTTCACTCCTGATACACAGGCGCCTCAGTCTTTTTATCCCACACTTACCGTGCGCGATAGCAACGGCAATGTAGCGACTCAGCAGATCCACATTTCCGTGAATAATAGCCCTCCCCAGGTCGACATCCACAGTATCAGTCCCGATCAACTTTATCCCATGGATCGCATTACCCAACTTCCTCTGGAGGCGACCGTAGAAGATGCAGAGCATGCAGCCGGAGAGTTGGATTTCGAATGGGTCACCTATCTGCACCACAATACACATTTTCATCCTCTGACAGAAAGTGAGGATCCGCAGTCTATTTTTAGCGTCAATCCGGTAGGCTGCGAAGAGGTCAACAATTATTACTACCGCATCAGCCTGCGGGTGACGGACCCCGAAGGCCTGGAAGGGTATGATGAACGTTATATTTTCCCCGACTGCGACGGAACATTAATAGATAGTGTTTTGTCCCTTCGAGTCTATCCCAATCCAACCAGCGATTTTCTGTATTTGCGGTTCAGCGATGAAGTGACTCCGGAGCAAGACTACACCATCCACTTGTTCAATATGGAGGGTCGACAGGTTCTTGAAGGCGTTTACCCAGCCCATGCCTTTCAGCATTACGTCCGGCTCAAAGTGAGCCACCTGCTCCCGGGCACCTACATTTATCAGGCTCGCAGTGAAGAAGGCGAGCAGTACATCGGCCGATTCATTATCTCATCCAGATAGGGGTATTTTTTTAAGATATTTTGGGCGTATCCCCGTCCCTGCGAGCGCGTCGCGCTCTACGGACGGGGTCGGGTCGTCCGGGGGTGCCGTACTCGGCTCGGCGCGATAGTCCGCCCCGAGCCTTTGCACCCCGCCGCAGGCGGCGGGCCCCTCCCACCCCTTACGCGGCCCACGCGCCGAACCCAATGTATTAGAATTATCTAATTGACCTGCCAGTCAGAGACCTGTGGAATATTCTATCGGATGTCAATGAATTTGAGATTAAAAAGGTGCTACCTAGGTTTTCTGTGATTTAGTTCCTTCCTGTTTCCATGGCTTCCTGATTTTTATGGTAAGCCTCATCCTTTTGCAGTACTTTCCTTCTAGTAGGGGTTGGATCCTTTATTTCATCAAAAATCAGCTTAGTTCACCCACAGTCTAATTATTCGGATTTTATTACCTTACATGAAGCAAACAGATATCGCAATGACCTTAGAACAAGCGAATCGCACATATTGGATATTTGGAGGTCTGGGCTGCGCCCTTATCGGGTTTGGCTTAAGCCTTTTAGTGGAAAGTGGGTTTATAAAGCACAGTGACCGTCCGGACTGGCACTGGGTGGTACTCGGCACCTTGTCACTGGTGTTAATTATGAGCGGGATCAACTTTTTGTTTCGGTCTTTTGAAGCGAAACTAAAAAGGAAGGAAAAGAAAAGTGACCTGTAAGTTTCGATGGCACTTATCAAAAGCGCCTTGTTATCCCCTTTAAAAATTTTCAGCCTTCATTTTATCCCTCATGATGCCGATGAGCCACCTTGGAAACGTATAGAGCAGGGTCAAATCATAATTTCTAAACAGATTCATTAAGTGATTTAATTAATTGGGCTAGCGGACGGAATCAAATGATCGCTTCCCTCCCGCACAAGCGATGTGGAGCCATCCCGCTACGCCTTCAGGCGAGCGGGAGTCCGAATCACGCCTCGGGCGTGATGAAGGACCGAGTGAATAACGAGTGGCGAAACGTAGCGACCCCGTTCCGAGAAGCGCTGAGCGCTTTCGAGGACGGGGATGGGCCCTGAAAATCAAAAAAGAGAGCGATATTACTTTTTGCCGGCACTTTGATCCCATAAATAGACGAGGGCAGCTATGGCAGCGCTTCCGAGTTCGAATTCGCGGGGGTGGACCTGGCTGAAGACGTCGATGTCTGTGTGGTGGAGATCGAAATAGCGTTGGGGGCTGGTGCGGAAGCCGACGAGTAGAGGGCCTTGTGATTTGAGGCGACTAATGTCGGCACCGGAACCGCCGGTTTGGAAGTCGATGCGATAAGGAGAAAATACATCGCTGAAGGCATGGAGTTGCTGAAATCCGGGGGTGAGGACTTCCGGTATGCCGTCACAGCGAAAACCGATGGGTAAAAATCCACCGCTGTCGCTTTCGATGGCGAGGCTGTGGGTGAGGCCTTGTTTTTCCGATTCTTTAGCGTAGATCTGTGCGCCTTGCAGGCCGTTTTCTTCGTTCATGTAAAATACGAGACGGAGGGGGTGGTGATGGCGGTAACCCAGGCTTTGGAAGAGGTGAACGACATCCGTAATGTGGGCACAACCGGCTCCATCATCATGCGCGCCGGTGCCCACATCCCAGGAGTCGAGATGAGCGCCGAGCAAGATGTAGGGGGCATCCGGATCGGTACCTTCCCAGTCTGCAATCACATTGTAAGAGGTGACGGGATCCAGATTTTGGCAGTCCATTTCAATATGAAGAGTGGTTGGACCGTTTGCCAGGGCCTGGGCCAATCGGTCAGCGGCCCGGGTGCTAATGGCAATAGCGGGAATGGTGTCTTCGCGGTATACGGTAACACCCGTATGAGGCACATCATCGAGACGGCCGGTCATGGAGCGAACCACGGCCGCTACAGCTCCATATTCGGCAGCTTGGGTAGGGCCATAGACGCGCTGATCTACCGCGCCGCCATAAGCGGAGGAAGGGCTGATCTTACTATTGTCGAAAGGTCGATTGAAAAATACAATTTTCCCTTTCAAACGAAGAGGTCCGAGGCTATCGAGATGGTCCAGGTCATGAACTTCTACGACTTGAGCTTTCAGCCCGCCCTCCGGAGTTCCGATGGAGTTACCCAGCGAGAGTGCGGGCAATTCGATATTCCCCCAGATGGGCGCATCGACAAATCGCACGGTTTCTTTCGTTCCTCTTTCCCAACGCGGCACCTCGGGCACTTCTTGAAGGATAACGGTATCGGCTCCGAGTGTCTCCATATGTTGTTTGACAAAATACACGGCTTGAGCTGCGCCTTCGGAGCCACTGAGACGAGGCCCGATATTTTCTGTGAGGTCTCGCAACCAATTATATCCATATTGGTCTTCGAGAGCTGTGGTATACAAGTCTCTGACCATAAAGGCGTCTTCTTCGGTGGGCGTGTATTGGGCGCTCATGGGAAGAGTGAGGATCGAAATGAGGGCAAAAAGGATAAAACGCATGATGGGATTAATTTTTTAGAGTGCGAATATAGCGTAAAGAATGCTTAGATGCCGTATGAGGCCTGAACGAAGGGCCCGGATAAAAATGTTTTTGGATCAATATCTGATTGGAGCACGGGGCCGGTCCACTTTCCCTGAAGCAGTTGGAAGGCAACTTCAGCTAGTGGCGCTGCCGTGGTGTGCTGAATGGCGCGCAGCTGCTGATTTCCAATCTTGCGGGGACCGATGCGGTACGATTTTTCTATGCTGTGCAGTTGGCCACTAGCATCCTTTCCCGAGACAGAGGCATAGATGATCACCTGGTCATCATCTATGAGAGGGATGGCATTTAACATTCGGTCTTGAAGGTAGTCGACAGACTGGGTACTGTCGGGAGCGGCGGCGATGACCTCTCTGGCCCAGTCATAGTGGCCGGGCCATCGGAGGGTGCGGTAATCCAGCTCTCGAACTTTTCCACGAAAAAAGTCCGGAAGATTGGCGGCTCCGCCGGATGTGAAGTCGTCTTCATATCGGATCCCATCGATAATAAGGGTTCGGGTGTCGGAGAGGGAGTCGATATACTTTTTCTCAAAATTGCGAATCACCTCCGCTTTTTTGATATACTCAGTAGCCACTCCGATGGGGCTCCAGGTAAAACCATAATAATGAGGGGGTTGGGCATGTCGAGTGAGTGCGCCCACTTTCATGGCGATGCGGTCGATGACACTGACTTCGTGGCGGTGGGAAAACTTCTGGTAGAGTTGATGAGCCAGAATATTGATAAATCCGGGAGCGAGGCCGGTTTGGAGGACGTAACCGGTCGAGGCGTCAGCGGCAATTTTGAGTACTTCTTGTGTTTCCTGAACGTATTCGGTAAGATTGGCGTAGTGCAAGTCATATTTTTTTGCCCATTGGGCCATTCGGGGTGCCTGGCTGCCGGGAAGGCAATCCAAAAGAATATCGCATTGCTTCAGCACCTTTTCACAATTCGGGCTGAGGCCCTCTTTGGGCATAGTGACGGGTTTGGCCACGTTTTTTTCTAATCCCTTGTGAATATAGTCCACGGCCTCCTGAGCCGCTTCGGGAGCGATATCACCTAAATAAAGGCAAGCGTCAACTTCTTTTTGATCCGCTAAAATGAGGCCGAGTGCCCGGCCGATTCCGCCGCTTCCGGCGATAAAAATATGATGTTTTGGCATAAGGGTGTTCTGTTTTACGTGATATTCAAAGGTAAGGAATGTCGCGGAGAAAAAGAGGGAGTGGGATTGATTTGGGATAGAGGTGAAGTGTTCATTTGGGATCTTAATTCTTTGACGAAAAGCAATCCCACTTATACTTTAATGATGCCCGGAATGAGAAGCTATATGGGTGTGAAAGCCCATAAATATTTTTTTGAGAAAGCTTTAGTGGGGTTTTGCGCACTCTGATGCGGGTTGAGATGGTAGTGAAATTACTAAGAGGTGCGGTTGTAGGTATACCCATAGACTATTCCTTGGTGCCACTATCCACATTTGTCTGATAGTTCTGGGAGCAGAATTCACATTGGGAATGGGAGTGCGCGATGCGATTTCATTCTCATCTTTTCGCCATAATGACTAGCTTTTAGCCACATACTTTCAAGTCAAAAAGGGGATACTTTCGTGATTTTCAGTTAATTATCGCACAAAATAGGGGCAAATCTTCTTGATTATGAAAAAAAATGCGACCTTTGTGCCGCTCAGAAGAAAAATTTCTATTCAGGTGAGCTTATGAATGAAAAAATTAGAATATGAGGAAAGCAGACTTAGTTGCAGCTATTTCAGAGAAGACCGGTGTGCCGAAGGTAGATGTTCTCGTATCGTTAGAATCTTTTTTCACAGAAGTGAAAGACTCTTTGACGGAGGGTGAGAATGTATACATCCGGGGCTTCGGTTCTTTTATCGTGAAGAAACGTGCCAAGAAAATTGGTCGTCATATTAAGAAGAATAAAGCGATTGAGATACCCGCACACTACATCCCTGCCTTTAAACCCTCGAAGGTGTTTGTTGAGCGAGTAAAGGAAAACGTTCAAGAACTCGACGACGAATAGAGAAACACGCATTTAATGGGAAAAGCACAGTGGATTTTGTTGAGTTTAGGAGTCGTCGTCGTCGCGGCCATCTACATAGGATTGGATACCCGTCCACCTGAAGCCTATGAGTATGATTCGAGCCGATCGTTTCAAATGCAACGAACGAGCGCCAGCAATCTAGTCCGTGAAAAACTTCCGGAATTAGATCAACAAGTTCAGCTTCAGATCCGTTCCATCAATGCATCGATTGAGAATAGTACCAACCGAGCCGATTCCATAGCGCGTTTTAAAGAATTGTCAGGTGCATGGTACGAGCAGGAGGAGCCGGTTTTGGCAGGTCATTATGCGGAGCGCGTGGCAAATTTAGAAGAGACGCCCGCTTCTTGGTCTATGGCAGGTACCACTTTTGCATTGGCCCTGCACAAAGAAGAGGTGGCTCCGAAAGAAAGAATGTTTGCCGCTGATCAAGCTCGAAGCGCTTTTGAGAATGCGATAACGATGGAACCAGAAAATGTCAATCATCGCATCAACTTAGCTTTAACCTATGTTCAGGCACCCCTTGAAGACCAACCGATGAAAGGGATTCAAATGTTACTTGAACTCAGTCGGCAATATCCGGAGAATGCCGGAGTTTTATACCAACTCGGTCGGTTAGCTATTCAAACCGGACAATATGAACGGGCGATTGAACGCCTGGAACGAGCTCTTGAGCTCAACCCAAACAGGAAAAACGCACATTGTTTACTTGCGGAGGCTTATGCCTCAACCCAACAGCTGGAAAAAGCGAAACGCAGTCAGCAGCAGTGCAAATCAGATTAATAAAAACAAAAAAAACTTAGAATTATGCCAAGTGGAAAGAAAAGAAAACGACATAAGATTTCAACGCACAAGCGGAAAAAGAGGCTTCGTAAAAACCGTCACAAGAAGAAGAAATAATTATTAACCTCTGCACAGTGCTGGGACTGCAATAGCAGCCCCAGCTCATTTTTCTACCTGATGGTCCTGCGAGTCTATGTGATTCGCATCTCCCATTATATACTTTCTCTTCCTGTTGACAGGGTCATTTGACTCTCGCTCACGCTTAGAGCAATCTCACTGTGCATGAACTAAAAATATCGGAAGTGGAAAAAGAATTAATCATCAATGCTTCTCCAGCAGAAGTTGAAATAGCGATGATTGAGAATGGTAAGTTGGTAGAGATTCATCGTGAGTCCACCAATAACGAATTTACCGTGGGTGACATTTTTATTGGGCGAGTGAAAAAACTCATGCCTGGATTAAATGCTGCTTTTGTAGATATAGATCACAAAAAAGATGCATTTCTACACTATACGGATCTCGGACCAAAGTTTCAATCGCTACAAAAATTTGTTCGGGGAAGTGTTTCCGGAAGTCAACAAACATCAGAGCTCAGAGATTTTAAGATAGAGCCGGAAATTCATAAGTCCGGAAAGATCAATGATGTGGTGGATAAAAAACACCCCATTCTCGTTCAAATCCTTAAAGAGCCTATATCAACCAAAGGGCCACGGTTAAGTTGTGAAGTGACCATCCCCGGCCGGTACATTGTTTTAACCCCATTTAATGACGTGGTAGCGGTTTCCAAAAAAATACGAAACCCCGATGAACGCAAACGCCTTCAACTTCTCATCGAGAGTATAAAGCCGGGCAACTTTGGGGTGATCGTGCGAACTGCAGCTGAAGGGAAAAAAGTGGCCGATCTGCACAACGAGTTGAGTGAACTCGTAGGCAAGTGGAAAGACATTCACTCTCAACTGCACAATGCCAAAGCCCCAATGAAATTGTTGAGTGAACTGGACAAAACCAGTTCAATACTCAGGGATTTACTTTCCGACTCATTTAACAGAATTGTCGTAAACGATGAAGACCTTTACAACAACCTCAAGGATTATTTAGGTGAGATCGCCCCTGATAAACAACGAATCCTGCGCTCCTACAAAGGGAAGCAGCCTGTTTTTGACCGCTACGGGATCACCCGACAAATAAAGTCGGCTTTTGGGAAAACAGCAACGATGCCTTCTGGAGCCTATTTAGTTATAGAGCATACTGAAGCTATGCATGTAGTTGATGTCAACTCAGGGCCAAAATCTCGACGTGCGAGCCAGGAAGAAACCGCATTATATGTGAACCTGGAGTCAGCAGAAGAGATTGCCAGACAATTGCGTCTAAGAGATATCGGAGGTCTTATCGTGGTCGACTTTATCGATATGAAAAAGTATGAGCATCGCAAAAAGCTATACAGCACGTTGAAAGATGCCATGAAAAAGGACCGTGCTCAGCATACCATTTTACCATTGAGTAAATTTGGCTTGATTCAAATTACGCGTCAGCGGGTACGGCCGGCAGTAAAAATTGATACGGCAGAAAAATGTCCTACTTGCCATGGAACAGGCAAAGTGAACGCTACTGTTCTGGTTACAGATGAAATCGACCGGGATTTGCTATTTATTCGCCAGTCCAGGCCGAAATCTAAGATTAAGTTGCACGTTCATCCATTCATTGAGGCTTTCCTGAAAAAGGGCCTTCCCTCGATTCAGATGAAGTGGTATCTCAAGCATGGGAAATGGATTCCCATCAAGGCTAAAAACGACTTACCTCTCATGGAATACCACTTTTTTGACGGCAAAGAAGACGAGATCAAACTCAACTAATTTGTAGTCATGGGGCAGAACAGACCGCACATTGCCGTTGCTATACTCGACTGGGGTTGGGGGCATGCTATGAGATGTTTGCCCATCATTGAGTCGGCATTAGATAAAGGATACCGCATCACTCTTGCGTCCGGGGATCAGGTGTTGGATCGCTTAGGTAGATTGTTTCCGCAACTACATACCCTGAAGCTGCCATCGTATAAAGGACAATATCGCTGGAATAATATGGCGATGAATATTGCGATGAAATCTCCAGAACTGATTCAAGCACTTGAAAAGGAGCGCGATGTTATAAAAAAGCAACATCATAAAACACCCTTTGATGCCATCATTTCAGATGGAAGATATGGTTGTTTTATTGAAGATCGCCCTTCCTTTTTTTTGACCCACCAGCTTCATATTAAAGCGCGAAAAAAATTGACCGATACTATGGCCAATACGGTGCAGAGGCAGTGGCTGGGGCACTTCACTGAAATTTGGGTGCCCGACTTCCAGGAGGCACCGGGCCTGGGAAGCCAACTATCGCACAAATGTTTGGAACAGAATTGTCATTATATAGGACCATTAAGTCGGTTTCACAATGCAATTCCTGCAGAATCTCCGGTTCAATATGAATGGCTTTTTATCCTAAATGGTCCAGAGCCAGCGCGCGCGCAACTCGAAAAGCAACTTTGTCAAATATCCCAAACCCAAGCGGATAAGAAATTTATGTTTGTGACCCCGAGTGATGCCGCAGCTGATCTGGAGAAGTATTCTCATTTGAGTCATTGCGTAGATCCCGATAGTGATGAGCTGGCTCAAATCGTGGCCCAGTCCAAACACATTCTTTGTCGAAGTGATTTTTGCCAACTTACAGATTTATGCGTTTGGGAAAGAACAGCAATGCTGATTCCAACACCGGGCCACCCTGAACAACTCTATTTAGCTGATTTTTATGCTCAACACTACCATTGGCCGGTTTTTATGCAAAGTGAATTGTCAGAACTGCCACAGCCAGCTGAAATGGACGAAGTCCCACCCTTGACTTGCTCTTCAAGTCCTCCTCGGATTGAGAACGTTTTTGATCGATTAACAGCTTTTCAAATTTAGCATCTGTCAGCTGACTTAAGATAGCCAAAGCGAATTATTTTACCTTCGAATCGATTGGGTTCCGCACTCTTAGCTATGATCAAAAACGAGGGCCTTCACACTCGTGGATTTATCTATAGAAATTTTTGGGGACGGTTATATGTCTGGATGGGTAATCAATTGAGATAAGGCCTATGAAAGTGGCGCTGGACATTTTTTAAAGTAGCGTAAAATTAGCATGCCTAATCAACATGGTTTATTCTGGCGGCCAGTTCTACAGAGTTTAAAAAAATGTAAATGAATACGCTAAAGCTCAGCATAATCTCAATATCGCGTTTAGATTGAAAAAAGTCATCCGTTGGTATATTTGTGAATAATAATTACCTTTAAAGAAATACACCTAAATGCTCGCTTATGCGCTTAAATATACTGTTAATTTTTAGCTCTTTTTTCCTGTCTCTATCTCCACATTTTATTTCTGCGCAATCTGTTAGCTTCAATGTCAAGGGGGGATTAAACTTGTCCAACATGGCTTTTGAGGGTCCGGATGCTGTTAATAACTCTGGAAACATAACGACAGGTTTTCATGTGGGTGCTTTTGTTGAGCTTCCATTTAGTAACAAATTTGGACTGGAAACGGGCTTACTTTTGCAAAGTAAAGGATTCAAATCTGAATTCACGAGTTCATTTTTCGATCCTGAAGAAATGGATTCGATTTCCTACTCCGGAGACCAAACCACAAGTTTGTTGTATTTAGATGTACCCATTTTGTTCAAAAGTCGGTTTGCGATGGGAGGTATGAACCTCATAGCCTCAGCCGGACCTTATTTTGGATTCGGGCTAAGTGGAACGCGGTTTTTTGAATATACATTTGAGGGGCAGCAATACGAGGAAGAGTCGGTCATAGACTGGGGTGACAATGGAGATTTCAAATCTGTTGATTATGGAGTAATGGTTTCTATAGGAGTTGAGTTTTCGGAGTTGATTTTATCAGCCTCTTACGTTCAAGGTCTGGCCAATATAGAAACCATCAATCCAGAACAGAATACCACTACGCACCAGAATATTATGATTTCTATTGGATTTCGCCTGGGGAATGAGGAATGAGTTTCTGATTAATATTTTACGATTATGAGTGTTGACAAGAAAAAAATATGGCTTTCCTCTCCGCATATGGGTACTCGGGAATTAGAGTATGTCAAGGAGGCCTTTGAAACCAATTGGATTGCACCTTTAGGTCCTCATGTCAATGCCTTTGAGGAAGAATTACAAGAATATAACGGGATCTCTCATGCCGCGGCACTTTCTTCGGGAACAGCAGCACTACACCTTGCGCTTATAATACTCGGCACTCAGCCCGGAGATTACGTACTGTGTCAAAGTTTTACTTTTTGCGGATCTGCCAACGCCATTCACTACACGGGAGCTACGCCTGTGTTTATAGATTCGGAGTCAAACACCTGGAACCTGGACCCCAATGCATTGGAAGAGGCCATTCAAACCATCCGAAGTCAGAAAGCAAAGTACCCCGGAAAAATTAAAGCGATCATGCCGGTTCACCTCTACGGCATGCCAGCAGCCATGGATGAAGTCTTAGAAATCAGTCAAAAATATGAGATTCCGATCATCGAAGATGCTGCTGAATCGCTCGGCGCATCCTATAGAGGAAAGAAGACGGGAAGCCTGGGCGATCTCGGGGCCTTCTCTTTCAATGGAAATAAGATAATCACCACCAGCGGCGGCGGCGCACTGGTTTCTGATCGAAAAGAGTGGATCGAAAAAGCACGATTTTTGGCTACACAGGCGCGCGACCCGGCCCCACACTATCAGCACAGTCAGGTGGGCTATAACTACAGGCTGTCGAATGTGTTGGCTGGTATCGGCCGGGGACAGCTGGAAGTGCTGGATCAGCGTATTGAGCAACGGCAACATATTTTCCAGACCTATGTAAATTGGTTTTCAAAATGGGGCCTAAATTGGGTTGGTCAACAAGGGGATATTTTATCTCAAAGTAATCGATGGTTAAGTGCATTTGACCTGGGCCCCTCAGACTGGAAACCTGAGGCAGTGCGTCGGGCACTGGAAAAAGATAATATCGAATGCCGCCCTCTATGGAAGCCGATGCACCTGCAGCCCGTTTATTCAGACTGCCCTTATTTTGGAGGAGATCGGGCTGAAAAGCTATTTCAAAACGGACTTTGTTTTCCCAGTGGCTCAAATATGACTCAGGAGGATATGGAACGTATTCAAAAGGCCTTAGAAGAATGTCTTGCCAATCCCAATCCCAATGATCAATAAAACAAAGATCACAGAATGGGTTAACCGTTACCGGCCGGGACAGAATAATCGAATTTCTGGTTCCTTTACCAAAATATTTATTCTGGGCATTGATTTGGCATTTGCTCTTTTCGCATTTGGTTTTGCTGTTTTCGTTGATCGAACGCTAAATGCGACCAGTTGGAGCATGGTCATGCTTAGCTCAGTTCCCTGGATTTTATTAACTCTGAGGGCCATTAGTTTTATAGTGTTCAAAACGTACCTCATCATCATACGGTTTGTTGGTGAGAAAGACTTTATGAACCTGGCATTGGCTGCCACCAGTTCTACGGTTGTATTTTATGCTATCCTCAAAACGTTCCCTCTGGCCTTGCCGGGTGATCGTGCAGCCACCGTCATCGTAATTGATTATCTTTTTCTCTTGTACCTTTCCGGTGGATTTAGAATTTTTCTGCGTTTATTATATAAATATCTGCGTCAGAAGAATAAGGGTCGAGTTCCCAATGCCATAATTTATGGTGCCGGCCAACTCGGGGCTCAGACACTTAGTATTATAGAAAATACACCTTCCAATCAATTTCGAGTTGTTGCTTTTGTCGACGACAATCCGAAAGTTCACCGAAAACAACTCAACGGAGTGCCTATTTACAAGATAGAAGGTAAACTGGAAAGGCTTCTGGAAGAGCAAAATATTAAAAAAGCCATAATCGCTATAAGGGATTTACCTGATCAGCGGCGCATCCACTTTATTAATATCTGTCTGGAACATCAGGTGGAAGTACTCAAGGTCCCCTCTACAGAGGAGTGGATCAATAATAGACTTAGTCAGAAGCAACTAAAAAAGGTCAAGTTTTCTGATCTGCTAAACAGACCCGCCATAGAGTTGGATAAACTTAAAATTTCCGAAGAAATCAACGAACAGTGCGTCCTGGTTACAGGTTGTGCCGGCTCAATAGGGAGTGAGATTGTTCGGCAACTCTTAAAGTTTCAGCCCAAAATGGTAATAGGTGTCGACCAGTCCGAGTCACCACTGGTAGAACTCCGTCGCGAACTCCACGATGAGCGCTTTGTGGCCCTGGTAGGTGATGTAAGAGCCGGAGACAAAATAAAAGAGATTTTTAGCGAATATCAGCCACAGTACGTTTTTCACGCAGCCGCGTATAAGCACGTGCCCATCATGGAAAGCCATCCGGATGAAGCGGTGCAGACCAATGTGTTTGGCTCCATAAATGTAGCAAGGGCAGCTATTGCCGTTTCTGCCAAAAAATTCGTACTCGTTTCAACCGACAAGGTGATCAACCCCACCAACGTGATGGGTGCAAGCAAACGTGCAGCTGAAATTTTTATTCGCCACATGCATATGGATTGGGATGTCGGCACGCAGTTTATTATTACCCGATTCGGTAATGTATTGGGATCTAATGGCTCAGTGGTTCCGCTTTTTCAAAAGCAAATTGAAGAGCGAAAACCGCTCACGGTCACACATAAGGAGGTTACTCGTTATTTTATGACTATTCCGGAAGCTTGTCAGCTCGTGCTCGAAGCCGGAGTCATGGGAAAAGGCGGCGAAATATTCGTTTTCGACATGGGACAGCCGGTTAAAATTTATGATCTGGCACGCCGACTCATTCAACTTTCAGGACTCATTCCCGATAAAGATGTGCCCATTCATATTACAGGACTGCGTCCCGGCGAAAAGCTATATGAGGAGCTTCTTTCAGACAAAGAAAAAGTCAAAACTACTCATCATCCGAAAATAATGATTGCCGATATTCAGTCGGAGTGCTCTGACCGCGATATTATTTGCTTCCAGGACCTCGGCGAATTATCCAAAACCAGAAGCGACTTTGAATTATTAATAAGCTGTCTGAAAAAGCTGGTGCCTGAATATAATGGTCAGGATTACTTAACGGGTTCCCAGGAGCCGTCTGACTCCATGCCCGCCGAAACTGAAGATGTTAATCCCTATGGACACGCGCAAGGGCAAGAAAAACGAGACCCAGACCCAGAACAGAAAGAGCAAAAGGAAAAGCTGCAGAATCTCAAGGGTCAGCGAGGCTTGAAACACCTGTTTCTCAGAACGGTGGGCAGAGTTATACCTACGGATATTTTTGCCCCTCGCCATGCCGTAGCTGTAAAAGCGATTTGTGTGATCCATGGTCAGGTTGTTTTACTCAAAACAGAAACGGGGCGATGGGACCTTCCGGGAGGAAAACTCAAACCCGGGGAACGCTGGCAAGACTGCATTAAAAGAGAAGTCCACGAAGAGCTCAACCTGAAAGTCCAAAATTGCCAACTCTTGAGACTAGAGGGTCATCGTCTGCGCCAAACTGCCCAGGTAACCATCGTACTCGTTACATGTGAAGTTGAGGAAGATCCCAATATGATATCCTTGAGTCAAGAGCATTTTGGAGTACAGTTGGCAACGGCTGAAAAACTGCAGTCCATCCCGCTGTTACTACCCTACGAGCGAACCATTATAGAGGTCCTGCAGAAAACAGCTGTAAATTGAATCCTATTCAGCTCATTTAAAAACTGAGGAATAAAATGAGATTCATTTGATCCCGCCCATCATCAGTAAAAAACTGATTCATGTAACCCAGCTCAGCCCTAACTTTCGAACTCCATTTATACCCCAGCCCCAAGTATAGTCGATTCCGATCAAAAACGATTTCTTCAGGCTGCAAAAACACCTCATTGTACACCGAAACATAAGGGTAGGACACTGCTTTTATCAAAGGAATTTGAAGTGAAAGAAAATAACGAAACCGAAGTAAGAAATCCTCCTCGACCCACCGCTGCTCAAATCGATACCGATGCTGCAGCTGTATGCCCGAATATTTCTGTACCGTGATGAACTGCTGAAAAATCCGATGTTCCTGTACCTGGAACTTGCCGCCGTCATCCTCACTGTATGGCTCACTCAAAATATATCCATAACCTAAAAGAAAGTTATCATTCCCTGGGCTTAAATCATACCCCAAGCCAGTCCGAATCAATAATTGCTCCATATCTCCCACGGCATTATAGTTCCGATACTGAATTTCATGGTGCAAATTCCATCGACTATCTATTTGATAGTCCCCAAAGTAAATCATCCAATTCCCCAAAGGACTGCTTTGGCTCATTAAGGTGAAAGGAAACAACATCATTAATCCGATATATATTCGGGATGGTATTGAAAAGCCCATTTTGATCATTTTTGTGATTCGAATATTGAAGCAAAGAAAATGACCCTTTTCGAAATAGTCAGTAACAAAGATTACATTGGACTAGCCTCATTCTCCTTTATGGATAGCCGACTAGCCATCGGCTTGAAGATTTTTCGATCTGCAATAAACGTTCCAAAAGGTAATAGGGAAGCTAGTCCGGCCCAGAAAAAAGTGGATAGCTTCCATTTCAGCGCAAAGCCAGTCCATAGCGCCCAAACGACATATAAGACAAAAAGAAATCCATGTGCCATGCCTATGACGTAATTCGGCTCTGGCCATTCCAACCCGTATTTGAGAGGCATGCCGACCCCAAGCAGCAGCACATAACTCCAACCTTCTGATATGGCGATATGGCGAAATTGATTGAGAAGACGCTGGTTTTTCATGGCCGAAAGATACAACGCATACACAAGTCAAACCGTAATAAAAGTGTCGAAAAACCATGCAGAAAACCGATTTTTCAAAAATGCTCAATTCCGCTTTTTTGGGCGTGCCCTTTCCTCGGAGGCGCCTTGCGCTCCTCGGGACAGGGCGCTACGTTTCGCCACTCGTTCAGGCGCTCTCCTGCGGCGCCCTGCGGTCGCCTCCGGAGCTTCACTCGGCCCTTCGTCCCCTCCCAGGCAATGAGAGGGGACTCGGTCTCCCGGCGCAAGGCCGGGGATGGCTGCACATCGCTCACGCTTTGGCAGTTACTTGCACCATTTTATCACATTTACGCTTTTTCAAAAAGACGATTTTCATTCAGACATGAAAAGTTGTTAATGAGTTGCACTTCAGGGCCAACATAGAATCGGGAATGATTACTGTTCAAAATATCTCCCACGCCAAACCCATTTCTTTTTTTCTTGGACAAAAAATTGTACATTCAGTCACCAATTTTGAAATATGATTGACACTAAATTATTGGCTGAAGTATGCCGGATTCCGGGCGCACCCGGATATGAACATAAAATCAGATCTTTTATCATTCAGAAGCTTCAGGATATAGCTGACGAGGTTGAAGTAGACGCGATGGGAAATGTCGTTGCGACCAAACGAGGAACGAAGGAAAAAACGCTAGCCGTTGCGGCTCACATGGATGAGATTAGTTTTGTCGTTACCCATATCGATGATGATGGGTTTGTGCGTTTTCAGCCGTTAGGGGGCTTTGACCCCAAAACGCTGACCGCTCAACGCGTCATTATCCATGGTCGCGAGGATGTTATGGGCGTAATGGGCAGCAAACCCATACATATTATGAAGCCCGAAGATCGTAAGAAGCCCCCGCGCATGGAGGACTATTTTATCGATACGGGTTTTGAAAAAAAGGAGCTCGAAAATAAAATTACCGTAGGTGACACCATCACCCGCGAACGTGAGTTGATAGAAATGGGCCCCTGCGTAAATGCCAAGTCATTGGATAACCGGGTGTCAGTATTTATTTTGTTAGAAACTTTTCGCCTCTTGAAAGATACCGAAATACCCCTGACCCTAAAAGGTGTATTCACTGTTCAGGAGGAAGTAGGTGTTCGAGGAGCTCAGGTGGCGGCTCATCATTTAAATCCCGATTTTACCATAGCACTGGATACCACTATTGCTTTTGATACGCCTGGAGCCCAGCCTCATGAAAAAGTAACCCAGCTCGGTTCTGGAACGGCCATAAAAATACTCGACGGTATGACGATTTGCGATTACCGTATGATTGACTTTATGAAGAAGCGTGCCGAAGCTCATCATATCCCCTGGCAAGCAGAAGTCCTGCCGGCTGGTGGAACAGATACGGCTGCGATGCAGCGAAGCGGAAAAAATGGATCTATTGCCGGGGCGATATCTATACCCACCCGGCATATACATCAGGTTATAGAGATGGTTCATACCTCAGACGTTCAGCACAGTATTGATTTATTGTCACACTGTATCCGTGAAATCGACCAGTATGACTGGAGTCACCGATAAAAAAATGGGGGATCACCATGGGGAAATCTTCAGAATTAACCTTTTCAGAAGCACAGCAGAAAGTAGATGAATGGATTCGGTCTATCGGTCAAAGATATTTTAATGAAATGACCAACACCGCGATACTCATGGAAGAGGTTGGAGAACTGGCTCGATACCTGTCCAGAATCTACGGTGAACAATCATTCAAAGAAGAAAAGTCTGAAGAAGAGGCCCGTCAGGCTATGGCCGATGAAATGGCCGATGTGTTATTTGTTCTCATTGCTCTGGCAAACCAAACTGGGGTGGACCTAAATTCGGCCTTTCTGCAAAATATCGCAAAAAAAACCCGACGGGATGCGAATAGGCATCAGAAAAACCCTAAGCTTCGCGGACCTTCTCACAAAAACGAACAAACTTGATCAGGTCTTTTCGGAAAACCTTCGTGTGTTCAAACATGCACATATGCCCCACGTTTTCATAGACCTCAATCTGAGTCTGATCAGATTTTGCAGCGACTTCAACAGTAGCATTCAATTCGACGAGTTTATCCTCCGTTCCCAACACCCACAGGGTTGGCAGTTCTTGATTTAATACCGTCGCAGTTTGGTCAGCTCTTTCCATGAGCGCCTGCATGCTTTCAATAACGCGATTCTGATCTTGCTGAGTAGAACGCAAACTCAAAGAGTGGATAGCTAAATTGTCTTTGTAAGAGCGGGCAAACAGGGTCGGGAAAAATTGTTGTGCATATATTCCCAATCCAAACTTTTCAATAAACTGAATGGTCTTCTTACGTTCTTGTATTTTCTCTTCACTATCAGCAAATGGATGAGAATGAATGAGTCCAACACCCATCAGGCGCTCCGGAAATTGCTCTAAATAAGATAAGGCTACATACCCCCCCATAGAGTGACCAATTAAAATATATTCTTTTAATTCCAGCGCCTGGATTGTCTGATGAACGGCTTGTGCGGCGGCAGCAACACTCTCAAATTTCTGATCACGCGCTTTCCCGTATCCCGGCAAGTCTATGGAAAAGGACCGAAAGGGTAAATCTCCCAATAGGTCAGACCACATTCTGGCATCTTCCATTAAACCATGAAGGAAAATTAAGGGTGTGGAACCGTTGCGATATTCAGAATAGGGAAGCGAATTAATCATAGGGTCGACATTCTCTTAGAGTGATACAAGTATATGGACTAATATCTGCCTATCAAAAATTTACCCAATATCTTATTTAGTCTCCCTCTGCGACCTGTCGCGCATCAGTCATCTTATACATGAGTGCATTGATGTCGTCAGCATTGAGATGAAGCGTGCCTTTTAAAGTAATAGGATCTGCAGTATACTCGACCGTTTCCCGAGCTTCAACCTCCATCACGGTTTCAGGCCCAGCACCCCCGCAAAAAAAGCACATACTGTACGGATAGGCGGAAAACACGAACTCGGTTTGGTCTTTATACCCTTCTACTGGGATAATGTATCCGCGAATGGTAATTTCCTGACCATCCAGTGCTTTGACCGGCTCACCAAAAACGGGCTTATCAATTTTAAAGCCCAAAAACTCATCCATTTCTTTCTTATATGTCAACTGTCCGAGTGTTTTCCAAACACCTTTTTGACCTGCAGCAGATTGGAGCAGTGTAAAACTGAGTAATGTGATTAGGAAAAGCTTATAGTTTTTCAGCATATTGTAAAGTATAGATATTGCTTTGAGGATCCTGTGCATTCACGCGTAATGTGCCTTGAATCCATATTTTTTTATCAGTAAACGGCATGGCTTCACCATCTTTCATAAAGACTTCAATCACACTTTCGGGCCCGGCTCGGCCGCAAAAGTAACACATGTTGATCGGAAAAGAAGAAAACATGAAATGGGACTGAGATTTCTTACCTTCTAAGGGTATGATAAATCCTTCGAGTTGTATTTGCTGACCATTTAATTGCTGAGCGGCCGGATGAATATTGGGGATGTCGATCTCCATACCCAATGTAGGGTCAAATTGCTTTTCCGTTTCCGTCAACATTAACATTCCCCAGGCATTTTTTTGTGCTGAAGTATAGCCCACTAAATAGATGGTGATGATACCGACACATAAGAGTTGAAATAAAACTTTCATTGTTTTATATTTTTGGATCAGCGTCGTGGTGCCCCGAGGTTAGTTTCATGACGAACACTACCCCCATCTCTTTTTCCAATTCGCGCTTAACCGGCGATTGCAAAATAGATATTATATCATCGTAATCCCCAAAAACCTGTGTGCTGATTCCATTGACCCGCACTTTTATTCCCGCATGCTCTTGGATTCCTCGAATGAAGGAGCGGATGTGCTCCTTATAATCTGATTGAAGGGGATACATGCTGATCTCGAGTGTAGCTTCCATAGATGTAGTTTTCTTATTAAACGGCAATCTATTTTGTTTTGTTTCGCTTACCCATCTGGACATAAAAGGACGAAGGCCCCCGCAGACAACTTGGAAGTAAATCTATTCCCATCGGCTGCAAAACGACAACGATCAGTTCTTAAACAGCTTTTGGTGCCCGGTGACTAAAAGGAACCCTTTATAGTATCGTGGCTTTTAAGAAATGCCCGAGGCTTTCATTTTTTCCGTCGTTTCTGCAATGCGAAGGGCCTCCAAAATTTCATTGAGGTCCCCTTCCATAACCTTATCTAAATTATAGACCGTCAGGTTGATCCGGTGGTCGGTCACTCGATTTTGCGGATAGTTATACGTTCGGATTTTATCAGAGCGGTCACCTGAGCCAACGAGTGAGCGACGCTTTTCGCGCTCTTCAGAATCCTGGGCTTCAATTTGCGCTTCTCGAATTTTATTGATCAACCGCTGCATGGCGATATCTCTGTTTTTGATTTGCGAACGGCCATCAGTACTCTCGGCAACAACGCCCGTAGGTAAATGTGTGAAACGAACACCTGATTCTGTTTTATTCACATGCTGACCACCCGCGCCACTGGAGCGGAATGTATCGACTTTGAGGTCTGCTTTATTGATATCAATATCCTCAGGCTCCATTTTAGGCATAACTACCACGGTAGCCGCCGAGGTATGCACTCGCCCCTGAGATTCCGTTTGAGGAACGCGTTGCACGCGATGGGCTCCGGACTCAAACTTCAACAGTCCGTATACATCTTTTCCGGTGACTTCCAGCGTAACTTTATTATATCCTCCCACAGTACCTTGATTTTCGTGAACGACCTCATACTTGAGGCCTACAGTATCAAAATACTTGGAATACATGCGCAAAAGGTCGCCTGCAAATATGCTGGCTTCATCGCCCCCGGCTCCCGATCGGATCTCAAAGATGACGTCTTTACTATCTTCCGGATCTTTGGGGATCAGCATCATTTTGATCTTTTCCTCCAACTCTTCCCGCTTAGGAGTGAGTTCCTCCAGCTCCATTTCAGCCATCTCTTTCATTTCCGGGTCTTGAAGCATGCCTTCTGCCGTTTCAATATTTCCCAACAACTTCTGATATGTTTTTTGAACCTCGACGAAAGGCTCTAAGTCACGATACTCTTTATTGATGTTAGCAAAACGCTTTACATCAGATATGACCTGAGGGTCGGCCATTTTTTGCTCCAGATCCTCAAATTGTTCGCGGATCTTGATTAATTGATTTAGTAGTTCCATTCTTTCTATTTGCCCCGCAAAGATACAGAAAAGTCATGCCCCATCATGCAAGATTTGGAATCCTGCATTAGATTTCTCTCTACCCAAGTATGGGAATAGAGTTTTATGGATATTGGCTATGAGAACAGTCCTTGTGGTTTCAAGGTGCCTTGAGAAAGGGGCTGTATGGGTTTTTTTGTAGGCATAGCGGTGGAGATATCGAATTTCGATAAGGCAATTCCCCAAAACAGGTATGCTCTATAAATACCTGAAAATCAAAAAGCTATAATTATTATCCGTTCTGAACCGTTCTGAACCGTTCTGAACCGTTATAAACGTCTATAACCGTTCAGAACGGTTAATCCTCAAAAGTGACTGTAAATGTGTGTAATACACATTATAATATTCCTACTCAATTTCTATTTGACAAAGTTGCCCCTGCCTGATTCGCTAAATTGTTCTTAAGTCGGTCATAAGGGATGTTCAAACCCTTACTTATGCTGTATTGAAAAAAAAGATGCTCTAGAACATAATGGCCAATTACCATAAGTGTCAAATGCACAGCAACTTAATGCGTTAGATAAAGATGAACCCTAAAAGACGTTCATAATCGTTTTGAGCGATTATGGTTCCACCAAAACGGGTCCTTTTGAAGTAGACGGCTAACTGTTATAGATTTCAACACCCGTAAATAAGGTTTACAAGTGTCTCGAAGCGGGAGAACGGAAGCTGAAAAATAGGGTCTTTGGTGGAGCTGGAAGATGATAAAATTGCAGTTTTCTTCAGCACTTGATCGATTACAGACTACCATAAAGCCTGGCTGTACACTGTAAATCAATACGGCTGTCTTGAAGGTAGGGATTGCAGCGATGGTCAGGTAATTGCCTCTGCCGAAATTGTTCCTGTGGATGGGGAAGATCATGTAAAAATCAGCCCAAGCCGATAAAGTGGCGGTCAGCATAGAACATCAGAAGGGGCAGGTGCTCGGGCAGATACGGCTTTACGATAGACGCGGAATACTGAATAATTCCTGGATCCGACGCGTCCCCAGGACAGGAGTAGAGATAGGACTCCGGGTTTATAGTATTTATACATTCAGATGCCGAACGGCAAGCGCGACTTGAATAAAATCATAATACTTCCATAAAAAGGAGTCCTGTGATGCGAATAGTGCCTTTGCGGTAGCGATGGAAGGGGCCGCGATGCAGCGGGTCCAAAGCTGGTGGCGTTTTCGGCACCAGCTGCCGGACGGCACCCCCGGACGTAGCGACGGACTCCAAATTTTTGGAGGCCGTACCGCCCTAAAAATAAAAAAGCCCTACCGAATTGGCAGGGCTTTGCGCCTCAACCCTTCGGTTCACTGAGAATCTCGCTCTCGCTCTGCTCGCGCTCGATCCTTCATTGAACTCAGGATCTCGCCCACG
>Ga0209964_1000069_pt1 | contig 22695 bp, 43 predicted proteins | sample SalPonR2_B_D1_MG_FD_185705 | JGI IMG/M metagenome (GOLD analysis project Ga0209964, IMG submission 185705) | Salt pond soil microbial communities from South San Francisco under conditions of wetland restoration - Salt Pond MetaG R2_B_D1_MG... ... | reverse complement strand
CGGCAATGATAGTTCTCATAACTTTTCTCCAATCGTTGAAAACAAATTTATCAGATAAATCTTTTGCGGATTTTCCGCTCGAAATCTGTCCATATTTGAACAGAAGAAATAATAAGTTTCTTAAAACTTATAAAACTTTACTTAAATCCCCCTTCTCTCCCACTATCTTCCACCCCAACCCACTTCGCCCTACGGGCGGTCTGGCGTGGATCGTACCTTTATTAGACCCACATTTAATATCCTTTCATATACGGAAAGATATAAAATGAGGTTTTTATTCGTTTGGGGATCGGGCGTAGACTTGTGAGGATTTAAAGTTTGCTAAGAGGCTCTATCGAGTCTCGCTAAGAGACTCACCTCCGCCTTCGGCGGGTGTGGTAAGTAGACTGTTATAGCCTCCAGTTGAATGCGGTACCAATACATCGATTAATAGCATCGAATAGTCTTTGTCCTTTATATTCTCCTCGTATAATATCTTTTAGGATATTGTTCCAGGGAGTGTACTTGAGTGACACACCTATAAACAGAGGAGCCTCGTCTTGGTGATCTCTAACATATTTTAGGATAGCTTCATCGAAATACTGCCAGCAAGAGGAGCAGTTGTTAGCCGGAATTTTACCGGTGTATATATCTAAGACACAATCCATACATATACGGTAGTTACAGTGTCCGCATCGGGCGAATAGTTGTTTATCTTTCCAGCAACAATTGCATTGTATGGCCATATATCTTATCCTCGAATTTAAAGTTTATATAAAGAGGTAAGTCTTCTTTAGGGATAGAGCCTATAAGAGCCCTATCACAGTAGATAGTATCTTCTACCACGAGCCCTTCGGGCAGGTGGGTGATAGAGGTACAGTTTCTTAGGTCTAAACCACCGTAAACCACGAGCCCTTCGGGCAGGTGTGTCAGGGAGGTACATCCAATTAGGTATAAATCACCGTTAACCACTAGCCCTTCGGGCAGGTGGGTGATAGAGGTACATCCAGTTAGGTCTAACCAACTCTCAACCACTAGCCCGGAGGGCAGGTGAGTCAGGGAGGTACATCCATTTAGGAATAAGTCCCCTTCCACCACGAGCCCTTCGGGCAGGTGTGTCAGGGAGGTACAGTTGTATAGACTTAAGTAACCTTTGACCACTAGCCCTTCGGGCAGGTGTGTCAGGGAGGTACAGTTGTATAGACTTAAGTAACCTTTGACCACTAGCCCTTCGGGCAGGTGTGTCAGGTAGGTACAGTTTCTTAGGTATAAGTTTCCTTTGACCACTAGCCCTTCGGGCAGGTGTGTCAGGGAGGTACAGTTTCTTAGGTCTAACCAACCCTCAACCACTAGCCCTTCGGGCAGGTGTGTCAGGGAAGTGCAGTATTTTAGGTTTAAGTCCCCTTTCACCACTAGCCCTTCGGGCAGGTGTTCATTGGCTAAAAGTTTTTTCTTGAACTCTTCTGGTGAGATATTCATTAATACCCCAATCTTTCTTTGATTTTCTCATGCATACCCTCTGGATATACCCACGGCGTACTAAGTAAAAGGGGCACATCTTCGAGGGGTACCCCTTTTATGTAGTCTGTTTGAGCCTTGATTATGCAGGATTTACAGCAATACTCGGGGAATCCGTTCAAATATGGGTGGTTTTTTCGTATCTCAGCATCTTTTGGGATGATCGTTTCGATAGAATTGGTTCTGCAGAACCAACAAGGCTTGGTAAAGTCTCTCATTTTGTCTCTTTTTCGGGTAAACACGGTAATTTATGGGTTATTTGTGGGTTTTTATGGGTATTTGGGTACCCCCTAAGATTTAACTCTTTTTTGAGAAGTTTTGTGTGTTATTTGACTATCTCCCTTATCCTTTTTATTAGGCAATCCTTTATACTTTCCTCGAATTTAAAGTTTAAATAGAGCGGTAAGTCTTCTTTAGAGATATAATATATGATAGACTCATCACAGTAGATAGTATTTTCGACCACGAGCCCGGAGGGCAGGTGAGTCAGAGAGGTACAGTTTCTTAGGTCTAACCAACTCTCAACCACTAGCCCGGAGGGCAGGTGAGTCAGAGAGGTACAGTTTCTTAGGTTTAAGTAACCTTTGACCACTAGCCCGGAGGGCAGGTGAGTCAGGGAGGTACATCCAATTAGGTATAACCAACCTTTTACCACGAGCCCGGAGGGCAGGTGTGTCAGGGAGGTACATCCAGTTAGGTTTAACCAACCCTGACTCACTAGCCCTTCGGGCAGGTGAGTCAGGGAGGTACATCCAGTTAGGTCTAACCAACCCTCAACCACTAGCCCGGAGGGCAGGTGTGTCAGGGAGGTACACCCTTCTAAGTCTAACAGACCTTCAACCACTAGCCCTTCGGGCAGGTGAGTCAGGGAGGTACAGTTTCTTAGGTCTAAATCACCGTTAACCACGAGCCCAGGGGGCAGGTGTTTTCCAGCTAAGAGTTTTTCTTTAAATTTTTCAGGTGAGATATTCATGAATTTTATTCATAACTTCTTAGGTTTAAATCCTCTTTGACTCGCCATCTAAAAGTTTATTTTTGAAGTTTCTGATTAAAGTAGTCTTTATTTTCGTCCTCATACCATATATCATTCACATGAAGAGGTATTTCTATTTTAGGGATGCTATCAATATAGTCTTTTTCAGCATTTACTATGCAATTATGACATATAAAGTCATCGGATATAAACGTTGAGTATATATACTCAGGCATAAATCCGCCTTCAAACATAGTGTGTCGGTCGTCATCAGTATATCCACAGAGAACGCATATTCTTTTACTGCAGCACTCACATATTAGGGACTCCCCTGAGAGTAGAGTCCCTTGAGAATCGTATATAGGTATGGTTTTACATACTGGACAGCAATATTTTTCAGCAGATTCTGACATCTTTACTCCCCATATAGATAGTATTTAATTTCAGGTACTTCATTTATAGCGAGGGGTAGGTCTTCTTTTTTAAAGTACCTACAGACATAAGCTGCACAATTTCTTTTAGATAGGGTACGTTTTCTGCAGGTTTTTTCTATCTCAAATTTCATATTATCGGTGAGGGTACCTTTTTCGAGATTTAAGGCTCTAAAAATCTTCATATAGGTGTGTATAGCGTATGTAGCCTTGTCTCCCCAGTCTGCCCTGTAAGTAAACCTCCATAATAGTGATGCGTCGACCACTCTACCACAGGTTCCGCCCTTTGGTCCGAAGGGATTGGCTCCTATGAAAACTTTATTATAAGAATAATTCGAAGTATTTACTTGATGTACTGCTATTTTAGTAGTTTTAGTGATTTCTATATCCATTTTATACCTCTTTTCCTTCCAAATATGAACAGATTTTATACCTATTAGGAGGTACCCTTTGATTTTTGGGGTGGCGACAATGACTGCTACGCTCATATACGAGTGGGTATATGAGCGTAGCAGCCAAAATCCGTTGAAATATGGACGGATTTCACCAGGGTACCTATCCGCCTACGGCGGTGAGGGGTTGAAGTCTGTAAGAGCCTCGGTCGATATCCGTTGAAATATGGACGGATTTAATCTTTGAGCGAGATTTTAAGAGTACCATCGAGTCTCATTTGGAGTATGGTTTTAGCTTGATTGCTTAGATTCGTTCCTACTAATAATGGTAGTTCTTCTTGTTTGGTCATGAGTACATCGAATGCTTCTGCTTTTTGGATCACATCCTCCAAGGATAAACTTTCTACTTTATTATTAGTGACTTTAATCCACCAATGGTCATTCACCTCTTCCCCTTGAGCTTCGATAGTGCCGTTACAGACATATCCTTTTGGAGCGAGGAAGTTGTCTATGATATACATCATCCATTCATCGGCTTTATAGAATTTTTCTCCTTCATCCCACACGATAGCTTTTCGGTCATCAGAGGGTATCCATTTGCACCATAGTCCGGGTTGGGTTTTGGGTGGTTGGTTGTAGTTGATGATATTATCTTCATGTTCTTGCCCCGCGAATCCTCTTCCATCTACGTAGTATTCACCTTCCACTCCATATTCAGGGGGGAGGTTTCGAGCCATACGTCTTGTTTCTGAGAATCTTATAAGGTAGTTGGCGGTTTCTTCATCGAGGGGTTTATCGATACTGATAGCCCCCCAGAATTCTGTACTATAGCCGATAAGGCCCTCCTTGTTGAATTTTTACATAAAAAGCAGTATATTAAGTAATATACTTAAATGTTATAATCACTATCAATTAAGAGATTTGCTATGAAAAATTTAATAGAAAAGACATTTGGTAAACTAAAGGTTAAACAGGTAAAAGATGATAAAGCTATTTGTTTATGTACTTGTGGTCGAACAGCAAAGATACATATAAAAAATCTCCTTTCTGGAAAACGTAGAACTTGTGGGGAGTGTTTAAAAAATCTTGATTGGACAGGCAGAAGACATGGTATGTTATATATAAAAGAAAGACTTTCAGATAAAAAGTGGCTTGCTGTTTGTGATTGTGGTAATGAAATAGAATTAAACCGGAGACAGATAAAAGATAGAAAAACCTGTGGTTGCATAAAGGGAGGTCCTAAGCCAAAAGATTATACAGGCCATACTTTTAATGATATTATTATTTTAAAACCTATAAAAAAGGATCAATGGCTTTGTAAATGTACTTTATGTAATAAAGAATTTGAACTATCAAAAAAACAAATTAGGAATAAAATTAGAATAAAACCATGTAGATGCTCTCTTTCAGGTTTAGCTAAAAAATATTCTCCGGGGTATAAGTTTAACAAACTAACTATAATTAAGTATACTGGAAAAAATAATTATAGGGGGTCTAATATTTGGTTATGTCGTTGTGACTGTGGGAATGAGATTGAGGTTACTACTGACCAAATATATAATAATAAAAAAAGTTGTGGGTGTTACAATGGGAGAGATGAGGAATCTGCTTCATCTAATCATCTTTATGCTCAATACAGGTACGGAGCTAATAGAAGGAACAGAAAATTAAAGTTTAGTTTAAATAGAAAAGAGTTCTATAGCATAACCCAGAAAGAATGTTTTTACTGTGGAGCTCCTCCTTCTCAAGTCCAAAAAGCTCACCCTAACTTTAAGTATAACGGCATTGATCGAGTAGATGATTCAAAAGGATACACATTAGATAACTGTGTACCCTGCTGTAGTGTCTGTAATTTTATGAAAAAAAAGATGAGCCAGGGCGAGTTCCTGGCTCACATGATACGGATACTCAAGAACATGAGGAAGAAGGAGTTAGTTTAAATAACCCTCAAACATGTTAGAGACTTTTGTTCTATTACCATTTTCATCGTAATGAAAAAAGTACCTTATTCTTTTCCTTCCTACTTTCCAGGAAGCCGTATAAGTATATCCTCCATTAGGCTTTTCATAGAATTTTCTGGAACCTCCTTGATAGTTTTTTAAAGCGTTACATACATTCATATTAATATAATTAAAGGCGTCAGTTAGGAGTTTATCTTCAATTGGAGAAGATTTTTCTATAACTTTTTTCTCTAATATTCTCTCAGCCTCAGTTTTATTAGGCTTAGAGCCTATAATATTAGAGCCTATAATAGCTATAATTGAAATAATAATAACCACGTAACTGACTAATACTCTTCCTTTTAAAGAGCCGCTATTTTGTTCTGCTAAGCTGTCAAATTTATCTTCTGGTAAGTTTACAGCCACAGAAGGACATTGGGGGTTAGTACAAGAGATACTACCTTGATTAGTCTCCATAGGAAAACCACACAAATCACATTTAAAAGCCATGTTATTTTTCCTTATTTGGAAAGATTATTGAGGTGTTGGCCAGTTAATGAATACCTTTATACGTTGGTCATCGGTATAAAGGCACCCATCTTCTACCATAGCGTTGATATCATCTTCATCAAAGTCATCTGAGCCGTAGTCCAGGGTATTGCAGTAGTTCTTATAGAGTTCTACAGCTTTTTCCTCTCCGGCTTCGCCGATAGGGTTAGAGATAGCATCCCCTTTAAGGAGGACGTTATCTCTGAGTTTTCCATCGGTTATTCCGATCACATTGCAGTAGGTTTCATTAGGCATTTGTTATCTCCTTTTCGTGTTTAAACACTTCCTTTGCTCCTTTGACAGCGGCATCGAAGGATAAGTCGTAGGCCTCAGCGAGGTGTAGGATGTCGGTAAGGGCGTCTCTGAGGCCGGTTTGTAGGTCATCCGCCCCATTAGCTATCTCATGCTCTAAGAGGGCATGTATGAGCCCCTGTGTGTCTTTATTCATTTATCCTCCATTATATGGATGATGGATTGTTTGGTGATATTCTTGGTGATATCTTCGATAGTAGCCTTTTTAACGGCTTGTCGTACCTTTTTAGCCATCAGCATTTTCATTTCTTTAACGGTGTACTCCTGGAGTTCGTCTTCTGTTTTTACAGAGACTCTCATTTTAAGGTTGAGGTCAACGACATACTCTTTCATAGTACCTCCTCATTTTGAGAATAGGATATCCCATACGGATTCCTCGTGATGGTATCTTATTTCTTTGGTGGTATTAATCAGGAACTCTTCTACTTTGGATGTGGGTTCGGTAATAAGCTCAAGATGATCTTCAAGCTCCTCAAAACTCAGCATGAGTAACTCATCGTTACTTAGGACTACATTGGTTCCTTCGTAGTCCTCAATCGCGTTGAGCATCTCCTCGCCTACGTTAGACACGTAGGCGATTTTGCCAACGCTTATAAAGGTAGGGTTCATATTAGTCATCATACTCCAGTATTGCTATGGGTGAGATTTCCCAGTTATCGTCTTCGGTAGTACCGGATGCTTCCAATACTTCCTGCTGTTTCTCTTCGCTCAGGTCTGACAGGTAAATCTCTACAGTGCTCATAGGTACCTCCATAGTTTAAGAACTTTAGATAATATACTTTTTTAAAGCGAGCATATCAAGTATTTTTCAAAGACTTGATTTTTTCCTCTATACGTTTTGCCAGGATTTCATAACGCGCTGCGCAATTATGTGCCTCTTTCGCTAATACATTAAGTTCTTCTTTAGATTCGGTATTCATAGCTAGTTCAAGAAGCTCTCTAAATCCTGGTACCATTTCACTCATGCTTTTTCCTCCCTTTGGGTAGTAGTTTCTTGAGCTTGGCTATATTCTTTTTATAGTCATCGATATCTTTCTGTTTATCGTCGATCCATTCCTGATACTTTTTGATCTCCTGTTGTGCCCGGTTAGCCTGCCCGGCGGGCAAGGCTTTAAGAGCCATGTTCCATGCCAGGTTAATGTTATCCTCGACAATAGATACCACAGTATGCCAGTCTTCTTCGATTTCGAGTCGGACTCCGTGGCAATGGCTTTTGAGGATGATTTTAGCCGATTGATTTTTATCCAGGTATTCCTGCATGGTCAAGGGTTTTCTTTTAGCTGGCATAAGGCCCTCCGTTATTTGTGTCACCTCTAAGGCGGCAGTTAAAATATTCTCTCTCCCACACCCATTTAACATCCATGTAGAGAGGTAATTCTTCTTTTGGGATATTTGAGATAAACTGACGCTCATAATCATTGAGATAGCTTTCTATTTTATGGTGACTATGAAGTTTCACACGGTGGAGTATCTCCCTTGCAGCGTCGTCATCCGGTAAGACTCTCTTATCAAACCCGAGTGACCAGGCACGATCTTGGATATCTACCGTACTCCAGTAGATATATATCATATCTCTATGGACAGCCTTACGGGCTTCCCGGTTAATCTCTAAGAGCCTCATCTTCAGGTCATCGTTACCCGGGTGATTCTCGATGACGTAATCTAATGCCTGCTGCAGGAGATCCTGACTAGGCATTTCCTTCAGGTCTTGCTTGGTTAAGTCTTTAAGAGCCTTGGGTAGTTTCATGGATACTCCTGGTTAAACTGCGATTTTCAATCGCCAGTTAGCGATAGCCTTATCAACCAAATAATTATAGTTGACCATAAGAGCCATGTCTTCGAGGGGTTCCTTGTACATAGTCTCTATATAGTCCGGGCAGGCAGAGAGCCAGGTGAAGATTTTATCTGGGTCATACCGGAGTTTCTTCATATAGTTTCCCAGGTGCCAGATATCCTTAGTATCGGCGGTTATAAGGCTGAGATTCTTCCTGGTGTACTTATCATTACGGTAGAGCTTGATAAGTCCTCTGTATGGGGTCTCGTCCTTTGAAACGAACCTACCGATATCGAGTCTTTTTCCTTTTCTCCAGGAGCTATACCCGTACCTACCATCATTACCTTTCCAACAATGATATCCTCGTTCTTTCCAGTTTGCCGGGGCACTGACCCAGAAGACCTGAGAGTCCCAAACCTTCAGGGTACCGTCTGTGGCGTTGATCTCATAGAAGTAATCAGCATTCCCTACATTCCCGGGGGATACATAGGAGTCTATAAGAGACTCAGGAGTGCCATCGTATTTGATTAGCTGCGGGACGACTTCTTCTGGGTAAGCAGAGCTGGGGATCTCATAATAAAAAGAGAGCTCCTCACCGGAGCCCTCTGTGATACCTTTGATAACTACGTTTCCTCTTGTACTCATTCGTCTTACTCCTATTATTGGTTAAACCGCTCCACCAGGAAGCCTACCAAATTAGGGCTTCCTTCACCCTTGTAATCGAGATACAGACTATGCACCTTATGATTCACATCGCTTGAACCGATACCGCACCCCTCAGGTACTTCTCTTATTAACAAATGGGTAGCTACCCTTTGGATAAGATTGGCGTGCCTATTAGACTTCCACCACTCCATCGCTTCATTCCATGTGGCATTCATATCAGTGCCCTTTCTTAGCCAGTTGAGCGTGCTTTGTTTTACCGCTCTGTTTTTTATTCTTTTGGATAACATCAAACTTAATCGGGGTGTTTCCACAGGCTTTAAGAAAGTGCTGCATAGTCTTGGCGTAACAATCCGGGCAGTTAAACTTACACTCTCCTGAGGCACTCAGATTAAGAGAGGCGATATCCACATCGGCGGAGCCGACTGTGAGCTTGGCACAGTTCATACATCCACTGCACCCCTGTCCGCTGCGGTCACAATGGTAGATAAGCGGGTGGCTATCTACCAGAGCGTCCACATCTTTCATCGCTTCATCAGTAAGTCGGAACCGATTACAGTTAAAGCTGTAGTGCTCCCGGGAGGAGTATTTTTCGAGATTCTTACTCCCATTGAATCGTTGAGAAGTAATGACTACCTTATAGGCATCATCAGCGAGCTCTTTAGCGAGGTTATTAATCTCGGGGTGGCCCGGGAGGTATTTGACCCGGACGAAGGCTACTTTATCGCGGTCGATACGATAGAGTTTCTCTACCGCTTCATCCGTCACGGCAAGGTTCGGATTAATAGTGATGACTGCTTGGTAGTTGTGGTCATTGAGGGATTCCAGATTAGGGGTATTGATATTACAGTTCACGAAGAAATGATGGGAAGGGTGAGCAGCTTTATACTCATCCAACATCCGGTATTCATCTGCGGTGCAGTTGAAGTTGTTTGATACAGCTACACGTACTACCTTACCTACGGTATTGATTTTACCCTTAAGCATTCCTACCTCCTGAGTAAGAAAAATTAATAACTTTCAATAATATACATTTTTAAAATGAGTCACGCAATAGTTTCTTTAGATAATCTTCTTTGGATTTCTTGGTCCACAGCTTGGCTTATTCCGATGAGGGTGGGTAGGTCTTCTCTTTTTACACCTTCGAACTTCACTACATCGTAGTTTCTTGTTTTGAGGGCTCTTTGACTTATGGTATATCGGTCACCGGTTTTTTCTTCTTTGAAGGTACGTCGTTTAGCGTTTTCTATATAGAACACGCTTTTCCTCGACCCGTCTGAGAAGCTCAGGGGTTTATCGAGTATCAGGTGGTATCCAGTCTTAATGGGTTTGCGTAACTTTTTATTCTTGATACGATTCCAGCAGTCAGCTCTCCAAGAGAGGGCATATTTACTGGTGGTGGGGGTTAGAAGTTTGAGAATTTTTTCTGGGCATTCTCTTTCCACTGGTCCGCATCCTTCATCCATATCTTTGTAGGTAAATTCGGGATACCGGGGGCTTTTTCTTACCAGGACGACTATGGCGATTACTTCACGGCTGTTAGAGCCTTTCTCGATCCGTTCCACGGCAGCGTACCAGGTATGGAACCGTACCAGGCTTGAAGCCAGTACCCGGTGGGTGTGGGTTTCAGATTCCCAGGTATACATACCATTAAGGTATGCGGTCATTTTCGTATTATACGGTAGAGATGTTGTTGTCCATCCCATTTCTTTCTCCTTTTTTAAGTCTTTGCTTATAGTGTTTACCTCCTTCGTTTCCCCATTCATAGTTAATGAGTAGGGGGAGGTCTTCTTCTTTGATTCGTTCAACGATGTGTCTTTCGAGGTATTCTGCGGCGGGGCAGTCAATCTCTACGTCTACGATATCGCCGGGCTCGACGTATTTCTTTAGATATTCATCATAGGGTAGATCTTCTATTTCTCCGATAGCGTTCTGAAACTCAGCAAATTCAGAGTAATAATCATAAGGGTCTTTTTTCTCCTCCAGTACGGCACCATTTCTAATGGTAGCTACTCCGAAGATATTGCATCCGGGTTCTTCATAATTTACTGTAAAGGTAAGCCCTGGGAAAAGGGTGGAGAGATTATTAAACTCAGAAAGAGGAGGGTCCCACTTAACAGCGATAGAAATAGACAGATAGTCATCCCAATTCTCGAAATCGAAGAGTCCGTATCCTCCAGCGGACTCTTCTGTGAAGAACCAGAACATATCCAGGAACTCAGGCTTTTGTCTTTCAATAAGTTTCTGTAGTTCCTTTAACTCACTTTTACACCCTTCTACCCTCATATAGCAGGAGCACACGTTAGCCATTATTGAGTCTCTCCTTTATTACTTGTTGTACGTAAGGATTTTCGTGGTTGACCAATAGCGGTAGTTTTTCATAAGGTATAGTGAGCGCCTTGTAGAAATCATTTAGTTCTATAGTGTATATGAGTTGTGTGCTCCCACTTACGTCTGTATGATTTACAAGGAATTTCCAGTATATAAAGTCTTTACAGATACAAATTTGCAGGCACTCATACTGAAAGCCCTTGTTTTCTTCCTCTTCTCCGTCGACATTATTGTCCATGAAGATGATACCGCCGTCGTAGTTACAGATTTCATCTATATCCTTCTCCTTCATTATCTTTTGAAGGTCAAAGATGCGTTCGAGGAAATCCTTATCTATCTCAGCATAAGCAACGTCAGGTGTATCGTCTATAAATTCGTCGTTGATAAAAACTTCAAGACGTGTTTTCATGGTAAATCCTTTAGAAAGGGGGATTAATATCTTTGAGACATGCTAAAAACTTATTAGGCGCGTTAATCTTCAGTTCTTTGATTCTCTCCATACGGTCCATACTCATAAAATCTGTTCTTATTTGGGAGATTTTCGGGTGAACGGTGTCGCGTAGGCGTAGCAGTCTTTGTTCTACCGCCCTCCGATGTTCCAGGCGGGCTGCCTGCTCAGGGTTGAGTTTCTTAGAGCCTCTCCTACTGTTGCATTTGCTGCAGGCTATAGTAATATTTTTTAGGTCATAGTAATCTCCTCCGTTTGCCAGTGGAGTAATGTGCTCCAGTGTCGCAGTAGTAGAAAGTTTGTTCTCACCTTCGATATTGAGATTCTTTCTTGGGCAGTAAGTACACCAGAGAATCCCATATGCTTGTTCGTATCTTTTTAGGAAGATGTCCCGGAACAAAAGTCTTATTAAGTAGTGTTCTCCAGAGGCTATCTCATATTGTTTCTTCTGCATAAGATAAGAGGCATACCCTCCAGGAAGGTATGCCTCTTGGCGGAGGAGGAAGATATGTTTATGTTTACTCATCTTTTCTTATCTCTTCAGGGTTTACATCCCAGGCATTATTTTCCTGGTCTATGACAACAACTAAGTCTTCGGATCCTGAACGACCTTCATAGAGGGCGTCTTCGGAGTCGTTTTTCTTGAACCCAACAACGGTAGCGCTGAACTCCTCCTGGAACTCATTATCTACGGTGGGTATGACTATAACTGGGTCCCCTTTTATAACCTCCTCAAAAAGAGCTGTAGCGTCTTCCTCCCCGAAGTAGGGGCTTTCGATGTACACATCCTTCTCAGGGGAGTAGAAGTCTCCCTTATCTAAGAGATTAGCCATATCTACGAGGCTGGAGTCATCTACGGACTCAACAGACCCTTTGATGACCTTAATAAGCTCTTTTCTGCTGTAACGCTTGCGGTAGTAGGGTTTTAGTCTATTCATAGAGTCTCTCCTTTGAGCGGGTAAATTTTTCAAATACTTTAAGTAATCCGTGGAGGGTAAAGGATACCAATAAGAGAAGTATTGTTATCCCATACCCCCAAACAAAGCACAGGGTAATAGAGTCAGGACTCAATTTCATGACCTATCTTTGCCATCCTTTCACGATAGTTATCCTTGTCGTCTCCCCACCATTCATAATTCATAAAGAGCGGAAGGTCTTCATCCTTGATACGTTTCAGAAGTTCTTCGTTGTGGTAATTATTTTCAGCCTCCCCAGCCTTAGAGTATTTATTGATAACCTCTTCGTAGTTCCCAGACTGGATAAACTCCATTTCTTCCTTGAACCAAGGGTCCGCTTCCAAGTACCACTCAAGGTCACTCATGCCTTGCTCCATGTCGAGCCCCTCATCGACACAGATAGTAATCGTACCCGCACCACCACCCTCATCATGCCAAGCATCCTCGAAGGTGAGGGAAGGGAATAACTCAGAAGTCTTTTCCAGCCATGTTACTGGGGGAGACCATGCGGTATCGAAGCTATAGGTGATAGAACCATCATCATTACGCACGGGGTCGGCTATATCGTAAGCTCCCCACTTCGTGCTCCAGTTAGTCGCACACCAATTATACCAGTTATCAGCCCCGTACTTTTTGATAAGTTCAGCGGAGCGTTGCTTTTGCCACTCTGGCTTAGCATCTTCAGAGCCGGAGACCGTACCGATAAGTTCTTCTGGCATGGGTACTGTACCATTAAAGTCGAGTATGGGATCCTCAAACTCTTGAGATTCAATTTGTTCGTTTAACTTCTTTAGATTCTCCTCAACATATGAATCTTTATAGTAGGTACGTTCTTCACCCGATAAATGCTTCTCGAACTTTTCTTTCTTCATTAAGAGTTTATCAAGGTATATCTTCTTGACTACAGGGTTCTCGATAGATACTGCGATCCGGAAGCGTTCTACCTCTTCAGGTGAACCGGATACCGTCAGGATGTTGGTAATGTGATTGGGCATAGATCCCCCTCAGGGTAAGTTAAAAACCTTACGTAATATACTTTTTTAGAACAGGCGGGTCAATAGTTATTAAACTATCTTAAACTCTCCTACTTCGTCTGGAGGTGTAGGTGCGTGGTTTTCTATTAAGGCTTTAAGAGCCTCGAAGGGATTCCACTCGTTCTTCAGAGCCCAATTACCAAGGAAGCCCTCATGTGTGTTCGAGTCCTTGTTTAAGGTGAGAGGCGCATCTTCAGGATTGAATGCTTGCACCGCATCAATCATGTACTTAATAACTGGTGTATCTATGATGGGGTTTTGCTCGTTATCAGCGGCTACAACTTTCACGTTCTCCATACCGGGCATCCAGTATTCTACTTCTGCGATACACTCACCGGAGCTATCTGAAAGCCTTACATAGGTTAGCCCATTGGAGACACAGAAGGCTTCTACATCTTCAAACATACCGCATCGAGCTTCAGCCACATAGAATCGCAGGCTTCCGTCTGCCTCTACGATATTGCTTCCATCATCTTCGTTGATATTTTCATTGAGGTACTCCATAAATTTTTCAGGAGTTGTTTCATCGTTTATCTCTTTCTGGTCTATCCCTGGGATTTCGCCTACAATCGTAGCGATAAAGTCTGGTAGGTCTTTGGCGGGAAGTTCCCCACCGATATAAATAGTACCGGCGAACCAATCACTCATCAGCGTCCTCCATGTACGGGAACACAATCTTCTGCGGTATGCCGCAGGCATCTACGCATTGGTCTTGGATGTAGTCTATCAGGTTGACCAATCCGTTCATCTGTTCAGAGGCTTTGCCCTCATCAATAAGCTGGAGCAGCTCCTTCTTCTGATCGGCAAGCATCTTAAAGCCTTCATCGTTCTTGATCCCTGCGTCAATCTCTGTCACATAGTCACTCATACTTCCTCCTCATATAAGGTGTACATACTTATCAGCTATTCGTTCTCTCTCTTCTATCTCTGCCGGGGAGCTGCACAGTTCACACTTAATCGGTAGGTCGCGCAGCTCTTTAGGCCATCTCTTTTCCCATCCTCGTTTCCGCAGTAGCTTTCTACCGCATACCTCACAGGCTTCTTTATCATAAAGTATCTTATTGAGCAGGGGTTTTGGGATTAGGAAATAGATAATCATTACAATAAAGAAGAAGACTTTGAAGATAGCTTCTCCGAGTTTCTCTTTAACATCCAACTCTTAACCTCCAGAGTAAAAAGGTGTGCTTAAGTGTACCCTCTTTAGAGGTACTCATAAGGGTAGGTAGATCTTCAAACTTATAAAGGTGAAGACTCATAGCTACTACCTCTAAAGATTCAGTTAAGAAGTTATCAAAGAGAACTTCTAAAATAGAATCTCCTCGTGAGAGTCTCCCGGTATTTTCTCCCAAAAGTTTCGCCCGATTAGTGTTCCAAGTATCTATAAAGTAGTCAACTTCTTTATAGTTATGCTTAGATAGAGCTTCTTCTAAGTAAGCCCTGTACTTATTGTTTAGCTTTCCAACCTCTTCCCGTCTCTCCTCTTTGGAGAGGTCTGGGTTATGGGTGATTTCTTTATACCCCATTAGATAGCCTCCAGCTAATGATAGGGGCAAACCTTCCCTCATCATCTTCTTCGTTGATGATGAGGGGAAGGTCTTCAGTATCTACCGAGAAGACCGGTAGATAAGTCTCGTGATTTTCTACCCAGCCATAGAAAGTGAGCGGGTCGAAGTAGGTAGCCTCTAAGAACCTTATCAGATCCCAGTGCAGGTCTGTGAGTTTGAATTGCTCATCCTTATCCTCACTGAGATGGCGGAGATGGTGGACAAGGGACTTGAGTTGGTCTTTGCTAAACTCCTTCATCTTCCGTCTCCTCCTTAGACTTCTTGAATACTCCTCCTACCTTTTTCTTAAAGTCTTCAATCTTTTCCGGGAACTTCGCTATGGGATTCTCCTTCGGAGCCTCCCCTATCTTCTTGGCGTTATACCGGAGGTCGATACAAAACTGCCATCCTGCGTTAGCGTAGAGAGGCATCTCTTCTACTTCTGAGTTAAAGAGTATCTCATAAGCATCTGCCAGGGAGGCTTTAACAGCCTCGGTCCCTTCTGACGCCAGGGCGACTCCTTCGGTGCGGTAATCTTCCTTCACATGGCTGTGGATGAGTTTAGTTTTAAGTTGCCCGGTTTTCTCATCATACTTCATACCTCTTTTGCGTCTGATATTTTTGGCGCGTTTGATGAAGTCTTCTGGGCGACGAAGGTTTTCTTCAAAGGTTTCAAGGGTAGACTCCTCAAGTATCATAGAGAATACTTGGTAGGAGAGTTTGGTGAAGCGCCGGTCTATCACACAGTCGTGCGGCTTTTCCTTTTCTTTGGAGTCGAGAAGGACATAAGAGTCATAGAAAGGGCAATGGAATTTCAGCCAGGCTAAGTGTCGTTCATTAAAGTTCATGCTTCCTCCTTTATGGGCGGTTTACCATTAGCGGCTCTAAGTTTGTTCAGGCAATCTTGAAAATCTTTATCTTTTTTTGCTTTGGAGTACCGCTTTTTATTACGCCTGCTACCAATGTAATCTTTCCACCAGTATCTTATCCTTTTAAATACGTTCATGCTTCCTCCAGATATTTTTCCATGTGTTTACGAAAGTCTCTGTGTACAAATTTACGCCCTAAGTACAGAGGGAAATCTTCAGGTGTAGGAGTCTCTAATGAAGTTTGTGCGTCTAATAGGTCTTCATATCTCAGAGTTATGGTGTCTTTTCGTGTATGCCATTTCTCTTTGTCATCGTTCATATCGAAGTATGTAATTCTCCCGTAGCGATCCTTTATTTCATCGGCAGCAAGTACCATGAATCGTACAGAAACCTTGCTGATAGTAATAGGCATACCTAAAAATTCAAATATACCACTCTCTACTATCGTCCATTTCTTTTTTCCATTCTCATCGGTAACAAAGTTATAGCGCTTAGCTAAGAAAGAAACTTTATAGACAGCCTTTAGATGTATACTGTCCAAGAACTCTAAGATATTCTGTGCTTTATCTATTTGCTGGCGGTGGTGTGCGATTACTACTTCTTTCTTCATTACTACCTCCTTATTGGTGTTCTTTGTCTGTCCATTGTTCCATGCTTATATGTTCCTCCTCAATCTGAAGCTTGCTACAGCCTTTACCTCTTCTATCCTTGCGGAGAGAAGAAGGGGAAGTTCTTCCTTGTTGCAGGTAAGGGTCAGAGCTACGGGAAGGTATTCAGGGTACTGAAACATTCTTTCTATCTCTCTAATCAACCCCTCTTTGTATGGGATAGCTTTATAAAATAGAGGGGTGTCTATTTTTCTCCATGTCTCAATTTCCTTATTGAATTCTTCTATAGAGTTACCACAAGAACCTTGTCTTGGGATACCCATTATGTCTGCGTATCTGTCTTTAAAAGCCTGACTTCTTTTAACGTCATATTTTTTATAAATATCTTGAGGGGATACTGTACGCAAGGATTTACTTGCGAGTCCATTACCCTTGTTATTTTTTCTGATAGTCATCTCCATAAGACAAGTGTAAAGGTCTTCCGCTTCCTGCCCGGTTATTTCCAGGGCAAGGGTAGTGTCTCTAAGAGCCTTCTGCCCTTCAGCTTTCATCTCACTTTGTTGGTCACCTACCCCTTTAGGAAATTCAAAGCCCTTCATAAAATCTCCGTCAGGATTCTTTTCTTTCCACTCTTGAATAGCTTTGGTAGCTTCTTTATTCCATGCCTTCTGTAATCTTTCATGCTTATCTATTACTTGGATGATTTCTTGTGCTGTAGACATAGTTCCTCCTGATAAAAGAAGGGGGAGCTAAGTGCTCCCCCTTTTCGTTAGGCTTTAGGTACTTCGTCTATCTTCACTGACGTTCCCCAATCTACGGGGCATTGTCCATCTGGAGTGATTACCCAGATAACATCCTTGACCCCCTCTGGAAATTCGGGGGCAGGAGCGTATCCATCGGTAAGGATGATAAGAGATTGGTACCGTTGCTTAGAAGCAAGCTCACAGACAGGGGCGAAGTCAGTACCGCCACGTCCTGAGAACTCATAAGAGGTATGTCTCTTATCGAATGGCTTAGGCATCTGAGTGATGTCGGCATCAAACAGAACCAAGTCTACTGGATTAAGCTCTGCCAGTCGGTTCACTTCACACAGAAACTGAGAGAGGTCATTAGAGCCTACCGAACCGGAAGTATCAATCGCAACCAGCTTCCTGTCTGCGTATTGCCTCTTAGTCCCTGAGTAAGGATACCCGAAGCGGCGATTAGGTCGCTTGAAGGTCGGAGATCTTCGACTTGAGACAAGATTACCGAAGTAGTGGCGTAGAAGTTTTGTCCAAGGCACTTTAGCTTTCTGTGCTGCAAGGATTTGCTCCTTCATATCGGCGGACATACTTCCCCATGACTGAGGGTTGTTCGCCATCTGCTCTATCTTCTGGCGTATCTGTTCGTCACCTATCTCAGACTCATTCCAACCGCTATGATCATCGAGCGTCTGCCCGTCGCCTTCTCCTTGACCTTGCTGGTCTTGGTCGCCTTCTCCTTGACCTTGCTGGTCTTGGTCGCCTTCTCCTTGACCGCTACCTTGACCTTGTTGGTCTTGGTCGCCTCCTCCTTGACCGCTACCTTGACCTTGACCGCCTCCCATTTTCTCACGAAGGAGTTGTACGTATTGCTCCATCGAGAGTCTCTCAGGGAACCCATACTTCTTAGGAAGCTGGGCGGAAATCACCAGCTCGCCAGTCTTAGGGTCTTTAATCCGTGGAGCCTTACAGGTTGAATTTTCAGGTATCAGACAGTTAATAGCGAGGTCGGCAGCGATGTTCCAGAGCTGTGCCTCTTTTGGGTCTTCAGAGATACGGGAAGTGATGTGGTGTAGAGCCACATGAAGAGTCTCATGCTTGAGTATGAAACGTACCTCAGCATCGGTAAGAGTCTTCACGAAGGCAAGGTTATAATGAAGCTCTATACGGGAGTCTTTCATTACAACACCCATTGTAGGAACCTTAGTAGATTCCTTCTTTTCCATAATCATAAGAAGCTCATGGACAAACATATCATCCAGTAGAATACTGGAGACAAGCCAGTCCCATCGTTCAGCGGTAGAGGCATAATCAGCATGGGTAAGAGTGCCGATTACGTCTGTTATACTTCGTTGTTTCTTTCCCATCACTCCTCCTCAAGAGTTAAGGTTCTTACTGCCTTCCCAGCTCCAGATAAAAACAGGGCAGGGGGATAATCTCCCCCCACCCCTTCATCAGGAGGAGGAGAGAGATTATTTCTTGATTGTTTCTGGGTTTTGCAGCGTCCCGAGTATGAGTTTACTCACAGACGAGGCTACACTGCTCTGTTTGTACCAGTGGGTAGAAATCTCACGACACTCGCCGTTAAATTTCTTCCAGAAGTCAGCCACCAGCTCATTGGGAACAATACTCAAGAAGTTATACAGGTTCTTGCTCTGCTTATCGGTCAGACTCTTCTTGACGTTCTCTTGTACCCATTCGATGAGCAAGCCATTGTAGGCGGCAAGCTCAACGGTCCGGCCCGCTTTCACGATGTCGGACAGGCGCTTCTCAATGGTCTTATCCCATTTGTTTAGGATAATGTTAGCATCCAGCGCCTGATAGTCCGTGGCGATGAACTGCTTAAACTGGGTACCGGCAGTGTTCCCGACATGACCTTGGGCGGTCATAAACAAGAGGTCGGAGGAGGCGGGGGACTTATCGAGAAGATCGAACCCGCTTTCTTCCTTATTACTCTCAAACCGAGTCAAGGTGCGGGAGAAGTGTGCCCATGAGCGGCGACCATGGACCTTATTATTACCGGCCTGTTTGATGGCTTCCTCAGTGGGGTCAATGAACTTGGGATACTTCATCAAGAACTCATAAACGGCAGGGTGAAGATTATTATCTTCCTTACCCCACGTCATAAACTCATCAGAAGTCGGGCGGAACTTGACCACGAAGTAGCGGTCGAGAAACGCAGGGTCAAGCTCATTAACTGAGTAAAGACTATCATTATCATTGATAGCCGCTACTACACGCCATCCATCTGGCAACCGTCGCTGGTTCAAACGGCGGTCGAGAACAATCTCAAAGGCCGCTTGTTGTACCTCACGGTTAGCGCGGTTAATCTCATCCAGAAACAGGATACCAGCGGGGGCACCAGCTTTTACTTCCTGCCCAAGGAAATCGGACAGCTCGGCAGCATCATCCTCACGCAGAGGGTAGAAGTCTGGCGGAGCAAAGTAAGTCTGCCCCTTCACATTAAAGGGCATCCCTTTAAGGTCGCCCACATCGCATTGGCTTAGTCGGATGTCCACACAGGGGACTCCCAGCTCTTGCGCTGCCAGACGTACACAATCGGACTTACCTATCCCATGGTTTCCCATGAGTAGGACGGACTGTGCGGGGTCGAGATACTTCAACATCGTTTTGGTGGTCTTAAAATCCATTCTACACTTCCTCCTGATGAAAGTTTCTTTATACGTTTGAAAATATACTTTTTTGTAACGGCGAGGTCAACAAGTTATTTCAACTTTTTTAAATAAGTGTCCGGGACACGCTCTCCAATCGAATCCCGGACACCTTTAGTCTGTAAGAGTTATTTCCTTTCTGAGGGATGTCTTTGCTTCGTAGGTAATTGGACTGCCAGCTCAAACTTACGCTCGGCAAGGTAGTCGTTTAAGTAATGAATGGGTTTTGATTCATTCACTTTGGTGAACACGGTATCCCGATACTGAGGGTTGGCCATAAGCGCCCCCATAAAGATACCGGCACACAGAAGGGCGAGCATGGTAATGAAGGGCATGATACGGTTTGCTTTCTTACGTGAGGACATATGAGTCTCCTTTAGGAAGAATGGAAGGAATAGGCAGCCCGGCAGGCTGCCCGGAGAATAGGTTCTTAGAGCCTCAGAATACTTTGCGGGCGATGGTTCTATTCAGCTTCTTGCACCAGGTAAGATCGCTGTGAAGTTTCTTGTCCAACTTCTCAGCCTCACGCCATATCTTATCGTTCTGGATACGAAGCTTTTCGATACGCGCCAGGTTTGCTTCTATCCGCTTACGGGCGTTGTCTCGCCAGCCCATCACCTCTTCAAGAGGGTAGGATGAGAGGTTCGTAATGGATTTGGAACTCTCTACTACCGCTACTGCGTTCTTCTTAGCTACCCGCTTTGCGGGAGGCTTACGTCGGGTAGTGGACTTCTTTTTGGTTGGCATAGGTTCCTCCTTATGCAGCCTTATTAAAACGCTGCTGGAATAGTTCTTTGTTTACGGGATACTTAATCTGTTCGTTAATCAGTGTGGGCAGGTCTTCAAACTTAGTCTGTTGTATCCGCCTCCTTTCTTCCATTACAGACTTCATTGATGTGGGAAATATATTTGCCAATTGATTCAGGGTGAGGAGCTTGGCGTGCTTCTCTACATATTCTATGGAAGCTCTTGCGTCCTCAAGTAGACCTGAATGACCTCCGCCTTCGGCGTAGTCTTCTTCATACCGTTTGAAGTATTGGGAGGCAGTAAGAGGACGCATATCATCTTCAGCCATCTCATCCCACGGGAAGAAGAGGAAAGCATACTTCAGAGGATACTTTCTGGTATCTATGATAGTGATACCGTCGTTGTTATCTCCGCCTAAGCAATCAAGCTCCGCTGGCTTCTTCTCTGTAGCTGGTTTAACTGTCAACTCCTCGGTAATATCAAAGTTGTTGTGGATAGACCCGAAGTCTACGTCCACATTCATGATGAGTTCGATAGCCCGCTGCACGTTAATCATATCGGAATGACTATTGGTAAGGCTCCCATAGCCTCCCCACCCGTCTTTGTCTGGGCGATCATTATTCTCCTCGTACTTGAGCACGAGTTCGAGCTGCCGGATAGGCATTCGTCCGTAGCACCATTGGTTGTGCCATGCATAACTACCCTGATTGGTTATACTGAAGATCTGATGTCGTTGACCCACTATCGTTCTCCTCTACTTAAGGTTTTAACAGTCTTGTATCTGTACCCCGTCTGGGGGCAGGTTCTCCAGACTTCTTTATACCGAAGCCCGGAGACCTTCATCTCTCTGTTGTACTCTGCTGCGTCTTTCATTAGACAAACACTCCTACTTGTCTTGCCGCTTCTACTGCACCGGGTACTCTGAAGGAACCTCCAGCACAGCTGAACCATGCTTGTACCTCACCACATTTAGGACACTTATATACGTAGAGAGTCCCTTTTGGATGTTGTACCGCGTCGCAGTCTTTGTTCGGGCACCTCAAGCTCCTTCCTGCTTGCCCGTGACCCGCGCCGTAGCGCACGGGGTTTGAGAAGAGTCTTAGTCATAATTCCTCCTTATGGGTTCCAGTAACGGTCTTTGCAATTGCCTCTACCCTTGTTGGAGCAGAACGCCTGCTGGTAGGACTTCTTAATCATCTTCTTCCCACACTCGGCACACTTGATCTGGCTGCCCACCGGGGCTGCCTTCGCTGCCTTGTAGCTCTTAGAGCCTCTCTCCCGTCGCCTGCTGCGGTGGGCAGCACACTCATGCCGAAGCCTGTCATACCGTTCTTCTTCAATCTCCTCTGCTTCATCATGCTCGAAGCCTATAGCATATCCTTCTGAGCACCATCCTTCTTCTGGGTGATCCATATCAACTCCTTCCGCAACATTTTTTGTACTTCCGAGAACTGCCACAAGGACAGGGGTCATTTCTACCAACCTTACCCTGTGCCTTCATGGGCGGTGCCTTCTTCAGTTTCACGTAGACATCGTCGCTGACATGGATACGCTCTATGGTCGGATGACTCCCAGCCACTATAAGCTGGAAGTGCTCCGCCAGTACCGGGTCGGTCTCCTCTAAGGGTCTTACAGCCTCTATCATACCGACACCTCTTCCCCCGGTTGCCCTTTCAGACACTCGTCGATGGCTTCCCGTGCCCGGTCCGAATCAAATCCATAGGATATAAGTTCCTTTTCGAGTGCGCCGAAGGCGATCTCAGTCGGGGTAAAAATCAAGTCATTGCTAATAAACTTATGACTGTGGGAAGCCTCCAGAAGTGTCAGCTCGGTGTCCCCGTCATCATAAACGTGCACCTTAATGTGTTTCATTGTTCCTCCTCGTGTCTACATAAACATCAGGTATGTTATGATACTTATGAGATGTAATCAGTTTGTAGTAAAGGACTGAGCGTGCCTTCACCTCTCTTTTGGGTTGAATTTAGCAGGAGTACCAGAATCCCAAGGGCTCTTTACCCACACATAGCAGGAATCGCTATCAAGTTTTACGCGGGTGTCTCCTTCCGCATAGTCCTTTTGACCCTCATAGTAAGCCTTTTCCATAAGGACTAAGATTTTATTAGCAGCAACAGGCACTACTATACTTAAAACCCACATAGCCAATACCAGCACAAAAGTTACTCGAATAAGTTTCTCTTTCTTCATACCTTATAGT
>Ga0209964_1000058_pt1 | contig 23868 bp, 15 predicted proteins | sample SalPonR2_B_D1_MG_FD_185705 | JGI IMG/M metagenome (GOLD analysis project Ga0209964, IMG submission 185705) | Salt pond soil microbial communities from South San Francisco under conditions of wetland restoration - Salt Pond MetaG R2_B_D1_MG... ... | reverse complement strand
GATTTAGCGATTTAGCGATTTAGCGAACTGAGTAAAAACTAGAATGAACCCACATCTGCCCGGTCGCTGGACGCTTTACGGGCTGTCTCCTCTGCGGGAAGAGAGGAAACACAAATCGCTAAATCGTTACGTCGTTACGTCTTACATATCGCTAAATTAAACGTATATGCACTGATGATTTAACGATTCTTAAGATTTTCGATTTAGCAACTTAGAGAACTGCTAAAAACTAGAATGAACCCACATCTGCCCGGTCGCTGGACGCTTTACGGGCTGTCTCCTCCGCGGGAAGAGAGGAAACACAAATCGCTAAATCGTTACGTCGTTACGTCTTACACATCGCTAAATCAAACGTATATGCCATAATGATTTAGTGATTTTTTAGATTTTTGATGTATCGACGTAGCGATCTTTTTTAAAATAAATATCAATCAGTATCCTTAACAAGGACAAAAAATTGGTAGGGATTCACATCAATCTGGTGCATGAATTGCACTTTCTGATCACTCCAGAGTTCTTTTAGCGTGTGTCCGCTTCCAAAAATGTTACGGATAAAATCGTTGTCGAGTTGAAGAGAATGTTCACTGAAATTTCCAATGAAGAGCAGGATTCTGCCTTCATTAACACGGGTAAAAGAGAAGAGGTGAGGATTACCGGTGCTAATAAAATTGGTTGATGGAGCCATAAAGATCGGATCTTTTGTACGAATTGCTATCATTTTCTGAAGGTTCGTAAACACCCGGTTTTCGACGGTCCCTTTATTCTTTCTGGCTTTCATTGACTTTTTATCCAGTGCAACGCGGTGTACCCAGCGGGAGTCACCTTTGCGGGAAGGATTTTCTTTATAGCTTTCATCATTCAAAAGAGCCAGTTCATCGCCAAGGTAGATCAGTGGAATTCCACCAATAAACATAGTGACGGCGTAAAGCAGACTCATCCGTTTTATTGACAGGTTGATTTCATCTTCATTACCATTATTTATTCCTTTCTCGAGGCCGGTAAGAGATGCTGAGGTTCCGCAGACACGCATGTCACCCGTATCCGGATTAAACTGAAATGGTTTTCCTTTTGCGAACGAACCGGGAAACTCCCCTGTATAGTATTGATTCAGGAAATTTCGATGATCATACCCGTTGATGCCAAGTTCAGCTGCATCTTCATCAGAAAATGTCCAGCCAATATCATCATGCGATCTCACATAGTTTACCCAGGCTGTTCCATCGTGTATTTCAAACCTCTTTTTCATGGAATGATGAAGTAATTTGGTCTCACGTGTAGCCAGGGCTTCCCAAAGAAGAGCCATCAGCAAAGGGTTGTAGGAAAGTTCACATTCATCTTCCGAGATGTAGCTATTCACAAAGTCCGGATGCACAATAGCTTCAGACTTAAAAACTACGGCAGGGGCCGCTATATTCGTCAGAGCATTCAATGCACGAACCAGGCGGTGTGCGTTCGGCCTGTTTTCAGATGTTGTGCCGAGTTCTTTACCGGTAAAGGCGATGGCATCCAGACGAAATATTTCCACGCCTGCATTTGCCATGAAGAGCATTTCATCCAGTATATGATTGAACAGGTCGGGGTTTTGATAGTTCAGGTCCCATTGATAGTTATGAAAGGTTGTCCAGACCCATTTACCGGCTTCCTCCACCCATGAGAAGTTACCGCGACGTACGTCCGGAAAGATTTCGCGAAGGGTTTCATCAAACCGGTCAGGCATTGACCGATCGTCGTACATATAGTAAAACTGCTGGTATCTCTCATCACCCTCTTTAGCTTTCTTTGCCCAGAGATGCTCATCAGATGTGTGATTGAATACAAAATCAGCACATAGTGAAATATGTTCCTTCCTAAGTTTTTTCGATAAGGATCTGATGTCAGCCATGCTGCCGAGATCGTTTCGCACGGTTCGATAATCCGAAACGGCATAGCCACCATCGTTTTCACCTTCCGGGCAGTCGAAGAAGGGCATGAGGTGGAAATATGTCACGTCGAGTTCTTTTAAATAGGGGATCCTTTTTTCCAGTTCTTTAATTGAGCCGGCCAACAAATCTGCATACCCTACGGCTCCAACATGTTTGTGACTTTTATACCAATGAGGATTTTTAAGCCGTTCTTTATCGAGCTTTTTTAAATCCTCAGAGCGTTTTGCTTGCGCACGAATTGCTGTTTTTAAAACCTCTTCAAGATAGTAGAAAAAATCGTAGTGATCGCCGTAAAGTGTATGCAGGTAATAGAATAGGGTTTCATACTCATTTTCAATTCTGTTTTTAAGCAGTCTCCAATCAGCACGTTCAAAGTCTTTGGCGAAGGTTTTTAATCTGGGCAGAAGTTTGCTAAGGCTGTCGGCTGCTTTTTTATCCATGAACTCTTTTAAACCTCAGTTAGAGTATAGCTTTAATCAGGTCTTCATCAGGTTCGGGGATACCACCTTTTTGTTCGGCAACCCATCCGGCATATCGATTTGCTTTCTTGATGGTTTCCCTCCACGGAGACCCTTTGAGGGTATGGTGAATAAAGCAGCCCCAGAACGCATCACCGACTCCAACAAAATCACCGGTATCAGATTCAATTTCTACAGCTGATTCAACGTAGTGACTTCCATCCATGTCAAAGTAAATTGATCCATCTGCACCAAGCGTAAGAATAATTCCTTTCAGATTGAATACGCTCAGCAATTCAGACTCTTCGTTAATATCGAACATGGAACCGATTTTATCCCATTCGTCACGGTTCATTTTTACGTAATCGGTCTTTTTCAACGAGAACTCAAGAACCGGCTTTTGAACAAAGGGCGGACGCAGATTTACGTCAAGGAATAGGAGACAGCTGTCTGGTAGTTCTGCGATGATTTTTTGAAGTGTTATTCTATTCGTTGAACTACGCTGCGCCAGAGTGGCGAACGTGAATGCGTCAGCCTGCTTTGTAATGTCACTTATATCATCTGATGGCTGTATAAAGTCCCATGCAACACGCTGATGAATAGTGTAGGAAGGTTCCTTATTCTCATCCATATGAACCGTTACCGTGCCGGTAGGATAGTCTGTTCGTTCTATATATTTATTTTCGCCCTCTTTTTGGACAATGATATCCAGCAGTTGACTTCCAAGTTCATCACGCCCAACCGCACTGATCAGGTAACTGTTATGCTTTAGATAGTGCAGATGCATAGATACATTGAATGGAGATCCGCCGGCCCGTTTATAGTCTTTAAACTGATCCCATAAAATCTCACCAAAGTGCAGTATGGTTTTCTTCATTTGAGCGATAAACTGTCAGACTAAAAATTGGAGCTAAACCTTTTGAATTGAGCCTATTTAATGAAATAAGACGAACCAATCAAGTTTTTGATTCTGAAGCATTTACTAAAATTGTTGGTTATGAATCAAAAATTGAATTCAAGTCAAAATCAATCAGACAACGTATACATGATGCCACCCCAAAGATGCTCCAGGTATAGCTCGTTTGAGAAAGATGCTTCAGTATGTCCCATGCCCGTGTAAAACGAACGTCCGCCATTAAATTCATGGTGCCAGGCGATAGGGTGGTTACCTTTATGATCACTTCCCTCATAGCTATCTGTGTCAAGCGTTAGCAAAACATTGATGTGGTCTGCAAACTCCCGGTAATTGTACCATTCATCGTCCCGGTTCCAGACTTTGGGAAGCATAGACGTCGAGCTGTGGTCTTCATCTTCCAAAAGGACATTCGCGTTGGGCGTTCCGGGTGGGTGATTATCAAAATATGCGCCCATTAAGTTTCCGTACCATTCCCATTCGTATTCAGTATCGGCTGCTGAGTGGACGCCCACGTAGCCTCCTCCATTTTGAATATAGGCTTTAAAAGCCGATCGCTGATCGTCATTAAATACCGTACCGGTAGTATTTAAAAAAATGACGGTGTCGAACTGCCGAAGAGTATCCGGGTTAAACATAGAAGCATTCTCCGTTACAGTAACACCTATATCGTGTTGCTGTCCAAGTGTTTTAATCGCTTCTTGCCCGGCTTCGATAGATTTGTGGCGCCAGCCTGTCGTTTTCGAAAATACAAGAATACGCTGCTGCTCCAGTTCCCGGGTAGTATCAGAAGGCTGAGTTGAGTTTGTTTGGCCTTCAAGTGCGCAAGCCATTAAGAACATCGCGGAAAAGACTATAAGGATAATACACTTCAATGCGGGAGCAATCATGAATTTGAAGTTTAATTTAATCGGTTCAATTATATCTAAGTACCTTAAATGAATCTAACTATAACATCAGATGAATTCATCTTATCAGACGTATTAAAATTTTAGGTGTAGGGTAACAGGAAAAATATTAAACAGTAATTCTTTGAAATTTTATTAATTGATGACATCTAGAGATACATTTAGCTGCAGTAAGCTTAGAAAAATAAAAACTGATTTAAATCTATCGTCCTGCTATGGATAAATCTTTTTCCCGGGTTCTCATTATTGGATTTGTTTGGCCTGAACCAGGCTCTTCGGCTGCCGGCAGACGTATGATGCAGCTTATTACTTTTTTCAGGGCCCAAAACTGTGATATTACCTTTGCAAGTACTGCAAGGAAAAGTGAATTTTCATCTGATTTGACAAGGCTCGGCATTCGGAGTGAATCCATTAAAGTGAATGACTCCGGTTTCGATGATTTCGTAAAAAAACTATCACCGGATCTTGTAATTTTTGATAGGTTTATGACAGAAGAACAGTTTGGATGGAGAGTCCATGATCAATGTCCTGACGCACTACGAATTCTTGATACTGAGGATCTTCACTGTTTAAGGCATGCAAGAGAAATGTGTATAAAGAACGGGTGTGATAATATTCGTGAGTACCTGATGTCTGAAATTGCCAAAAGGGAAATTGCATCAGTTTACAGAAGTGATCTGTCACTTATAATTTCCGAAAGTGAGATTAATATTCTCCGTGATGTTTTCAATGTACCATACGACATTCTCTATTATTTGCCCTACATGTCAGATTCGATAACAGAAAAATCAGCTGGCAATTGGCCCGATTTTAATGACCGATCTGGTTTTATGACTATTGGAAATTTTCATCATAAACCAAATCTGGATGCGGTTAAATATCTTAGAACGGATATTTGGCCTCTGATTCTAAAATTAAAGCCTGATGCTATCATGAATGTGTATGGTGCATACCCGACTCAGCAGGTAAGGGAGTGGCACCAGCCTTCAGAGGGATTTTTTATTCATGGGCGTGCAGCCAATGCAAACGAGGTGATGAGAGCATCAAGAGTTTGTCTGGCACCACTCAGGTTCGGCGCTGGACTGAAGGGTAAGCTCGTAGAAGCGATGCAAAACGGTACCCCAAGTATTACAACTACATTGGGAGCTGAGGGAATTGCAGGCATACTGCCATGGCCGGGATCGATTGCGGATAAACCTGTTGAGTTTGCTGAGGCAGCTGTACACTTGTACCACGATAAAGGTGATTGGAAACAGGCGCAATTCAGAGGGCGGGAAATCATCAATAAACGATTCTCGAAAAAACGTTTTCAAAATGAGTTTTTATTACGTTTAAAGGGGGTAATAAAAGAGCTCAAATCGCATCGGGAAAGTAATTTTACCGGGGCAATGTTAATGCACCATTTAATGGCAAGTACGCGATTCATGAGTAAGTGGATTGAGGCGAAAAACAAACCTTCAGACAAATAAATATGTGTTTCTTTCGGCCAAACGTATAAGCTTGTGAATGGTCTCTTGAAAAGTTTTCTTTCACTGAACAACCGGGCAGGTTCAATAAATATTGGTGGCAGAGCTAATTTTACTCATTTGATTTGACCATTTTAGTATTAAGATATGATGCATTTATTGATAAAACCGCCTTAGATACGAAAATATCCCGTTTTTAATTTGATCATTATCCAGTGGTTATATAGTTTGTAAGTCTCTGAGTTTAATTAAAAACTATCTAATCTTAACTAACGAAGGAGTTTACATGAACAGAATCGAACAAGTTAGATCTCTCATATCCGAGCTGGAACCAGATATGGAAAAGTTTTACGAAAAAGGAAATAAAGCGGCCGGAACCAGGGCACGGAAATCACTTCAGGAACTTAAAAAAGTTGCTCAGGAAATTCGTCTGGAAATCCAGGAATGGAAAAATTCCGGTAAAGTTGACGAAATTTAATTTCTGAAATAAATTGCTTTTAAAAGCCGCTTGTTGAGCGGCTTTTTTTATATCAGAAAAGTATCTGAAATAAATTTTAAATTTTCTTGACTTACGCTTCACGAACCTCTTATATTTGCATCCTCTTGAAGGATACATAACAATGTCATTCAAGAATCAACATTTATAATCCTCGGTAGCTCAGTGGCAGAGCAATCGGCTGTTACCCCGACAGTTGTCGGGGCGCAGGTTGAGCCGAATGTATCCCTCTGGTGGATTCCGTCGGATTAAGCACAAACTTGAAATTTTTGATTTTATAATCCTCGGTAGCTCAGGGCAGAGCAATCGGCTGTTACCCCGACAGTTGTCGGGGCGTAGGTTGATCCGAATCCGATAAGTTAAGTTTTAAATTATTGTTATTATTCCTCGGTAGCTCAGTGGCAGAGCAATCGGCTGTTAACCGATCGGTCGTAGGTTCGAATCCTACCCGGGGAGCTTAAAAAGAAGGACACATTGCTTGTTGCGGTGTGTCCTTTTTTTATGGCTATGAATTACTTCTTCTACATATTACGATCACAGCAGAGAGAGATGTATTACTACGGCTCATCTGATGATCCTGATCGCAGACTGGATTATCATAATAGTGAATCAAAAGGCTTTACCCAGCGGTACCGGCCGTGGACGGTTGTATTTCGCTATGGTTTTATTACACGTGAAGAAGCTGAGGCCGCTGAACGCCTCGTGAAAGGATGGAAGAGCAAGAAGATGACACGTCTGCTAATTAACGGAACAATCAGGATCAACGACTATCTGTAAACTATTTACGTGCAGAGCAATCGGCTGTTACTCCGACAGCTGTCGGAGCGTAGGTTCGAATCCTACCCGGGGAGCTTAAAAAGAAGGACATATTGCTTGTTGCGGTGTGTCCTTTTTTTATGGCCATGAGTTACTACGTTTACATACTTCGTTCTCAAATCAAAGAGACTTACTATTACGGCTCGTCTGATGACCCGGACAGACGCCTTTTACATAATAACGGCGAAAGTAAAGGATTCACGCAACGCTACAGGCCATGGAGAATCGTTTTTCGCCAGGTATTTGACACAAGGGCAGAAGCCGAATCCGCGGAAAAGCTTCTTAAAAAATGGAAGAGCAAGAAGATGACACGGTTTGTAATCGAGGTTAAAGTTCAACTTACCGATTATATGTGATTTTCAGCCGTGCAAGACCGTACGTGAAAAGGGAGAATGTCATCAAAATATTTTTTAGTTGATGGTTGATCTTTAAGCATATCGTGAGGTAAGTAGAGGATTTTTTTGTTTTTAATTTTATTCATCTACTTTTAAAAGAAGATCTGAGAACGATGGATCTTTGAGAATTAAATAAGATTAGTTTGTATGAAAATAAATCGCAAGGATTTGCGCAAGCTATCTGATGAGGAAATATGGAAGCTATTTAAATCGGGAAATAATTTAGCTTTTGAATATATCTACCAAGAATATTTCGACAAGCTGTATAATTATGGACACCAGTTTACCAGAGATCATGCATTAGTCGAAGATGCACTTCAGGAATTATTTCTGGATTTAAAAAGAAGAAGTAAATACTTATCTGAAACAGATAATATACTGCTGTATTTATACACTGCCTTCCGTAGAAAAGTCATTCGGTTTAGAGATCGGTCAAATAAGTTCGAAGAATTTATTCCGGAAAAATCCTTTAAGATCAAGTCAAGCATTGAAGCTGCTATTATTGAAGCAGAATTGCAGCAAGAATATTCCAGAAAATTAAACCTTGCTCTGGAAAAGCTCTCAGAAAAGCACAGGGAAATTATCTATCTGTTTTATTACGAGAACTTTAGTTACCAGGAGATTAAAGAGATCCAGGGTTTTGAGGATGTAAAGTCAGCCAGGAATCTACTTTATAAGGCTATTAATGCTCTTAAAACCGCAATTAAATATTTGCCGTTACTTTTGCTGTTCTGACAATTGTAACAAATAAGCATCAAAAAAATAATGAAGAAAATTTGATGTCATTTCGAGATTGGACTCCCTATTACAATATAGACCAATAAAAAAGCCAGGATTATGAAAATACATACTAAAATTACTGCACTGTTAATTACAGTACTTGGAGTTATAAGCTTTACAAGCTGTGGAGTTAATGATACTGAAGCTGATTTAGATGAACTTAATGCTAAGATTGATGTTTCATCAGTGGACTTTATTACAGATTTGGAGGCTATTGATGGAAGGCGCATTAAAACCAATCAGTCAATTACATTATCTGACGGTAGTACAGGTGAGCCCGACGGTTGGGAATGGACATTTTCAGATGATACTAACACTATTACTGATGAAGATGCATCGGCTTCCTGGTCAGAAGCTGTTGGAGAAGTGACCATTACGCTAACAGTTACAAGATCATCTGATGGTGCCACCGACACAGGTGAATTGGTGTTGCAAGTTGGACCTGTAGAAAAATTAAATAGAGATGTTTATGCTTTTGAAGAATCAGATACTGACATAGATCCTCTTAGTAAATGGTTTCATTGGACACCAAATGATGGTACTGTCTCAACTTCTCTTGAAACATCTGACGGAGCAGATGGCTCATCTCAATCCATAAAATTGACAGCTACAACTGGTTTTGAAGAGTTTCAACTGCGTCCACATGAAAATGGCCCTGAGTTTTTAGTTTCTTTAGAATCAAACAAAAGTTATGTGTTTAGTTTTTATATGAAAGCAAGCCAAGCACTGACATTATCTGAGGTTAGTATTCTAAATGTTAAAAATGATGCTCCTAAAGAAGGTTGGTATACTCCACTTTGGACAGGTGATTCAGAAATTGCTGACCCAGAGGTTGCGACCAGTTGGAAAAAGTTCAGTTATGAATTTACAACTGCTGATCTTACAACTTTTGCTGATGAAGGGTACGCCGATGGAACAGCAGACCACGCAGGTCCTTTTTTCAAACATTTTGGTACTATTTCTGATGGAGAATTAAGTGTTTGGATAGATGAGATCTCACTTAAAGAAAAAGAACAAAATTAAATTTACATAAACTGAATCAAGTGCATAAAACTTACAATCATATCGAAGACTTTCTTATTGATGAGTCATTCAGGAGCTGGGTGAATGATCCCACTCCTGAACTCGAAAAGAAATGGAATGAGTGGCTCGAGTCAAATCGAGACAAAGAAGAGCTTTTTAATCAGGCTATAATGATTGCGAATTCCTTGAAATTTGAGGAATTCAAAGCTGATTCAGGATCAAAGCGACGAATTTTAGAGCAAATAAAGGCATACGAGAAACCCACTTCAAAGACAAAAGCTGCGCTAGGGTTTTGGTATAAAGTTGCCGCAGTCTTAGCCGTAGTAATTAGTACAGCTTCACTGCTTGTTGTGACCGATTATGATTTAGATGATTATCCATCTTTACTTAGCCGTAATAATATTTTGATAAAACAAAATGTTGATGGAGTAAAATCTGAGCATTTACTGTCAGACGGAAGTAAAATCTATCTGAACTCAGGTAGTTCTATTGAATATCCTGAGATATTTTCATCCGGATCCAGGATTGTAAAATTGAAAAAGGGAGAAGCCTTTTTTGAGGTAGCTCATGACTCATTAAGGCCGTTTATAGTACAAACAGCTGAATATGACGTTGAAGTTTTAGGTACGGAATTTAATGTGAATACAAACTCCCATAACTCAAGTACAGCACTTGTGTCCGGAAAGGTCAGATTAAATTTTAATTCTAGTGACTTATCCATGGAATTAGCACCTGGACAGATAGCTACATACGATAAAAATCTGGGAATTTTCGAAACATCTTATTTTGATGTGTTGAAAGTAACTGGCTGGAAAGATGGTTACCTGGTTTTTCAAAATGCATCCTTTGATGAGGTTATAGAAAAACTACGTACATGGTACGGGGTAAAGATATCAGTACGCGTTGATCAACCTGTAACCAACTGGTCGTATACAGGCAGTTTTAAAGATAAAAGTCTTGAAGAGGTACTCCTCAATATGAAAACCCTTCGTCGTTTTGAATATCAAATCAAGGACAATTCCTTGATCATTTCTAACTAAGATATTTCGGACATATTTAAAGGATGATATTATGAAAAAGAACTACATAATAAGGAGGGGTATATCAATTAATTGGTTGAAATTGCCACTTAACATTATTCTGCTTTGTACTATTTTTTCCGGTTTTGCATATGGACAAAGTGATAAATCATTGCATGATGTTAATTTAAGTGCATACGATAGCATGTCCATACAGGAGGTTTTTGAAATCATAGAAGATGAATCAGATTTTTCTTTTTCATATCACTCAAGTGACCTCGATACCATATTAGGTGATATAATTGACTTGAGAGGATTATCTGAACGGAGTGCATATCAGGTCTTAGTTCTAATATCAGATTTAGAGAATCTTAGCTTTAAGAGAAATGATAAAACCATAAACGTATTTCAAGACACCAGTCTTAACAAGCCACTTATCGAGCTTGGGTCATATACTATAAATGGCGTAGTTAAAGATGAATTTGGGGAATTACTTCCAGGAGCAACCGTATACATAAAGGACACCAACATTGGTACTTCCACAAACTCCGAAGGTCAATTTAGTCTAAAAGTACCCGGTGGTGAACGAATATTAGTTATCTCATTTGTTGGTTTGATTACGAAGGAAATTAGTATTTCTCCTGAGACCTCGGAGCTCAATATTGTAATGTCAAGCGATATAGGTTCTCTTGATGAGCTTGTAGTAGTTGGTTATGGCAAGCAAACCAAAGAGTCTATAACGGGGTCCATTTCAAAAATTGAAAGCAGCAGTATTACAGAAACTAAATCAGCGAATCTTGCTAACAGTTTAGCCGGAAGAATACCAGGAGTAGTTATCAATGCAAGAGGTGGAGCACCCGGGCAGGAACAAATTGAAGTATTTATCCGGGGAAAAGCGACTACCGGTGACGCCTCTCCTTTATATGTAATTGACGGAGTTGCAAACAGAGGCTCCTTTGAAAGATTAAATCCTGAAGATATTGAGAGTATATCAATATTGAAGGATGCTTCTGCAGCAATATATGGTGCACAAGCAGCTAATGGGGTCATATTGATTACCACAAAAAGAGGAGCAGAAGGTAAACCGGAGTTCAGCTACAGCAATTCATTTTCTTTGACGCAGCCAGCTAAGCGACAGCAGTTGATGAATGCCCCTCAGTATTTAACCTGGATTGATGAGCAGAACGCCCGAAACAACAGACCCGTCATTTATCAAAATATCATTGAAGATTACAGGAACGGCGAAAATGATCCTAATATATGGGCCAATACTGACTGGTGGGATGTAAGTATGGATGTATGGAGTCCACAGACTCAGCATAATGCAAGTCTTACCGGGGGGTCTGAAAACTTTAAATATTATTTATCCGGACAATATCTATACCAGGACGCTAATTTTATAGGTTCAGCCTTTGGATACAATCAGAGCAATGTTAGATCTAACATTGATGTAACTGTAACCAGTTTTCTGGATGTAGGCTTAGATCTTGCAGGAAGATTTGAAAATAGAGATGGTATAGAAGGAGTGAATGGTTTGATCGAGGGCATTTACAGTATGGCTCCATTTGAATCACCTTATTATGAAAATGGGTTACTAAGAAATACCAGTACGGGAAATATATTACCTGGCATTACGGGTTTAAACGGAGGCTCGGACGCAAATCGACAAGTATATAATACTAAACTCAGTTTAACTTTGAATCTTGATGAGTGGCTTAAAGGTGTTTCATTAGATGGATTTGGGGCTATTGATTTAATAAATCAAGAAAGAAAAGTATTTCAAAAACCCTTTGACATATATTTTCTGAATAGTGATGATATTTACGAAAATCTGCGTGATGAGACAGGTACTATTAGTTTATTTCAACAAACTGATAATGAAACAAGTGAAAGCTATCATGCCCGGTTAAATTACAGCAGGGAATTTGGGAAACACAGCATAGGCGGATTTGTAGCATATGAACAAAATCAGGTAAGTGGAGAATACATATCTGCAACCAGGATTGATCTCGTGTCGGAAGATCTACCTTTTCTGTTTACCGGCTCGGAACAAAATATTGATAACGACGGAAGGGGATGGCAATCTGCAAGGGTAAATTATTTTGGCCGGTTTAACTACGCATTTGATGATAAATACTTTCTTGAATTAACTCTCAGGCACGATGGATCACAGAATTTTAGTCCGGGAGATCGGTTTGGTACTTTTCCTGGGATTTCGGCAGGTTGGAGAATTTCTGAAGAAAACTTTTTTAACTTCGATATAGTATCTGAATTAAAGCTTAGAGCGTCTTGGGGGCAGCTTGGAAACGATAGAGTTAATAGCTTCCAATATCTTCAGATTTATAATGTCGAAACTGCAAGTGTATTTGGTGAAAATCCAAATTTGAGTGTTGGTTTGGTTCCTGGTAGAACGCCAAATCCGAATATTACCTGGGAAACAGCAGAAAAAACAAATGTTGGAGTAGACTTTTCACTCTCCAGAGGCCTTTTGGATGTTACAATTGACTGGTTTTATGAGAAAAGGTCTGATATTCTTGCCCCCAGAAATGCGTCAGTACCCCTTTATTCTGGTATTGAACTTCCTGATGAGAATATTGGGATAACCAATAATAGGGGAATCGAACTATCAATTTTGCACAGAAGCAATGTAAAAAATGATTTCAGATACAGTGTAGGTGGACAGCTTACTTATGCACGTAATGAGATAGAATTTGTTGATGAATCCCCTTTTGTTCCGGAATATCAACAAGTTGAAGGTAGTCCAATAGATTTCTTACTGGTTTACAAAGCGGAAGGCATTTATCAAAATCAGGAAGAAATTAATAAAACACCTCATTTTCCGGATGCAAAGCCTGGCGATGTGCGATTTGCTGATGTTAATGGTGATGGTAAGATAACCGCTGACGACCGAATTTTGTTGCCTTATGGACCTACACCCCGAATAGTATATGGATTTAATGTTGGCGCAAACTGGCGAGGTTTAGAAATTTCTGCCTTTCTGCAAGGACAGCATGGTGCAAAAACTATTTACAGACCATGGGATATTAATCAGGATGAATGGTATTTCGAAAATCGATGGATATCAGAGGATGAAACCCCGAATGCAAAAAGTCCGGCTGCTTGGGATATGTCGAGTAGCACTATCCAAAATGTGTCTACTATATGGGTTAAGGACAATCACTTTTTGAGAATAAAAAATGTTGAACTGGCATATACATTTCCAAAAAAATTCTCTGAGAACCTCAGATTGTCCAATCTCAAATTTAATATGAGTGCTTTTAATTTAGGGTTCATTTACAACTCGGTTGGACTATATGACCCGGAAAGCCGATCCGATACCGGCTGGTATTATCCTCAGCAAAGGGTTATTTCTGCTGGATTGTCTGCAACATTTTAAAAAGGAATTGATCATGAGAAATTTATACATAGCCTTATTTGCTTTAATATTTGTAGCGGGTTCCTGTAATGATATTTTGAATGTTGAACCCTTGGATTCGGTATCAGACTCAAATACATGGAATGATCCTGAACTATTAGAATTGTATGTGAACTCACGTTATGATGAACTGCCTCATGGGTTTGTACAATGGGCTGGTGGCTTAAGGGTCACTTCATTGACAGACGAGTCTTACGATATTCATCAGGGTTCGAGATTAGTCAATAAGTACACTCAAGGGGAGATTACCCCCACCAACATGCATTTGTTTGGCGGTTTTTGGATACAAGCTTATTCAGCGATAAGAAACCTGAATTTATTTCTTGAAAAAGCGGATCCGGAACTTGGAGACCCGGACCGAACTGCACAGCTGATAGCAGAAGTAAGGTTTCTTAGAGCTTGGTTTTATACTGAATTATTTTCCAGATATGGAGAAATCCCACTCTTAGATTATACAGTGTCAGTTGAAGGGGCCAATCAAATATTGGAACGTTCTCCGGTAGCTGAAGTGGTATCCTTTATCGAGAGTGAATTAACTGAAGCTGCAGAAATTTTACCAGAAACATATTCTGGAGAAGATTTTGGTAAAGCAACAAAAGGTGCTTCAATAGCACTTAAAGCCCGGGCTTTATTATATGCTGCCAGTCCACTTTTTGGAAACAGTACTACTGATGAATGGCAAAAAGTTGCAGATGCATGCGAGGAGTTATTCGATCTTGATGTTTACTCATTATCTGAAGACTATCAAGCAATGTTTTTGGATGTTCAAAATCCTGAAATCATTTTTTTTAAACAATTTTCTCAAGTAAGAGGTCCAGAGATAAATTTCGAAATGGGATATTACATGCCATCAGGTGGGCATAATATTGATGAATGGAGATTGCCTAATGGAAATAACGGATGGTCTCAAGAAAACCCGTTGATGAATTTAATTGATGTATATGAGACCACTGGGGGAGAGATTCCTGTTCTTGGTTATACTGGTAATGAAAATGATCTGAGCCCTGTTTTGAACTCTAATGCTGTCCAGTACGATCCTGCTAATCCTTATGATAATAGGGATCCGCGTTTATCCTATTCTGTTGTATATGATGGATCTATGATAAACGACAGAGAGGTTGAATTCTGGGAATGTGGTACCGACAGCAGGTGTGATGAGGTAGATTCTTGGTGGAATGGTCCGCTTATTGATCATACCATCAGAAAAGGGCTGGATCTTGACTGGCAAACAGGTACAGGACTAAATAGCAATACTCCTTATATATACATGAGGTTGGCTGAATTTTATCTTACTTACGCTGAAGCACAATTTCATTTAGGTAATACAGGAACAGCAGAAGAATATGTAAATAGAGTGCGATCCAGACCTGGAGTTAATATGCCGCCGATTGAATCTTCACAAACCGGGTCTGATTTACTTACTAAAATAAAACACGAGAGAAAGGTTGAGTTAGCATTTGAGGGTAATCGCTGGTACGATGCCCGGAGATGGCTTGATGCAGAAACTGAATTTTCTGAAGATGCTGTAGGCCTCGAAGTGATAAGAGATGAAGTAACAGGAGATAAAAGCTACCGGTATTTTGTGCAGCAACAGCGTTCATTTCCTTCAAGTCATTATCTATTTCCTATTCCTAATGAAGAAATTAATAAAACCAATTGGACTCAAAACCCTGGTTACTAGTCAACTTCAATAAAATACACATGACTCAATTTCCTGATAAGATGTTTTTATTATTGATTGCCCAATTGCTCCTGATTTCTTTTGCCTGTACCTCAGGTGGTGGTCCAACGGATGTATCGATTGAAAATGATGAACTGATATCAGAAGTGGATTCTGCAGGCTTTAATACGGGAATTCTGCTTTACAATTCAGATCAGGGTAAGGAGTTCTGGACAGAATTAAACACTCAGGTCAGGCCCTATAATTTTGACAACGCAAAGGTTGTGCACAAACGGAAATTTAATTCCGATAATCCCTATCTCGAACTAACCGCTGAAGGAGGAGAGGGCGCCTATGGAGTGAGAATGTCTGTTTTTAAAACATTGTTTGATGACCGTACACTTCCAACTGAGTTGGCAGACCGAGTAAATGGATTGAGCTTTAACGCCTTTGCTTTTGAAGATGACACACTATTTGCGGAAGTATTAGATGCAAACAATAATGTGATCTCTGAAATGGTATTTGAACTCGAAGCCTGGAAAATCAAGACTTACGTCTTACCATTCGAAAGCCTAAGTGCAAAAGAAATTTTGATTTACTCCAATAAAAGTAATTCAGAAACTGATAGCCGCTTTGGTATAGATGATGTGTACCTGAAAACCAAAGACGGAGATAAGTTCAACCCACCGGTATCAGATACTGAATTTTTGACCTGGCTGAAACAAGCATCATTCAACTTCTTTGATTGGAATTATGAGCAACTTACAGTGGACAAGGGGATCATACTTGAATCCTACACAGATGACGAAAAAATATCTCTATCAGGAATTGGATATGCTTATGCCATTTACATCCTTGCTGCAGAAGAAGGATATATAACCCCTGAGGAGGCTAAGAACCGTGTTAAATCTATGCTTCAATGGCAAGAAGATCAAAACTGGTTTGATGGTTCGGGAGGTTGGAATGGATTTCCGCATCACTATTTCAAAAAAGATGGTTCCTATCTCTGGAATGATGTAAGCACGATCGATTGGGCTATTTGTGCTGCGGGAATACGGGTTGTAAAGCAATATTATTCCAACGATCAGGAAATAAATGCTTTAGCAGAATCTCTTTTATCAAGACCCGATTGGAATACAGCTTTGGCCGAGGATACTAAGATAGCAATGGGATTTAATGAAGAGGGTGAAATAAATGATTTTCGCTGGGGACTGGCATTTTCCGAGGAAACTGAGATCGTATATTTGGAAGCGGTTGCATCGGGTGATTTGGATCCTTCTGTTTTTGATGCGATAGTTCGAGAGAGAAAAGACGGTTTTTATCCAAGTTGGTTTGGAGCAGGGTTTACTTATAACTGGTTGCAGCTTTGGACGGGGCCGATGGAGCCATATAAAACCAATTCCATAGAAGCATATAACGTTGATGCTTCGACATGTTACGAAAAGTTTGGAGTTGCAGTAATGGGATTAACAGCCTGTTCAACTATAAAGGAAGAATATGGTAATAGTTTTTTTAATTGGAATGAATACATCAGTAACCAGGGTGGATTAATCAGGCTACATACTGGAAGCGTGATTCAAATTTCGCCAGCTTCCTATGGTGCAGCCCTTGCTCTTCCTTTTACTTATGATAAAGCTGTAACGGCACTTCGAGAATTTACTGACATGGGGTATTATCATGAGTACCTGGGCTTGCCAGATAATGTACGAATGCGGAACATCCCTAATGATTTACCATCAGCGCCTAACTGGGATACATATGATATCAATATTGGACCAATGATTATGGCAATAGAACAAATAGGCCAAAATAGAATAGCAAATCTATATCAATCAGATCCCAGAATTGCTTCCGCACTACCTGATCTTATTGATTCTTTTCCTGATAACTAATGATTGTAGATTAATAAACTGAGGATCACAGTAGATAAATTTGAAGGTGGCATATGGAGAGCTTAACTCAAACTATAGATGATTTCTATTTCTATTTCTATTGATGCTTAAAATGTTTGAATATATCCGATGAGAAGCTAGTTCATTCGATAATTTCCTAAATGTTCAGGCATATTTTACAAATGATTTAATGTCATTCTGATTTGAGCCGCCCTAAATAATATGATACAGTAGCTAAAATCTTGAAACTTATTTACAGCATCTGTTTGGCTTTATTGCTACTCAAAACCACCAAAGTCAAAGTATCAGATTATTTATTCAGGTGGTTTCATCCTATCTGGTATGATTATCATGGCTGAAGGCAATTTTTACTCAACTAAAAATAACTCTATAAATAGGGGAATATATCTATGAACAACGTTACAAAGTTTTTGGTGTTATTAACTTTATTTGGTTTGCTAATTTCAGTAAATACGGAAGCTCAAGATACATCACACGTCTACAATGATACGACCTCATCGGGGATGTTTTTCCAGGGGAATGGTGCTGAAGTTACTAATCCGGTGTCGGACGAGGTAAATTCAAGTTCTGACGTTGCGATGTCTGGCACCGGTGGTACCTGGCAACAGATCCAGTACTTCCCGACCTATACACCCGAAAGTGGTGATAAGCTGTTTTTCTCCGTGCACAACCCCAATGGGGCCGGTCCGGGGCAAGTACAGTTTGAGTATGCCTCAGATCCTGGAACGTGGCAGTTTGGAGCAAACGTAACCTATGAAGCTGGATCAGAAACAGGTTGGGTAGAATACAGCGTAGATCTTGACGCTCATGCAGGCAATGAAATAAACAAAATTATCATCATGCCTGCAGGTGACAATTCATCAGCTGTGTACATCGACAATATGTACTTCTCTGATTCCTCGGAAATAGCTACTCCTGCCGAACCAGTTGAAAAACCCCTTTACGTCTACAATGATACGATTTCATCGGGGATGTTTTTCCAGGGGAATGGTGCTGAAGTTACTAATCCGGTGTCGGACGAGGTAAATTCAAGTTCCGACGTTGCGATGTCTGGCACCGGTGGTACCTGGCAACAGATCCAGTACTTCCCGACCTATACACCCGAAAGTGGTGATAAGCTGTTTTTCTCCGTGCACAACCCCAATGGGGTCGGTCCGGGGCAAGTACAGTTTGAGTATGCCTCAGATCCTGGAACGTGGCAGTTTGGAGCAAACGTAACCTATGAAGCTGGATCAGAAACAGGTTGGGTGGAATACAGCTTAGATCTTGACGCTCATGCAGGCAATGAAATAAACAAAATTATCATCATGCTTGCTGGTGACAATTCATCAGCTGTGTACATCGACAATATGTACTTCTCTGATTCCTCGGAAATAGCTGTCTCTATAAAGAATGATGGGGATATTGTTAAATCGTTTGAACTAAATCAAAATTATCCAAACCCATTTAACCCAAGCACTAATATTGGGTTTAGTCTGCCATCTACAACTAGCGTCACATTGAAAGTGTATAATTTGTTGGGGCAGGAAGTTGCTACACTTATTGATGGAGCAAAAATGAACATTGGAACACATTCTGTGTTATTCGATGCAGGTTCACTTTCTTCTGGAGTTTATTTCTTCCGAATAGAGGCCGGTAATTTCAACAGCACTAAGCAAATGATGCTTATTAAATAGAATTAAAATATTGAATCATGACGCAGGTACTAATTGTAGTACCTGCGTTAATTATTCAATGAGTCTCACTAGTCCTTTTATAGATGGAGCCAAAACAATTAAAAATTGGCATTTATAACCGAACTTACTTTGAAACAATTATTCTTTAAGAATCATAAGCTGACACTTCACATGTGTTCACTCTAATCAAAAAACGATATGCTAAAAAAATTATATCTACTAATCACGATTTTAATACTATGCGTTTCATCTGTTGAAGCACAGAAAACGAGTATTTCCGAAATAAAAAATGGCCAGTTATGGGTTGAAGGTAGTCCTCATTTAATGATAGCTGGAGAACTGCATAATTCTTCCGCCTCATCTGTTGAATACATGGAATCATTATGGCCTAAACTCAAAAGCTTAAATCTGAATACGGTTCTGGCCACAATTACCTGGGATCAGTTCGAGCCAAAGGAGGGGGAGTATGACTTCGAAATGATTGACTATCTGATCTCGAGTTCCGAAGAAAATGGTATGAAGCTGGTTGTCGTTTGGTTTGGATCCTGGAAAAATGGTGAATCAAGTTATATACCTTTATGGGTTAAAATGGATACAAATCGATTTCCCAGGGTAGTTACTGAAGATGGCAAACAAATTGAAACGCTATCAGTGTTTTCTGAAGAATCAAAAAATGCCGATAAAGAAGCTTTTACGGCACTAATGAATCGGATTAAGGAACAGGATAAAAATAATACTGTGATTATGGTCCAGCCGGAAAATGAAGTAGGTATTTTTCAAGATATTGATTATCGCAAAGAAGCTCTTGAAGCTTACAACGATGATGTTCCGAAAGAGTTGATTTATTATATGAATGAAAATAATGAGATTCTAAAGGAGGAACTTAAATCGGTATGGGAAGCTGCAGGTAAAAAGACCTCAGGTACATGGAAAGATGTTTTCGGAGATAATCCACAATCAAAAGAGTTTTTTATGGCATGGCACTATGCTGAATACATAAATGAAATTGCAGAATCAGGAAGGGCAGTGTTTGATCTACCCATGTTTGTTAATGCCTGGATTGTTCAGCAACCGGATGATTTACCCGGAGTGTATCCAAACGGAGGGCCGGTATCACGAGTATTGGACATTTATAAAGCTGCAGCCCCATCTATAGATGTGGTTTCGCCAGACATCTATCTCCCTAATTATAAAGAAATTTACGAGATGTATTATAGGGAAGATGATAACCCGCTACTTGTACCAGAATCCACATTAGATGCAGCCCGGGCTTTTTATGCTTTTGCTGAATATAATGCAATTTGCTATTCACCTTTTGGGGTAGAAGATGGTGCAGGTGATATTCTTTTTTCCGAATCCTATGGAGTATTACAGGAGTTAGAACCTATTATTGCAAAATACCAGCGCACTGGAAAAATGAGGGGGATCCACCTAACTCAAGATTTTCAGGATGATGTGAAATACATAGATGGTTTCGAAGTAAACCTCAAAATTCAGGACCCTAATAAACCGGCTTACGGATTGATTATAAAGACGAGTGAAAAAGAGTTTTTGGTGTCTGGTATGAACTTCAAAGCTAACTTTACTAAAAATGTTGGCAACAACATCCATTATATAGGAAAAGTCACAGAAGGAAGATATGAAGAAGGAAGATGGGTTGAAACAAGGTGGCTTAATGGAGATGAAACCTTCCATAATTCATTGTTAAGAGCTCTTGGGAGAAGGGTGGTATCTGAAGCAACATATGAAAGCAAGGAAACAAATTTTAACCTTGCCGAAGATGAGCAATTTGTTTATTCGCCTGGAGGTAAAAATACAACGGATATTCCAGGTATTTATAAAGTAATATTGTATGAACGGCCAAATAAGTAATCATAATGACTACTTGCAAACTAGTATAAGGTAAACAAGGAAACTGATGCCAGTTGAGGAAAAACGAATAATTAATACTGAATTACCTGTCAACAAATTAGATTTTCGAACTACCATTAGAGGTAAGAAGACTGATCTGTATTTTTTAGAAAGTGATTTCGGAATCAAAGTGGCAGTTACTAATCTTGGTGGGCGGGTTGTCAGTATAATGGTCCCGGATAGAAATGGTAATTATGCTGATGTTTCTTTAGGAATGAAAGATATAAAAGCTTACCTGAATGCTAATGAACCCTATTATGGAGCTTTAATTGGGAGGGTTGCAAATAGAATTGCAAATGGAAAGTTTTCATTAGATGGGATCGAATATTGCTTAAATCAAAATAACAAATCGAACAGTTTGCATGGCGGACCAAACGGTTTTCATAATGTAGTATGGGATGCTTATCAAATAGATAGTAAGAATCTGAAGCTCATTTATATTTCAGTAGATGGGGAAGAAGGTTTTCCAGGTAGGCTATTTGTTGAAGTCACCTATTCTCTTACAGATGAATTCGGTCTCAGGATAGAATACAGTGCAAATACAGATAAGAAAACTCTTGTAAATTTTACCAATCATACATTTTTCAATCTAAAAGGGGAAGCAAAAGGATCTATTAATGATCATGTCTTAACAATCTATGCTGATAGGTATACGCCGGTGGACTCCCTATCTAATCCTACCGGTGAAGTTGTTAAAGTTGAAGGAACTCCTTTTGACTTCCGTACTGCAACCAAAATTGGTACTCGAATTGAAAACAGTCATCCCCAATTAGAATTTACAAATGGCTACGATCATAATTATGTACTCAACAAAGAAAAAGAACTAAGCCTGGCAGCGATAGTATTCGAGCCTATATCAGGTCGGAAAATGGAGCTTTATACCACTGAACCGGGAATGCAATTTTATAGTGGAAATTTCATGAAAGGTGAGGATATAGGAAAATTTAATAAAAAATTTAAATTCCGGGAGGCTTTTTGCCTGGAACCACAACATTATCCGAATACACCCAATCAAGCCAATTTTCCTTCTATCGAATTAGAACCGGGTGAGATTTATAAAACTAGTTCAATATATAAGTTTAGTATAGAATGATAGAAGCAAATGCTACCGGAATATTATCAGAAAGGGTCTACATAAAATTTCTTTCAAAATATGAGCGAGAACCCATTCTCATTCAATCTCCGGGTAGGGTGAATTTGATCGGGGAGCATACTGATTATAACGATGGATTTGTACTTGCGGCCGCTATTGATAAAACTATAGTTTTAGCTATTTGCCCAAACAACCTCAATAAGATACGGGCTTATTCCATTGATATGGATGAGTCTGAAGAGTTTGACATTGAGGACCTTCACCAAAGCGAAAAGCACTGGGCCAACTTTATTAAAGGTGCGGTAAGTGAAGTTCAGAAAGATGGTTACGAGCCGCGTGGATTTGATGTGGTTTTTGGCGGAGATATCCCCATTGGGGCCGGACTTTCGTCTTCTGCCGCTTTAGAGGGAGCTTTGTTATTTGGTATGGAGGAACTATTTGGTTTTGGGTTGAGCCGGAAGCAAATGGCATTGATCGGCCAACGCACGGAGCACAACCACGTAGGGGTAAAGTGTGGAATTATGGATCAATTCATCAATTTGCACGGTGAATCGAATAAAGTTCTAAAACTGGATTGCCGGTTTTTGGATTATAAATTGTATCCGTTTGAACGGGATGATATTAAGATCGTGCTCTGCAACTCCAAAGTGAATCACAATCTGGCCGATTCACAGTACAATATTCGTCGGGAGCAGTGTGAGGAAGGGGTTCAGACCCTGAAACATTACAAACCTGAAATTTTGAAACTTCGAGATGTACCCATGAAAACTTTAAAGAGACACGAGGAGGAAATGGATGCGGTTGTTTATCGGCGCTGTAAATATGTACTGGAGGAAAATCAGCGGGTGCATGATGCCTGCGACGACCTGGAAAAAGGTGATTTTGAATCCTTTGGAAAACGGATGTTTCAATCCCATGAAGGCTTGAGCAAAGATTATGAAGTCAGCTGTGAGAATCTCGATATCCTGGTTGAGATCGCGAAAGGACAGCCCGGACTCATAGGTTCTAGGATGATGGGCGGAGGCTTCGGAGGCTGCACCATTAACTTGGTTGAAGAAGAGTATGTCGATCAGTTTGAGAAAATCATTGCACAAGAGTATCGAGCAAAAACAGGTATGAAGCCTGAGATATATATCACTCAAATCAATTCAGGAACAAAAGTATTGGGTAAGTAAGTCATGAGGATAGATTTTGACAAACATCCGCATCGAAGACTGAACATTTTGACCGGGGAATGGGTGCAGGTTTCACCCCACCGCACCAAGCGCCCCTGGCAGGGACAAGAAGAAGATGCTGCTGGAGAAAAAAAGCCCAAATATGATCCAAATTGCTACTTATGTCCTGGAAATGACCGAGTAGGAGATGCCTCCAATCCGGAGTATAAATCAACCTTTTCATTTAAAAATGATTTCAGCGCTCTCCTTCCTGATAGCTATAATGAAGAAGTAAATGATAGTGACCTGCTGATCTCAAAAGGAGAGAGAGGGATGTGTAAAGTTATCTGCTTTTCTCCCCGTCATGATCTGACACTACCGGAACTGGAACAGTCTCAGGTAAAAGAAGTAATCGATCTTTGCGTGAATGAATACCGGGAATTGGGTAATAAAGATTTCATCAATTATGTGCAAATCTTTGAGAACAAAGGAGAAGTAATGGGTTGTAGTAATCCACATCCTCATGGACAGATCTGGGCTCAGGAAACTGTTCCAGATGAACCGGCTAAAGAGCTCCTCCAATTCAAAAAATACTATGAAACCCATGGGAGAACTCTGTTATCTGATTATTTAAAACTTGAGTTTGAACGCAAAGAACGACTTGTGGTTGAAAACGAACACTTTGCGGTACTCGTCCCTTTTTGGGCTTTCTGGCCATTTGAAACGCTGGTGATCAGCAAGCGTCCGTTTGCAAGATTGACGGATATGACCGAAGCTGATAAAACCGGTCTTGCCGATATTATTCGAAAGATAACGATCAAATACGATA
>Ga0209964_1000048_pt1 | contig 24767 bp, 19 predicted proteins | sample SalPonR2_B_D1_MG_FD_185705 | JGI IMG/M metagenome (GOLD analysis project Ga0209964, IMG submission 185705) | Salt pond soil microbial communities from South San Francisco under conditions of wetland restoration - Salt Pond MetaG R2_B_D1_MG... ... | reverse complement strand
GCGCCATGCCGGTCTCGCCGTAGCTTTCGTGCTTGGAGCCGACAAAATAGGTGACGTTGACCGTGGTGGTCGGGCGGCTGGAATCCGGCATCAGCAGCACTTTCATGCCGTTGTCGAGCCGGTATTCGGTGATGCCCTCGACTTCGGCGACCTGCTCCGGACCGTCCTGAGCCATCACCTGCAGAGCCGTCAGGCCGAGCAGTGCCGCGAATGCAATTCGAAAATGCAGTTTCATTTGAAATTCCTGGTTGATGAACAAACTCCCCGGCGCGGATTATGCCTCAGGCGCGTGACCGAGACGTCTGCCAGAAGTCACGGACCGCGCCAACCCCGAAACAATCACGCTCGTTCGAAAAGACCGGCATAGGCTGCGGCCCTGGCCTCGATGTCGGAAGCGTCGAACAGGTCGGAAATCACGGCCAGCAGGTCGGCGCCGGCGTGCACCAGTTCCGGCGCGCGGGCCAGCGTGATGCCGCCAATCGCGACCACCGGCTTGCCCAGACACCTTGCCGACGTCAGAATTTCCGGCGGGCACAGCACCGCTTCGGGCTTGGTCGGCGAGACGTACATGCTGCCGAAGGCCAGATAATCGGCGCCGTGGGCGGCGAGGTCACGGGCGCGCGCAAGGTCGTCGTAACAGGACACGCCGATGATCCGATCGGCGCCGACAGTCCGCCGCGCCTGCTCGACGGATTCGTCGTGCCGTCCCAGATGCACGCCGTCGGCGTCGATATCGGCGGCCAGCGCCGGGTCGTCGTTGACGATCAGCAGTGCGTCGTGCCGGCGGCACAGCTCGACCAGCGCGCGGGCCGATTCACGCTGCGCTCGCGACTTGGCCCGATACTGCAGCATGACTGCACCGCCGGCAAGCGCGCGGGCTGCCGACGCCAGCAGCGGGGCGCCGACCAGCCCTTCGGGCGTGACCGCGTAAAGGCCGCGCTTGCCAGCAAGCCGGGTTGGATTCATCTACAATTCCGCGCTATTGGGAACCTCACCAGATTAAATCATTATGAGCGAAGCTGAACCCTTCAAAAAGTGGATGTGCGTGGTCTGCGGCTGGATCTACGACGAGGAAATGGGCGATCCCGACAGCGGCCTGGCGCCAGGAACCCGCTGGGACGAAGTGCCCGAATCGTGGGTTTGCCCGGATTGCGGGGCGGGGAAGGAAGACTTCGAAATGGTCGAATTTTGACCCGTCTTTTCTACTACCCCGTCTACTGCGGAACTCTCAGGCCGCGCGTCTGCGCGGTTTAACTCGGTCGCGAATCCTCAACGTAGCTTTGGCTACGCCTGCGGGTCGCTCGGTCGCAAAACCACGCAGTCACACGACCTGAAAGCCCCTCGCTACGACGGGGTAGCAGAAAAGACGAGTTAAAAACCCTCAGAGCTACTGCGCGGGCTGCTGCCGGCGTCCGGCGGTGCTCGGAATCCTCATGTACCCCGCATGTACACTGCGGTTCCTGCGCGCCGGCGGCCACCGGCAGAGACTCGCTCGCTACGCTCTGGAAGCGTTTTTCCCGCCTAATGCAGCAAAACCTCATTTCGATATCCGGTGGTGCTCGGAATCCTCATGCATCAGCACGTGCACTGCGGTTCCTGCGCGCCGGCGGCCACCGGCAGAGACTCGATCGCGACGCCGCGGTAGCTGATGAGGCGGGTTCATAAATTTGCTTTGAACTACTGCGCGAGCGTCTGCCGTCTTGCAGCGCGTGCGCTCGCCTTTTCCATCGTGTTCTTCGTGCCCTTCGTGGTTGATCGCTTTTGACTTTCTCGGTCGATACCCTTACGTGGCGAGATAACCGCTGCGGAAATTGTCTTCGCCCAGCACGAACCAGCGCGCCATGGGGGTGGTTTCGCCGGGGGTGAAGCGCGGCGTGGCCGGCAGGCTGTTGGCGGCGGTTGACGGGCATGCCAGGCATTCGACGGATTCGACCTGCTGCCGGAATCGCTGGTGGACGTGACCGAAGGCGATGAATCGCGCCATGGGAAGCTCGCGCATCCTCGCCCACAGCCGATCGGCGGCGCGCATGCCGACCTTGTCGATCCAGGCCGCACCGACCGGGGTCGGCTGATGGTGAACGAATATTCCTGCGCGACGGTCGCGATCGAGTTCCGCCAGCGGGGCCAGCCGGGCCTCGTCGAGTTCGCCACCGGGATCGTTCGGCCAGGCCGAGTCCAGCAGCGCCAGTTGCCAGGCGCCGGCCTCGACGACGGGTCCCGAATCGAAACCGGCCTCGTCGAAAACCGGCGTCATCAGATCGCGCTGGTCATGATTGCCGGGAATCCAGGCCACCGGACACCCGACCTGGCGCGTCCAGTCGCGAATCCTGCTGTAACTCTCGATGCTGGCGTCTTCGGAAAGATCGCCGGTCAGCACCAGCAGATCGGGCGCCCAGCGCTTCGCCGCATCGGTCAGCCGCTCGAGGTTGGCGTCAGCGTTCTGCCCGCGGTAGGCGGCGGCAGGGTCGCGCGCGAGATGGCAATCCGAAACCTGCAACAGTTTTGTTGGCATACTTCGCGGAGACCTCAAATCAAAACGGTGCTTTGCCCATGATTCCGAAATTCGTCCGCCGATTCCTCGAGCGCCGTCGATTTCCGACTCTCATGATGATCGGCGCGGCCCTGTTCATAGGCAACCTTTTGTTGCCGGATCCCATTCCATTCGTCGACGAGATCCTGATGCTGATTGCCACCGTAGCCATCGGCAGCGTGCGCAGCAAGAAGAAGCCGGAAGAGCAACAGCCGTCCTCGTCATGATTCCGGCGATTGTTCTTCCGGCGATTCGACACCGGCCACGTTGCCGACCCGGATCGAGTCGCCAATCTCGACGCCCAGGCGCGCCATCTCTCCGGCATTGACCTCGAGCACGTACTTCGCCGCTGCGCCGCTGGGGTAACCCGGACATCTGCGGGTTCGGCAGGGCGGCGTGTCCAGCGACCAGCCGACGATTTCCAGGTCGGGGCCGATATAAACGATATCCAGCGGAATTCTCGTATTGAGCATCCAGAACGATCGGGGCGCAGTCTCGCGAAAAATGAACAACATGCCCTCGTTGGAACCGAGCTCGTCGCGATACATCAACCCGCGCGCACGCTCATCGTCGTCGTCGGCGATCTCGACGTAGTAGCGCTGGTCGCCAACCTCAACCCAGGGCTCACCGGCGCGACAGGCACCGACCAGCAACAAGGCAATGACGGCAAGCGCGGCGCGAAAGAGGGTTGCCCGGAAAAGTATCGCTATGGACGTGGGGGTCGTGTTCTTCGAGTGCATATGCATTTGTCGATTCATCCCGGTGCTGCAGTGCACGACAGCGAACAGAATACCAGCGCATAGGGATTTGCGGCGTCCGGAGGCCGCCGGCTCATCGCCGCCAGCGCCCAGTCGGCATGGGACCAGTCCGGAAAATGCGTGTCGCCTGAAGGGGCCGCGTCGATGAAAGTCAACTCCATGCGACTTGCCAGCGGCAGCGCGGCCCGGTACAGCTCGCCACCGCCGATCACCATGATCGGGCCTGAATCCACGCCTTCGATGACTTGTTCCAGCGAAGCCAGCAGTTCGCAGCCCGGCGGCGCCTCGACCAGCGTGCGGCTGAGCACGATATTGCGCCGGCCCGGCAGCGCCTTGCCGATTGACTCGAACGTACGCCGGCCCATCACGATGGGATGGTTCATGGTCACCGCCTTGAAGTGCTTCAGATCGGCCGGCAGGTGCCACGGCATGCCGCCGTCGACGCCGATGACGCGGTTCCTGCCCATGGCGGCGACCAGGACGATTTCAGGAGATGAGGGCATTGGGGTTGGTTCGCTGGTTCGCTCGTGCACTAACACCTAAAACGTCGAGTCAGATCGCAATCGGCGCCTTGATCGGCGGGTGAGCCTGGTAGCCGACGAGTTCGAAATCGTCGAATTCGAAGTCCTCCAGCCGCTTTCGCTCGGGATTGAGACGCATCTGCGGCAGGCCGTACGGTTCGCGCTCGAGCTGGGTGCGGGCCTGCTCCAGGTGATTGAGGTACAGGTGAGCATCGCCGAAGGTGTGGATGAACTCGTGCGCCTTCAGACCGGTGACCTGGGCGACCATCATCAGCAGCAGCGCATACGAGGCGATGTTGAACGGTACGCCGAGAAAGCAATCGGCCGAGCGCTGGTAGAGCTGCAGGCTGATCCGGCCTTCGGCGACCCAGAACTGGAACATGGTGTGGCAAGGCGCCAGCGCCATGCGTCCGTGGGCCACGTTCTCGGCCGGACTCATCCGCTCGTCCGGCAGGGTGGTCGGATTCCAGGCCGAAATGACGTGGCGACGCGAATCCGGCCGACGCCGTATCCGATCGACGATCGCGGTCAGCTGGTCGACCTCGCCGCCGGCCGGATCCGGCCACGCGCGCCATTGACGTCCGTAGATCGGTCCCAGTTCGCCCGACTCGTCGGCCCATTCGTCCCAGATCGAAACACCGTGTTCGTTCAGATAACCGACGTTGGTCTCGCCGCGGATAAACCACAGCAACTCGTGGATGATCGAGCGCAGGTGCAGTTTCTTGGTGGTCACCAGCGGAAAACCGTCGTCAAGGTCGAAGCGCATCTGGTAACCGAACACGCTCAGGGTGCCGGTGCCGGTTCGATCGGACTTGCGCACGCCTTTTTCGAGCACGTGTTCGAGCAGCTCGTGGTAAACCTTCATTGGCAGCTCCCATTGGAATGACGGCTGTCATATTGCCTGTCATAACGATACGCGTAGACCAGCAACGCGATTCCGGCCAGGAACATCGGCAGTGACAACAGCTGACCCATGGTCAGCCACTCGAATGCGATGAAGCCGAGGTGCGCGTCGGGCTCACGGAAGAATTCGGCGATCCAGCGGAATACCGCGTAGCCGGCGAGAAACAGACCGCCCACCGCGCCGGCCGGGCGGGGTTTGCGGGCAAAGATCCATACGACCGCAAACAGCGTGAAGCCTTCCAGGGCTGCCTGGTAGAGCTGCGACGGGTGACGGGCGAGGTGGTCCAGCGCGCCCGTTTCCCAGGCCTGCTGCAAGGACATGCCGGCCAGATCCTCCCGGGTCAGCGAGGCCGGGAAAATCATCGCCCAGGACACGTCGCTGGTGCGGCCCCAGAGCTCCCCGCCGATAAAGTTTCCGATGCGTCCGAACGCCAGCCCCAGCGGCACGACCTGGGCAACAAAATCGCCGAGCTTCAGGAAGCTGACTCCGATATGGCGCGCGAACAGCGCCATCGTCACAAGAACGCCGATCAGTCCACCGTGAAACGACATGCCGCCCTGCTGCAGCCAGATCGGGAACAGAGGATCGGCGAACCACCGGTCCAGCGCGTAGAACAGCACGTAGCCCATGCGGCCGCCGACCACCACGCCGATCACGCCCCAGAACATCAGATCGCCGGCCTGTGCCGGGGTGATCGGCCAGTGGGCGGCATGCGCACGCACCCTGAGCAGCCACCAGCAGGTCGCGAACGCCAGAAGATACGTGATCCCGTACCAGTGGATCTGGAACAGGCCGAGATCGAGCGCAACGGGATCGAAGTCGACAAGAAAATAACGAGGGGACATTGAACGACGGGCTGCGCTGTGTCTGAGCGGCCATTGTAAACGAGCCGATGCAGTCGGCCCGGTACACAAGGAATGATTTGGAGGCTGTTATTCTTTGGGACTGTCTTCAACGCCGGGTCGACCATGCCGAATCGCCTCTCGGGCGCACTTAGCCCGTATCTCGAACAACACGCCGACAACCCCGTCGACTGGTACCCGTGGGGTCCGGAAGCGCTGGAAGCGGCACGAACGGCGGATCTGCCGATCCTGCTGTCGATCGGCTACTCGGCTTGCCACTGGTGTCATGTCATGGCGCACGAAAGCTTCGAGAACGCAGAGATCTCGGAACGGATGAACAACTGGTTCGTCAATATCAAGGTCGATCGCGAGGAGCGACCGGATCTCGATCGCATCTACCAGCTGGCTCACCAGCTCCTGACCGGGCGCGGCGGCGGCTGGCCATTGACGGTATTCCTGGATCCGGCCGACCTGGCGCCATTCGTCGCCGGCACCTACTTCCCGCCGACCGCCCGCCATGGCCTGATCGGTTTCGGCGAACTTCTGCAGCGTGTTCACGAGGCGTGGCTGAACCAGCGCGAGACCCTGAAGGCGCAGAACCGGCAGCTCCACGAAGCGCTGACCATGATCTCGGCTCAACGCACGCCGGTCGAAGACGATCACGGCGACCCGGAACAGGTGCTGCTGGGTCAGCTGGACGCCCGTCGAGACCGTCGCCACGGGGGCTTCGGCGACACGCCGAAATTTCCCCAGGCCCCGATGCTGGAATGGCTGCTGGCCGCGTCGGCCGCCGACGAGCAGGCTGCCGACATGCTGGGCGATGCGCTGGACGCCATGGCCGGAAACGGGTTGTTCGATCACCTGGGCGGCGGTTTTTTCCGTTATTGCGTGGACGCGGCCTGGGAAATTCCGCATTTCGAGAAGATGCTTTACGACAACGCCCAGCTGCTCCCGCTCTACGCCGAGGCCGCGCTGCGTTTCGACAATTCGATGTGGGCCGATACTGCCGCGCTGACCGCCGAGTTCCTGTCACGCGACTTTCGCCTGCCCGATGGGGGACTGGCCAGCAGTCTCGATGCCGACAGCCTGCCGCCGCCGGACGAGAAATCCGGTTCGAATTCCGATTCCGACCTGGATGCCGACGCGTGCGATACAGCCGTGGAGGGCGCTTATTACGTGTGGACGCCGAACCAGTTCGAGCAATGTCTGGGCGCCGAGCGCCTGGATCTGGCCAAAGCGCGCTACGGCCTGGACGGTCCGCCCAATTTCGAGGGCGGCAAATGGCACCTGGTGCGCGCGCGCAGCATCAACGAACTGACCCGACGCGCGAGCGATGCCGATCGAATGGCGAGCGAACTGGAACTGGCCCGCGAAGAACTGCTCGCGTGCAGGCAGGCGCGACCGGCGCCGGCGCGCGACGACAAGATGCTGGCCGGCACCAACGCGCTCACCGCGGCCGGCCTGATGCGCGCCGGCCGGCTGCTGGGCAACAAGGGCTGGCTCGGGCTGGGCATGGAAACGGCCAGCCTGACATGGCAAAGATTGTTTGCCGAGTCGCCCGCCAGGGCTGTCTGGCGCGACGGCAGACGCGACCACCCGGCCCTGCTCGATGACTATGCGGCCATGCTCATGGCATGCATGGAATGCCTCCAGTGCCGCTGGGATCCAGACTGGCTCGAGCGTGCCGAACAGCTGGCCGCGATCGTGCTGGACCGCTTCTTCGAGACCGAAACCGATACGCTGTACCTGACCCCGATCGACCACGAACGCCTGATCATGCGCCCGACGGCCAATACCGACGACGCCACGCCGGCCGGCGCCGCGCTGACCGCGCGGGGCCTCGCGCGACTGGGACACCTGATCGGCAGCGGCGAGTGGCTTGCCCTGGCCGATCGTATCGTGGATGCGGCGAGGGGCGACATGCAGCGCACGCCGGCGGCACACGCGGGCATGCTGATCGCCGCGCGCGAGCTTGAAATGCCGCAACCCCAGGTTCTGATCGGTGGAGAATCGGGCGAAGGCGACGACTGGCATGCGCAGCTGGCACGCAGACCGGGCCTGCACGCCTACCGCGTGGGCGCCGGCGGCGAGCTGCTGCCGGAGCTTCTTGCCGAAATCGCCGAGTCGAGATCCACCCGCGCCGTGGTCTGCCTGGGTACGCACTGCCTGGAACCGGCAGACTCGTTCGAGCAGCTCGAAACGCGCCTGGCCGAGGCCGGGACCGAACGGGCCGGTCTTGCATGAAGGAAGTGAGCGGACGAATCACCGACTTGCCGGCGCGAGTCGGCGCCGCCCTCGCCGCGACTCTGGTCTGGTGTGCGGCAGCTCTCGACCCGGCCGCGGCCGACGTCGACGCGCCGGCAGCGCCGCGCATCGTGTCGCTGGCGCCGCACCTGACCGAACTGGCGTTCGACGCCGGCATCGGGGAAAAACTGGTGGGCGTGGTTGAATGGAGCGATTATCCGGCGGCCGCTGCATCGCTGCCGCGGATCGGCGATGCCTTTCGTTTCGACCTCGAGCAAATCCTTCGACTCGAGGCCACCCATGCGCTGGCCTGGGGCGGTGGAACCCCGCCTGGCGCCATCGCCGAGCTCGAAGCGCTTGGCGTGGCGGTTGAAATCATCGAAATCGAAACGCTGGAGCAGATCGGCGGCGCGATCGAGCAGCTGGGGGTGTTGGGCGGTAACCGGGAAGCAGCGACGAGGGCGGCAACTTCCTTTCGAAGCCGGTTGTCCGGCTTCCGGGCTGGGCGCGAACCGACGCGGCACGCCGTTTCAATCTTCTACCAGGTATCGGAGAAGCCGCTTTTCACCCTCGGCGGGCGGCATGTCATCAACGAGGTGCTTGGACTCTGCGGCAGTGTCAACGTGTTCGGCGGCCTCGATACCGAAGCGGCCAGCGTGGACCTTGAAGCGGTATTGGCCCGCGATCCGACGGCGATCGTGATCGGCAGTGACGATGAGACGGACCCAGGCACGCGCTGGCGATCGTATCCGAACCTTCACGCCGTTGCGTGCGGCAACATCCTGCAGGTCGATCCGGCACTGCTGGTCCGGCCGACGCCGCGCGTTCTCGACGGCGCCCGCAAACTATGCACCTGGCTGGACGAAGAGGTCGCAAACACTGACGATCCTGCGTGCGGCCCCGACCGCCATTGACAGGGAATTGCGCGGCAATTGGCCGGCATTTCTTGCACAAAGGCGTAAAACTCGATCCGCTGGAAATAATTGCGGCGGCAAGGACTCCCTTGCCGCCGCTGAACATCAGAATCGGCAACTGCCTCAGGCCGATGCCCTGCCCTCACGCGGGCGCAGCAGCCAGCGCGCCAGCGCCGGCAGCAGCAACATTGCGCCGATCATGTTGAAGATGAACATGAATGAAAGCAGGATGCCCATATCGGCCTGGAACTTGAGTTCCGAGAACAGCCAGGTACCGACACCAACCGCCAGCGTGATGGCCGTGAACAGTACCGCGCGACCGGTCAGGCGCAGGGTCCGCATATAGGCTTCGTCCAGCGTGGCACCTTCGTTGAGGTACTCGCGCAACCGGCTGAAGATGTAGATGCCGTAGTCCACCCCGATGCCTACCCCGAGCGCAACCACCGGGAGCGTATTGACCTTGAGGCCTATATCCATGAATGCCATCAGCGAGTACGCCAGGTAGCTGACGAGCACAAGCGGCAGAACGATGCAGATCGTGCCGCGAATCGAACGGAACGTAATCAGGCAAAGCAGAATGATCGCGCCGTAGACGTACAACAGTATCGGCGTCTGCGCGGCCTTGACCTCCTCGTTGGTCGCTGCCATCACCCCGACGTTACCGGTCGCCAATCTGAACCTCAGGCAGTCCTCGGTCGGCTCGACCTGCTGCTTGCAGGTGTCGTCCGTGGTCAATTCCGGGGCGACGTCACCGGCTATCAGCCCTATAGACGCGGCAAATTCCATCAGCCCGTTCCGACGCGGGTCGGCGGGCGCCTGCGCACCGTCGGAAGCATTGTCGTTCTGCTGCGCGACGGCGACTTCCGGCTCGATCTGGTATTTCTGACGCAGTTCCTTCGCGCGTCCCACTACGCGCTGGATGGTTTCGGCCTTGTGGTCTTCCATGAATACAAGAACGGGCATCGCACTGCAGTCGCGATTCAAAAGCCCGGTATCGGTATCGATGTTCTGCAGGTTCTGACGCATCACGAACTTGTTGCGCGGCAGGACCTGCCAACGCAGATTGCCCTCGTTCCATCCGGCATTGACGATCTTGGCGATCTGCGGAAGCGTCAGGACCTTTTGCACGCCTTCGACCTGGCTCATCTCCCAGGCAAAGTTGTCGATCCGGTCCATGACCTCGAAGTTTTCGGTGCATGCCTGCGAACTGGTCTCGGCGATCACGCCCAGCTGATCCACGCCCAGCGCGAACCGCTCGCTGATCAGGCGCGCGTCCCGGTTGTAGCGCGAGTCCTCTCGCAATTCGGGTACGCCGGCCTCGGAATCCCCGATCTTCATGTCCTGCGACTTGTAGACGGCTCCGACGAACAGCACCGCGGCGACGACGATCGTGATCAGCGCGGGCACCGGGCGCGAAAAGGTTGCCAGTGCTCGCCAGACCCAGGAGGTATGCGCGGCGTGGCTGTAGAGCTTTTCCCTGAACCGTTCCGGGTTGCGGATTCGCGCGTAGGACAGCAGCACCGGCAACAGCAGCAGATTGGTGAAGATGATCACGGCCACCCCGATGCTGGCGGTCAGCGCCAGTTCCTGGATGATCCGGATGTTGATCAGGTAAATCGCGAGGAACCCGATCGTGTCGCTCAGCAGCGCGATGGACCCGGGCGCCAGAAGCCTGTGAAACGTAGCCTTGGCCGCATCCAGGCTCGAAGCGATTTCGTATTCATCGACCGCCTCGCTTCGCCGGTGCAACGAGGCGGGCGAGTGGCCGCCGAACAGTTTCTCGGCCGTCCAGCCGCTGATCATCTGAACGCCGTGGCTGACACCGATCGCGAAGATCAGGAACGGCGTCAGGATATTCATCGGATCGATGCCATAGCCAAGCAGGCTGAGGATTCCAAGCTGCCAGATGACGGCGACTGTGGCGCAGACCAGCGGCAACAGGGTCAGCCAGAGCGATTTGGAATAAAGGGCAAGCAACACGGCTGTGATAAGGAAGGCCACGCCGAAGTACGCGATGACGCCGCGCGCCCCGTCGGCGATATCGCCGACGATCTTGGCGAAACCGATGATGCGAACCGAGTGCGCTTCATTCTCGAATTCCGACCGTATCTGTTCGAGCTGGTCGGCGACCTGCTGGTAGTCGAGTTGTTCACCGGTCTCGGGATTGCTCTCCATCAGGTTGGCCCAGACCATCGCGCCGGAAAAGTCTTCCGCTACGAGCCGGCCGACTTCGCCGGACTTGATGATGTTGGATCGAACCCGCTCCATCATTTCCGGCGTCGGCGAAAAATCGGCCGGGATCACGTTACCCCCGGCAAAGCCGTCTTCCACGACCTCGACGAATCGGACGTTGGGCGTGAAGATAGAACGTACGCTGGCACGGTCGACGCCCGGCAGCAAAAAGACGCGATTGCTGATCTGCTCGAACGCGCGGAAGAATTCCGGCGTGAACATGTCGCCGTCACGATCCATGAGCGCGACCAGAATCCGGTTGGCGCCGCCGAACTCCTCATAGAACTGGAAGGTCTGCATGTACTCGTGATCCAGCGGGAGCTGTTTCTTGAAACCCGCGTCGACCCGCAACTGCGCCAGATAGAACGCCATCACCACGGTGCCGATCAAAAAGACCAGTAGCACCAGCGGGCGGATCGAAAAGACCGCGTTTGCAATTCCGGACTTGAGTCCGCCCTTGTCACTCATACCGAGCTCCATTCTCTCCAACCAGGATCATGCTGCCGTTGAGTACTCTGACTGCGGCGTAGTCGCTGCCAAGCTGATCGGCCTCCGTGTCGATGCTGCCGCCGGGTTCGATATAGATGCGCGTGGCGCCAGACCCGACAAGAACCGCAGTGCCGTCCGAATCGATATCGCCACCCATCAAGGACTGCCGAATGCCGGTCGGCACTTCGTTCCAGCTGGTCCCGAAATCACAGCTCTTCTGAACATGCCCTCGCAGGCCAAATGCCAGCAAGCAGCCCCGCTGTGCGACCAGACCGAACATCGATCCGGGATACGGGAACTTGAACGACTCCCAGGTCTCACCCTCGTCGACGCTGCGAAAGCCGTATCCAGCCTCGGCCGCGATGATCAGTCGGCCGCCGCCGAGATCCAGGATCGCATTCAGGTGGCATTCGCCGTACTCGTAGCAACCCTTGTTCACGTCGGCTTCGGCGGACTGGTCGTCCAGGAGTTCGTCCGGAATGGTCTCGATGTCGCCCTGCTCACGCGCCACGGCCGCCCAGTCGATCGACTCGGACACTACGCGATCGGTCATTCGGTGGGTTTCCCAGTTGATGCCGCCGTCCGTGGTGGTCATGAAGCGACCATAAGCGCCAATGGCAAACCCGCTGTTCGGATTCAGGAACAGGACGTCCAGGATCGGCGCCTGAACCATGGGATCGTCGGGATCGACTTGCGCCTCGCGATGCTGGATGAACCAGGTTTCGCCGCCGTCGCTGCTCGATATAATTGCTGAATCGTGGCCGACCGCCCAGAGACGACGGCCGAAGCTCGTCGCGCGCGTCAGAGTAGCCTGGAGAGGAACCGATTGTGCCTGCCGCCATTCGCGACCGTCCTCGGACAACAGCACATGGCCGCGCGAGCCGACCGCGATGAATTTTTCATCATAGGAAAGTATGTCGAGAAGCAGACTTTCGTCGGCCAACTCGGCCTGGATGGCGGGCTGCGGCTCGCCCCCCGTCTCCTCTTCCTGAGCCAACACGACGGGTGACAATGTCGCCGAGACCAAAGCCAGGGCGAGCAGCGTCCGTGCACTGCCCAGCATCTTCATATTCTGCATCGAGAGAACTCCGGGTCCTTACACGAAATCGACCGACCCGGAAGCCCCGGATCGGTCGTTTCCAGTAAACGCCTACTTCGTCAATTCGGTCACCGACGGCCGCGCGTGCGCAGCGCTTGCGGGGTGTAGTTGCTCGGCGACAGTTCGACGTTGAATGTATTGACGGGATCCTGATTGTCCAGTCCTACGGCCACGTAACGCCCGGACAGCAGATCCATGTGAGTTTCGATCGTGGTCCAGAAAGTCGGGACATCGTAATAGTTGATCGAATGCGCTTCGGACGCACGCCAGAGCTGGCCTCGCTGGTCATAGTGATCGGTCAGCAGAATCTGGTAAGAGTCTTCGTCCATATAGAAGGTACGTCGCGGATTGATATGGCGCGTGCCTTCCTTGAGCCGTGCATCGATGACCCAGACGCGGTGCAGTTCGTAACGCATATATTCCGGGTTCAGATGACCGGCCATGGTGAGATCGTCCACAGTCACGTCACCGCTGTGTGCTTCGTAGGAGTTGTACGGCACGTACATCTCCCTCTTGCCGACGATCTCCCAGTTGTACCGGTCCATGGCACCGTTGAACATGTCCGTCATGTCGTTGGTACGCAACCCGTCCGAGGCTGTACCGGGATTGTCGTAGGCAACGTTCGGCGCGCGGCGGACGCGGCGCTGCCCGGGGTTATAGATCCAGGCCTGGCGCGGCTGTTCGATCTGGTTGAGCGTTTCGTGCACCAGCAGAATGTTGCCGGCCAGACGCGCTGGAGACTCGACCTCCTGGAAGAAGTAGAGCAGGATATTGTTGATCTCCTCGATGGTCGCTCCCGTCTTGTAGTACAGCCCGAGAATTTCCTCCCGCAGCTTTACCAACTGGTAGGCACCGCTGGTCGTCGGAGCAACCTGGTTGTTGTAGCGCGTGCCGCCGATGCCCTTGAACTTGAGCTTGTGGTTCCACATCAGCTGATACGGTGTTTGCGGCAACGGGAACGGAAAGCCTACGGAAGCGTTGACAACACCTTCGCCACCAGCGACCTGTTCGGCGGTTGCAGCATTTTCAATGGTCGCCTCGTAGACGCGCTCCGGGAAGGACGCCGAACGGCGGCTCGGGTAGACGCGCATGAAGTAGGTTTCCGGGTACCGCTCAAACGTCGCGATCTGACCGACCGACAGCTGATCGGCGTAGTCCTGATAGTTTTCACCGGTAATCACGAACTGCGGCCGGTCGTTGGGAAACGGATTCGGGTGGCGCAAACCAGGCTCGTAGCCGGCCGGCCAGTCTTCTCGGGTGAGACCGCCGGTCCAGGCCGGAATCTCGCCGCCATTGCCAGCAACCGGTGAACCCATCGGCGTCAAATCATTACCCAGGCGATTAATATTGTCGGGCGTGCGCGGGATCACGCCTTCGGCCGCAGCGCCGGCATCAAGCGAATCGCCGGTCACGGCCCTGGTACGACCCTGTGCAGCCTGACCAGCTTCTTCCTCGGCCATCTCCGCAACCTGCTCCGGTTCCATCGCAACGGCCGTGTCATCCATCGGGCGAGGATCGGTCAGTTCTTCGTCGGTTTCGGGCATGCCTTCCTGCTCTTCCTCGGCGGCGATGGCTTCGGCTTCAGCCTGCGCAGCAGCTTCAGCCGCCCCACGCTCGGCTTCGGCTTGAGCCTCTGCCTGTCTTTCGGCTGCTGCCTCGGCCTGTGCCAGCCGTTCGGCTTCGGCTTGCCTTTCGGCCTCGGCTTGACGCTCTGCTTCGGCTTGCCTTTCCGCTGCCGCTTGCGCTTGACGCTCTGCTTCGGCTTGCCTTTCCGCTGCCGCTTGCGCTTGACGCTCTGCCTCTGCCTCTGCCTGGGCCTGAGCCTGAGCCTGCCGCCGAGCCTCTGCTTCCGCCTCGGCCTGTGCGCGCGCTTCCGCTTCTTCCGCAGCCTGTGCCTGTGCATCCGATTCGGTCGGGGGCGCACCGGCCTCTTCGTTCACCGGAGCTGAACCGCAAGCTGCCAAAGCAAGCGCGAGCAGGGCCGCGGCAAGCAACCTCAGGATTTTCTGGTTCGATTGAATGGACATGGGTTCCTCCGGATTAGAACGAGTAGCTGACCGAGGCCGAGACGAAGTCCCGATCGAGCAGCAGATTGTTTTTGCCGCCACCAAAGAAATTGGTGTAGCCGAACTGGAATCGCAGATTATTCAATCGAGTGAAGCTGGCTGCGAGCGTGAGCGACTTGCGATCCTCGACGAAATTGCCGCCCGGTCCCGGCGAAACGCCGGTCACGTCGTGGTTGAATGCCACACGGGGGCCAAAGTTCCAGGCGGTCCCCAGGAACGAGTTGTAGGTTGGCGCCACCACGATACGGTAGCCCCAGCTGAACGACGTCGCGAACCCGTCCTCGGTCGTGACCGGGTTTCGCAGATCGCCACCATTGAGCTGGTTGCCGATGCCGCCGCCGGTATCCGTGCCGGGGCCGTTGAAGCGAAGGTCCGACTGGTCCGGAAGATCCCAGACGTGCATTGCACCGACTTCACCGACGAGCGCGACATCGTTGGCGCCGAGCCAGCGCACCGGCCCGGTCAGTCGGGTGAATGTCATCTGCGCGCGTGACACGTCTCGGCGCAGGAACCCTTGGATGTCCTCGCCCGGGCCAAACTGTCCCAGCTGGCTGCGGAAGCGCAGCGCCGGTTCGGGAATCACGGCGTTGAGCGGCGACAGACCGGCAAAAAGCACTTCCACATCGTCGATCTGAAGCGGCAAATTGGGGCTGTAGCTCACTTCACCCTGCCATGCCCACTTGCTGTCGAAGATAGTGGTGTTGAAGCTACCTGCGATCACATCGATGTCTTCGGGGTAGACAATGTTGTAACGGCCCGAAGCGCTGCTGGTGTTGGTTACCGTGGTGCCGCTGATCAGCGGCAACCGGCTGTGGTAGTGCAGGTAGAACAGGCCGAATTCGGTATCGTTCAGCCACGGCGCGAAGTAGCGCAGCGCGGCCCCGAATTCACCGGTGATCTGAGGCGCCGAGCCAGTATTGCCCGGGCGATCATCGTTGGCGCGCGGCAGTGCCCCCGGCGGGAAACAGCCGAGCGGCGTCGGATCGACACCGCAACCGGGCAGGTTCAACGGGTCGTCCGGCAAAAGACCGAAGCCCAGCATGGCGTACTGGCCGCCGTCCACCGCAAAATCGTTGGTCGAGAAGAACGAGCCGCGCGATTCCGGCTCGACTCGATCCCATTCGAACATCACCAGCGCTTCGGCAGAGAGATTCGGCGTGAGCTCCAGCGATGCCCAGGTCATGCCCAGCGGAATGAACGCGTCGCGCAGTTCCGCGCCCGCGGTGCGAAGCGCCGATACGTCGACAGGGTTGAGAACGCTCAGGCCGCCCGGGATGAACGTGCTTTCGCCCCAGCTCACCACCTGGCGCCCGACACGCAGCGAAAACAGCTTGCCGCCGAGGTCGAAGTCGCCGTAGACGTAGGCATCGAGCAGGCGCCCGCGCTGGCCGACGAAATCCTTGCTGTCTCCAGGCAGACGGTTCATGTCGTTCAGCTTGAAGTCGTGGAAGAAATTACCGCGAATGAAAGCGCCGTAGTTCTTGTAGCTGAACGACAGCTCGGAGGTGATACGCGCCTGGCTGAAGATCGCCTCGCCCGAATCGAAATTCAGGTTGCCGTCGTCGGAGTTGTTCGAGAAGCGGCCGGGTGCGGCGATCTGCTGTTCGATGGGCAGCAACGAGATGGCCGGGTTGAAGGCGGCCTTGGCCACGAAGTCGTCGTCCCGGTCCTCGACGCGCACGCCGACCGAATAGGACACCTGGGTGTCGATGCTCAGGCTGAAATCGTTTCCGCTGAAATCCAGAGCCTGAACCGAGCCGGTCGCCAATGCCACGCCGATCGCACCCGCCAGAAGCGAGGGTCGGAGCACTGCGCGCCCGGAAGTGTTGTTTTGAGTTTTCATAGCTGCGAATTCTCCCTTGCTCAGTTCTGGATGACGGACGCGTCGTTGACAACCACGGTCGTGCCGCCGGTCGCAATCATGCTGGCAGCCTGCCCCTGCATCTCGGCGGTAGTCGCCGGACTGGCGGTCGGGTCGAGCAAGGAGCCGTGCGAGCCGACACCGAAGCGGGTTGCGCCCCGAATACCGGCAGCACTCTGCGTGGTGGCGGTAATCGTATCCAGTCCCATGATACGAATCATCGGCTCGGTGCCCGAAAGGGGCGCCCCCGGCACCGAATTCGGCACCACGGTATCGCCGATCACTTCATGCAACAGGATGCTGTTGTCCTGCACCGCGACTGTACTCCAGTTGATCGGATCGGCAGAATCCACCACTTGCTGGGCGGCGCCCAGGAACTGGAAGAAGGCCGGCGAATCGGGCTCGACTCCGCCCTGCTGAAGTCCGGCGCGAATCACCGGTCCGAAAGTCGGCGAACCCGCCAAAAGGTTGGCGATGCCGCCGCCCGGTACCGAAAGCACCGCGTTGTTGACCGTCGGCTCGACGGCCAGGAAACCGGTCCCGACGATCGAACCCAGCGACAGCCCGACGAAACTGATGTTCGAGCCGTCGAAGTCGGAAACCGAATCGCCGTCGATATCCATGAATGGCACGTTCAATGCAAGCGTCGAAAGATCGACCTGACCCTGGCGCAGATTGTCGCGCGCGGTCAGCAGGCTCTGCAGGTTGATGAAGAACGCACCGGAGGAATCGATCTGGCCGTCGGGGCCCGGAGCACCGGAGGCATTGTCCTGCAGATCAAGGTCGAAGGTCCGCTCGTTGGCGATCGGGGCAAACGGGGTATTGCCCACGTACAGCCCTGCCAGCGGCTGGGTCGGATCCATTGGATTGGTCTGGGTGATGCCGTGAAGCGGCAGATCCATCGAGATCACCGCCACGCCGATCGAAGCCATGGTATCGGCCAGCGCGAGCGCCTGCGACCGGTTGCCGGTAATACCGTGCTGGAAGATCACCACCGGCCAGCCACCGGCCGGCTTGACCTGGCCCGAGAACTGGTTGGGCACGGTCACGAGAACGGGGACCGTCTGACGGTCGCGCTCAACCGGGATCGGATTTGCAACCGTGACATTGGTCGAACTCGGATCCAGCCCGAGACCATCGAATGGCGGAATGTAGTTGCCCGGCGAGGCTTCCCAGAACTGGTTCAGCGGCGCGGTCGGGTTTTCGGCACTGGGCACGCCCAGGAAGTAAGGGAGTTCGACGATCCCGATGAACACGTTCGCGATCCCCGGCGACGCACCCGGCGGCAGCACGTCGGCGGTCGTCAGGCCGGTCGGCGCCAGCGTCGAACTTGTGGCCGAAAGCGTCGAGCGCACGACGTTGAGCACCGGCGTGATCGACTGCGTGGTCGCGGTCCAGGACAGCACGATGTCGTCGCGCGCGATGCCGACCGCCTCGGCGGCCGATTCCTGGGCATTGACCAGTTGCCGGACCGGCTCCAGGGCCTGTGCCGTCGCGTTGTCGAGAAGCGGCTCGGTGCTGACGCCGCCTTCGGTCACCAGCGGATCGGTGCGCTTGGCGAGGAAATAGGTCTGAGACGGCGTGGCCGGGTTGCCCTCGGCATCCTGAACGGCATCGGTCACCACCGCCATGTAGCCGGTCATTTCGTCAAGCGGCCTAAGAGGCACGATCGCGATCGTGCGCCCGGTCGGGTCGGTTCCCGCGACCGTGGCCACATAATCCTGTCCGGGCACGAGCTCGGTCACGATCTGCTGGACCGCAATGGTCCCGAAAACGAATTGAACCTGGAAAAACCTGACCGAGCTGCCGTTGATGGTGGCGGGATCGACCGGATCGGAAAAACTGAAGGTCCAGGGGCTGACCGTGCTGAATCCGTCCAGCGCATTGAGCGCCACCTGCGGGTCGCCGAAATCCGTCGGATCGGCGACCGGGATATTGAGAGTCAGGTCGCCGCTGCCCGAGAGCAGCAGGTTGATCGGAAACGGCAACACGCCGTTGGAAGGGTCGAAGTTTGCAGTGATGACATCGGTGGTCGGGGTGCCGTCCGGATTTTCCGTAATAGGCGTCGGCACCGATCGCGGGGTGCTGGAACTTCCCCCACAACCTGCAAGGATGCTTACAACCAGCGCGAACGCCGGAATCAGGCGGTACTTCATCAGATTTTCTCCCCGAAGCTAGGCTTGTCGGTCATTTTTAAGTTTGGTCACATCCGACGGGCTACTTATGGCTGCCGGACCGCCTGCCTATGATATGAACAGGCGTTGGCTAAATGCAAGTATTCACACGGCCTGTGACCGTTTTCCTTCAGGGGCAAGCGTACATCAATTCATGACGGGGCGCAGCTTTTTTTGAATACTCGGGCCGATGCAAGCGCAACCGGCGCGGTTTACACTCGCCAGTGCCGGAACCGCGGCGTTGACACGCTGCGCCGAAGCGATACGGCGAACCCGAAACATCGGGGCGCGCGCCAAAAACGCGCCTACCGACGCCGGCAGGCACAAGAAAAGCATCGAATACGCCGGAGCCACGCAGGATGAAACCATCGACTCTTCGCAACGCAATCGGGCCCGGGCTCCTCATGGCCGGCGCCGCCGTGGGCGTCTCCCATCTGGTGCAATCCACCCGCGCCGGCGCCGAATATGGACTCGCGTTGCTGGGGCTGGTACTCCTGGGCTGTGCACTCAAGTATCCGTTTCTGGAGTTCGGGCCGCGCTATGCCGCTGCAACCGGCGAGCACATGATCAGGGGCTATCGCCGGCTTGGCAAATGGCCGCTTGGGCTTTTCGCGTTCCTGACGCTGGCTACAATGTTCATCGTTCTGGCCAGCGTGACCATCGTGACTGCGGGGCTGGCCGGGGCGTTGCTGGGGCTCGACGTTCCGATCGCATGGCTGGCCTTCTTCGTCTTGTCGACCTGCGCGCTGATTCTCACGGTCGGCAACTATCGCGGCCTCGATTTCCTGATGAAGATCATCATGGCCGTCCTATCGCTGGCCACGCTTTTTGCGGTGGCCCTGGCCGCCGGCCAGCGGCCGGAGTGGTCGAATCTATGGCCGTCGCTTTCGGAGTCCCAGCTCCTGTCCGGCGCCGGCCTGGCGTTCGCCCTGGCGCTGCTCGGATGGATGCCGATTCCGCTGGACGCCGCGGCCTGGCATTCGCTGTGGACGCTGGAACGTGCCCGGGAAACCGGCTCGCGACCCAGCGTGGCCCACGCGTCGGCCGATTTCCGAATCGGATATATAGGCGCCGTGGTGCTGGCCGTTGCGTTCATGCTGCTCGGAGCGCTGGTCATGCACGGCGGCAATCAGGAACCGGCGAGCTCGGCGGTCGGTTTCTCGACCCAGCTGATCGCAATGTATACCGACGCCATGGGCGCCTGGGCGCGCCCGCTGATCGCGTTTGCCGCGCTTGCGACAATGCTGTCCACGACGCTTGCCGTGGCCGACGCCTACCCGCGTGCGCTCAGGGCCTTCCTCGAATTGGGCGACCCGTGCCCCGAGACTCAGCAACACAAGCATCGAAGTCGCTACCTTGCCGGCATGCTGCTGACGATGTTCGGCGCCTGGCTGATCATCGCGCTGGTGGGCCGGCATTTCACGTTGCTGATCGACTTCACGACCACGGTCGCGTTTCTTACCGCACCGGTCATCGCCTGGCTCAATCTCAAACTGCTGACCGGTCCTCATACGCCGCCCGAGGCACGGCCCGGTCCGCTGCTGTACTGGACCGCTCAGGCCGGCCTCGTCTTTCTGGCGCTGTTTTCGATCGTCTGGATCGGATGGCGAATTTCCACGTTTTGACCGGGGAATTTTTGAAATTCGCGATTTTTTTCTGAACCAACGGCACCTGTCGGCCTCGAAAGCATGACGTCCGACACTGCCCCGGCACTCGACGCGGACGGATCAAAGCAACTGCACGCTCGGCAAGCTGAAATCCGGCAGTTGTAATACACTAGCGTTCTGTCACGATCGGCTTTCACCAGCCTTCAGCGATCGATTCGAAATTCAATTCAGCCTGGCATCACCCTCAATGTTCAAACGACTTCGCGGTTTATTTTCCAACGACCTGTCCATCGATCTGGGCACGGCCAACACGCTCATCTTCGTTCGTGGCCAGGGGATCGTGCTCAATGAGCCCTCGGTGGTCGCAATTCGGATGGATCGCGGGCCCGGCGGGCCCCAGACGGTCGCCTCGGTGGGCATAGAAGCCAAGCAGATGCTGGGCCGAACGCCGGGCAATATCCGTACCGTCCGGCCAATGAAGGACGGCGTGATTGCCGATTTCGACATGACCGAGCAGATGCTCCAGCATTTCATCAAGAAGGTGCACTCTTCGCGCTTCCTGCGACCGAGCCCGCGCGTTCTTGTCTGTGTCCCCTGTTCATCGACCCAGGTCGAACGGCGTGCCATCAAGGAATCGGCCGAAGGCGCCGGCGCGCGCGAGGTATTTCTGATCGAGGAACCGATGGCCGCAGCCATCGGCGCCGGCATACCGATCCACGAAGCACGCGGATCCATGGTGCTGGATATCGGTGGCGGTACGTCGGAAGTCGCCGTACTCTCGCTCAACGGCATCGTCTATTCGGCGTCGGTGCGCGTGGGCGGCGACCACTTCGACGAGGCCATCATCAACTATGTTCGCCGTTCCTACGGAACACTGATCGGCGAAGCCACGGCCGAGCGCATCAAGCTGGAGATCGGCTGCGCGTATCCGCTCAACGAAGTTCGCGAGATGGAAGTCTCGGGACGCAACCTGGCCGAAGGCGTGCCCAAGATGGTCACGCTGAATTCCAATGAAGTGCTCGAAGCGCTGTCCGAGCCGCTGTCGGGCATTACCAGCGCGGTCAAGAATGCACTCGAACAGACGCCGCCCGAATTGTGCGCCGACGTCGCCGAAACCGGCATCGTGCTGACCGGCGGCGGCGCACTGCTCAAGCAACTCGACAAATTGTTGATGGAAGAAACCGGTCTTCCGGTGATCATTGCCGAGGATCCGCTGACTTGTGTCGCCCGCGGCGGTGGACGAGCACTCGAGATGATGGATGAAAACCGCGGCGATTTCTTCTTCCCGAACTGATTTCGAAGACCGACCACGATGGCCGCAGGCATTCCTGAAAGCAGTGCTGAAGCGCAAGCCCGGTCGTGAATAGCCCGCCGACGGGCCACAGGGGCGCGGCCTTCGACGCGGTCGGCGGAACGGCTCGATTGATGTTCTATTCGCTCGTGGCGATTTCGCTGATGGCGCTTGACTATCGCGGTCAGTATGTAGAACGCCTGCGCAACATCGCGACTCAACTTGCAGAACCGATTTTCCTGGCCGTGGACTTGCCGTTTTCCAGCTTCGAACGCATCACCCATGCCTGGCGCAAGCGTGCCGATGCAGAACGCCGAATCGCCGGGCTTGAACTCGAACTGTCAAGGGCCCGGGCGCGCCTCGGCCGATTGGACGACCTCGAAGCCGAAAACGCGCAATTGCGCGGTCTGCTTGATACGACCCGGCGCACCGAACAGGAATTCATCGCCGCCGAGATAGCCAGTGTCGACCTGGATTCTTTCGCTCATCGGATCATGGTTCGCGGCGGGCGAAAAGACGGCATCCATGCGGGCATGCCGGTAATCGATTCAAGCGGGGTTCTCGGCCAGGTCGAGCAGGCACTCAACGGTATGGCGCAGGTCATTCTGATCTCCGACCCCGATCATGCGCTTCCGGTGCAGATACTGCCTGGCGGCGAGCGGACGATCGTTTATGGAAGCGGCGCCATGGATCAGCTGCGGCTGACCGACCTGCCGATGAACGCCCAGGTCAGTCCAGACGACCTGATCGTCACGTCGGGAATCGGCGGACGCTTTCCACCCGGTCTCCCGGTCGCCCGGATCGACTCGGTACAGCGTCAATCAGGCCAGCCGTTCGCCACCGCATTTGCAACCCCGCTGGCAGCCATGGACCGCAACCGGCTTGTGCTCATTCTCAAACCCGTACCTCGACCCGACGGTCGGATACCCCAGGCCGACGACCACCAGACGGGCCAGGACCATGGTCAACCGAATCGCAGTCCGAGCGGCGAAGCACCGGATTCACTCGATGAGGTTGCCGGTCCGCCACCCACCGCCCTGGACGACCCGGCATGAAACAACAGGGTAGTCTTGTGCCAATCCTCACCATTGTGGCAGCCATCTTGCTCACGATCGCGCCAATGCCAGACGCGATCGCGGCCTGGCGACCCTATTGGGTCGCGATGGTGATGATTTACTGGCACCTCGAAACGGGCAATCTGCGCTCGCTGGGTGCGGCCTTCACGATCGGCATCGTTCTCGATGTAACGACCGGCACCCTGCTCGGCCAGCACGCTCTGGGTCTGGTTATCATCAATTTCCTGGTCGGGCGATTTCGCAACCGGCTGCGTTTCTTCCCCCCCTGGCAGCAAGCCCTGTCGGTCGGCGCGCTGCTGGTCAACGAGCAGGTGGTACAGCTGTGGATAATCGGCCTGCTCGCGCGCGGCTGGCCGGACTGGAGCTGGTGGCTGCCGCCGGTAACCGGCATGCTGCTGTGGCCATGGCTGTTTTTGGCTCTGGATGCACTGCGCTTGCAGCGTCGGCCGGCCCGATGATCCTGGCAGAAAGTACCGAAACGCTTCACGAAAGCGAAAGCCGGCGCATCGTCGATCGACGCATCTGGATCGTCAGCGGCCTGATGCTGCTGGCACTGGTCGGCATTCTGGGGCGGTTTGCTCAACTCCAGCTGCTCGAGCACGGTGCGTATGCCGCCAGAGCCGAGAACAATCGTGTCCGCCTGCGCGCCATCGCGCCCAATCGCGGCCTGATCCTGGATCGCAGCGGGCGGGTGCTGGCCGAAAATCGGCCCGCCTACCGCCTGGTGATGGTCCCAGAACGCGTCGAAGACATCCCGTCCGCGCTTGACAGGATCGATGAGCTGGTGGGGCTCACCGCGTCCGAACGCGAACAGTTCCAGCTCATGCGGTTGCGCAATCGACCGTTCCAACCAGTGACGATCAAGGCCAACCTGAGTGAACAGAAGGTCGCGGTTCTGGCACTGGAGCGTCATCGCCTGGACGGACTGGAAATCGAGCCTTACCTCGTCCGGCACTATCCCTACGGCGAATCGCTGGCACACGTGCTTGGCTATGTGGCACGACTTGACGAATCGGACCTCAACCGGCTGAATTCGGACAACTACCGCGCCACCACCCATACCGGCAAAACCGGCATCGAGCGGTTCTACGAGGATCGATTGCACGGCAAAAGCGGGGTCGAGCGGATCGAAACCAACGCCCAGGGCCGGATGGTCCGCGTTCTTGAACGGACCGCGCCAATTCCCGGTCGGGATCTGACGCTGACGCTGGATCTGGATTTGCAGATGGCCGCGATCGATGCACTGGGCGGGCACCCGGGCGCCGTCGTTGCGCTGGATATAGAGACCGGCGGAGTCCTGGCGCTGGTCAGCAAGCCCGGCTTCGATCCAAACCGCTTCGTCAACGGGATCAGCCATGATGCGTACAGGGCGCTGCTCGAATCACCGTATCGACCGCTGTTCAATCGTTTCCTCGCCGGCGGCTACGAACCTGGCTCCACGATCAAGCCGTTCATCGCCCTGGCCGGGCTTGACGCGGGCCAGATCACCAGCGAAACCCGGATTTTTTCATCCGGCAGTTTCCGCCTGCCCGGACATTCCCGCGAGTATCGGGACTGGCGCGAGGGCGGCCACGGCTGGGTGGATCTGCAAAGCGCGCTGGAGCAGTCGGTCAACGTTTATTTCTACGATCTTGCGCACAATCTCGGCATCGACCGCATATCTCGCGAGTTGGCGCTGTTTGGTTTCGGGCAATCCACCGGCATCGATCTGCCCGGCGAGTTCGCCGGCGTCCTGCCAAGCCGAAGCTGGAAACGACGGACGCTGAACCAGGCATGGTTTCCCGGCGAAACGGTCATCACCGGGATCGGCCAGGGTTTCATCGTCGTCACGCCGCTGCAACTGGCGAACGCAGCGGCAACACTGGCCGGCCGTGGTCTCGCCGCGCCGCCCAGACTGCTGGCGCTGGAAGCCCCTGCCCGCTTCGTCGAGCACGCGCCCGAACACTGGGACGCGGTATTCGCCGGAATGCGCGCCGTGGTTCATGGCGCTCGCGGAACGGCGCGTGCCATCGCCGCCGACATACCGGTCGAGATCGGCGGCAAGACCGGCACCTCGCAGGTCTTCGGCCGGCCCGACGACGAGGTCGAGATCGAGTCCGATGAATTGCCGTGGTTTCTGCGCAACCATGCATTGTTCCTTGCGTTCGCGCCGTTCGACA
>Ga0209964_1000047_pt1 | contig 24826 bp, 27 predicted proteins | sample SalPonR2_B_D1_MG_FD_185705 | JGI IMG/M metagenome (GOLD analysis project Ga0209964, IMG submission 185705) | Salt pond soil microbial communities from South San Francisco under conditions of wetland restoration - Salt Pond MetaG R2_B_D1_MG... ... | reverse complement strand
AATCAGGCTATAATTGCTGGATTTACCTGCCGGAGGCTCATGCCATGCGACTGATCGAGGAAGCCCTTACGTTCGACGATGTTTCGCTGGTGCCCGCGCATTCCGATTTCCTGCCGGGTGATGTAGACCTGACCACCCGTGTGACGCGCGATCTGGCAATCAACATTCCGTTGATGTCTTCGGCGATGGATACGGTGACCGAGGCGCGCCTTGCCATTGCCATGGCCCAGGCCGGCGGGGTTGGCGTGATGCACAAGAACATGTCCATCGATGAGCAGGCCCATCAGGTGCGGGTGGTCAAGAAGTACGAGGCCGGCGTCATCAAGGATCCGATTACGGTCGGACCCCAGACCACCATCCGGGAAGTGCTGGAGATTACCCGTCGCCACAATATTTCCGGCGTGCCGGTGGTCGACGGTGAAGAACTGGTCGGCCTCGTGACCAGCCGCGACATGCGCTTCGAGAAGAAGCTCGACGACCCGGTACGCAACATCATGACCCGCAAGGACAAGCTGGTCACGGTTCAGGAGGGTGCCAGCCAGGACGAGGTGCTGGAACTGCTGCACCGCCACAGGATCGAGAAAGTCCTGGTGGTCAGCGAGAAATTCCAGCTGCGCGGCCTGGTGACGGTCAAGGACATTCAGAAGTCGCGAGACTTCCCCAATGCGGCCAAGGATTCTTCCGAGCAGTTGCTGGTCGCCGCCGCTGTCGGAACGGGCGGTGACACCGAGGGCAGAATTTCCGCCCTGGTCGAAGCCGGCGTCGACATCATCGTCGTCGATACCGCCCACGGGCATTCGCAGGGCGTTCTGGATCGTGTTTCCTGGTGCAAGAAAAATTATCCGCACGTGCAGATCATCGGCGGCAATATCTCGACGTCCGCCGGCGCCGAAGCATTGGCTGATGCCGGGGCAGACGGGGTCAAGATCGGGCAGGGGCCGGGTTCCATCTGCACCACCCGCATCGTCGCGGGCGTCGGCGTGCCGCAGATCAGCGCCGTTTCGGCCGCTGCGGCCGCGATGGCCAAACGCGATATCCCGGTCATTGCCGACGGCGGCATACGTTTTTCCGGCGACCTGGCCAAGGCGATTGTCGCCGGCGCTTCCAGCGTGATGATCGGCAGCCTGCTCGCCGGCACCGAGGAAGCGCCGGGCGATGTCGAACTTTTCCAGGGGCGCTCGTACAAGAGCTACCGCGGCATGGGATCATTGGGCGCAATGGCGCGCGGCTCGTCGGACCGCTACTTCCAGTCCGAAGTCGCGGCAGAGAAGCTGGTGCCCGAAGGTATCGAGGGGCGGGTGCCCTACAAAGGCCCGCTGGGCAGCGTCATCCACCAGATGATGGGCGGCCTGCGCTCGGCCATGGGCTACACCGGTTGCCGTACCATCGAGGAAATGCGCACCAAGCCGGCCTTCGTACGCGTGACCAACGCCGGCGTCACCGAATCGCACGCTCACGACGTGTCGATTACCAAGGAAGCGCCGAATTACAAGCTCGGTTAAACCCTTGGTTTAAGGTTTAAGGTTTAGGGTGAAAGCGATCCGCGCAACCCTTGGCGCGATCGATTGACTGGATGCTGGTTCTGGGGTTCCCTAAACCCTAACCCTTAAACCCTAAACCTGAAACCCGGGGCCAAACCAGCCACCGCCATACGGAAATCCAGCAATGCCCGAAACCGTCCCGCAGCCCGACATCCACGCCTCCCGAATCCTGATCCTGGATTTCGGTTCGCAGTACACCCAACTGATTGCCCGGCGAATCCGCGAGATCGGGGTTTACTCCGAAATCATGCCGTTCGACGTCGGCGAGGATGCGATTCGGGATTTCGCGCCGCGCGGTATCGTGCTTTCGGGCGGGCCGGAGTCGGTTTCGTTCGAGAACAGCCCGCGCATACCCGAGGTGGTTTACGAACTGGCTGTGCCGTTGCTGGGTATCTGCTACGGCATGCAGGCCATGGCGACGCATTTCGGCGGCACGGTCGATCCTTCGGACGAAAAGGAATTCGGCTATGCCGAGGTCGCGATCGCCAATGCATCGTGCCTGCTCGACGGCATCGAGGATAGAGTCGCGGCCAATGGACGCGGCGTGCTGGAAGTCTGGATGAGCCACGGCGACAAGGTGACGGTGCTGCCGGAAGGCTTCAAGACCATGTGCACGACAGGCTCGGCGCCGATCGCCGGCATGGCCGATGACGAGCGGGGCTATTACGGCCTGCAGTTCCACCCCGAGGTGACGCACACCGCGCAAGGCCGGCGCATCCTCGAGCGTTTCGTGCTCGAGATCTGCAACTGCAGCGCCGACTGGACCACCGAGGCGATCATAGAAGACCAGATCGCCCGGGTACGCGAGCAGGTCGGCGACGACAGCGTGCTGCTGGGGCTTTCCGGTGGCGTCGACTCGTCGGTGGTCGCGGCACTGCTGCACGAGGCGATCGGCGATCAGCTGCTGTGTATCTTCGTCGATACCGGTCTGCTGCGTTACCAGGAAGGCGACCAGGTGATGGCCACCTTCGCCGAGCACCTGGGCGTTCGTGTCGAGCGCGTGGGCGCCCGCGAGCAGTTTCTCGATGCGCTCGTCGGTATCGACGAGCCGGAAGAGAAGCGCAAGGTCATCGGCCGAGAATTCATCAACGTGTTTGACGCCGCGGCCAGGAGGCACCGCGAGGCCGGCTGGCTGGCCCAGGGCACGATCTACCCCGACGTGATCGAATCGGCGGGTGCTGCCACCGGCAAGGCCAAGGTGATCAAGTCCCATCACAACGTCGGGGGGCTGCCCGAGGAAATGAACCTCAAGCTGGTGGAACCATTGCGCGAACTGTTCAAGGACGAGGTTCGAAAGATCGGCGTCGAACTCGGCCTGCCGGCCGAACTCGTGATGCGCCATCCGTTTCCGGGTCCTGGACTGGGCGTGCGCATTCTCGGCGAAGTCAAACCGGAATATATCGAGCCGCTGCAGAAAGCCGATCACATTTTTATCTCCGAACTGCGCCGAGCCGGGCTCTATGGCAAGGTCAGCCAGGCCTTCGCCGTGTTTCTGCCGGTCAAGTCCGTGGGCGTAGTCGGAGATACCCGCCGCTACGAATGGGTGATTGCGCTAAGGGCCGTCGAGACAATCGATTTCATGACCGCGCGCTGGGCCTATCTCGATCATGAATTTCTGGACCACGTCTCGCGGCGCATCATCAACGAGTGTGACGGCGTCTCCCGGGTCGTCTACGACATCTCCGGCAAGCCGCCGGCGACTATCGAATGGGAGTAGGCGGCCGGTACGATCATGGTTTAGGCACCAATGAAACCTGATAGTCCAGGCAGTTCGGCCCGTGAGCTCGGCATGAAGTACAGACCCGAGGTCGATGGTCTCCGGGCAATCGCGGTATTGAGCGTGATCATGTATCACGCGCAATTCGTCGTATTCGGCCGGGACTGGTTCCAGGGCGGCTATATCGGGGTCGACGTCTTCTTTGTGATCAGTGGCTACCTGATCACCAAGATCATTCTTTCCGAGCTGCGCCAGACCGGCTCATTCGACTACGCGTTTTTCTACGAGCGCAGGGCACGGCGTATTCTGCCGGTGCTTTTCGTCGTCATGCTGGTGAGCTTTCCGTTCGCATGGCGTTTGTTGCTCCCAGGCGATTTCGTCGAGTACAGCAAGAGCATACTTTCGGCAGTCTTTTTCGGTTCCAACTTCTTTTTCTACTACGCGACAACCGATTACGGTGCCGATAGTTCGTTGCTCAAGCCGTTCCTGCATACCTGGAGCCTCGGCATTGAAGAGCAGTTCTATATTGTGTTGCCGTTGCTGGTGGTGTTTTTTCATCGCTTCCTGAACCGCTACATTCTGCTGTTGTTTTCGCTGCTTTTACTAGTGAGCCTTGTCTGGTCTGCGAGCATGTCGACCAGTCAGCCGGAACTGAATTTCTATTTTCCGCTTTCGCGATTCTGGGAGTTGCTGACAGGGTCTATCCTGGCTTACCTGGAGATAAAACGAGGACGTCTAGGCAACCGGCTGGCAAGCCTGCTGTTGCCGCCGGCGGGAATCGCGCTTATTGGAGCCGGGGTGTTTCTTTTTGACAACGCGACGCCACATCCGGGGTACCTGACTGCGCTGCCGGTGCTCGGTGTCGCGTTGATCATTGCGGCCTCCTCCGCAAGCGACCCGGTGGGCCGCATCCTCGCCTGGCGTCCAATAGTGGCTGTCGGACTGGTTTCTTACTCGGCTTATCTCTGGCATTTTCCCGTTTTTGCATTTGCCCGCATCAGCAATTCGAGTCCGGGATACGGCGACAAACTCGTGTGGTTGCTGATCACATTTGTCCTGTCGGCGATATCCTACGTTGCCGTCGAGCAGCCATTTCGCCGGCAATCGATCATGCGTCGAAAGACGCTGCTCTGGACCCTGTCGGCAGCCGCATCCCTGATTATCGGCTTGCAGGCTTCGGCGCTGTATACGCAAGGCTTCGTCGAGCGGGTGCCTTCGATGTTTCGCGAGGGCTCCTTTGAGGATGAGCCCTGGATGACACTGAAAAAACCTGACGGAAATCCTTGTTTCGATGGCGGTGTATGCGTATTCGAGGCCGAGCAGGAACCGGCGGCTACAGACGGCCGGCCCGGCATATTCTTCCTCGGCGACAGCCATCTGGCCGCCGTGGCTAGCGGTCTGCGGGAACGCCTGGCAGACCACGATCTTTATTTCGATCTGCTCGGCGGGTGTCCCTTCTATCTCGGCGCTTCCCGGTACGAGTCCGACGGCGTTGCAAACAAGTGTTCGGCCGAGCGTCAGGCCGAGCGCCTGGAGACCGTCGTCGATTCGCCCGCCGAGATCGTCGTGCTCATGGGGCGTTATCCGCTTGTTCTGAGCGGTCGATGGTTCGATAACCGGGAAGGGGGTGTCGAGAGCACCGACTACATCGAGATACGCAGCGAGCAGGGGCTTTCGCCGGCCGAAGCAGTTCGCCGGGGTATCCAGCGTCTGCTGGATGCCGAAAAGCAGGTCCTGCTGGTCTACCCACTTGTCGAGGTGGGCTGGAATGTGCCGGAAAAGCTCAACAGCGAACGCCCGGATGATTTTGCAGAACTGAAGAAGTGGCTGCGGGAAAATCCGCTGACCGTGAGCTTCAATGCATACATGACGCGCGCGCACCAGACCTTCGAAGTATTCGATTCGTTCGACCACCCGAATGTGCATCGAGTGTATCCACACAAGTTGTTGTGCAACACCGAAATCCAGGGACGATGCGTGACGCATGACGAAGATCATCTCTATTATGCCGATGACGACCATCCCACCAGCAGGGGCAGGGAAATGATCAACGACCTGATCATCGAGGAGATTCGGGAAATCGAGCTTTCCCTGCAGCGCTGAGCATTGACGATGCCGTTCATTGTCGCCTGAATCAGGGACGTGAGGCGCCAGCCCCCGCCCGCATTGTCGTCCTGGGGGTTGAACTGGATGGGACGCCGGGGTTCGTCGTGTTGGCATTTATTAGCGCCAGTCGATTCAATTCCAGTGCCGCGCTCGCTGGGGTGACGGCGAAGATACGCGAATCTCCGTTGGCGTCGATAACTTGACCGCGTTCCGGTCCGGCTATCGCCAGGCTTTCGGTGATGTCGATCTGCCCGGAGTTCAGCGTAATCGGCGGCAGGCCCGGCGGCGGGGCGGCCGTGCTGACGCTGAACACCTTCAGAGGGGGCGATGTCGCAGGTGGACAGATCGAGTCGCTGGACCTCGAGTGCCTCGACGATGCCTTGAACGAACTTGAGCAGATGGACCCGCGCCAGGCAAAAATCGTGATCCTGAGATGCTTCGGCGGCCTGACCATCGAACAGGTTGCGAGCGCGCTGGATTTATCGCCCACGACCGTCAAGCGCGAGCGGGCCACTGCCCGAATCTGGCTGCATCGGGGGTTGAATTCGGAAAACACCTGACGAGCGCCTTGAAGTTCTCGATCGGGCCAATGAGTCCGCGCCGCTGCATGAGGCCAGTACACTGGCTGTGGCACTATCCAGTGGTTTTCAATGGGAGTCGTTCGAGTTGATCTGGCACGAGCACGAAAAACGGATGATGCGCCGGGCGCTGGAACTGGCCGCCGAGGCCGAGGCGGCCGGTGAAGTGGCCGTAGGCGCGCTGATCGAGCGCGATGGCCAGATCCTGGGCGAAGGCAATAACCGGGTGATTCGCGACTCCGATCCCAGCGGCCACGCCGAGATGGTCGCGCTTCGCCGCGCCTGTGCCCGAGACGGGAATTACCGATTGCCCGGCGCGACGCTGTACGTAACGCTTGAGCCGTGCGCCATGTGCGCCGGCGCGCTGGTGCATGCGCGCATCCGGCGTGTCGTGTTTGCCGCCTGGGATCCTCGGGTCGGGGCGGGCGGCTCGATCATGAATCTGCTGGACCACCCGCACATGAACCATCGGTGCATCGTGTCGGCCGGCCTGCTGGCCGGTGAGGCCGAGGAGACGCTGAAGAAGTTCTTCATCTCCCGCCGTACATGAAAAACGGTCCACAGATTACGCCGATTCACATGGATTGATGATTGTGTCTTGACAGGCCGACAACCAGCTCGATCTGCGGAAATTACGAGCCGCCAGTCTGGCTGATATTCCGAAAATCTTGAGGCGGGGCTCTCAAGGCATTGTTGCATAAAGGGTTATTCGTCTTTTCATATCGATGTTCATCTGTATAAACTGTGGATTACCTTTCGGTTTCGCTGCCGAACTGGGCTATAATGGCCGGCTGCCTCGCCTCCAATTCAGGTCCCGCCCAACATGAAGCTCCGAAACGTCGCCATTATCGCCCACGTCGATCATGGCAAGACCACGCTGGTCGACCAGCTGCTGCGCCAGTCCGGCGAATTCGCCGCGCACGAGAAGCTGACCGAGCGTGTGATGGATTCCAGCGACCAGGAGCGCGAGCGCGGGATCACCATCCTGTCGAAGAACACCGCGATCACCTGGAATGACTACCGTATCAACATCGTCGATACGCCGGGCCACGCGGATTTCGGTGGTGAGGTCGAGCGCGTGCTGTCCATGGTCGATTCGGTGCTGCTGCTGGTGGACGCGGTCGATGGACCGATGCCGCAGACCCGGTTCGTCACCCAGAAGGCGTTCGCCATGGGCTTCCGGCCGATTGTCGTAGTCAACAAGATCGACCGGCCGGGCGCGCGTCCCGACTGGGTCGTCGACCAGACCTTCGACCTGTTCGACAAGCTGGGCGCGACCGACGAGCAGCTCGAATTCCCGATCATCTACGCCTCGGCATTGAACGGCTACGCCGGGCTGACCACCGACGTGACCGAAGGCAACCTCGATCCGCTGTTCGAAGCGCTGATCGAGCACGTGCCGGCGCCGAATGTCGATCCCGCAGGATCGTTTCAGATGCAGGTCTCCAGTCTGGATTATTCGAGCTACGTCGGCCTGATCGGTGTCGGCAGGATCAACCGCGGTCGGGTCAAGCCCGGCCAGAGTGTGGCCATCGTCGACCGCGAGGGCAACAAGCGCAGCGGCAAGGTGATGCAGGTGCTTGGATTCAAGGGCCTTCATCGCGACGAGGTTGAATCTGCCGAGGCCGGCGACATCGTCGGTATTTCCGGCATCGCCGATATCGGCATTTCCGAGACGCTGTGCGATCCGGCGAAGGTAGAAGGACTGCCGGCCTTGACGGTCGACGAGCCGACCATCCACATGACCTTCCAGGTCAACGACTCCCCGTTTGCCGGCACCGACGGCAAGTTCCTGACCAGCCGCCAGATTCGCGCGCGGCTGTTCCAGGAGGCCAGCCACAATGTGGCGCTGCAGGTCAACGATACGCAGAACCCGGACCAGTTCGACGTCGCCGGGCGTGGCGAGTTGCATCTGTCCGTCCTTATCGAGACCATGCGTCGTGAAGGATACGAACTCGCGGTTTCGCGCCCGAGAGTGCGCAAGCGCGAAGTCGACGGTGAGACCATGGAGCCCTGGGAGCAGGTGGTGCTGGACCTGGACGAGCAATACCAGGGTGCCGTCATGCAGGCCATGGGCGAGCGCAAGGCGCAGCTCGAGAACATGCAGCCCGATGGCAGGGGCCGGGTTCGGCTGGACTACATGGCGCCGGCCCGGGGGCTGATCGGTTTCCAGAGCATCTATCGCACCATGACCGCCGGCACCGGCCTGTTTTTCCGCGTATTCGATCACTGGGGCCCGGCTACCGATCGCATCGGTCAGCGACAGAACGGCACGCTGATCAGCATGGACCAGGGCACCACCAATGCCTACGCGTTGTTCACGCTGCAAGACCGGGGCAAGCTTTTCGTCGGAGCGGCCGAAGAGGTTTACGAGGGCCAGATCGTCGGGCTGCACAGCCGCGCGAACGATCTCGTGGTCAATCCTTTGAAAGCCAAGAAGCTGTCCAACGTGCGCGCGGCTGGCAAGGACGACGCGCTGCTGCTCACCCCGCCTGTCCGGATGAGTCTTGAACAAGCATTGGAATTCCTGTCCGATGACGAGCTGCTGGAAATTACCCCGGCGCACATCCGGTTGCGCAAGCGCCTGCTCAAGGAACACGAGCGCAAGCGCGCGTCCAGGGGCTGATTATTGCCCGGGATTTTCGTCCGGGTCGCCGTCATCCCAATCGTCGTCCTCGAGGAACGACTCGTAGTCAGGCGTGGCCGATTCGCCGGTGATCTTGAACTCGCGGTTCTGCAGCCAGGCGTCGCGGATGAACAGGTACTCGTCGTAGGCTTCCTGTAGCTGCTTCTCGCGCGGCAGTGCATTGGCACGGCGCTGGATGATGCCGATCGCCAGGCCCCACTCGCGACCGTTGACGGCCCGCCGCCAGACGATGTTGGAGTAACTGTCGGGAAATTCCGCCAGTCCGTCGCGCAGCGTCGAAGGGCCGAGCAAGGGCAGCATCAGGTAGCGGGAGTCCTCCCAGCCCCAGATCGCGAGCGTCTGGCCGAAGTCCTCGTCGTAGTTCGGCACCCCGGAGGGCGTCGCGACGTCGAACAATCCGGCGATGCCGAACACCGAGTTCATCGTGAAACGCACGGTCATTTCAACCGATTCCGCGGGACGTCCCTGCAGCAGCAGATTCAAGATCGTCTGCAACGACAGCAGGTTGTCGAAGAAATTGGTGATGCCGGTTTCCACCGGGTCGGGAACCACGGCCGCGTATCCCTTCGCCACCGGCCGCAAGACGGCCTTGTCCAGGGTACGGTTGAATTTGTACATGTTGCGGTTGTATGGCTCCCACGGGTCCACCGGATCGCGCTGGTCGGGCGGCGGCGCGGTCGTGGCGCAGGCGGCCATCAGCGAGGCCAGCAGGGCGATTGCAAGCGCTCTGTATCTCATTCGTCCTTCTTCCATCCAAGCAGTTTGTCCACCTGGCTCAGACCGGCGATGGTGCGCAGCGCGTCCGGCGGGTTGTCGAATCTGATCTGCTTTCCTCGCGCGCGCGCCCAGCTCAGCCATTCGAGCAGCAGGGCCACCGCACTCGAGTCGGTGGCTTCGAGGCCGGAAAGATCTATCATGCGCGGCAACTCTTCCTCCTTCCAGTCCAGATGTCTGCGATAGACCTCGGGCACCTCGTCTACTGTGAGGCGTCCTTCAAGCCGGAAATCCTGTTTCCCCTCATTGCTCATCGACGTCGATCTCGATCTCGCCGCGCTTGAGTTCCTCGAGCATGGTGTCGAAACCTTCCTGGCGGATCTGCTCACCGATCTGGTTGCGGAATGTCGTGACGTAGGAGATACCTTCCACGATGACATCGAAGATCTTCCAGCCGTCGCCGGTTTTGCGAAATACGTAGTCGACCGGCGCCTGTTCGCCATTTTCGAGCGTGACGCGTGTCTTGACCCGGGTCATGCGCTCGGTATTGTCGCCGGCCAGCGGCATGATATCGACCTGGTCGCGGGTGCGGAAATCGAGCAGTCCGTCGGCATAACGGCGAATCAGCAGTTCGCTCAGCGCATCGGCAAATTCCTCGACCTTTGCGTTCTCCATGCCGCGCGCCGATCGCCCCAGTACCAGGCGTCCGGAGTACAGAGTATCGACCTCGGCCAGCAAAACGGGCCGGATGGCGTCGCGCAGCGCCTCGACGTCGTCCTCGTATTTTTCGCGGTTCTGGTCCACCAGCTTGAAAAGTTCGTTGGTGGTCTCGCGCACGATCTCCACCGGACCGCGTTCCTGCTGTGCAAGCGCGGTGACGGGAAGCAGCAACAGTGCGACCAGCGGGAACATCTTGAAACGGATCATTCTGACTCCTCGTCGCTGTTGAACAGGTAACGGCCGATCAGCTGTTCGAGCACCACCGCCGAATTGGTCAGCAGGATGCGGTCGCCGTCGGCCAGCGCGTCCGGCGCGCCGCCCGGCTCCAGTCCGACATACTGGTCGCCGAGAATGCCCGAGGTCAGCACCGAGGCCGAAGTATCGGAAGGCAGATCGTCGAATGAGCTGTTGATCTTCATCAAAACGCGTGCTTCCAGCGATTCGTTGTCCAGCTCGATCGATGCTACCCGGCCTATGGTGACGCCCGCCATCGCTACCGGCGCTTTCGGTTTCAGGCCGCCGACATTGGTGAAGTAGGCCCTGATCTCGTAGGTTTCGCCGCTCTTCACGGCGCCGGAATCGGTGGCCTCTACCGCCAGGAAGATCAGCGCCGCTATGCCCAGCAGCAGGAATATGCCGGCCGCGATCTCAACTTGATTGGATGATTTCATATCGCTGATTTCTCATAAGTAACGGTTTTTCCAAAAACTACAACATCAGTGCTGAAAGTACGAAGTCAAGCAGCAGCACGGAGATTGCTGTCGCAATCACGGTGTGGGTCGTGGCCTTGGCCACACCTTCGCTGGTCGGCTTTGCGGTCCAGCCGAAATACACTGCAAGCCAGCTTGCTATGACGCCGAAAGCCACGGCCTTGAACATGCCGGTACCGAAATCCTCCCACAGACCGATGCTGTTCTGCATGTTGCCCCAGAACGTGAGCGGATCGATACCCATCATGCCGATGGCGAAGAAAACGCCGCCGAGCAGCGCCATGAAATTGAATACCAGGGTCAGAATCGGAACGGCGATGAAACCCGCCAGCAGGCGTGGCTGCACGATCCGCTCGATCGGATCGATGCCCATCAGGTCCAGCGCGTCGATCTGTTCGGTAGCGCGCATCAGCCCGATTTCGGCGGCCACTGCAGTGCCGGCGCGGCCGGCAAACAGGATCGCCGTCAGCACGGGGCCCAGTTCCTTGAACAGCGCCAGGCCGAGTACCGTACTCACCGAGTCGCCGGCGCCGAAACGGGTCAGCGTGTCATAGGTCTGAAGCGTCATGACGAGGCCGACGAAAAAGCCCGACATCATGATGATGACGAGCGAGCGAGCGCCGATATAGTAGATCTGGCGCATGGTTTCGCCGGCGTGGAAGAAGGAGCATCTCATCCCGCCGAGCGCGGTCAGCAGAAAGACCCCGGCGTTGCCCAGACGACGGATCGCCATCAGGATCCAGGGCTGCGAGGACGCAGCGCTCATTTGCGTTCTCCATTGTCGAGCAACTGCTTTTCGAAGTCCGGCGCCGGGTAGTGGAACGGCACCGGGCCGTCAGGGAGTCCCTGCAGAAACTGGTGGATGATCTCGTTGCCGTCGTCGCCGAGCTGATCGGGAATGCCGCAGGCGACGACTTTTCCGTTGGCCATGATGCAGGCGTAGTCGGCAAACTTCGACACTTCGGCCACATCGTGGGTGATCACCAGGCTGGTGATGCCGATCACGCGGTTGATCTGGCGAATCAGGCGTCCGGTTGCGGCAAGAGAAATGGGGTCCAGTCCGGCAAAAGGCTCATCGTAGAGCATGAGGTCCGGATCCAGCGCAAGCGCCCGCGCCGTGGCCACACGACGCACCATGCCGCCGGAAAGCTGCTGAGGATACATTTGCGCCGCGCCGCGCAGCCCGACCGCCTGCAGTTTGATCAGCACCAGCTTCTCGATCAGGTTTTCCGGAAGCTCGGTGTGCTCGCGCAGCGGCAGCGCCACGTTGTCGAAGCAGGTCATGTCGGTCAGCAACGCGCCGTTTTGAAGCAGCACGCCGATGTGCCGGCGAACCGCATTGAGTTCGTTGCGTTTGAGCTCGCACACGTCGATATCGCCGACGAAAATCCGGCCGGCATCGGGCTTGAGCTGGCCGGTGATCAGCTTGAGCACGGTGGTCTTGCCCGAGCCGCTGGGCCCCATGATGGCCGTGACCTTGCCGGGCGGGACTTCGAGGTTGAAGTCATCCAGCACCAGCTGGCCGCTCCGTATCATGCGCACACCTTCCAGGCGTATTGCGGGGATGTCCGGGTTGATGATGCTGGAAGTGTCCAAGTGCTCGAAGAATCCCTGTTTTTGTGATTTTACTTCAACTTTGCGGCCAACTGAATCGAGGGTCAGTCCTGAGAGGGATCCAGTGGTCGCTGATATCTGAAGACAACTGCCGCCATGAATAGTTTACGCAGCCGCTCATGAAACCCTCGTTTCCGAGCCACGCACCACTAGACCGCCACAGATGATTAGGGCTTGCAAGTTCGCAACGCCCCGAACGAATTGCGGCTGCAGGCCGACCGCCCAACCAGCGAAACTCTAGAGAATGTAGCGGCTCAGATCGTCGTCGCCGGCCAGATCGCCCAAGTGCTCCTCGACATACTCCGCGTCGATCACTACCTGCGTGCCCGACTGATCCGGCGCAGTGTAGGAAATCTCGTCGAGAAGCCTTTCCATCACCGTATGCAGCCTCCGTGCGCCTATATTTTCGGTCGACTCGTTGACCGAGAAGCTGATTTCGGCCAGCCTTCGCACGGCATCCTCGGTAAATTCCATCTCGACGCCCTCGGTGGCCATCAGCGCCCGGTACTGTTCGGTCAGCGACGCGTCCGGTTCGGTCAGGATGCGTTCGAAATCGCCGGCTGAAAGCGCGCGCAGCTCGACCCGGATCGGCAGGCGGCCCTGGAGTTCGGGCACTAGATCCGACGGCTTGGCCAGGTGGAAGGCGCCGGAGGCGATGAACAGCATGTGGTCGGTATCGATCGGTCCGTACTTGGTATTGACGGTCGAACCTTCCACCAGCGGCAACAGGTCGCGCTGGACGCCTTCGCGCGAAATCTCGGCCCCGCCGCTCTGCTCGGCGCGGCGGCAGACCTTGTCGATCTCGTCGATGAACACGATGCCGTTTTGCTGAGCGTTGTCCAGTCCCTGTTGCTTGACTTCTTCATCGTTGATCAGCGCCGCCGCTTCCTGGTCGATCAGCACGGGCAGGGCATCCTTGACCTTCATCTTGCGTTTCTTGCTGCGCTCGCCGGCCATGCTGGAAAACATCTGCTGCAGCTGGCTGGTCATTTCCTCCATGCCGGGCGGCGCCATGATGTCGACGCCGACGTTCATCGAGACGTCGACCTCGACTTCGCGCTCGTTGAGCTCGCCGGCCAGCAGTTTCTGCATGAATTTTTTCCGCGTGGCGGACTGATCGTCGGCCGGCTGCTCCGGACTGTTGGCGAAACCCGTGGACTGCCGGCGCGGCAGCAGCAGGTCGACGACACGCTCGCAGGCCGCTTCTTCCGCCCGGGCGCGTACCGATTGCATCGCGGTATCGCGTGCCATCTTGACCGAGATCTCGGCCAGGTCGCGGATGATCGACTCGACGTCCTTGCCGACGTAGCCCACCTCGGTGAACTTGGTCGCTTCGATCTTGATGAACGGTGCGCGCGCCAGCGCGGCAAGCCTTCTTGCGATTTCGGTCTTGCCGACGCCGGTGGGGCCGATCATCAGGATGTTCTTGGGCGTGATTTCAGGACGGAGCTTCTCATCGACCTGCATCCGGCGCCAGCGATTGCGCAGCGCGATCGCCACGGCGCGCTTGGCCGCCGACTGGCCGATGATGTGACGGTCCAGCTCCTGGACGATCTCGCGCGGGGTCATGTAAGACATATCAGGAAGTCTCCAGCGATTCGATGACGTGCTGGCCGTTGGTGTAGATGCAGATTTCGCCGGCGATGGTCAGCGCCTCGCGGCAGATCTTTTCGGCACTGTCTTCGGTATTGCGCAACAGCCCGAGCGCAGCGGCCTGTGCGTATGGCCCGCCGGAACCGATCGCGATCAGGCCTTCTTCCGGCTCGATCACGTCGCCGTTGCCGGAAATGATCAGCGAAGCCTCGTGGTTGGCCACGGCCAGTAGCGCCTCCAGGCGGCGCAGCATGCGATCGGTGCGCCAGTCCTTGGCCAGCTCCACCGCCGCCCTGGTCAGCTGGCCGGAATGCTGTTCCAGCTTGGCCTCGAAGCGTTCGAACAGCGTGAAGGCGTCGGCGGTAGCGCCGGCAAACCCGGCGATCACCTGGTTCTTGTAAAGTTTGCGCACCTTTCGCGCGTTGGCCTTCATGATCGTGTTGCCGAGCGTCACCTGGCCATCGCCGCCGATGACCACCTGGTTGCCCCTGCGCACCGAAACGATGGTGGTGCCGTGAAATTGTTCCATTGAAAATCCATTGACTGGCCTGAATCTATGCAGGTGGGGCCGAACGACGCCTTGCTCAAGTTGGGCATCCTGAATTCAGCCCCGATTGGACGAAGACGGGCTCGGGTTGCAGATCCAGCGCTGGCCATGCACTGTTATCGCGTTTTGCTATGAGGATGATAAAAACAATCAATTTGCTATATTGAGAAAAATCCCTATCCTAGTCTTCACCAGCGGACATTCCCGCAACCTGAATTTCAACGGCAAACTTTCAAACAGGAGAAACATCATCATGTTGACCATTGGCGACAAGTTCCCGAACTTCAACCTCAAGGCCACTGTTGGCACCGACATCGACTCGGCATTCACCGACATCGACAGCAACACCTACAGCGGCAAATGGCTGCTCGTGTTCTTCTATCCGAAGGATTTCACCTTTGTCTGCCCGACCGAGATCAAGGCCTTCAGCGATCTTTCGGACGAGTTTGCCGACCGCGATTGCCAGGTCCTGGCCGCCAGCACCGATACCGAATTCGTGCACATGGCGTGGCGCCAGCACCATGAAGACCTCAAGGATCTGAAGATTCCGATGCTGGCCGACGTCAAACGCGAACTGTCCGGTGCGCTGGGCATTCTGCATGCCGATGAAGGCGTTGCCAACCGCGCCACATTCCTGGTCGATCCGGAGGGCATCATCCGGCACGCTTCGGTCACCGACATGAACGTCGGCCGCAATCCGAAGGAAACACTGCGCATCCTCGACGCGCTGCAGTCCGACGAGTTGTGTCCGTGCAACTGGCAGCCGGGCGACGAGCATCTGCAGGCCGCCTGACACCGACAAAACCGGCCCGCAGATTTCGCAGATCGGCACCAGGAGTCGCATCAGTCGATCTGCTGAATCAAGATGCAACCAATAAGCCGGCGCACGGTCTTTCCGGCGCCGGTTTTTTTATCGCCCGGATCCGCGTCAAGCAGACCTCCGGAAAAAATTCTGACCCGAATCCCAAGGAGTTCGAAATGAACATCAACGATCTCAAGCAACATTTGCCCGACTATGCCAAGGATCTCAAGATCAATTTCGGCAACGTGCTCGACACCGACCAGCACGAGCATCTGAACCCGTCGCAGGTCTGGGGCACCGCACTGGCCACGGCCATCGCCAGCCGCAACAAGCCGCTTATCGGCGTGGTCGAGGCGCAGGCGCGCGAGGTGCTGGACGCCGACTACCTCAAGGCGGCCAAGTCCGCCGCGGCCATCATGGGCATGAATAACATCTACTACCGCTTCATCCACCTGGCGGGCAGCGACGAATACGGCAAACTGCCGGCCAGGCTGCGCATGACCGTCATCGGCAGCCCCGGCATCGACAAGGCCGATTTCGAACTGCTCAGCCTTGCGGTATCGGCCGTCAACGGCTGCGGCATGTGCATCGACAGCCACGAAAGGATCCTGATCAAGGCCGGCTTCAGCGCCAGCGCCATCCAGGATGCCGTGCGCATCGCATCGGTGATGCATGCAGTCGCCGTGGTCCTTGAAACGGATCCGGAAGTGGACCTCCAGGCCGCTGCCTGAAGATTGCGTAGCAGTTCAATCGGGCGCCGGCGCATGGTCAATCCGTCGCCGGCGTTTTTTTTGGCATGAGGCCGGGCACGTCGGCTGGCCGGACTCGGCGTGCTCGATGCTACGATGGTGATTGTTCTTAATCCGGTCCGAGGCGGTCCATGGAAGTCGAACAGGTCGAAATCCGGAACCACCTGCAACTTCACCCCCCGTTCGATGAATTGTCCGAGGAACGTCTCAAGGGCATTTCGGAGCAAGTCGAGATTGCCTACTTCAAGACCGGTTCCCGGGTGCTGTCGGTGGGCAATTCGGTTTCCGATCTGCACTATATCCGCAGCGGCGCGGTGGAGATTTATCGCCGCGACGGCGAAATCTACAATCGTCTCGGCGAAGGCGATCTGTTCGGCCAGCTTGCGCTGATGACCGGCAAGCCGGCGCGTTTCTCGGTCCGCGCCATCGAAGATACCCTGATCTACTTCATCCCGGCAAAGATTTTTCGAACGCTGTTCGACGAAGAAGAGACGTTTGCCGAGTTCGTCGAGGTCGCGGATCGTACCCGTCTTCGGCACGCGGCATCCGAGCGGGCGACCGCCAGTCAGTTCATGACTACCAAGGTGTCGAGGCTGGTTCGCCTGCCGCCGCTTGCGATCAACGAATCTGCCGATATTCAGAAGGCCGCCGAAAAGATGGCGGAAAGAGCGGCGTCATCGCTGATCATACTCGCCGACCCTTCGGACGATGCAGACGAAAAGCACTCGTCCTCGGTGATCGAGGAAGCTGAAATGACCGGCATCGTCACCAGCGACGACCTGGTCGACCGCGTTCTGGCGAAGGGTCTGGATCATGGTCTGCCGATACGCGAGGTGATGACGCGTGATCCGATTTCGATCGATGCCGACGCCTTCCTGTTCGAAGCCTTGATCATCATGCTGCGCAACAACGTTCATTACGTGCCCGTACTCCAGCGCGGTCGACTTTACGGCGTCGTGGACCTGGCCGACGTGGTCAGCCTGGAAACCCAGAACAGCTTGTTCGTGGTGCGCAGCATTTTTCTTGAAAACAGCGTCCAGGATCTCAAGGCACTGCTGCCGAATGTCGGCGCAAGCTTCGTGCGGATGGTCAACGAGGATGCCAATTCGCAAATGATCGGCAGCGCCATTGCCGCCGTCGGACGAAGCTTCAAGCAGCGGCTTCTGGAACTGGGGCATGAAAAATTCGGACCGCCGCCGGTGCCTTACTGCTTTCTGGCACTGGGCTCCATGGCGCGTGACGAACAGATTCTGTACAGCGACCAGGACAATGCCATGGTGCTGCACGACGACTACGATCCGAAGCTTCACGGCAAGTACTTCGAGGATCTGGCCGGGTTCGTCTGTGACGGGCTGGCCGAGGTCGGATATCGCTACTGCAAGGGCGGCTTCATGGCCAGCAACAAGCGCTGGCGAAAGCCGTTGCAGGCCTGGAAGGACGAATTCGGGAAATGGATCAGCCAGCCGAAACCCGAGGCGCTGCTCCACGGTTCGGTTTTTTTCGATCTCGACGGCGTGGCCGGCGAAACGCGCATGGCCGACGAACTCAAGGCTTTCGTGGCCGAGCAGGCCAGCCAGTCGCCGAGTTTCCTGGCTTGCCTGGCGCGCAACGCACAGAACCGGACGCCGCCGCTGGGCTTCTTCAAGGATTTCGTACTGGAAAAAAGCGGTCGTTACCAGCGGACCATCAATCTGAAGCGACGCGGCACCGCGCCGCTGGTCGACGTTGTTCGCGTGCATGCGCTGGCCAGCGCATCTCAGGCCCAGAACTCTTTCAGGCGACTGGAAGATACGGTCGCAGCAGGTTTTCTGACTGCCGGTATGGCGGCCGATCTGCGAGACGCGATGGAATTCATTTCCATCATCCGCATCCGCCACCAGGCCGCTGCCGTGGAGGCCGGCCGACCGCCCGACAACAACATCGACCCGGAGAACCTGCCGAGTCTCGAACGACGCAGCCTCAAGGACGCGTTCACGGTGCTGAGCAACGCGCAGAAATTCATCAAGTTCCGCTACCGCGGCTGAGGCCGGGTCCAATGTCAGCATTGAACCGCAGGCGGTCGCAAGCAGATCTCGGGCCGGACTGGCCGAAGATTTTCGAAAGACTGAAAGCCGAAGCTACCGTGCCTCTCCTCAAGCGCTTTTATGGCCGCGGCACCCCTTCCGGCGACACCGCCATGAAAGATGTCCCGTTCGTCGCCCTCGATCTGGAAACCACCGGTATGAACGCCGATCGCCACGGCATCGTCAGCATCGGCCTGGTGCCCTTCACCCTGGCGAGGGTTCGTTGCTCCGATTCACGCTACTGGCTGTTGCGGCCGCGCAGAGCGCTTTCGGATGAATCGATTGCGATTCATCGGATCACGCATGATGATCTGCGACGCGCTCCGGATCTGTCCGAGATCCTGCCGGAATTTCTCGATGCAATGGCCGGTCGGGTCGCCGTGGTTCATTACCGCGGGCTGGAGCGCCCGTTTCTTCGCCGCGCGGTACGCGAACGACTGGGCGAGGGCGTGGAATTCCCGATTGTCGACACCATGGAACTCGAGGCGCGCATTCATCGCGGGTGGAAAGTCAGCCCCCTCGTGCGCTTTCTCGCCGGCCTGGTCGGCCGGTACCCGCAATCGATTCGCCTGGCCCAGAGCCGCGCGCGCTACAACCTCCCGCTCTACGGCGCTCACCATGCGCTGACCGACGCGCTGGCCAGCGCCGAACTGCTGCAAGCCCAGATTGCGTGGCGCTTTTGCCCTGAAACGCCGCTGCGCGAGCTCTGGTGCTGAGTCCGGCAGCCTCGAACCTCTGTGTTGAACGCGCCGTGCCAAACTGACCCGGATCAAATTCCCACCCCCGGGTCGTCTCTATACTTGGTCGCGCGACAATTCCACGAGGACCGGTTCCCGTGAGCAAAACGCTTCTGCTTTATTTCAGCGGCTACGGCCATACCCGAAAGATTGTCCAGCGTATCCGGTTGCGGCTCGAAGAGCTCGGCGAGGAAGTGCATTCGGCAGCGCTGACCGACGAGGGCGTTGATCCGGCCGATTACGACCGCATCATTCTCGGCGCCAGCATCCGCAACGGCAAGCACAAGCCGCCGGTGCACGACTTTATCCGGCGCCACCAGGCATTGCTGGAGCAGCGGGCCAGTGGCTTCTTCTCGGTCAACCTCGTGGCGCGCAAGCCGGGCAAGAACACGCCCGAGACCAATCCCTACGTGCAAGCCTTTCTCGAAAAATGCCCGTGGAAACCCGACCTGGTCGGCGTGTTTGCCGGCAATCTCGACTACCAGCGTTACAGCTTCACCGATCGCAACATCATCCGCTTCATCATGTGGCTGACCAAGGGCCCCACCGATCCGCAGACCAACGCCGAATTCACCGACTGGGATGAAGTGGACCGGTTCGCAAAGCGTGTGGCGGCGCTTGGAAACCCGGCGATGGCGGCCTGACGGTCAGTGAGCCGATAACGTGAAGAGACTGCTGGATCAGACCAGCTGGACCCAGCACTGGCTGGCCGCGGCTCTCTCCGTGTGGCTGATCGTCACCAGCCCCTGGATATCCATGCGCCGCATCGTGCCGGAGAACCCGGCCTTCTGGGACTGGACTCATATTATTTTCGGCCTGGCGCTTGTCGCGATCGGCATCATCTATCTGGCAACCAACCTGATCGACGGGCGCTGGCGAGAACGATTCCCGTGGGCGGCCGGCAATCTGTCGGAAGTCAAAAGCGATCTCAAGGCAATCGCGAAGCTGAAAGTCCCGTCGGCCGGCGGGGCCGGGCTGTTCTCGCTGATTCAGGGCTTGCTCCTCGTCCTGCTTCTGGCCACGGCAGCCACCGGCCTTGGCTGGCTGTTGGCCGACGGCTCCCGCGCAGCGCTTGCCTGGCGCGAATGGCACATGCTGGTCGCCAACGTCTTCGCCTGGCTGCTCGCCCTTCATGTCGTAGCCAGCACGCTGCACCTGCTCGATTTCCTGCGCGACTGAGCAGGCCTGTCCCGTTCAGAACCGGGCCGTCGAGCGCGCACTGGATTTTAGGGAATCACGTTCTAGCGAGGTGGGCGTGGCCTTTTTATGCCGCTGACGATGAGGGCGCCGTTTCGGCTTGTTGCCCACCAGCGCCCCGAGGGCCAATCCGGCGCTGCCGAAGAGCGCCGGCGCAATCACGACGGCGAGGAATCGAACGTTTCCGGAACTCCACATTTCCGCCGGTGCGATGGTAGCCAGTCCCCAGACCAGTATTCCTGTCGCGTAGCCGATTACGCCGCCCCAGAAAGCGCCGCGCAGACGGCGTCCCAGGTGTCGGAACGGGTGACTTTTGGCCAGCAACAGCAGAGGAATCCCGAAGATTCCGAATAGCAAAAGCGCGCCTTCGACAACGCTCACCGGGTCATGTCCTCGCCTTTGGGTACAGCCATATCCAGGCGCCGGTGATCATGAGAATCAGCAGGCCGATCGCCAGCGCATCCGAAAGCAGAATCCAATTGTTGCCGAAGATCTCGCCGGAGTGCAGTTTTTCCAGGAAAACATCGTCGCGTGGCCCGATCGAAAGTACTTTGCCGGTATGGATCGCCAGCGTGACCTCGGTCGCCAGCCGATCTTCGAAGCGCACCTTCATGAAGCCCTTGTCGGGCCTCACGTCCAGCCGGTCGACCCCTGCAGCTGCGGTCTCATTCCCGACCGTCGCGCGGGCCGTCGAGACCAGGTCGATCATCGGCATCGCGCCTGAAAGTCCGATTTGGCCGGCATTCGGAGGATCCGGCTGAAAGCCGAAAAGCTGTTTGTGATTCAGCATCACACCCGTAATCGCGATGACGACAATCAAAGCCGTGGCGGCCACGCCGATCCAGAGGTGAATCTGGGCCATCCATCGGCCCAATGACCGGGTAAACGAGGACGATGTGCTCAAGAAAAGCTTCCAAGAAATATTGCAGGTACGATCATTATAGAAGGGCTGCGGCGAGGCCGGCGCAGCACCGGCCTGATCACGGCGGCGGTGCGGAACCGACAGGCGGGCACCTTCCGGGGTCGACCTCGGCCCGAGCGGCCAGACAATGGGCGGTAGCATGAGCACGATGGCCGACGAAATCTACCAGTCCATTCCGCATCCGGGCCTGTCGGCCGACCTGATCCTGCTGGTCCATGCCCTGGTCGTATGTTTCGTGATCGCCGGCCAGGTGATGGTCCTTGTCGGCGGGTGGCGGGACTGGTCTTGGGTTCGAAACGCCTGGTTTCGGCTGGCCCACCTCGCCACTATTGTCGTAGTCGCGTTGCAGGCCTGGCTCGGTCGGTTATGTCCGCCGACACGCTGGGAGCAAGGACTGCGGCGCGAGGCCGGCCTGGCAGACCACGCACAAAGCTTCATCGAGTACTGGCTGGCCCGATACATTTATCTGGACTTGCCGTGGTGGGTGTTTGTCGCTGCCTATACGCTGTTCGCGGCACTGGTGGTCTGGACCTGGTGGCGGTTGCCGCCCGACCGGTCACGAAAGCCGGCTTGAGAGACGATACCCGGTGAGCACGTGCGGAATGCCCGGCCACCCCGCTTTCCTGCCCTCAGGGCCAGCCGTTCGGCAAACTTTGGTAGGCTCGATTCAAGGGTGTCGATTGCAGGCAGTTGGAGAACTCCGGCAGCTATACCCGGTTGTACACGAAGGTCTAACGTGCATGGAGGATTCGACCATGAACAAACACGATCAACTCGAAGCCACGACCAACATCCCTCGAGGGGGCGGCTGGATGGTCACCATAGGCGTCATCTCGATCGTCCTCGGCATCGCGGCCCTGTTTTTCCCATGGTGGGCCACGCTGGGAATCGAACTGGTCTTCGGTATCTTCCTGTTGATCGTCGGGGTGCTGGAACTGGTTCGCCTGTTTTTCGATCGGTCGGCCGGCGGCATCGGTCTGAGCGTGATCTTCGGTATTCTTGCTATCGTTGCCGGCGGACTGCTGCTTGCGTATCCGCTGCAGGGCATGTTCACGCTTACCCTGGTGCTGGCGGTCTTCTTTCTGCTCGGCGGAGCGTTCAAGACCGCTGCCGCCTGGCTGCTGCGGCCTGCGCCTGGCTGGGGCTGGATGGTGACTTCGGGCGTCATCTCGATCGTACTCGGCGTCATCGTGCTGGTCGCGCTTCCCGAATCCGCCTTCTGGCTGTTGGGTGTACTGCTCGGCATCGACCTGATATTCTTCGGCGCTGCGCAGATTGCATTTGTGACCTCGTTTCGCGATATCCGACGCACCGGCCCGATCTGAAATCGCCTTTCGAACTGGATTTGCCCCGACAAGCTGAAATTCAGCCTGTCCAAGGAGACCGGTCCATGACCGTCAATGAACGCATTGAACATTCCCGCACGCGAATCACCAAGCTGGTGTTTCCGCAGGACACCAATCCGATCGGCACGCTGTACGGGGGCACGGCGATGAAGTGGATGGACGAAGTCGCATTCCTGACCGCCACGCGCTTCGCCCGCCGGCAGGTGGTCACGGTATCCATGGACCGGGTGGATTTCAAGGTACCGATCCCCAAGGGCAGCATCGTCGAACTGATCGGCGAGGTCACGCGGGTGGGCAACACCAGCATCACGGTGACCGTACAGATCCTGCGCGAAGATCCGCTGTCCGGGGGGCAGCAACTGGCCATCCAGGGCGAGTTGGTGATGGTGTCGGTCGACGCGAGCATGCGCCCGGTCAAGGTCATGCCGGAGGATTGAGTTTCGTCGCCCCGGACCTGATCAGCGACGCCAGTGGGTTTCGCTATCGAGAACAACCCGGCAATCTACCGAGGTACGACGCCGGTCAGGAAATACATAAATACCAACGACGCCCTGGCTGATCTTTCGCTGCAGCGTCGCTTCCATTAAAAAGCTGCGCGCTTCGGGGGCGTCTATTTTTTTGAAGAGGTCGAAATTCGGCTATCGAGGTTCGCAAACCGAACGGCGAGCCGGCCGGCCACGATACCCGCTCCGCACAAGTTGATAATTCATTGAAATGCGTTGTATTTCCGGCTCTCAGGTCGTGTATCTTGGCAAGCCGTCGGTTCATGTTACAGGGGCTGACCTGATCCGGACCGAGATGCATCTGCAGTATATTGTTTGGCACGACACGAGTCTGGAGCGTGATGATGGGTGAAATCGTAATCGTAGGCTATAAGCCGAAACCGGGGAAAGAGGCGGAACTCGACGCGTTGATGCGAACGCATGTTCAGCGTCTCAGGGATGAAGGGCTCGCGACGGCGAGAGAATCGGTGCTGATGAAATCCCTGGACGGCACGATCGTCGAAGTCTTCGAGTGGGTATCCCAGGAAGCCATAGATTCCGCTCACCTGAATTCTAACGTGGTCGAAATGTGGGGAGAATATTCCGAAGTTTCCGATTATGTGTCGCTAGGCGAGTTGCCGGAGGCCCAATACCTGTTTGCGCAATTCGAAAGCTTTCGGCCGTAACTGCCTGACGATCTGTTATTGACTGTAATGTGTTGTTTCGGCAAAGCCTTGTGATAAATAACTGGCAGCCGGCTGATCCTTGCCGCAGGAATGGATCAACGTTTCGGCCGCCTTGGGTTTCGCATTGGCTGTGCGATTGGTCCATGTGACGCCGTTGGGAAAACTACCGGCAATTGAACGATGGGGGTGGGAAGAACGCCGCCGGCAAGGTCGCCGCGGCCTGCGGGGGCGCGGCCCGGCGTAAAATATCGGGCTTGCAGCCAGAAGTCGAATTCCAATGATCCCCAATCCGAGCACTCGAAAGCGCGTCCTGACCGGCATTACCACCACCGGCACACCGCATCTCGGCAATTACGTCGGCGCGATCAAGCCGGCGATCGAGGCCAGCCGCGACACGTCGTTCGATTCGTTTTACTTCCTGGCCGACTATCACGCGCTGGTCAAGTGCTTCGAGCCCGAGCGCATTCATCGCTCGACGCTTGAGATTGCCGCGACCTGGCTGGCGCTCGGGCTGGATACGTCTCGCTCGGTGTTCTACCGCCAGTCCGACATCGCCGAGATTCCGGAGCTGACATGGCTGCTGACTTGCGCGACGGCCAAGGGGCTGATGAACCGCTCGCACGCCTACAAGGCGCAGGTGGCCGAGAATGAAAGCGCCGGGGAGGATCCGGATTATGGTATCAACATGGGGTTGTTCTGCTACCCGATCCTGATGGCTGCCGACATTCTGCTGTTCAACGCGCATTCGGTGCCGGTGGGCAAGGATCAGATCCAGCACCTGGAGATGGCGCGCGATATCGCCGGGCGCTTCAACCACCGCTACGGCGAGCATTTCGTGCTGCCCGAGGCGGCGACCGACGAGTTCGTCGCCACGCTGCCCGGCACCGACGGGCGCAAGATGTCGAAGAGCTACGACAACACCGTCCCGTTGTGGCTCCCGGAGAAGAAGCTGCGCAAGGCGATCATGAAGATCAAGACCAACTCGCAGGAACCCGGCGAACCCAAGGATCCGGACCAGGCCAGCGTGTATTCGGTCTACGCCGCGTTCGCCGACAAGGCCCGGCGCGCCGAGATGCGCCGGGCGTTTGCCGACGGGATTGCATGGGGCGAGGTCAAGCAGCAGTTGTTCGAGCTGGTGAATTCGGAACTGGCCGCACCGCGCGAACGCTACGAGGCACTGATCAACGATCCGGCAAAGATCGAGCACGAACTGGAGCAGGGCGCCGAGCGCGCGCGGGCCATCGCCACGCCGTTCATTGATCAACTGCGCGACGCGGTCGGCATCAGTCGCCTGGCCTGATTTCATGGCCGTGCTTCCCGACTGGCGGCCCGCGTCGCTGAAGCTCGTCGACGGG
>Ga0209964_1000046_pt1 | contig 25018 bp, 17 predicted proteins | sample SalPonR2_B_D1_MG_FD_185705 | JGI IMG/M metagenome (GOLD analysis project Ga0209964, IMG submission 185705) | Salt pond soil microbial communities from South San Francisco under conditions of wetland restoration - Salt Pond MetaG R2_B_D1_MG... ... | reverse complement strand
ATCTTCCAGCCGCGCGATCAGCGCGCCTTGCTCGACCCGATCGTCGACGTCGAACGGCAGCGCCATGATGGTACCGGCGGTCTGGGCCGAAACCGTGCTTTCCTGGACCGCTTCCACCGATCCGTCCAGCCGGACTTTTTCGACCAATGCGGCGCGCTCCACAGGAAGCCAGTCGATACTTTCCGGCTGTGCGGGCGCCGGCGGCACGAGCGCCAGCGACAGGAAAAAGGCGAGCACAGCAATGTGGCGAGCAGGCATATTTTCTCACTTGCCGGGACTTGTAACCAGATTAGCAGATCATGATGTAATGCGCGCTCCGGGCAATATTGCGCGCAGGCTTTCTCTCGTGCGCGAATAGCCCGTCCCCACTTCGCAGCGCATTCCGGCGACGGCCCGCTTCTGGGCTATTCCTGCATCCGGTTTGCCGGTCCCGGTGTTCGTGATACCGGTCGGGTCTCCATTGTCGTTCCATCCGGACCCCGCCAGTAAATGCGCTGTTGGACAAACGGCATGCGCAGCAGCTTGCCGGGCCGGTTGTCGGCTGGCCGGGAATAAGCCGGAACACCGATTATGATGGCCTGCTGCGGCACATTCAGCCGCAGAGAACGATGCAGCCGGTCCCACCACGAGAGTACCGTGGCGTAATTCGAGTCGGTTTCCTGGTGGAAATGCGAATGGTGGACACCGTGCATCCGGGGCGTCACGAACACCCGGTTCACCGCCCGTTCGATGCGCACCGGCAGCTTTACGTTGCTGTGGTGGAACACGGTCGCGACCTGAAAAACGAGTTCGTAAAAGAAGTACATCCAGGCCGCCGGACCGATCAGCAAGACCTGCGTGGCGCGGAATGCCGAAGAATAGCCGATCTCCACGGCATGAAAGCGGAATGCCGTAGTCACGTCCAGGTCCGGATCGACGTGATGCACGTTATGGAATCGCCACAACAGCGGCACGCGATGATTCAATCGGTGCCACCAGTAAAAAGACCAGTCGAACAGCAGAAAGGCAATGGCGAATTCAGCCGCCAGCGGCAGCTCCAGCAAGGCCAGCGCCCCGAAATTCTGCTCGGGTGACAACGCCAGCAAATGCTCCACGGCCGGCCTGACGGTGATTGCGGCCGTGGCCACGGCCAGGCCCGTAATGAAGGCGTTGACCAATACCCGCGGCCAAACGGAACGACGTGCCTTTCGCAGCGGGAAGCGCCGCTCGAGCAAAAACATCGTCAGATAAACAACCGCCACAACGAACGGCAACAACCAAACGGGCAGGGTCATATCCACTTATCCAGGTTTCATGCTTGGGCCTTCAGATTCTGAAGGATACAACGGCCGGTTCAACAGACCGTATCCGCGTGTCCGGATGGCAGACAGGGGGCAGACCGGCCCAATATGCAGCGGCGACGGTATCGACGCTCGCTGGAGAAGAATCTTGCAGGCTCGTGCTAAACTTCGTATCGGGCGGCAGTGTTTGCCGCTCACACCACACAAGAGGACTGCCCGATGAACACGACTTTGACAGGGCGTTTCGAACAGGTCGACCAGGCACGCGTCGCGCGCAAGGACATGATCGCGGCCGGCATACCTCAGGAAAAGATCTACATCGACGAAGAGCGGCAGGAGATCAAGGTGATCATTCCCGAAGAGGAGTCGCGGCAGATTCGGGAAGCCTTCAGGAATCACGATATTTCCGAAGCGCAATAGGCCTCGATGCTCTGAGGTAGCGCCACGATAACCTCTGCACAGCGCGGCCGAATTCTGCGTCTCTCGACACGGCACCCCGATGTGTAGACAGCCGGGGTGTTCGGGTGCCCCGAAAGCGTGATGCCTTGCGTCGACATCCCGAATGAGGGCAAATGACCGAACGGTCCGGCACCTTACTGCACGATTAAAGTCGTGCGGTCAAGGCCGGTGTTGCCGGTTCGCCGGTCGCAGACATAGACCGTGATGCCGTAGACACCGGATTCGCCGACCTCTAATGCGGTCGAGATCGAAGGTCACCAGGGCAACGAAAATAACGATGATGAGTACACAGCAAAAATCAGCCAGAACTTTGTTTGGGCTGGTTTGCTCATTCAACAAGCCTCATTCAGACGACCGCAACCAAGCCGGGCGGCCCTAATCGCAAAAAGATTCGATCGCGAACGCAGACGATGCAATCCAATCAACACATGTCAGTGCAGGAAGTCATCGCCGCCGGCCCTGAGACGTTCGAAGATAGAGGAGTGTCCTCATTCTCGCCTGCAGCTCGCGTAACGAAGCAGATCGGTTACAGCATGTACAGACACACCAGCCCGATCACGCAGATCAGGATGAAGCTGCAACTAATGAAGACGACGATGCGAAATGGCCAGCGTCCCAGAGCCTGCTTGCCAAGGTCATCCATCCGGCTTCGGTACCGAAACGTGGCGACCGTCGTGATCACGATCGCAACGATTCCCAGCAGCGTCGAGCCGGCCAGAATCATCGCGCCATGCAGCGAAGTCAACTCGGGTTCCATCAATTTCGTCAGGCCCAGCCCGCCGGCCAGAAACCCGATGGCAGTCTTGATCCAGCTGTTGTAGGTGCGCTCGACGGCCAGAACGGTGCGCGCAAAAGCGAGGTCGGTACGGCCTTTCGGTTGTGGCGTTCGCTGATCAGTCATTGGCTTCGGTACCTCTCGAATCACTCCTGGGCATTATTGCCCATCGTGAAGGCGCACTGACATTCGCTCATATTTGTCCAATTGCCCTGGTGTCCTGACCCATGGCAATTTCGCGTAAGGAGGTATAAGTTGAAAAACAGGAGTCTTCGATGACCCGCCCCACTGCGCCATACGCCGCCCTGATGATCATCTGCCTTGCACTATTGCTTCCAGCCGCGCCCGCCCTGGCGGATTCAGACACGCACATCCATGGCGAAAAAGCAGCGCGTGAGCCATATGTGCCGCGCGGCGGCGCTGCCGTGCGAACCGTGGGTCCCGATGCGGCCTGCAACTTCTCCAACCTGCAAAACGCGATCAACGCATCCGGCGACGACGACGTGCTGCGTGTCATGAGCGGCACCTATTCCGGCGGGATCTCGATAACGGCGAAGGCGCTGTCGGTCATCGGCGGCTTTCCCGACTGCATCAGCACCACGCCGACCGGCCGTTCGACGCTGGACCAGGAAGGCGGCGGCCTGGTGCTCGACATCTTCTACCCGGCCGCGGTCGGTGATCCGGTCCGGCAGGTCAACATCGAGAACATGACTGTTCGCAATGGCGGTGGCACCGGATTCTTCTCTGGCGGTGTCGTGGTCGAAGGCCGGCCGGGCAGGCTCGCGGTGAACTTCCGTAATGTCCAGATCAGCGATAACAACCGCACCGGCACGACAGACGACGGGGCCGGCCTGCGGGTGCTGTCGAGCGGCGACGCCGACGGATCGGGCGCGTTCGTCACGCTGGACAACGATTCGATCGTGTCATCGAACACGACGGCCGGTGACGGCGGCGGGGTCCATTGCCGATCAACCTTCGACGACGGCAATGTGACGATGCTGCGCATGGGCACCACGCTGGTATTCGACAACGAGGCGGAAAACGGCGGCGGCGTTGCCGTGGATGGTTGCCAGAATGTCTTTCTTTACAACGGCGGTCCGGTGGTTCTCATTTTTCCGGCCGGCGGAATCATCGGCAATACTGCAAATCTGGGCGGCGGCGGACTATTCCTGGACGACGGCGCCGAAGTGACCATGCGCGCCATTGAGTTCAACGGCTTTGGCGACGGCAGCGAATCGGCGCTGCTGGCAGGCAACACGGCCAACTTCGGGGGCGGCGCCCGGGTCATCGGCGGATCCAGCCTGGTGCTGGAGGACACCTACGTGGACGGAAACACCGGCACGCTGTTCAATGGCGGCATCGGCGTCGGCGACGAGAGCGAGCTGACCGTGCGCCGCAACCCGGCCAACGACGAATGCCCGGACCCGGTCGCCGGCGGCGGCGTGCTGTCGCGGCCGCCGTGCAGCGTGATCGAGGACAATTCCTCGCAAAACGTCGGTGGTATCGGCGCCACGACGGGTGCGCTGGTCGACATCAGCCGGACGGTCTTTCGACGAAACGAGGCGAGCGCCGGCAACGGCGTTTCGGCGATTCGGGCCACCGGCGTGACGACGTTTCGCGCCACCGACGTCCGCGCCGAGGGCGTGCTGATACACGACAACATCGGCGATCATGCCATCGAGGTCCAGGGCGTCACGTCCATGAGTCTGCTGTACAGCACCGTGGTGGACAACAGCAACGACGTTGCACTGGTCACAGCACCCACCGGTCAGCGGGCAATCCTGGATGTACTGTCGTCCATTCTGCGCGCCGCCGACGGCGCGGCAGTGCTGACCCACGAGGGTGACGGCGATCAGGAGTCGATCGCCGGCTGCGTAATCACCAACCGCAATGTTGCAGACACCGACTTCGATCTGGATATCGATTACAGTCAGATCAACGGTGCCCTGTTCCGCGATCCTGCCAACGACGACTTCCGGCTTAGCTTCCGCTCGCCGGCGATCGACTACTGCAGTGCTGAAAACAGCACGCAATTCGCCGGCCTGGACGGCGGCGCGCGCGGCGTCGCATGGGTCGGGCCGCAACCGGATCCCAATCCGGCCGGCGCCAGCGGCGACTACGACCTGGGTGCGTTCGAGACCGCATTCGAGCTCCAGAACACCGACCTGGCAGTCGCTTCGACTGCCTCTCCAGCCGCATTCGTCGGCGGCGCCGGCGAAAGCTTTACGCTGGAGCTAACGCTGACCAATCAGGGCGCCAACACCGCGTTCGGCGACATCAGCGTCATCGACGATTTCACCGCCGGCGCAGTCGTCAACCAGCAGTGGACCTGTTCGCCGCCGGCCGGGGTGACCTGCAGTCCGTCGTCGGGGAGCGGCGACATCACGACGGCAATCAGCGATCTAGATCCGGGCCAGAGCGTGATGTTTCAGGTCACCGCCAACCCGGCGAATCCGGGCACAGACCAGGAATTCGAGTACATCGTGATCGCGACCGAGTCTTCATTCAATCTGGATACCAATCCCTCGAACAACGAAGTGCTGGTCGAGATTCGTACCGGCGTGTTCGCCGACGGCTTCGAAAGCATGCCCTGAGCACATCTTTGCAGCACTCACGAAAGCTTGAACGCGGCAACGCGGACTTGCTAACGAGGTGGTCAGTATATGGCCGGCGTCCGACAGGCAAGTCTTTTCAAATCGTTCCAGCCAACAGATCTTTCCATGGAGTATCAAAGGCAAACCCATCGAACGACAGGATCCTCTCCCTCTTCCCTTTGGAATTGCGAGGTTGCTACATAGAAATACGCGCTTGGGTGTTGTAAATATGTTGATGCGTTCCGCGACGAAGGCAGGATACGGGTGCCTTCGTTATCCTCGGCATCGTACTCGATCGCGCTTCCGATGCCGAACTGAGGCACGTCTCGCAAATCCGGAAATTCGTCCCCGGTTTTGTTGCGAAACCGCTAGAAATACGCACTTGCGCATCGTATGCTGGCCTCTATGTTCGAGGATTATTCACGCAATCGCAGATTCGTAAGCTGGCTGGAAAAGGTGGCGCTAGACACGCGCTCGGATTATCCGGAGCCGGAGTCCTTTGCCAACGATGCAAAGTCGCTTCTCGCGCGCCTCGATCGGATGCGGTCGGATCAGCGCAGGTTGGACGAGTGCTACCGCGAACTCCTGACCGGCCTCGGCGAACTGGCTGAGGTGTCGCCGCAGACGCCACCGACCCAGATGCTCGACGCACTCAACGCGAAACTCGCCGCCGCCGAGGAAACGAATTCCCGTCAGACCGCCGAACGTGAATCAGAGCTTGAAACCATACGGGAAAGCCTCGAAGCGGCGCGCGCAGAACTCGAGAGCACAAAGGCGGAGCTGGCCGGGACACGCTCGGAACTCCAGCGCGAACAGCGCAAGCTCGATCCGGTGTTGCGCTACGCCTATAACCTGCGCCGACTGGTCCAGAAGATATACGCCAAAGGTGACCTGACACCTTCGCTCCTCAACCACATCGAGGAACTGCTCGAAGCCGGCGGCGCTTCGGTCACCGTGCGCGCGCAACGTGGTGCACCCACTCGATCCACGAACTCCACCAGCACCATCACCTGAACCCGGGCCTGGAAGTCAGAGGAAATCAAGACAGGCACGAGCACGCAATAGCTGCACCTTGCGCGCTGCCAGATCGGCCGCTTCAGTGGCTTCAGCATCTACCAGCCGCCGCTTTGGCCTGCTGGCAGTCCTCGGCCTCACGCCTGAAGCTTTCGGCCACTGCCCGAACGGCAGACTGATTGGCCGTCTCGCGCGCCGGCCGGCGCGGCATTGGAACCCAGATCGACGTCGCGCGCACCGGTGGCCACCCCATATTGGACCGAGACGCTCTGTCCAGCGCGCTGAACATTGACCGGTGCAGTTGCAAAGGCCGCCAGACACGCGACCGGCACTAAACCATTCGACGAAGAGACGCTGCGAAAACCCAAGTCAAAACCCGAGTCAGGACAGGCGCAACGTGGAAGCGGACGGAGGATCTTTCGCTGCGAACGATCGTCCGCGCTGTGAGGTAGACTGACCGTCAACGATGCGGATGGCGACGCTTTCCTCGCCACGGCTCTCCATTACAAGATCATACAAATGAAAATAATCTCTCTCAAGCTTCGTGTAGTCGGATTTGTGTTGACCGTGGTTGGATCCGGCGGCGCTGTCGCGGACATCACGATAGGCGATCGCAGCGTCGGTTGCGGCGATGACCCCGCCTGCATCAACCGTCTGCACCCCGACATCCCGATGGTCGCCAGGGCGGATCCCGGAGAGCGCATCGTATTCAACGGCCGGGATGCCTTCGATCTGACGCTGGACCCGGACGAGTTCTCGAGCGCCAAGAGCATTCCCCGGGAAGGCGTCGGCATCGTTCACGCACTGACCGGTCCCGTGTTCATCAACGGCGCCAAGGCCGGCGATGTACTGGCAGTGACCATCGAGTCACTTGAGCCCGACGAGGTCGGCTGGACCGAGGCCAGCCCGTTCGGCTTCGCCGGCGACCAGTTCGGGATGGAAGGCCAGTTCATCGTGTGGCGCATCAACAAGAACTACGCAGTCAGCGACGCGCTGCCGGGTGTAAGAATTCCCAACGGGAGCTTTCCCGGTGTCGTGACCACGTTGCCGGGCGAGGCGTTGCTCGACGAAGCGCTGGCGCGCGAGGCTGGATTGCAGGAGGCCGGCGGTACGGTGCTGCCCCCCGACTCCGACGAGGCCGCGCCGGCAGCACTGTGCGGACCGAAGGGCACCAAACCGTCCGAATGCCTGCGAACCATCCCGCCGCGCGAGCACGGCGGCAACATGGATATCCGCTATATCACGACCGGTACCACCGTGTATCTTCCGTGTTTCATCGACGGTTGCGGTCTCGCCGTCGGCGACTTCCACTACGCGCAGGGCGACGGCGAGGTGGCAGGCACGGCGATCGAAATGGGCGGCAGGTTGACCGTCACCACGCGGATCGTCGAAGACCCGCCGGACCTGTCGCACGGACCGCACTATGAAGGCCCGGCTTCGGTACTGGGCATTCCCTCGGAAAGCTTCTACGCCGTAACCGGATTTCCGATCAAGGAAAAAGGCAGCGTTCCGGCAAACCTCGCCTACCTGGATTCGCCGAAGATTTCAGCCCTTGGCAACCTGTCCGGCGACATCCATCTTGCTGCACGAAATGCGCTGGCCGCCATGATCGACTACATCGTGGCCGAGTATGGATATACCCGCACACAGGCCTACATGATCGCCAGCGTCGCGGTGGACATGCGTATCGGGCAGCTCGTCGACGTTCCGAACGTCGGCGTCACGGCCATCCTTCCGCTGGACATCTTCGTGCCGCGCGATTAGCGATTTCGCGGTGGTGATTCGACTGTCTTCATCGGCGCATCATCGGCGCGAAGTCGCAAAATCGGATCGACCTTGTCCTTCAGGATGAGCCTGTCCTGGTTATCATCACCTGGTTATTATCACCCCCTCCTTTCCCCCGGCAAAATCGCGTTAGATGCCGGTTGGAAACAGATCACACCATGAAATCAGATGGTCTCGAAATTCGAATTGCCGACCTTGGCGATGCTCTCGTTGCGAATCTGCTCCACACGCACGCACGACTTGCGCTGGCCGGGGTGCGTTGCAGGCAGGGGCATGCGCTTGAAACCGACGCGCTCGGAGATCCGGCAATCGAAGTCTGCTCGATCGATCTGGCGCGCCGATGATCCCGTCGCAGTCGGCGCGATCCGCAGGCTCTCGTCCAAAGATGGTGAACTCAAGTCGATGTTCGTCGCGGACACCGCGCAGTGCAGGGCGTCGGCAGGATTCTGCTCGAGCATCTGATCGAAATGGCACGAAGCAACGGGATGACGCGTCTGAGCCTGGACGGCTCAGGACATGGATGTCCGAATTATCTGCATGGTCAACGCCACAGACAATTTCACTGACCATCCCTGGCTGGCACTTGTGCTTGACTTTTCAAATCGTGCATTTTCCGGCTACAATTCACATGTCGGGGGCGACTCGGGCTTGGCATCCGTCCTCGACTCTCCATCGAACCCGGTGGGAGCGACTCCTAAGAAAGCGGGCTTGACGTCGCGTATCGCGATTTCACGCCACATCGAAAATCACACCACGCTAATTGGTCGGAACAGGGATTCACCATGCGCAGTTATCTCGTTTTACTCGCCGTCGCCGCGTTTTTCGTCGGCTCTTCAGCCGCTTCGGATTCGGTCAATCTTTCCGGGAGTCAGGACACCGCGCGGCTCGACTATGTCGGTGATGACTGGCGTGTCGGTCTCGGTTTGTCGGACGAGGGCGACGTGGTGGCCGAGCTGCTTGGAGTGCTGGCCTATGGCGAACGAGATTCCTGGGTCGCCGAGGGCTGGTTCCAGGACGGAGCCGGTGGTGTGAAGCTCAACTATCACTGGCTGCCGGGCGACGGTGATCCGGCGCAACAGGACAGTCTGCCGGGCGTGTACAAATTCTACGTGGCGGCAGATCAGAACCGCCACGATGATCGCAAGTTGAGTCTCGGCACCGGTTACGAGAAGCAGAATGTGTTCTTTTCCACTCAGTTCTCCCTCGGTCTGACCGATGAGCGTCTCGTCGACGATTTCACCGATGTGTTCGAGGAGTTCGTGTTCGACAACGACGCGTCCGGTCGACCGTTCCGACAGTTGCAAACGACCAGCGTGCTGACCGAGACCTTCGAGCAGGCCTACGACTATGGCGCGGGCTTGCGCGTCGGCCGCTACTTCGACACACCCAACGTCCGGATTCAGGGTGGCCTCGATTACGAGTGGGGCGATTTCGACTCTAGCCAGACCACCCTATCTGCGACGGCGGAAAAGTTCTTTACCGGTACCGGTCACAGCCTGGCCCTTTCGGTGGAGCGGTTCAGGAAGTCCGGCGATTTCGAGCTGGACGATTCCGATACCCGTGGCACGTTGACCTGGCGCTATGCCTTCGGTCGCACATACCGGCCGAGGGTCACGGCACAATCGATGGCGCCCCCGGTTCCGGCCAGGGCGCAGACGGCGACGCCACAGCCCGGCCGCACCGAGACCCGCATCGTGCGCAGCGAAGTGGAGATGGAGTCGGACGCGTTCTTCGCCTTCGACAGCGCTGAAATCCGTCCCGAGGCCCGGGATACGGTGCAACGGCTGGCGGACTTGATCACCCGCGGCAAGATCCTCGGTCGAGTCAGCGTAACGGGCCATACCTGCGACCGGGGCCCCGAGGCTTACAACCAGCGGCTGTCGAACCGTCGCGCGGAGTCCGTCAAACGCGCGCTCATGAACATGGGCGTCGATCCCGAGGCGATCGTGACCGACGGGCGGGGGGAATCCGAACCCGCCGTCCCGAATACCTCGCAAGAGAATCGTCGCCTCAACCGCCGGGTAGACGTGCGGTTCATCCGCGTGGAGGAGAAGGAAGAGGTGGTACAAGTCGAACCGGAGCCACCGGTTGAAGCCGTCTCGGTCCGCGAGGAACCGGTTCGCGAGACGCCGGCATGGGTCATGCGCGCCCTGCGCAACCCTGCCCAGCACAAGCGCTCCGTGGACGTGTACCGCTTCGAGCGTAGCGCCACCACGGTGACCCTGGGCGAGCGCGAATTTCTGAACCGTGCGCCGCTGCCGGAAAACGACGCTGCAACGGCGGCGCGCAATAGCGCTGAAGTCTTCATCGATGTGCTCGCCAACGACGCAGATCCCGACGGCGATCCACTGACCGTGGTCAGCGTCAGCCAGCCCGGTTCCGGCACGGTGACAAACAACGGCGACTTCGTGACCTACGCGCCAGCTGCCGGATTCCAGGGTGAGGAAAGCTTCAGCTACACGGTCTCCGATGGCTCCGAATCCGCGACCGCAACGGTGACTGTGACGGTCAACAACGATGCGCCGGTGGCGCAGGCAGACAGCGCCGAGACCCGCTCGGGTGAGCCGTTGCAGATCGATGTGCTGGCCAATGATTCGGATCCGAACGGGGACGAACTTGCGCTGGTCGCGGTGTCGAGTGCGAGCAATGGCACACCGAGTATCGTCGGCGATGAAATACGCTACACCCCGAATGACGGCTTCAGCGGAACGGATTCGTTCACCTATACGGTGCGTGATGCCGGGGGTGCCGAGGCCACCGGGGAAGTCACGGTAAGCGTCAACAGCCAGCCGCCAGTGGCCGCGCCGGACTCTGGACGGGTGATCATCGGGCAATCGATCAACATTGACGTGCTCGCCAATGATACGGATCCCGAAGGCGACTCGATCACGCTGATCAGCGTCAGCGCACCGCTAAGAGGAACGGCTGAAATCGTTGGGGAACAAATCCGCTACACGCCCGATGCCAGTGGTTCGGGCTCAGACACCTTCACATACGAAATCGAGTCGGACGGCGGGCGTGCCACGGGCACGGTGTCCGTGGAAGTCGAGGCGCCTGCACCTACGGCCGTGGATGACAATGCCGATACGGAAGAAAACCAGCCCGTTCGCGTGGAGGTTCTCGCCAATGATCTCGACGGGTTCGGACAGCCTCTGACGATCAGTGACGTCGAGAATCCGTCAAACGGCACCACGCGCATCGAAGGCAACGCCATCGTTTATACGCCTGCGACCGGTTTTGTGGGCACGGATCGCTTCCAGTACACGATTCGGGAGCAGAACGGTGGCACCGCGAGTGCGACGGTGACGATCACGGTTGAATTGCCCAACACGTCTCCGATCGCGCAGGACGATTTCCTGCTCACGAATATGACCGATACCGTGATAGCGGACGTGCTCGCCAACGACAGTGATCCGGATGGTGACCCGTTGGCCATTACCGAATTGCTGGATCTTCCCGGGGGGGATATTGCGGTCATTACGGTGACCGAGGACAATCAGATCCGTTTCGAACCCACCGGTTGGGACGGTTCGACACTTCTTATCCGTTACCGCATCAGCGATGGTCGCGGAGGATTCGCTGAAGCGACGCTCGAGATCAAGTGCTGACGAGCAGACAATGGACACCGGAGGTCAACGCCTGGAGCGCGGGATAAGACGAGTATCCGGCGGCAGTCGAGTATCCGGCGGCAGTGGAGTTATTGTCATGTCTTGTGTATGGAGATTGGCTGTCCAAGCGGCGGCCCTCCTGCCGGTCCCACGCTGATCGTCTTCGTTGACCCGGGAAGAACTCAGGCACCCGCCTTGTAGGGTGCATCCGGTCCATCAACCGAATCCGGAAGAGCCAGTTCCATGGCTTCATCGAATCTGTCAAGTCGCTGCGAAGTCTCGCTCAAGACTTCGACAGATCCTTCCTTAAGGGCCGGGCCGCAGCCGCGGCGCTATTCAGTCCGGGCCGGTCAACCGCCTGCCATAGAAAATCCGCGGCCGGCCGGACTCGTGCCGACGTCACGCAGGCCCTCGGCGTGGCCCGGATGCCCGCGGATCAGGGTTCCGTTCGTTCGAACACCACACCGTTCCATTTCACCCCGCTCGCCGGTTCGCCTTCCTGGTCGAACTGGAAAACCACCACGCTGCCGCTGCCGGTGGGCGTGACACGCAGGGCGTTTATGGAGGCATCGAAGATCTCCGCTCGGCTGTGAATCACGCCCATGCTGACTTCCAGGCCGCCGGAAACGACTCGCCAGCGCATTGTGCCGAAGCGCTCGTTGCGATAGGTGCCCGCATAGGCCTCGAGGCCGTGCGGCAGCGGCGCCAGGCGCTCGGCGCGCTCGGCCATGTGCTTCTCAAGCCGTCTGGCGCGACCATCGTGGATCGAGGTCAGTTCCTCGAAGCGGGTGTCGTAGTGCGACTGAAGGTCGTCGCGGCCCAGCAGGCGGTCGTAAATGAAGTGCGCGACCAGCTCGGCGGCCGGCGGGCCGGACGTGCCGTTGGACAGCACCACGACCCCGATGCCTTCCTCGGGCAGGAAGGACATATGCGAGTAATGACCATGGAATCCGCCGAAGCGCTGCAGCATGCGGTGACCCTGCCACATCGCGCGATCCCAGCCGTAGCCCCAGCCGTCGCGTTCGTAGCCTTCCAAGGTCCTGTCCTGGCGCGCCTGTTGCGCCTGGATCTTCTCGATCATCGGCTGCGGGTAAATGCGCCGCCCTTCCAGGGTGCCGCCGCCCGCGTGGACGGCCACGAAGCGCGCCAGCGAGCGGGCGCTGGCCAGGTGACCGCCGGCCGCGTGCATGTTGGTGTCGTCCTTGGCCAGGCGGACGCGCTCGAAACGACCCGACGGACCCAGCGCGTGCGGCATGGCGATGCGATCGGCCTCGACGCTGGAGACCAGCGCCGTGGTTTCCCGCATCCCGAGCGGTTCGAGGACGGACTTGCGCACGGGCGATTTCCAGCCGCCCGCTTCCAATCCTTCGCCATCCACGGCATCGAGTACCAGGCCAAGGATGTTGTAGGGCAGGTTGCCATAGTCGAAGGCACGGCCGTCCTCGGCAGCAGTGTAGCCGGCCAGCAGATCGATGAGTTGACCGGGCGTGAAATCGCCCGAGTAAGCGGTGCGGACGATCACCGGCCCGGCGTCGCCGAGGCCCTCGGTCATGCTCAGCAGGTCGTGAATGGTGATCCGGTCGGCATCGACGCCCTCACCGAACTTGAGATCGGGGAGGTACGTGTTCACCGGCGCGGCGAGATCGATGACGCCTTGCTCGGCCAGAGCGACCACGGCGGTGGCAGTCAGGGCCTTGGAGCTGGACGCGATGTAGAAGCGCGTTCCCGCGTCGACCGGAACGCCGCTGTCGGCGTCGGTCAGACCGAAGCCCTGGCTGTAGACGACGCGGTCGCCGATCACGACCGCCACGCTCAGACCGGCGGCGCGGCCTTCATCGGTCATGCGGCGGGCGTAGTCGCGAACGTCCGCCCGCCAGTCGCCGCCCGGCATTGCCGAAGCCGGTGACGGGCCGGCCGGCAGCACGAGCCAAACCAGCACCGTAAGTAAACAGACCGGTATGGCAAGGAAAAGCAGGTTTCGGGTCTTCATCTACGGGCTCTCCTGGAAAAAAGTGCCAGAATGCGAACCAGCATCGCACCGCAATCGTACGAAGTCTTGTGCGGATCGAACCCGCGCGGCCGCGGGCTCGTCCAGTCGTTGAACGGCCAGTTGAACGCGCCGGAGGTTGCGATTGGCTGTGACCGGAAGCCACCGCCATGGCGGCAGCGACACGAATGAAAATGCCTCGGGATCGGCGGCGGCGAATGCCTCCAGGTCGATCGAGGCGATCCGACCGCCCTCGGGCCCGAAGCGGGTGGCGTGCAGGGCGTCGGCCTTCTTCAGCGCCACGCCGAATGCGTCCGCCGACGCCTCCTCGCGCCCGGCCATTTCCCTGACCCGGCCCGCGAGCACCGGGCTCAGGCGCGATCGACCGTCGCAGTGCATCGGCATCGGGGTATCCGGGTCGTGGCACGCGGTCCAGGCCAGTCCGCGCCGGGGCGCCAGTCGATCTTGCGTATCGGCTTGCATCGTCTCAATTCTACGCCCCGACACGATGCCGGACCAATGCCATTGGTTGGGTTGATCGATCCTCGCGAGTAACGCAGACGTGGGTGACAGGGATCCCAGGGAACTCTGTCCCGCCACGCCCGGCGAATCACAAAATGGCCCTCGGCCAGATTCGGTGTGCCTGTAATCCGCCGAATTGAATGAACATTGATAAATCAGAAGTCAGACATTCGTGGACTCCGTATGCCCGGTTGCTCGGTCCAAGAGCGAATCGGCAAAAGTATCCGCCTTCTCGGGATACGGGTCGGGATATCGTGGGTCGGCCTATGGGTGTCTCGGTCATTCTTTGTCTCGGCCATCCTTAAGTCGAACAACCCGGACTCAGCCGGAATCGCTGATCGCTATTTCCGGTAGACTTATGGTTAATCAAGGCGCTGGTTCACGCCGCGTCTCAAGTGAACATCGCATTTCCGGGAGGCACCCTTGAAAAAATTCCTATATTCCGCGCTGCCGATTTTCGTCCTCGGTCTTTCCGGGTGCGGCGGCGCTTCCGACTCGACCCCGTCGGTCGACACCGCCACCACCGCGCCTTCAGCCGCCGAGGAATCATCCGTCGACGCACCGGAAGAAGGCGATTCGATCGAGGGCACGCTCTCGCTGAACGTCGACGGGGTGGCGAAGTCGTTCAGCTATTTCCCCGCCGACAAGAATCTGACCATGTCGATGAGCACGATGATTCTCGCCAGGCCGTCCCCGGAGGCCACAGAAGAATTCTCGATGGCCATCATGAGCTTCGACCTCGCAAACGCTGAACTCCCGGTCACGCTCAAATTAGGGCTCCGGGAGGCCATGGAATCAGACGATCCGGCCCAGTTTGCAAACAACCCGAAACCACTGATCAGCTACATCACGCCCGAAGGCAACGACTACAGCAGCTACGTGACCGTCGTCTTTGAACAGTATGAGGGCAGCATCGCCACCGGACGCGTCGAGGACATCGAACTGGAACCCGCCGACGGCGACGGTCGCGCAATCATGCTGTCGGACATCCGATTCGAGGTGGCGCTTTAACCCGACAGCCCGACGCGCCGCCGGACGACCGCTTAGTCCGAACGCTGACGAAAACTGAGCATCCATCAGCCAGCATCAAGGAGTTGTGCCGCCGCCTTCTGACCTTTGATCGTCCAGGGGGTTCCGTAGGCGATCAATGAAGCTGAACCAGCAGTCCGAGATCCAGAGCCTCGCGGATAGGCGGCAGCAGTTCGTCTATGTCCAGCTCGGCCTCGGCGGCGATCTCCGCCAGGCTCGATCGCCCATCGACACGCATCAGGAATAGAACCAGGGCAGGGTTGTGGATTTCCTCGATGAGCTCGTCGTTCTCCGCAACCAGCGACGTGCCGGCTGGCGGTTCGTTGCGCCCCGGCCGTCGAACTTCAAGGAGCGAGAGCGCGGCCGACAACGCCAATACCGAATTGGCGCCTGGATTGACCTGGGCATCCAGTAGCTCGCGCTTACCCCTGTCATCAAGGATCGCCGGCGGCTCGCCGCCACGCACCGGCGGAGTGCTTGGCGCATTGCTGGCCATGTCAGCCAGCACTCCCATGTTGACCAGGTGCATCAAGGTCGTCAGTCCTCGCAAAGCCGGATCTTCCAGAACCTGCTTGGTCAGCGAGCGCAAACCTTTTTCGGTCAGCGGGCCATCGGTTGCCAGCGAGCCGGCAGCTGCCTGATCCAGTAACGCACCGTTATCAGCCCGAAGCACCTGCGCAACCATCCGGTGCGCATCCAATTCGCCGGGCCCATAGAAAAAATAACCTTTGCGACGGCGCGCCAGTTCAACCGGTAGCAATTTCGCTACCGCCTCGCGAAGGATCCGCTTGTTGACGAACCATCGTGCGCGCTGCGACTCGGGAATCGAAGCCACAAATTCCAGCAGCCGATGGTCAAGAAAGGGGACCCGGTTCTCAATGCCGTGCGCCGCGGCAGTCCGATCCTCGTGCCACAGGTGGTAATCCAGATTTTGTCGATAGCGTCCGCGGTAGCGCTGCCAAGTTCCGCCTGGGCCGTCGTCCAGCGCGCCGGCATTCAGCGTGCCGTCGCGAAACAGGGGCCGGTATATGGGGTTGATGTCGGCGGTTTCGATTGCACGTTCTTGCTGACCGGTGGCAAGCGCCCGCTCGACGTGATTCAAATCGCCAGCATCGAGGGTTCGCGAAAGCCCGGTGAGCCAGTGCATGTAGCCGCCCAGAAACTCATCCGCCCCCTGGCCGAGCAGGATTACCTTGAGGCCTGGGTACCGGTTGCGGACATGCGCGTGCAGCTGGAATTTATACCACTGCTCGGCGGTAATGGAAAACAGTTCGCACGCCCACAGCAGGTTGCGCCAGTCGTCCGGCAAGGGCGCGTCGGCGCCGTCGATGCGCACCGCATCATTTGGCAGTCCGAGCGATTGCGCGGCCTTTTGCGACGCGAATGCATCGCCACTGGCGACCGTGGCGTGATTCCAGACGCTGAACGTTGGAATCCGGCGATGCGGGGCTGCCAGCGCTGCGATCGCGACCGAATCAATGCCGCCGGAGAGAAACAGGCCAATACCGGCGTCCGCCGTGACTCGGTAGCGCACGCTGTCGGCCAGAAGTGTCCGAAAACGCTCGGGAGCTTCCGAGCGTGACGGTGGTTCGAGCTCGGCTGCACCCCGCTCAAGATCCCAAAAGCGACTGACCTCCATGTTCCCGGAATCGAGCCCAATGCGCACGATTCCGGCAGGCGGAACGCGCTGAATGCCCTCGAAAAAACTGGGAAGGGAATCCTCTCCCGGCTTTGGCCAGCGATTAGATCGAAGCCCTGCCAGCCAATCAAATTGCCTAGGCACATCCGTGTTTGGAAACAGTGCCTTGAGCTCGGAGCCGAAGATCAGCCGACCGATGTCGCGGCGGTAAACATAGAAGAGCGGTTTGATGCCGAGCCGGTCGCGAATCAACAGCAGCTGCCGTGCCCTTCGGTCGAGCACCACCGCTGCGAACATCCCGTTGATGCGCTCGAAGGCTCCCGCGCCGTGGCGAGCGAACAAATCCGGGAGCACCTCGCAGTCCGACCCGCTATCAAGAAGGGCCGAATCTGACAAGGTCCGACGCAACTCAACGTGATTGTACAACTCGCCATTGACAAACGCGCTGATCTGTCCGTCGCGCGAGTGGAACGGTTGCGAACCACCGTCAATGCCGTTGATTGAAAGCCGCCGAAATGCAATTGACACGCCTTGCCACTCTAAACCGGTGGATTCATCCGGGCCCCGTTGTGCCAACGTACTCGCCATCGCCGCCAGAACAGCGCGTCGCTCGGCGGCCGCGCTTCGCGCATTTCCGAACTCGACGAACCCAACGATTCCGCACATTGTGTTTCCCGGTCAAGTGTGGTTGTTCATCAATGTCTGAAAGAAAGTTTCAGGGTCAACCATCAGCCCCGGTCCTGTCGATCAACAAACCGCATGCGTATAGAAAGTATAAACGCCCCGATTTCCCAATTTCCAACCGCAAGCCGGCACGCAAGGTGGAGCACGCAAGCTAGGCGCAAGCTGGGACAGGCACAACAGTAGAAATTCGAAAGCGATGCGAAAAAACTACGCAGTTTCTCAGGATATGAGTGTCTGCGTTGTTCGCTTTAAGCTGAACGCACGAAACAAGCCTGGCCTTAATATTTTCGCATGGCCACGAACCCGACCGTGCCCAGAACCGCAAGCAGCAGGAATACGCCCGGTCCCGTCAGCGCCGGCACCGAGGCCGCCGCCACGCCGTTCGGGCCGTCTATGCGGGTCAAAAACCCATCGATCGGCACCGAGGGCCCACCGATTTCGGTTTCGATGATCTGCTGAATTTCGAGCGACTGGGGATCGACGGCAAAAATCGTCATAGGATCACCGGGCGGTCTCGGCGGGAGGGGCGGTGTGACGTGGTAGTCCTGAACCAGGTACAGGATGCCGCTATCCCGATCCAGGTCCATGTAGGGTGCGCGTCGCGGCAGCGACAGGAATCGCGTATCGACGGCGTCCGATGAACTGGCGCCCGGCGGAATTGAATCGACGTCAATCGCGTAGGTACCCTCATCTATGCCCGCGCTAGTGACGCCGCCATAGAGGCGCGCGCCCGGCGCATCGAGGAAAAGCGAACGAAACTGCCGATCGAACTGCACCGTCGCATAGGGAACGAGGCCCTCGTCAGTCACGTCGAAGACTTCGATCTGACTGAGACCAGCCGAAAAATACAGTCGATCTCGGAGCGCGTCGAAACGCTGCATATCGCGCACCGCCGACATCGGCTCGAGGTCGACGCGCTGAATAACCGCCGAGGTTGCCAGGTCAATCGTCTCCAGTCTGTTCTGCCGGATCAGATGCAGGCGTCCTCGATTCGGATCGACGGCAATGCCCTCCACGCCAACCGGCTGCCCTGTTAGTTCAATTACATTCACGACCTGCATGGACACCAGATCGATTTCGGCGATGTTGTCATCGACGAACCCGCCGACGAAGAGGCGACCGCTGGACTCATCAAGACCAAACGCATTCGGAAAGCTGACGGGGATGTCGAGCGTTCGTAGTGTGCCCGTTCCGATGTCATAGACCGAAAGCCCGCCGGGACTAGAATTACCGCCGATAAAGAGCCGTCCACCGCCGCTGTCCATCGCCGTGGCCGTCATGCTGCGACCAGCAAGCAACGTACCAAGGGACCCACCTGAACCCGCCGAAAGGATGCGAAGCTCGCGCTCGATCTGGGCCGGGACCGGCTCGCTGAAAACTGGCAGGAAAAGACGCGTTCCGGCCGAGGCAGAGCACGTAGCCACCAGCAGAGCGAGAAAAACGAAGATCGGCTTTCCCGGCCGCGGGGAACGCGCCGGTCTCGCCTGTTTCATCTGCAGACACATCGTCATCAAACGACCTCCTACCAGAGCCACCACCCCTTTCAGTATAGCTGTTTTGCAGACAATCCAATTTATTCTGATCAGGCGCCTCGCGCAAAAGCTCCGTCTCGTCCCCTGCAGGCTTGTTCTAGGGTTTTCCAAAAGCCCAGCGGTTTTCTAGAACCCCAGCGGTATACCCAGGGTGAAAAAGCCGACCAGGAGTGCGGTCCAGACCAATAGGAAAGCAAAAGAATAAGGCAGCATGATCAACAGCATATCGCCGAACCCCATGTTCGGCCTGAACTTTCGCATGAAGGCGAGGATCACGCCGGCATAGGCCATCATCGGCGTAATGATGTTGGTCGAAGAATCAGCCACACGAAAGGCCGCGGCAACTAGATCAGGCGTCATCGCCGGGTTCACGAAATACAGCATGGGTACGAAAATCGGACCCAGCAGCATCCATTTCGAAGTCAGGCCGCCAATGAAGATGTTGATCGCAGCCGTGGTCAAAACGAAGCCGATCAGCAGTAATACCGGGAATTGCTGAAGGCCCAGCCACTGCAGAAACTCGGCACCCAGAAAGGTGATCCAGGTCCCCAGGCCACTGTAGCTCAGCAGGCCGAGAAAATTATAGGTGAAAAAGGTCAGTACCAGGATGTAACCCATGGTATCCATCTGCTTGACCATTGCTTCCACGACGCTCCACAGCTTCGTGAAACGGCCGGACGCGACACCGAAAAAGATTCCCGTGACCGCGAAAAACAGCGAGATCAGCAGGATGATATTGTTCATCCAGGGCGAGACCTCGGTGCCTGATTCGTCCACATAGGTCGCCAACGGCCCAAGAGCCAGGCTAACGACCATGAGAATCGCAATCAGGGTGCCGGGGATCGCGCCGATCAGGCCTCTTCGTTCCTGCGGCGTCAGCTCGAAATCCCCGGGCTTGATATCGTCCGGCACAACGAACTCTCCGCCCTCCAGTTTCGGCTCGACGAAACGCCGGGTGACCCAGTAGCCCGTCAGCGACAGAACAAAGGTGGAGGTGATAATAAAGTAGTAGTGCATTGTCACCGGATTGAGTGCCTCACCGGCCGCATTGCTGAAGGGCACGCCCTGCGCCTCTGCGAACACCCGGGCGTTGAGACCGATGATCGCGTCAATCGGCCCGGGAATAACGTTGGCGCTGAACCCGGCCGACACACCGGCAAAAGCCGCCGCCATACCGATCAGCGGGTTCCGGCCCAGACCGGCATACAGCAAGCCGGCCAGAGGAATAAGCACCAGGTAGCCGGCATCCGTGGCTACCGAGCTCAGAATTCCGATCAATACCAGCAGTAAGGGCAGCAGGCTCTGCGGAATATGCGCCCCGGCGCGCTTGATCAATGCCCCGAAAAGTCCGGAATGTTCGGCAATCCCGACGGCCAGCATTACGACCAGAATTACGCCCAGCACGCCGTTGCCAAATGCGAGCCAGTTGGCCACCAGTGCATTATCGAACAACCAGCGCATATGCTCGGCCTTGTGCATACCGAGAATCTGGTGCTGAACCGGGTCCCCGCCGGCACCCACGGTTTCGAAAGAGTATCCCGACATCAATACGGTCAGCAAATACGCCGCCGGATAGAACGCCATGAAAATGATGACCGGGTCGGGAATGCGCTTGCCGGCGCGTTCCACGAAGCTGGCAAAAGACTGACCAATGGCGGGCATGAGACAAACCAGATTGAATTCAGCGGCGAGTATAGCCAGCACTCAGGCCTGATTTGGGCTTCCGTAACGCCGACTGAGGGCGCCGCGAGGGATAAACCGGCCCTGGAAAAACTGCAGGAAGACATGCGCCCGGCAATCGGTCGCCTGATGCCCTTCGCCGATGAGGCGACGGAAGATCCCGAACGGGCCATCGCCTACGAGACCAGCCCTTCAGAATATGGGTGTCTCCTTTATTCTCTATTAGGCGGGAGCTAACCAAACGCTCCACAAAGATCCCGGATATATGTCAGCAGCCCCATTGTTCGTCGCAACAACCCGAATCCGAAAAACTTCCGACAGCAGGGAGGCAGCGGCGTTCGGTCCGGACAAATCGAAAAAGCCCTAAACAGGCTTGACTCGGGTGAGGCGTCCGTATATGTCCGTGTTTATTCTCTGCCTTTGCGTGTTATGTCTTCATGCACTATCAGTCGGTGACTTTTTCAATTAAAGCCTCTGCATCAAATAAAGCTACCCTCCGATCAACCAGCTCCCCATCACCGTTGAAAAACAACAGGTCGGCTGGGCGGGTCTGATATCGCTCTTTAAAATCATTAGTCGTAGGGTCTCCGGCCCTGACTACTAGGAAATTGGCTTGCGTGCCTACAATTTCTCGCGCTTTGTTCATTTCGGTGGCTTGTTGATTGCTAACCGTCAAGTTGGGGTCATAAACAAAAACCACGGATTTCTGACCATTCCCGATCTTCTCAAGGTTCATATCAATAGGTTCAGGCAGCAACGTAGCACCGACGATAATTAACGTGATGATTGATAATGCTATCCACAAATATTTATTTTTCATAATTTTCATTTAGTTGTTTAAGAACCGATCAGGTCTGGTGTATGGCCTCTTGCAACCAAATCCCCGGCTGCGACCGACAGATCCCTGACGGCTCTTCTGGAGGTGGATGTCCCAGTTTGTTTCTGAAAGGGCGGAGGCGGAGGGACCCTCATCACAGTTGCGAAGCTTTTACCCGGAGATTTTGGGGTCGCGGAGATTTTGGGGTCGGGTCTTGTTTCATGCATAGTCCTCCCGCCGCCGGGTGGTGTTCGATGCAGACCCCGCGCGCCAGCCGGCCAGGCACGCGGCCAAGCCGAAGATCGCGCCCCCGATGAGCCAGGATGCTGCGGGTTGCGCCGCGATGCTTTCGGTCCACTGATCCCACACATTTGTCTGCCCGAGCGTCAGATAAAGCAGGTGCATGATGGCCACCATGGCCCCGGCCAGTAGCCACGGCCAACCATCGCGTCGGTTTCGCCAGTAGAGCCAGCCGGCCACCAGCAGGGAGGTGAGCACCGCGAGCAGCAGGCAATTCTCGAAGCGATGGAACGTGTCTGGGCCGCGAACGGTCAGTCCCGGCACGATACCGGCATACAACCGCGCGAACATGGGCGGCAGCAAGCCAAGCAGGGTGGATAACATCAGGGCGCTGTGGAGCCGAACCTGACGACGATGTCGGAAGCCCAGAAACAGTAGCACCGGAATAGCGATGATCATCCAGAGATCGGCCGTGAGCAGCGCCTGGCCGAACATGACGTAGAACGGATGATCAACCGCGGCCTTAACCGCTCCCGCGTGGGTGGCGTAGGCAAAGCCGGCAATCAGCAAGGGAGCCAACATGAAGGCAAGCCGACCGGCTGCACGATGCGCCTGACGGTGCCCGTGGTGAATGGTCCAGCTCTGGGCGGCCACCAGCAACAGCCAGGCTGTACCTGTGAGCCCATGCAGATGGTCCGAGCTGGTGGCTGCCCCGAGGACCCCGAAATAACTGGGCCAGAATGCAATAACCGTTAGCGGGAGCATAGCCAGGACAACCCAGTGCGCGTGTCGATATGGCATATGCGATTGGACCATCAGAGTGGTTAGCTAACGCTAAGGCTAGCACAGCGCAGCCGTCGCGGTGAGTGCAGCGGTATCGTCGCCGGCATCTCGATGGGCTTCGACGGGTTGAATTCGCACCGGATCTTGTCTGCGGATCTTGTCTAGGATCTTGTCTAGGATCTTGTCTAGGATCTTGTCTAGGATCTTGTCTGGAGGATCTTGTCTGGACACCCACCTCGTAGGAATTTTCCTACCGAAATCCGAGCATTTTTCCGATTGCCCTGCAGGGACCTCCGGCATAGGCTGGACTCAAGTCCACTTCACTGCAGCTCGTGCCTCAAGCCCGGCAAAACCAGATCTCGCTGGATGCGACCAACTCTTACCACTGCATCAGCCGGTGTGTACGCCGCCAGTATCTCTGCGGGCAGGATCCGCTGACAGGCAAGGACTTCTCCCACCGGCGGGACTGGATTCGGGCACGTATATTCGAACTTACTGAGGTTTTCTCGATCCGGATCCTCAGCTACGCAGTAATGAGCAATCATCTCCACGTCGTACTTTGTGTAGATCAGGAGCAGGCCCTGACATGGGATGACCCTGAAGTAGCTCGACGCTGGCTCGCATTGTTCGGCGGCACGCCGCTGGTTCGGAGTTATCTCGCCGGCGAAAAACTTGCCGATGCGCAGCTGAGCGCAGTATCTTCGCTGATACGAAAATACCGAAAGCGGCTTTTCAGCATTTCATGGTTCATGCGGTGCCTGAACGAGCCGATCGCCCGCTGGGCCAACGCCGAAGACAATGTCACCGGCCGCTTCTGGGAAGGCAGATTCAAAAGCCAGGCGTTACTGGACGAGGCTTCGGTGATCGCGGCCATGGCCTACGTCGATCTCAACCCGATCCGAGCGGCAATGGCACACACGCCGGAGGAATCCGACTACACCTCGATCCAGCAGCGGATTCTGGAGCAGGATTCAAAGATCGCCGCAGGGGACAAAGCGGCGCTCAACGAGATCCCAGAGGACCTGCGCACGGCGATTGGCCGCCTGATGCCATTCACTGATGAAGTCCCGGATGATCCGGAACGCGCCATTCCCTATGAAATCCGGGACTACCTCGAACTGGTCGATTGGTCCGGCCGCGCCATTCTCGAAGGCAAGCGCGGTAGCATCCCCGGAAATCTGCCGCCGATCCTGGAACGGCTGAAAATCGACCCCGGCAACTACATCCGCTTCATCAACAGAACCCAGAAGCACCGTTTCCACAGCGTCATTGGCGCAGTCGAGTCAATGCGAAATCTTGCAGGCGACTTCGGCCGAAGCTTCCTGAAAGGCCAGAACGCCGCCGCGGCACTGTTCAGCCCGGGCTAGATCCGTCTTCCCCGCCAGACCACGCTAGATGGCCGTTCGGCCAGTTTCGGCGTGTCCGAGTTTTACGGAAGTGGCAAAAATTGATCAACTGCACGCCTTCCACCTGCTCAAAACCTGACTTGCAACCAAATCCCCTCGGCGGCCGTCCGATTTCCGACCGCTATTCACAAGGTGGACGTCCCCGTTGTTCTGCCCGTTGTTCTTAGTGACGGCTCTTCTGGAGGTGGATGTCCCCGATAAGGATCACAAGGTGGATGTCCCCGTTGTTTTCGTTGTTTTCTTGCCTGCCCCGCCAAACGCGAGACTAGTAAGAGCAAAGGCGTGTGTTTTCATTGCCATCTCCATCTAAGATCTGAATCCAGACGACATGATCAACTCGGCATAATATCTGAGCTAACCGGCACCGCTGTCGCCGGAATCCGTTTTTTGTGACTTGTTATTTGAATTCCTGTTTATATGATCCATCTTAATTTCGGAAATCTCTCTCAAGCCATGAATGCAGCTAGGTTTCCCCGTCCGCACGCTGGATCCGTCCGGCTTTATCTCATGCACCTGCACATCGCAGCACGGTACGGTGAGTGTAACGAGCAGAGGTTTCTGGCTCGTAATATATTCGCAATTTCGATGCAACTCGCGGGGTTGAGTCCAGACAAATCTTTCAGTAGTTGTAGACTCCCACTCGTCTATACGGGTAATAGAGTAGCGATCCGACACCTTTTTCGTGAGGTCGATGTACCCAATGACTCGACCGGTCACAAAAAGCCCCGGATCCCCTTCAATCACGGCACAGGCCTCTACTGACACTTCAGCAAACGTCGGCGGACTATAAACACACCTAGCCGCTGCATCTACAGCGATCAGGGTCGAAATGATTGCAAACAGAAATGTTGCACGCATAATATTCAAATAACATCGCATTCAGCGGCTTGTCCGCTGCAGTGAATTGTTATCAAAAATTTCGGAATAGGCATGTAGTATGCCATTAATTGACTAGGCCAAGCGCGGCAGAAGCCCTAACCAGCCGGACACCCATACTTCGACAAGAAAGCCTGTCCCAGGTTGGGGAGGATGACAGGGGGGAAGGCCGGGACAGGCACCGAAGGCCGGGACAAAGCGCGAAGGCCGGACGAAGGCCGGGACAGGCACAACGAAAGGAGGGAAACCCGGGAGGGGACGCCGAGGGAAAGTCGGCACTGGCACAGCATTGGAAGTTTACCTACCCG